>Ga0081455_10008464_pt1 | contig 10696 bp, 6 predicted proteins | sample TabmetS3T2R1_FD_70207 | JGI IMG/M metagenome (GOLD analysis project Ga0081455, IMG submission 70207) | Tabebuia heterophylla rhizosphere microbial communities from the University of Puerto Rico - S3T2R1 | ecosystem: Host-associated > Plants > Roots > Rhizosphere ... | reverse complement strand
GGAGTGGCTGTTGCCGTCGGAGTCCGGATCCGACCAGCCCTCACTGACCTCGTGCTTGTCGGTCGGCCAGCCGAACGACTTGCTCTGGGAGGTGGTGCCACAGTCCTGGGCGACGGCCTCCATCGAGGACAGACCGCCGGCGATCATCGCGAGCACGATCAGCAGCGGCAGGAACAGCACCAGCCCGATCGCGGCAAGGATCGGCAGGGCTTTGTTGTCACCCACGGTCTGCTCCTCGCTCGCTCGGTGGCTCCCCGCGCCCATCCGCGGAGAGGGGGCGGCCACTGGGGAAAATGCTGCCCGAAAACCGGGTCATCATGTCGGGAGTTATCCACAGGCAGCGAGCCGATCCTCCGTGACGGCTGGGTCGCGCGCGACAACGGACCGGGACTGAACGAGAATCACCGTATGTACGAACGGCTGCGGGTGGATCGCTCGACCACGGTGGACCGGGTGGTCGACGCGCTGCGCGCCGCCATGTTCGCCGGAGAGCTCGAACCAGGTACGCCGCTGCGCGAGCAACCTCTCGCCGAAGCCCTCGGCGTCGCCCGCAGTACCGTCCGCGAAGCCATGACCATGCTGGTCACCGAGGGCCTCGCGGTCCGGGAGCCGAACAAGGGCGTCAGCGTGGCAATCCTGCACCCGGAGGCCGTCGCGGACATCTGCCGGGCGCGGTTCGTGCTCGAGTCGGCCGGGATCCGGGCGTGGTTCGACGCCGACGAGGACGCCCGGGAGCGGGTCCGCGAGGCGATGCGGGTGTTCGCCGCCACCGCCAAGGACGGCGCCGACCCCGAGGCCATGACCGAGACCCACCTGGCCATCCACCACAGCCTGGTGGCCCTCACCGGCAGCGAACGCCTCATCGCCACCGCCGACTCGGTCACCGGCGAAGCGCGTCTCGCCCTAGCCCGGGTCGACGCGCTCCGTCAGGACGCCCGCCAGCAGGTCGCGTCCCACCGCAAGCTGATCCGCCTGCTGGAACGCGGCGAGCTGGACGAATGCGTCGAAGAACTCCGCCGCCACCTCGAAGGCGCCCGGGAATCCCTCCTCGAGGCGATCGCTACACCGCCCCGCTGACCACTCCTTCGGCGGTGACGTCGTACACGGCGGAGCCGACGCGGAGGCCGGTCAGGCGGGCGGCCGGGTCGAGGGCAGCGACCTGCGGGTTGGCGGTGACGGTGCCGTCGAGGGCGACGTCGATGCCGAAGACGCCTTCCAGGATCAGGCTGACCCACGCTCCGGACGACGAGCAGGACCAGTCGATCAGGTACGGGAACTGCGGCGGAGACTTGCGCGCTCCGCCCGACATGAGCGGGACCGCCTCCTCGACGAAGTGCGCCTGCCCACACGGCCCTTGGTTCGCGCTCCGAGCGAGTCCAGGCAGCCAATCCAGTACGACGTCGCCCCGCCCGAACTCGAACAGCGCCCGACCCGCATCGGCCGGCCAGGCCGGGTACGCACCGTTCCACTGATGATCCGGCCGCACGCTGAACGCGGCATCGGCGTCGTACGGCGACAACGCGCGCATCCACGTGGGTGTCTGGAGCTCCCGCTGGAAGAACGACACCATCTCGGCCTTCTGGGACTCCGAGAGGTCGGCGGCCATCGTCGTACCGATGAGGTTGAAGTCGTAGCAGTGGCGGACCGGGACGAGCGTGCCGTCCGGCTGGCGGGCGTGCCAGAAGCCCGCGCCTTCGACGTACAGCTCGTTGACGTGGCCGGCCTGCTCGTCCGCCTCCTTGCGCAGCAGCGCGGCCCGGTCCTCGTCACCGTTGCGGGCAGCGACCTCGGCTGCCACGCGCATGCACCACACATTGGCGGCGTTGAAGCTGGCGACCTCGTGCACGTAGCTGCTGACGCACTCCAGCAGGTTGTCGATGCCGCCGTAGTCCGCCAGCGCGTGCTGACCGCGCAGACCGCGCCATGCGGTCGCCCACTCGTGCAGGTGCTCCGCAACCGGCTTCGGCCCGACCGGCGCATCCAGGAAGGCAGAGTCACCTGTGAAGCGCACATAGTCCCGCACGAGCCGCGTCATCGCGAAGTCGTTGACCGAGTACCACTGTCCGACCGGACCGCCGGTCAGCCACTCGGTGCCGAAGTGCTGGTGGATGTCCAGATCGATCCAGTGCTCGATGTGCTTCCGCATCGGTTCCGGGTCGAGCAGCGCATGCGTGAGCGAGGACAGGCTGTAGTCCCAGATGAACGTCGTGGTCTGCCAGTACCGCGGCATCAACGTGTCGTACGTCCGCCCGAGCACGCTGGCCGGGTTGTCACGCCGGAACCAGATCACCCCGAGCACGCCCCACCAGTACAGCTTCCGCAGCGCCTCGTTGGTGGTCTCCAGGATCGGCAACGACCCACTGAAGTCGTCGCTCGCCGGATCGAACGCATCCGCCAACGCCTTGTCCCACAGGCCTTCCGCCGCCGCGATGACGGCAGGTGCATCGGCCACGCACGCGTCGAAGTGAGCGCCGGCCTCATCCAGATTCCCGGCCAGCACGTGCACGTACGAGACCCGCGCCCGCCCCTCGTCGTCCAGCACGACCGTTGCCTCGAGCATCGACCGCTCCACGACGCTCGGCGTCGAGGAGATCGTTCTGGGCATGCCCCACCGCGGGCGCGTCAACGTGCTCAACAGCGTCATGGGGAAGACCTTCGAGCAGGTCTTCACCGAGTTCGAGGACAACTGGGAGGCCGGCTACCTCGACGGCGGCGGGGACGTCAAGTACCACCGCGGCCAGGCCGGCAAGTTCCAGAGCCGGGCCGGCAAGGAGATCCCCGTCGAGGTAGCCGCCAACCCGAGCCACCTCGAGGCCGTCGACCCGGTGGTCGAGGGCATGGTGCGGGCCCGGCAGGACCAGATCAACGAGCCCGAGGCGTTCTCGGTGCTGCCGATCCTCATGCACGGCGACGCCGCCTTCGCCGGCCAGGGAGTGGTGGCAGAGACCCTCAACATGAGCGACATCAAGGGCTACCGGGTGGGCGGCACGATCCACATCATCGTGAACAACCAGATCGGGTTCACGACCACGCCCGAGGCGGCCCGGTCCGGGTTCTACGCCAGCGACGTCGGCAAGATCGTGCAGGCGCCGATCTTCCACGTGAACGGCGACGATCCCGAGGCCTGCGTGCGCGTCGCCCGCCTCGCGTACGCCTACAGGCAGCGCTTCCACAAGGACGCTGTGATCGACCTCGTCTGCTACCGGCGGCACGGGCACAACGAGGGCGACGACCCCAGCTACACCCAGCCGCTGATGTACGCCAAGATCGACGACCGGCGGTCGGTGCGCAAGCTCTACACCGAGTCGCTGGTCAAGCGGGGCCACATGTCGCTGGAGGAGGCCGAGCAGGCGCTCGACGACTTCCGCCAGCGGCTGCAGCAGGCGCTGGACGAGACCCGCCAGTCCGCCCCGCCGCGGGCGGGCCTCATGGCCGCCGAGCCGCCGCCGCCAGTCGGGGTCCTGCCGCACGTCGAGACCGGCGTCGATCGGGCGACCCTCGACCGGATCTACGACGGCATGACCAACTGGCCCGACGACTTCCATGTCCACCCCAAGCTGGCCAAGCAGTTCGAGACCCGCGACAAGATGGTGCGGGGCCAGGGCGAGGTCGACTGGGCCACCGCCGAGGCACTGGCGTTCGGCTCCCTGCTGCTCGAGGGCACCGACATCCGGCTGACCGGGCAGGACTCCCGGCGCGGCACGTTCAGCCAGCGCCACGCCGTGCTCGTGGACCACACCGACGGTCACGAGTGGGCCCCGCTGGCACACCTCGACCCGGATCAGGGCAAGTTCTGGATCTACGACTCGCTGCTGTCGGAGTACGCCGGGCTGGGGTTCGAGTACGGCTACTCGGTGGCCAACACCGAGGCCCTGGTGTGCTGGGAGGCCCAGTTCGGCGACTTCGTCAACGGCGCCAGCCCGATCCTCGACCAGTACCTCGTGGCGGCCGAGGACAAGTGGGACCAGGTGTCGGGCCTGGTGCTGCTGCTGCCCCACGGCTACGAGGGCCAGGGCGCCGAGCACTCGTCCGCCCGCCTCGAGCGGTTCCTCACCCTGGCGGCCGAGGACAACATCCAGGTCGCCAACGCCTCGACCGCCGGCCAGTACTTCCACCTGCTGCGCCGCCAGGTGCGGCGCGACGTGCGCAAGCCGCTGGTGATCTTCACGCCCAAGTCGCTGCTGCGGGCGCGACCGGCGCGGTCCACGCTCGACGAGCTCACGCGGGGCAGCTTCGAGGAGGTGCTGGACGACCCGTTCGTGCCCGACGCCGGCGCCGTGCGGCGGGTCGTGCTGTGCTCGGGCAAGGTCGCCCACGAGACCATGGCGGAGCGGGCGAAGCGCGAGGCGCCGGTGGCGGTGGTGCGCGTTGAGCAGCTCTACCCGTGGCCCTACGACCGGATCGACGAGGTGGTGGCGAGGTATCCGAACGCCCGCCAGGTCGTCTGGCTGCAGGAGGAGCCGTCCAACATGGGCGCCTGGGCGTTCGCGCAGGACCGCCTGGCCGAGCGGCTGGGCGACAGCCACGAGATCATCCGCGTGAGCCGCCACGAGTCCGGCAGCCCGGCCACCGGCTCCCACACGATCCACGTGCAGGAGCAGCAGGCGATCATCGACGCGGCGCTGTCCGTCGAGTAGGCGTCCCTCGCCCGCGCCGCCACCGGACGCGCCGGCGGTCAGCCGATGCCGTTGGCGGTGCCGGGCCGAAGCCGGTCGGCGGTCGCGCCCGGCACGTATGCGAGAAGGTCGTCACGGCCGTCGCCAGTGAGCTCGCCGGTCACGGGTCGCATGCCGACGGGCATCGCCGGCCCGGCCACACCCGTGAAGCCGTTCGCGCCGCCGCGCCACAAGGCCGAGGTGGTGCCGGAATACCAGAACACGTCGTCGTACCCGTCGCCGTTCGCGTCGAGGACGCGGGTCACGAAGGTCCCGCCGACGCTGGGAGCCGAGGCGCCCCTGAAGCCCGTCGGCCCGCCGTACCAGATCGCCTCGGCGCCGGAGCCGGGGGCGTACCAGAAGACGTCGCCATAGCCGTCGCGGTTGAAGTCACCCCCCACCGGGTTGTAGTAGCCGTTGACCGTGACGGCTCTCCCCGTGCGTCCCGACGCGCTGAAGTACCAGATCGAGTCGGCGATCGTCCCCCGGCCGTACCAGAGGATGTCGTCATAGCCGTTGCGGTCGAAATCCCCGGTCACGGGGGTGTAGGTGCCGTTCACGGTGACCGACGCGGGCGTGATGCCGGACGGTCCGAAGTACCAGATGCCGTCCGAGGCCGGACCGGCCCTATACCAGAAGATGTCCTCGAAGCCGTTGCCGTCGAGGTCGCCGACGGTGGGTATGTACGTGCCGCCCACGGAGATCGAGACACCCACTGGACCGTCGCCGCCGAACAGCCACAGGGAGTCCGGGGTCGTGCCGGGTCCGTACCAGACAATGTCGTCGAAACCGTTGGCGTCGAGATCGCCGCTGAAGGGTGAGTACGTGCCGCCGATCGCGTAGGTGATTGGCCCCGCCGGCGCCGTCACGAACGGAAGGGTGATCAGCGGTGCGAAGTTGCTGGCGGCATCCTGCACGCCGGCGATGAAGATCTGGTAGGGCACCCCGCGGGTGAGCGGCCGGGCGGGTGTCACGGTCACCGTGCGCCCGACGAGCGACACGGTCGCGTCCACGGCGCCGGCGGTGCGCCCGTCGAGCAGGAGGACCGTGTCGGCGTTCACCGACGAGCCGAGCAGGTTGCGCCCGAACGTGATCGACGGTCGCGTCGTGGTGGCGACGGAGGTCGCGTGGAAGGCCGGTGTGGCGGCGGCGAGCCACGGGCCCAGGCCCTGCGGCGGGGGCGAACCGGTCGCAGCCGCGAGATCCACGCGCAAGCCGTAGTCGGCCGGGCTCACCGACGCCGCGAAGCTGGCGACCCTCAGCAGATGCCGGCCCGGACCGAGGTTCGCCTGGATGGTCTCGGCCGCGCCCGCGCCGGCGGCGTCGGCGGTGGCGATGACCCCTCCACCCGGGCCATACAGCTCGATCACCGGGTCCATCTCGGCGGCGCGGTTCGCGCCCAACGCCGGCGGCGTCACGGCGATGGTCGCGCCCGCCGGCGCCGCGCCGACGTCGAAGGCGAACCAGTCCTGGTCGAGCTCGACGCGAAGCCCCTCGGTGACTGCCGACCCGACCGAGACGAGCCGGGGCGAGGCCGGGAGATCGCTCGCGTCGCCGGTCACGTTGGGCGCGGAGATCGTGCCGTGCGGCCCGACGTCGAGCGCGGCGGCGGCATCGACGATGCCGAAGCCGTAGGCGTCGTCCACACCCGCGGGACCTGCGTCGCGGGCCGTGCGGATGAGCTCGTACGCCACCTTGTCCCAGCCCCACGCCGGGTGACGCTCGCGCAGCAGGGCCGCAACGCCGGCGACGATCGGCGAGGAGAACGACGTCCCCGTCACGACGTCGGTGGTCATGGCCGGACCCGACGCCAGCGTCGTGGTGACGATGCCGATGCCCGGTGCCGCGAGGGTGATCCACGGACCGTGGTCCGAGAACCACGCGAACTGGCCCTGGGCGTCGGTGGCGGTCACCGCCAGGACACCGGGGATGGCTGCGGGGTAGTTCGGCACGCCGGCCGATCCGTTGCCCGCGGCCGCCACGACCACGACGTCGTGGTCCAGCGCGTAGCCGACTGCCTGCTCGAGTGCAGTGCTCGACCCCGGCCCGCCCAGCGACAGGTTGATGATGTCCGCGCCGTTGTCGGTGGCCCAGGTGATGCCGGCGGCGATGTCGGCGTCGACGCCCGTGCCGTCGGCGCCGAGCACCTTGACGGGCAAGACCTTGGCGTTCCACGCCACCCCGGCGACGCCGGCCCCGTTGCCCGTCGCGGCGCCGACCACGCCGGCGACCTCCGTGCCGTGGCCGTCGTCGTCGCTCGGGTCGGTGTCGCCGTTGACGACGTCGCGGCCGGCGACCAGGTTCGGCGCCAGGTCGGGATGGTCGCGGTCGACGCCTGTGTCGAGCACCGCCACCACCGTGGTGGCGCCCGTATCGGCCACGTCCCAGGCCGTCGGCGCACCGATCCGGCTGAGGTACGGCTGCTGGCTCGGGTAGTTGGTGTCGTTGGGCACCCGCGCCGCCGACCGCACGCGGTTCGGCTCCACGACCTCGACCTCCGGCTCGGCCGTCAGCTCGGCGGCGACGCCGGCCAGGGCGGGCTCCGGCGCCGTCACCTCGACCGTGTCGGTGCCGCTGATCGGCTCGGCGTCCGCGCCCGCCCGCTCGACGATCTGCTCCGCCTCGGAGGCCGGCACGTCGGACTCGAACGTGACCAGCAGCGAGTTGGGGTCCTCGGCCGGTGGCTCGGCGGGCTCGCCCCCGATGGGCTTCGATGCGGCGGGCGGCGCGGATTCGGCCGCCGAGGCCGCCACCTCCGCCCGGTCGATCCACGCCGTCGCCGCATCGTCCGGCTCGAGCGGCGGCGGGTCCACGCCGGGTCCGGCCGGCCCGGCGTCGGCGTCACGGGACTGTCCGAGCGGCGTGGGGGCGACGACCGCCGAGGCGGCGACCACGAACAAAGCGGCGGCCCATGTCCGCCGGCGCCGGCCCACCCTGCTTCCAGCCACCTGCCTGCCCCTTGCCTGCCACGACCGATCGGCTCGGTCCGTGCGGCGCAGACTAATCGACCGTCACCCGGGCGCGCCGTGGGTGTGGGCATCGAAGAAGTCGAGCACGACCTGGGTGGCGTCGATGACGCCGGGCTCCGTGGGCACGGTGGCGCGCGGCCACTCGTGGCCCCAGCCGGCGAGGGTCCACAGCTCCACGGCCGTCCCGTCCTCGCACCCCGCCCAGCGGGTCACCGCCAGCCCGGGGGTCGACTCGTCGACGGAGGGCCGGGCATCGCAGCCGTCGAGCGAGGCCCACGCCGCCATGCGGTCGGGCACGGACGGGTTGCCGAGGTCGAACCCCATCAGCGAGCCGCCCGCGTAGCCGGCGATTGGGTCGGCGTCGCCATGGACGGCCAGCACCGAGACCCGGTTGTCGCCCGGGCAGGCACCGCTGAGGTTGACGCCCGCCACCGGTGCGATGGCGGCGAACCGGTCGCCCAACTCGCAGCCCAGCGTCGTGCTCATGCCGGCGCCGTTGGACATGCCGGTGGCGAACACCCGGGCGGCGTCGACGCAGTACTCGTCGCCCATGGCGTCGAGCAGCGTCCCGATGAAGCCGACGTCGTCGGTGCCGAGGTCCGAGAGTGCCACCGTCGCGCCGTTCACGGTGACCTTGCCGGGGTCGGACCCGAAGAAGTTCCAGAACGCCAGCCCCTCGAAGCCCGCGGTGCGTGCCGCGGTGGGCGCGTCGTCGGGCACGTCCAGCGGCGCCCCCTGGGGAGTCACCACGATGTAGCCGCGCTCGCCGGCAAGCGCCGGCAGGTCGGTGGTCGTGTCCTGGCTCGCGATGTCGCCGCCGAACCCGTGCAGGTTGAACACCAGCGGCGCCGGCTCGGTCCCGTCGTACCCCGGCGGCAGGTGCACGACGTACTCGCGCTGGAGGCCGCCGGCGGTGATGGTGCGGGGCCCAGGGTCGACGTCGGCGCCCCGACCCGGCTCGCAGTCGCCGGCGGATGGATCGACGCCGGCAGGCGCCACCGCCTCGTCCCGAGGGGCGTCGCCGCCGCCCCGACATCCGGCGGCCATCACGAAGGCGAGGGCCAGCCACCCGAGTCGACCGGTCACGGACGAGACCGTAGGTGTCGCGGCGCGCGAGGTCGGCGAGGACCGAGACATCCCGCCCGCGCGCTGTTACTGTGCGCGACGCGGTCGGGGTGGGCAGGCGGAGATCCGGGCCGCTCGCGTGGGTTGGCGGCTCCGCTGGGTCCAGGAGGGTTCACATGCCCAGATCACATCGTTTCGGCAGGGCGGCAGCCGTGGCGGCGGCGCTCGCCCTCGTCCTGGCCTTGATGGCGGCCGGCTCCGCGGCACCCGCATCGGGGCAGTCGTCCTTCGAGGTGGTCGCCACCGGCCTCGACAACCCCCGACACGTCTCGTTCTCGCCCACGGGCGCCTTGTACGTGGTGGAGGCGGGCCGCGGCGGCGACGGACCATGTGTCGAGCATCCCCAGCTGGGCGAGTTCTGCCTGGGCTCCAGCGGCGCGGTCACTCGGGTGCGGGACGACGGGTCCGGCGAGCGGGTCCTGACCGGCCTGCCGTCCATCATCAACGAGGAGGGGGAGACCCTCGGGCCGTTCGACATCGCGTTCACCGGCAGCCAGAAGTTCGTGCTTTCGATCGGGCTTGGCGGCAGTGACGAGTTCCGGGCGGGGTTCGGACCCGACGGCGCCCTGCTCGGCACCCTGGTCACCGGGAAGCTGAAGCACGGCGGGTTCTCGCTGTTCGCCGACGTCCTGGCGAACGAGGCAGTGGCCAATCCCGACGGAACCGACATCGACAGCCAACCCAACGGCCTGGTTCGCCAGGGCGACGGATACATCGTCGCCGACTCCGGGGGCAACGCCGTGGTGCGCGCATCCCACAAGGGGACGTTCACCACGATCACGCCGCTGCCCCCCACCGCGATCGGGGCGGATGCGGTGCCGACATCGGTCGTCAGGGGTCCCGATGGGGCCTACTACATCAGCCAGCTGACGGGCGTCCCGTTCCAGCCGGGTGCCGCCAACATCTGGCGGGTCGTCCCCGGCCAGGCCCCGACCGTGTACGCGTCGAACCTGACCAACCTGACCGACCTCGCCTTCGCTGCGGACGGCACGCTGTATGCGGTCGAGATCTCCAGCATCGGGCTGCTGAACGGTCCGATCGGCGCGCTGGTGAGGATCACACCGGGCGGCAGCCAGCACACCACGGTTCTCGGTGACATCTTCGCCCCGTACGGGGTCGCACTGGCCGGGAACAACGCCTACGTCAGCACGTGCGGGGTCTGTACGGGCGACGGCACGGTGATCAAGATCCCGCTGGACTGATTCCGCCGGGGAGCGCCGTCAGGCATCGATCCACGCCGTGAGGAGTGGGTGGCGCCGCGGGCGCTCGATACGGATCAGCCCGTCGGGTGGATAGCCGGCGTCGCTCAGGTCGTCGAAGAGCGGCCTGGGCACGCCGTCGCTGTCGGTGTACGAGCTGACGATCAGTCGCCCGCCCGGCTCGACGAACTCGCCGAGCAGCCGGGCGACGAGGTCTGCCAGCCGGCCGGGCGGCACCAGGTCGTCCAGGGCCGTGATGTACCTGAACCGTCGCACCGGCTTCCACGACATCACCGATCCCGTCCAGATCCGGTCGGCAAGCTCGGGGTGCAGGGACCGAGCGAGGTCGGCGAGCGCGGGCAACAGTTCGAGGCCGTAGGGCTCGACCCGGATGTCGCGCTCCGCGCTCCAGGCGGGCAACGTCGCGAGCAGGTGCCCGTTGGCGCAGCCGACGTCGAGCCAGGTGCCATCACCGTCCATCGGAACGCACAGGTGCTGGCGCTTAGCCCGCCACGCACCCGCCGACGTCTCGCTCGAGCCCGAACCCCCCGGCCCGGCGCCCGCAGCGAGGTACGCCTGCTCGAGCTGTTCGGCGGTGCGGCGGTCCCACGCCTCCAGGTCACTCACGGCAGCCTCATCGCAGCGGTAGTGGGGGTGCTCGGCGGGGTCCGGGTGGGTGGCTGGTGTGGACGTGGCCTTGGGGGTCGGTGACTTCGAGGGTGTTGTCGGGGAGGAGTTTGGTGTGCCA
>Ga0081455_10008463_pt1 | contig 10697 bp, 11 predicted proteins | sample TabmetS3T2R1_FD_70207 | JGI IMG/M metagenome (GOLD analysis project Ga0081455, IMG submission 70207) | Tabebuia heterophylla rhizosphere microbial communities from the University of Puerto Rico - S3T2R1 | ecosystem: Host-associated > Plants > Roots > Rhizosphere ... | reverse complement strand
GGGCCGTGGCCGAGGCGGTGGCGGACGCCGCCGATGCCGATGCGGCGGCAGCCGGCGCGCGCGCGACGCTGCGCGCCCGTCTTGGTTGGGACAACGACAGTGAGGCGCGCATCGAGGTGCTCGCGCGCTTCGCGGCCGTGGGACGCGCCGTCTTCTCCAGCCTCTCGCCTGCCGACGACGAGGCGCCGCAAAAGTCGGTCGATGAAGCGCTTGCCGAGTTCGAGGCATGGTACGCGGCGACCCGCACCACGCCGTTTTGGACGCTGTTCGAGCACTACATGCCGGAGACGCCGCTTGTCGACTTCTGACGCCAACCCCGGCAACGACTTCGAGCCATGGCTCGGCGAGGAGTTCGCGGCGCGCGGCGCCTTCACGGCTTTTGCCATTCTGGTAGAGATCGACGACACGCGTGTGACGCCGCTCTGCTCCACGTATTTCAACGTCATCGGAACCGAGGTCACGTGGGGCGAGATCGTCGTCATGTTCGCGGGCGCGGGCGCCGATTGGCACGGCGCCGCCTTCTTCCCCATGACCAGTGACGATGGGCATCCCCTCGACAATCCGACCGCACGGCTTCGGCTGCGCGAGCTAGAGACACGCCTCGACGATGACCGTCTGGTGCTGAACGAGGGTCACTTCTTCGACAAGTGGGGCCGGCGCATGCGCATCGATGAGGTGACGCCGCAATGAACGCGCCGATACGGCTCATCGACACGGGCATGGCGACGGCTGAGCGCAACATCGCCATCACCGCGGCATTGGCGGAGCTGCATCGCGCCGGAGATATTCCCGACACGCTGCGCCTGTGCCGTTACGGCTGCTCGGTGCTCGTGGGTCAAAGCCAGGTGCTGCAGGAAGCGGTTGATCTCGACGAATGCCGCCGGCGGAATGTCGAGGTGGCGCGGCGCGTCACCGGAGGCGGTGCCGTGTATATGAGCTCCGGCGTTTTGGTCTGGGAGGTGGTGGCGTCGCGCCAGCGCTTCGGCGCCACGCTCGAGGACGTTGCGGGAAGCGTCTGTTCCGGCGTCGCCGCCGGCCTTGCGCGCCTCGGCGTCGAGGCGCGTTTTCGCCCGCCAGGCGATGTGACCGTTTGCGGCTGCAAGATCGGCGGCTCGGGCGGTTTTGCCGACGCCCGCACCTTCGTTCAGCAAGGCACGGTCCTCGTGGGGTTCGACGTGGCCGAGATGGCGGCAGTGCTCAGGCTCCCGCCGGATCATGCGCTGTCGTTGCCGCGCGTGACGAGCCTCTCCGAATGCCTCGGCCGCTCGCCACCGCTGCCTGATGTGAAGGCTGCGCTGCTCGCCGGCCTTTCACAGCACTGGGGCTGCACCTTCACGCCGGCCGAAATGACGCCGGCGGAGAGCCGATTCGTCGATCGGTTGCTCGGCGCGCACTCTCTCCTTGAGGGGGAGGGTCGGCGAGAACGCGGAGCGCTCGAGCGGGGGTGGGGTGAAGTCCCTGTGTGGGAGAGCAGGGCGTCATGACCAAGCGCCTGCTCGTCGTGCTGATGAACACCGACCCGCGCAACGTCGAGGAGCTCGGCGCGCCGTTCTATCATGCCGCCGTGGCGGCCGCGATGGACTATGAGGTGGATGTGGTCTGCACGGCCACCGCCGGCAAGCTCATGTACAAGGGCGTCGCTGCGGCGCTGCGGCTCAAGGAGGGTGAGGCAAAGACCGTCTATGATTGGATCAAGGAGGCGCACGATCAAGGCGCGCGCTTCTGGGCCTGCCCGGCCAATCTCGAGCTCAGTGGCAAGAGCGAAAGCGACCTCATTCCCGAATGCAGCGGCATGATGGGCGCTGCTTCCATGATCCAGGACATCATGGACGGCAAGTGCCGCGTGCTCACCTATTGAGGCCGCCGTCCGTGACCCGCATCGACGAGCACGAATATCCCGAGCACCTATACTACGACGTCGATAACCAGATCTGGTACGCGCCCCTCGATGACGGGACGATCCGCGTTGGCTTCACGCCGATTTCCATGAAGCTTGCCGGTGACGTCCTGGTGTTCACGCCGACGCGCGTCGGTCGCGATTTCGACAAGGGGCGCTCCTTCGCGGTCATCGAGTGCGGTAAGTGGGTCGGGGCCGCCCGCGCCGCGTTCGACGGCACCGTCGTTGCCCACAATGAGGCACTCATCGTCAGGCCCGAGCTCCTCAACTCCGACGCCTTCGGTGAAGGTTGGATGCTCATCGTGCGTGCCGCCGACGACGCGTGGCGCGTGGGGCTTGTCACGAGCTCCGCCGTCGCGCCCGCCTTCGCGGACTGGATCGCCGCGGAAGGCCACAAGAGCCGCGCCGGTTCATGAACAGGCACGCCAACATCACGAGCGACATCGTGCTGCTGGGCGGCGGTCACGCGCATGTGCACGTGCTGAAAGCCTTTGCCATGCGACCGGAGCCTGGCGTGCGCGTGACGCTCGTCACGCGGGACGTGGAGACGCCGTATTCCGGAATGCTGCCCGGCGTCGTGGCTTCTCTCTACACGCGTGACGAAGCTCACATCGACCTCGTGCGCCTCACCGCAGCGACGGGTGCGACGCTCGTCCACGCTGAGGCGATCGGCCTCGAACGCGCGGAGAAGCGCGTGCTGCTCGGCGACCGGCCGCCCATCGCTTACGATCTTCTGTCCATTGACGTGGGCATCACGCCTGCGCTCGACGCCATCGCGGGCGCCGCGGAGCATGGCATCGCGGTCAAGCCGATCGGCTCGTTCCTGCAGAAGCTCGCGGGGCTGGAGGCGCAGTGCATGCGTCCCGACGGACCGCGGCACATCGCTGTCATCGGCGGCGGCGCCGGCGGCGTCGAGCTCATGCTTTCGCTGCGCGCGCGGCTGCTTGCCAACGCCCGCGAGCGCGGCCAGCGCGAAGCGGGATTTTCTTTCACCTTGGTCACGGCCGGCGATATCCTCGAAGGCCACAATGCGCGCGTCCAGGATGCCTTTCGTCGGGCGCTCGCCGAAAGAGGCGTCGCCCTGCGCGAGCGCCAGGCGGTCGTCGCGCTGACGCGCAGCGGCGTTTCCCTCGCCGATGCCACCCAGATTCCCGCCGATGCCGTGCTGATCACCACCGATGCCGCGCCGCCGCCGTTGTTTGCCGCAACAGGTCTCGCCACCGACGCGGGCGGCTTCCTGGCGGTTGGCCCGACCTTGCAGGTCCTCAACGACGCGGACGTGTTCGCAGCGGGGGATTGTGCCGGCCTCGTGGAGACGCCGCGTCCGAAGTCCGGCGTCTTTGCCGTTCGCGCCGGTCCGGCGCTGGCCGACAATTTGCGCCGCCGCGTGCGCGGCGAGACACCGAAGGCGTGGCGACCGCAGCGCCGGCACCTCGCGCTCATCACCACGGGCGAACGCTATGTCGTTGCCTCGCGTGGCAGGTTGAAAGCCGAAGGCGCCTGGTTGTGGCGCGTCAAGAACTGGATCGATCGGCGCTGGATGCGCAAGTATCAGGACGTCGATGCTCTCGTTGACCGAATGTCGCGTCGCGCGGCGGCACCCGCTTCGCGCCTCGATGCCGAGGCCGAGATGCGCTGCGGCGGCTGCGCGGCAAAGATCGGCCCGGGTCCGCTGTCGCGAGCCCTCGCCAAGCTGCCGGTCTCGCGCACGCCAGGCGTCGTTCTCGGCCTCGATGCGCCCGACGACGCCGCCATCATCGCGCCCACCGACGGCCATCACCTTGTGCAGACCGTCGACTTTCTGCGCGCCTTTGTCGACGACCCTTATGTCTTCGCCGAGATCGCCGCCAGTCACTGCCTGAACGACGTGTTCGCCATGGGCGGCGTGCCGCGTCACGCGCTTGCCGTCGCGGTGGCGCCGCCTGCCGCGTCGGCGAAGGTCGAGGAGACGCTGTTCCAGCTTCTCGCCGGCGCGCGTGCCGCCCTCGACCGCGAGAGCGTCGCGTTGGTGGGCGGTCATTCCAGCGAAGGCGCCGATATGGCGCTCGGCCTCTCGGTCACCGGCGAAGTCGTTCCAGGCAGCGCGATCCGCAAGGGCGGGCTGAGGGCAGGGGACGTGCTCGTGCTCACCAAGCCCATCGGCACCGCAATCTTGTTCGCCGCCGCCATGCGGGCGAAAGCGCGCGCGTCGTGGATCGAGGCGGTGCTGACTGAGATGCGACGCTCCAATGGCGAGGCGTCGCGCCTTCTCGTCGCGCACGGGGCGCGCGCCATGACGGACGTGAGCGGCTTCGGCCTCGTTGGCCATCTCGGCGAGATGCTGGCGGCGTCCGGCGCGCATGCCGCGCTCGATCTTGCGGCTGTGCCGCTCTATCGCGGCACGCTCGAATTGGCGCGCGCCGGCACGGCCTCGACCCTGCTGTCCGAGAATCTGGCGCTGGGGTCACTGCTGGGCGCTGAAGTGGACGCTGCGACCTCGGCCATCCTGTTCGACCCGCAGACGGCCGGCGGCCTCCTGGCCGGCCTTCCCGCCGAGCGTTCCGCTGGATGCATCGCGGCCCTGCGGGCCGCCGGCTATGTGGCGGCGATGATTGGCCGAGTGACCCGCGACGGCCTCGATGCCAGGGCGGCGCGGATCGATCCCCTGGGCACCCTCCAAACCGATTCCCCACCTTGTTCTGTCGGACAGAAAAAGCCTCGAACTGAGCCGGCTCCGGCCTGACGGCCACAAACTGGGAACAATTTTCCCTCTTTTTGCGTTGGAACGCTTCTGCCATCTTCCGCATTGATCCCGACTGCCCGTCTTGCAGGCAGCGTGCCTGCGGCGCATGCTGTCTACGCAGCGGCGGCCAACATTCGTCCCCCGTGGCTTGCGCCACACCTTGTCCCGGAGAACGAGCATGAGCGAGTTGGCCAGCCAGGGCCGTACTGAGCGTAGTCGTGTTGATCGCACGTGGGCGCGAGACGCCACGGATCAAGGTAGCAAGGCAAACGTGCTCGGCCGCTCAACGCCGGCACAGGGGGCGCTCAAGCGCGCGATGCGCGCCTTCATCCATTTCTTCTCTTATCATTTCATCCTGAAACGGCGGGCGACGCGCACGACGCGCGCGGCAGGCTTCAAGCTCACCATTCTCCCCACGGTTTTCCATCCGCGCTTTTTCGTCACCAGCGAGTACTTTGCGGCCTTCGTCGAGCGCCTGCCGCTTACGGGCCGCCGTGTCGCCGATGTGGGAACGGGCACGGGCATCTTGGCGCTCGCCGCCGCCCGGGCCGGCGCTGCGAGCGTCGCAGCCATCGATATCAATGCCAACGCCGTTGCGGCCGCGGCGGCGAACGCCGTGGCCAACGGCCTCGGTGACAGGGTGCGGGCGTTTCACTCGGACTTGCTCGCGGCGCTGCCAGCGGGCGAACGCTTCGATGTGATCCTGTTCAACCTGCCGTTCTTCACCGAGGAGCCTCGCGATGTCGCGGACCGCGCCTGGAACGCCGGCCCCGGCTATCGCGACATCGAGCCGTTCTTCGATCAGGCGCGGGAGCGCCTAGTGCCCGGCGGAGCGATCTACGTGCTCCTGTCGTCGGACTGCGACTTCGATCTGCTCGGCGCCATGATCGAGCGCGCAGGCTTTCGCGCCCGGCTTGCCGCCGAGCGCTCCATTCTCATCGAGTCATTCATCATCTACGAGTTGCGGCGCGACTGAACCCACGCGCGACGATCATTGGCCGTGCGTTTCCAGCACCGCACGGCAGGCTTTGCTGAGCTTCGCGCGATTGTTCTGCAAGCACTGCAGGAAGGCCATCTCGCCGGCATTGGCTGGAATAGCGCGGCAAAGCTTGCGCGTGTCGGGGCGGCAAGCCGCCTGTTCTTCGGGCGTTCCGGAGAAAGGCCCCGGCAGGGGGCCTTGAGCGAGGCCCTGTGTCGCAGGGGCGGCAATAAGGATCAGGCACGCCAAAAGGCTTTTGTTGAACACGCGTTTCTCCCGCGAATCTGGCTTTGAAGATGCTGGAAAGTGTTGGTCGGGCGCGGCCGCGTCAAGCGCTGCCTGGGGGGTGCCCTAGCCTTACCTCAATTTACCACATTGAGGGCGATATCTTTGCATCACCTATGCTAAGACGAATGTTGTGTGGGAGACCTCTCAATGAGAGAGCTGACAATCGCATTGGCGGCCGCCTTTTGCTTGGTCCTCGGCTTCGGGGCCAGCGCGGCCGAGCCGACGGCGACGGGACTGTGGCAACAGGTGGATGACAAGACCGGCGAAGTCGGCGGCTGGTTCCTCGTCTTCGAGAAGGATGGCGCCTATCAGGGCGCGATCGCCAAGACGTTTCCCAAGCCTGGCGAAGATCCCAATCCGCTTTGCAAGAAGTGCGAGGGCGACCAGAAGAACGCGCCGTCCCTTGGTCTCGTGCTCATCAAGGGCATGAAGAGGAACGGCTTGAAATACGACAAGGGCACGATCCTCGATCCGCGTGACGGCAAGGTCTACAATGCATTCCTGGAAGTAAGTCCTGACGGCAAGACGCTCAGGGTGCACGGCTACATCGGCATGGAGGTGCTTGGCCGCAGCCAATACTGGAAGCGGCTGCCGCCGGAGGCGATTTCGGAAGTCGATCCGGCCATCGTCATGACGTATGCGCCCGCGCTCCTGCCGCAGAGCCCGCAGAAGACTGGCACGACGTCCCCGCATCAACGATCGGCGGCACCTCCCGGCAAGGAGAAAAGTGTCGATGTGCCGGCTGATCAGAAAGCCATCGACGCGCCGGCCCAGAAGGCAGCCGAAGCGCCCGAGCGCAAGGCCGTTGACGCGCCCACGCAGCGGGTGATCGACGCGCACACCCAGCAGCGCGTCGAAGAAGGGCTGCCGCGCAAAGCGCCGCTGCCGCCGGAGCGGCCGAAGCAGTAGCGGCCAGCTGGCTCAAGAGGCGCAGGAGCGCATCCGACCGCTACAGTCTCGGCGGCATCATCTTTTCGCCGTGGCGAAGTTTCGCCCGGTGCCCTCCATCGGCACGGTTTGGAATCGTCGCCCTAACGCAACGTCACCGTCATCCCGCTCAAGTTGAGGGAGACTTCCAGGCCTATTTCGGCGCCTTGCAGCTCCAAGATCACACCGTTGGCGTTCTGCAGCCGTGCAACCTTCACGCCGGCGCCAATCGCAGCGCTTGCGCCGATCGCCGTATATGTGCCCGCGAAGGCAGCCGGGCTGCGAAGGTTGTAGGCCCGACCCCTGAGGTTTGCGACAGCCGCGCCAAACGTCCCGAGGCCGATGCCGCCGACGCTGAACGGATAGACCCTGCCGCGATAGGTCAGGGTCCCGTCGCCCCCGCCCATGCCGACAATGAAGCCTGCCTTGACAACCCTCACCTGCACAGCACCGGTCTGCGCTTGCGCCTGCGTGGGTGCTGCCACGAGCCCCATCGCCATGGCGGCCACGGCGAGACCAAGACCTATCGCGCGAAAACAACTGAGCATTGTCGCCTCCCTCTGCTTCGACGCATCGCGTTGAGGTTAACATCGCGTGCCATGCGGGAAAACCGGCCAGCATGGCACTTGTGATTGTAGACGCGTGAGAGATTCGAGCCGGCGTATCGGCCTCTTTCGCTCCCGGCTGGCGCTCGTAAACCATTCGGAGAGGTCGTCGGCGCGATACGGACAATTAGTGCTAAATGCCGCGCAGCGACCTCTTCCCCGGGGTCGCGCCTTTTCCTAGCGCTGACCCCGCTGTCTCCCCCGACAGCGGGGTTTTCATTGCCGCCAACGCGCAATGAGTAAGGGCCGAAGTTGCCAACAAGCCCTATCGGCTCATGATGGCGCTTGCCGGGGAGACGTCGATGAACGACGCCGAAGAGACCTTCGACTACTGCGTCATTGGCGCGGGCTCGGCCGGCTGCCTCCTCGCCAATCGTCTGTCCGCCGACGCGCGGCGGCGCGTGCTGCTGCTGGAGGCCGGCGGGCGTGACGACTGGATCTGGTTCCACATTCCCATCGGCTACATCTACAGCCTCGGCGATCCGCGCGCCGATTGGTGCTTCAAGAGCGAGCCTGAGCCCGGGCTCGGCGGCCGTTCGATCCCTGTGCCGCGCGGCAAGGTGATCGGCGGCTCCTCCGGCATCAACGCCATGATCTACATCCGCGGCCAGGCGGCCGACTACGATCACTGGCGCCAGCTCGGTCTCGTCGGCTGGGCCTGGGACGATGTGCTGCCGTTCTTCATGCGCCACGAAGATTTCGTAGGCGGAGCCGGCCCGCATCATGGCGCGGGCGGTGAGCTCACGGTCGATGCGCCGCGTTTGGCTTGGCCGCTTCTCGACGCGGTGAGACAAGCGGCGACCGAGACGGGGCTCAGATGGATCGGCGACTTCAACGCCGGTGACAACGAGGGCATCGCGCCGCTGCATGTCAACCAGAAGAAAGGCTGGCGCTGGGGCGCCGCCAAGGCCTTCCTCAAGCCGGCGCTCAAACGAGCGAATCTCAAGCTGGAAACCGGTGCGCTTGTAGAACGGTTGCTCGTCGAAGGGCGTCGCGCGGTTGGCGTGCGCTACCGCAAAGGCGACAGAACAATCGACGCGCGCGTCAGTGGAGAAGTCATTCTCGCGGCGGGTGCCATCGGCTCGCCGCAGCTGTTGATGTTGTCCGGCATCGGCCCCGCCACGCATCTGATGGCGCACGGCATCGATATCGTGTTGGACAAGCGCGGCGTCGGCGAGAACCTGCACGACCACCTGATGATTCCGCTGCGCTATTGCGTGAGCGGCATCGGTACGTTGAACGAGCGCTTCAATTCGCCCTTGGGCCGCGTCGCCATGGGGCTCGAATATGCGCTGCGGCGGCGGGGGCCGCTGACCATGGCGCCGTCGCAGCTCGGCATCTTCTGTCGTGCGAGCCAGGACAGCGACACGGCCGACCTCGGCTACAATGTCATTCCCTATACGCGCAGCTCCACCGCCGCACGCGCGCTCGACAAACAGCCGGGCCTCACCATGGCGGTCTACGATCTGCGGCCAACGAGCCGCGGCGCGTTGCGGCTCAAGGGGCCGGATCCTTCCGCCGCGCCGTCGATCTTCTTCAACTATCTCGCGACGGATCGCGATCGCCGCGTCGCGGCAAATGCCGTGCGCAAGACGCGCGCGATCATGTCCCAGGCCGCGCTCAAATCTTACCGCCCGACCGAGATCGCGCCGGGCTCCTCGGTCGGCGACGGCGATGGCGAGTTGCTCGACGCCATCAGCCGCCTTGCGACAACGATCTTCCATCCCGTGGGGTCGGCGCGCATGGGCCTCGCGTCCGACGCGCTCGCTGTTGTGGACGCCCGGCTCAAGGTCATCGGCATCGAGGGATTGCGCGTCATCGATGCGTCGGTCATGCCGACCGTCACGTCCGGCAACACCAACGCGCCCACCATGATGATCGCCGAGAAAGGCGCGGCGATGCTGCGTGAGGATGCGGCCTGACGTGGCACGCCCCAAGCGTTAAGTCATCCGTAGGTTTTTGCCGGTTTACTCCCCGCCGGGGGGCGCTTGGGATATCAGCGCCATGGATGTCACGGAGCTGCTGCACCAGGCGCTTGCCTGCGAGCAGCGAGCCGGCAGCGCCAAATCCGGAGATGACAGAGCCATTCTGCTCATGATGGCCGACGCCTGGCGGCGGCTGGCGGAGCAGCGTGAGGACCTTCAACGAACCGGCACGGACGCGCACGCGCCGCAGCCCACGCGTGATGCGCGAGGGAAGCCGAGACGGGCTTCGCCAACCCGGCGCCGCCGTTCTCGCCCTTGATCGAAAAGTGCTGCCAAGCGTCCCGGCCGCAAGTCACGCCAATCTGGCGGACTGACGCGTGATCGCCGCAGGTCGTTTCGTCGGCCTGTCGTGCGCTACTGACTCCACGGCACGCGCAACCACCTGATCCAACGCTCCAGCGCGGTCTCGTCGAGCGGCAAAGTCCCTGTCCGCAACCGGTCGCATCGATCGCCGCCGGATTGCACGCAATCGAGGTACATGAGGTTGGCATTCGTCGACGACGCGGGCCTGGCCCTCTCGACGCGCGCCACCCCACTCTGCGTCGGCGCCCAGCGCAGGCTCGATTTGCTCAATCCCGGGTACCCGCGATACCAGCACTTCTTGCCGTCGATAAGACGCCAGCTCCACGGCTGACCGCTGCCGCGTGTGGCGTTGCAAGTCGCCGCCTCTGCTGCCAGCGGCAGCACGAGCGCCATAGCGAGAAGCAAGACCCGCATCGGATACTCCACAAAACGGCTTCGCGGGCCGGCATTCGGATACTTGACCTATAGTATAGTGCAACAATTCCAAGGGGCTATCAACACAAGTGAAAGGTGTGCCGGCCCGCTTTTACATGGGTAAGCTTCTGGCCGATCCCCTACATCGGCGCGCACATCGGACTGTCTTCGCGAATGGCCCGCCTCAGCCGTAAGGAAGTCGTGCCTTGGATCGCCCCTTGGACACACACTGTTTGGTAACTCGCCTGATCTACAGAATGCCCTCTTGTCCGTTGGCCGGGGCGGGGGTTCTGGAGGCAGCGGTGGGGGCTAGAGTAGTTTTGCGCGTACTCGCCGGGGTGGGGGCTCTTGCCGCGGCAGCATTGCCGGCCTCGACCGAGACGATGGATGGGGCGCTGAGGCGGGCCTACGTAGCCAACCCGACACTGAATGCGCAGCGCGCCCAGGTGCGCATCACCGATGAGACGGTGCCGATCGCCAAATCCGGGCAGCGCCCGAGGATCACGGGAACGGCCGATATCGGTTTCAGCGAAATCGGCTCTCACAGCGACAGCGGCCCGGGGAACCACACGTCGCT
>Ga0081455_10008462_pt1 | contig 10697 bp, 9 predicted proteins | sample TabmetS3T2R1_FD_70207 | JGI IMG/M metagenome (GOLD analysis project Ga0081455, IMG submission 70207) | Tabebuia heterophylla rhizosphere microbial communities from the University of Puerto Rico - S3T2R1 | ecosystem: Host-associated > Plants > Roots > Rhizosphere ... | reverse complement strand
TGGTCAGATCGTCGTAGACGGCCAGCGCGGCGCCGCCGGCGTAGAGGACGTGCTCGCCCATCGCGCAGCCGGCGTAGGGCGCGATGAACTTGAGCGGTGCGGCCTCGTCCGCGGACGCGGCGACGATGATCGTCGAGCCCAGGGCACCAGCGTCCGCGAGCGTCTGCGCCACACGGACCACCTTCGACATCTGCTGACCGATCGCCACGTAGACCGACACCACGCCGGTGTCGCGATTGCTGATGATCGTGTCGAGCGTGATCGCCGTCTTGCCGGTCTGGCGATCGCCGATGATCAGCTCGCGCTGGCCGCGGCCGATCGGGATCATCGCGTCGATCGCCTTCAGGCCGGTCTGCAGCGGTTCCTTCACTGGTTGACGCTGCACCACGCCAGGCGCCTTGAACTCCGCCGGCCGGGTCGCCTCGGTGTGGATCTCGCCCTTGCCGTCGAGGGGGTTGCCGAGCGGATCGACGATCCGCCCGAGCAGCGGCTCGCCGACCGGGACCTCGAGCAGACGGCCCGTGCGCCTGACGGTGTCGCCTTCGGCGATGCGATGCCAGGGGCCGAACAACGCCGCGCCGACGTTGTCGGCCTCGAGGTTCAGCGCGAGCCCGGTGACGCCGTGCGGGAAGTCGAGCACCTCGAAGGCCATGCAGTCCGCGAGGCCCCGGATGCGCGCGATGCCGTCGGCGACCGAGACGACAGTGCCGACCTCGGCCCGCTCGGCGCGGCTTAGCTCGAGTCCCTCGAGCTGTCTCTTGAGGGTGGAGATGATCTCGTCCGGATTGATCTGCGGCGGGTGCACCGCTGTCACCGCGCCGTGCCGGCCAGTTCGGACTCGCCTTCGGCGGGCGGTTCGTGGTTGGTCCAGCGCACGACGAGCTCGCCGTCGTCGGCGTCGAGGGTGATCGTGGCCCCGTCGTGGATCTCGCCGGTGAGCAGCGCCCGGCCGATGCGCGTCTCGACTTCGTGGGAGATGAAGCGACGCAAGGGTCGCGCGCCATAGACGGGGTCGTAGCCCTCGCGCGCGATGAGCTCGCGGCCAGCGTCGGTGAGGTCCATGGTCAGGCGGCGGTCGGCCAGCCGGTGACGGACGTCGGCGATCTGGAGGTCGACGATCTGCTCGATCTCGGGAAGCGTCAGCGGCTTGAACATGACGACGTCGTCGACGCGGTTGAGGAACTCGGGTCTGAAGTGCACCCGCAGGTCGTCCATCACCTTGTCGTGGGCCTGCTCCGTGATCTCGCCGTTGGTCCCGACGCCGTCGAGGAGGTACACCGAGCCGATGTTGGAGGTCATGATGATCACGGTGTTGCGGAAGTCGACGGTGCGGCCCTGCGCATCGGTGAGCCGACCATCGTCGAGGATCTGCAGCAGCGTGTTGAACACGTCGGCGTGCGCCTTCTCGATCTCGTCGAACAGGACGACCGAGTAGGGCTTGCGGCGCACCTGCTCTGTGAGTTGCCCACCCTCCTCGTAGCCGACGTAACCGGGCGGGGCGCCCATCAGCCGGCTGACCGTGTGTCGCTCCTGGTATTCGGACATGTCGAGGCGGACGATGTTGTCCTCGGAGTCGAACAGCGCCTCGGCCAGCGCCCGAGCGAGCTCGGTCTTACCGACCCCGGTGGGGCCGAGGAAGATGAACGAGCCGATCGGGCGGCGCGGGTCCTTGATCCCGGACCGGGCGCGGATGACCGCGTCGGCGACGAGGTCGACGGCCTGGTCCTGGCCGATCACGCGCTCGTGGAGGATCTCGTCGAGGCGCAGCAGCTTCCGGCGTTCGCCCTCGAGCAGCCGTGAGACGGGTACGCCGGTCCAGCGGGCGACGATCTCCGCGATCTCGTCGGCGGTGACCTCCTCGCGTAGCAGGCGTTCGCCGCTCTGCTTCTCGCCCAGGCGCTCTTCCTCGCCGGCGAGGCGCCGTTCGAGCTCGGGCAGCCTGCCATGGCGCAGCTCGGCGGCCCGGTTGAGGTCGTAGCCGCGCTCGGCCTCTTCGATCTGGTGGCGGAGCTGTTCCAGCTCGGACCGCAACGCCTGCAGCTTCCTGATCGCTTGGCGTTCGGCCTCCCACTGGGCGGTCATGGCGTCGGCCCGCGCCCGCTGATCGGCTAGCTCCTTGCGCAGCGAGCCCAGCCGCTGCCGCGAGGCCTCGTCGTTCTCGTTCTGCAGCGCGGCCTCTTCGATCTCCAGCTGCATGACGCGGCGGGTGATCTGGTCGAGCTCGGCGGGCATCGAGTCGATCTCGGTGCGGATCACCGCGCACGCCTCGTCGACGAGGTCGATCGCCTTGTCCGGCAGGAAGCGGTCGGTGATGTAGCGGTGCGACAGCATGGCGGCGGCGACCAGCGCGGCGTCCTGGATCTTGACCCCGTGATGGACCTCGAAGCGCTCCCGCAGCCCTCGCAGGATCGAGACCGTGTCCTCGACGCTGGGCTCGTCGACGAGCACGGGCTGGAAGCGCCGCTCGAGCGCGGCGTCCTTCTCGATGTGCCGGCGATACTCGTCCAGCGTGGTGGCGCCGATGCAGTGCAGCTCGCCACGCGCCAGCATCGGTTTGAGCATGTTGCCGGCGTCCATCGCCCCCTCTGCCGCGCCGGCCCCGACGACCGTGTGGAGCTCGTCGATGAACAGCAGAATGCGGCCCTCCGCACCCTTGATCTCCTGCAGGACCGCCTTCAGGCGTTCCTCGAATTCGCCCCGGTACTTGGCGCCGGCGACCAGCGAGCCCAGGTCCAGCGCGAAGATCGTCTTGTCCCGGAGGCCCTCGGGGACGTCGCCGCGCACGATCCGCTGGGCCAGTCCCTCGACGATCGCGGTCTTGCCGACGCCGGGATCGCCGATCAGGACCGGGTTGTTCTTGGTCTTGCGCGACAGGATCTGGATCACGCGCCGGATCTCGGCGTCACGGCCGATGACGGGGTCGAGCGCGCCCGCGTAGGCGGCGGCGACCAGGTCGCGGCCGTACTTCTCCAGCGCCTCGTAGGCCGTCTCGGGATTGGCGCTCGTGACGCGCTGGCTGCCGCGGACCTCGGTCATGGCCCCGAGGACACCCTCGTGCGTGACGTTGTGCTCGGCGAGCAGCCGCCCGGCCGCGGTTCGAGCCCCGGTGTCGACGATCGCCAGCAGCACGTGCTCGACCGAGACGTACTCGTCCTTGAGGCGTTCGGCCTCGCGCCCGGCGGCGTCGAGCACCTCGTTGAGTGCGCGCGAGGTGTGGATCTGACCCGATGCGCCGGAGCCGCTCACTCTCGGCAGGCGGTCAACATCGCGCACGAGGTCATCGCGCAGGGCGCGGACGTCGACGCCGAGACGCTCGACCAGGCGTCCGACCAGGCCGTCGCCCTGGTCGACCAGCGCGAGCAGGAGGTGTTCGACGCCGACCTCGGTGTTGCCGTGGCGTAGCGCGATGGTCTGTGCGTCGTGCAGTGCCTGCTGGGTCTTCTCGGTCAGCCGGTTGACGTCCATGCGCGCGTCACCTCCGGGGGTCGGGCTCGAAGCGGGCCAGGCGGTCCTGCAGCGCGTCGATGCGCGCGATCAGGTCGCACGCGAGCATCGCGCCGGCAAGGTTGAGGCCCAGGTCGCGGCGCAGCCGTGCGATCCGGGCAAGGCGGGCGGCCGCGTCGCGGGGGAAGAGCGGCGCGCGCGTCGTGCCGCCCCGCGGCTCGAGCGCGCCGAGTGCGATGAGCCGCCGCACCAGGTCGGGGTGCAGGCCGGCCTCGCGCGCGAGCACCTCGAGCGCCACCAGTGGCGCGCCGTCCGGTCCTGTGCTCCGGATGGCCAGGACGCGGCGCTCGCGGGGACCGGTCATCGCCGTTCCTCGCGGGGATCGAACGTCGATGCCGCCGCGAGTTGCTCGTAGAGCTCGCGTTCGCGCTCGTCGAGTTTCTTGGGCACCACGACCTGGACGTGGGCGTACAGGTCTCCGTGCGCGCCGCTGGAGGTGGGCATGCCCTCGCCGCGCAGCCGCAGCTGCCGTCCCGTGGACGACCCGGCGGGGACCCGGACGCGGGCAGTTCCGGTCAGCGTCTGGACCGGCACGCGCGCGCCGAGCGCCGCCTCCGACGGTGACACCGGCAGGTCGACGTGCAGGTCGCGTCCCTCGACGCGGAACCGGGGATGAGGAGCGATGTGCACGCGCAGGAACAGGTCGCCAGACGGGCCCCCGTCGAACCCCGGGCCGCCCTCGCCGGCCAGGCGGATGCGCTGGCCATCGCGCACGCCCGTCGGGATGTCGATGTCGTAGCCCCGACCGTCGCCGAGGGTGATGTGCCGGTGCCCGCCTGCGGCCGCCTCTTCGAGCGTGAGATCGAGGACCGCCTCGTGGTCGCCGCCGCGCATGGCCATGCCACCGAAGGGGTCAGCCCGCCGGCGGCCTCCCCGGGCGCCTGGTCGGGCGCCGAACAGGCTCTCGAAGAAGTCGCTGAAGTCGGTGCCGCCGCCGAAGTCGACGTGAACGTCGCCGTAGCCGCGGTCGCGAAAGCCCTGGGCGCCCGAGACGTCCTCGCCTACCCGCCAGTTGGCGCCCAGGCGATCGTAACGCTCGCGCTTGTCGGCGTCCCGTAGCACCTCGTAGGCCTCTGCAACCTCCTTGAAGCGGACTTCGGCGCCCGGGTCCTTGTTGACGTCGGGGTGATGTTCACGCGCCAGCTTGCGATACGCGCGGCGGATGTCGTCGGCGCTGGCGTCGCGCGGGACGCCGAGCGTCTCGTAGTAGTCGTGGTACCCGACGGCCATCAGCCGTCGCCCGCTGCGCGCCGGGCCACCACGACCTGGGCCGGGCGCAGGATCTCGCCGTCGCCCAGGGCGAAGCCCGATCGCGCCACCTCGAGCACTGTGTAGTCGGGAGCGTCAACCGCGGGCAGGACGGCGATCGCCTCGTGACGCTCGGGGTCGAAGCGCGCGCCGGCCGCGTCGAGGCGGTGGACGCCGTTGCGGGCGAGGATTGCGTCCATCTGTTCGAGCACCGCGGCCAGCCCCGGGTCCCCGGGTTCCAGCCGCAGCGCGCGCTCCACGCTGTCGACTGCCTCCAACCAGTCGCGCAACAGGGCGTGGCGCGCCTCGCCTACCCGCCGCTCACCGTCGCGCTCCGTCCGCTTGCGGTAGTTGTCCAGGTCCGCGAGCGCACGGCGGTAGCGGTCCTGGGTGCGCGCGAGCTCATCACGCAAAGCGACGACCTCGGCGGCCTCGGTCGTGGGCGCGCTCGGTCCCTGCGTGTCGTCGGTATGGCTCGTGGACGGATCTGCAGCGGGTGGCGGCTCCTCATTCGCGGGTGAAGTCGGCATCGACGACCTCCTCGTCGTCGCCGGCCTGCGGACCCTCGCCGTCGGCGTCAGCGGTCGCCGACGCCGCGCTGGGCAGACCGTGAATGACCTGCTGCAGGTCCGCGCTCAGCGGCCGCACCCGATCCAATGGCGCCTGCTCCTCGACGGCCTTCTTGGCGTCAGCGATCAGCTGCTCGGCACGCGCCTTCTCGTGCACCGGCAGCTCGGCCTGGAGCTGGTTGACGAGCTGGTCGGCCCGATACGCGAGCGTGTCGAGCTCGTTGCGTGCATCGACCTCCTCGCGGCGGCGCTTGTCCTCGCTGGCGTGCTGCTGGGCCTCGGCCACCATCCGCTCGATGTCGTCCTGCATGAGGTTGGTCGACTCGGTGATCTCCACCCGCTGCTCGGCGCCGGTGTCCTTGTCGCGCGCCGAGACGTTGAGGATGCCGTTGGCGTCGGTGTCGAACGTCACCTCGACCTGCGGCATGCCGCGCGGGGCCGGCCGGATGCCCTCCAGCCGGAAGCGAGCCAGCTGACGATTGTCGGACGCCATCTCGCGCTCGCCTTGGAGCACCACGACATCGACCGCCGTCTGGTTGTCGTCGGCCGTGGAGAACGTCTCGGTGCGCCGCGCCGGGATCGTGGTGTTGCGCTCGATCACCTTGGTCATCACCCCGCCCAGCGTTTCCAGCCCCAGCGAGAGCGGCGTGACGTCGAGCAGCACGACGTCCTCGACCTCGCCCTTGAGCACGCCGGCCTGCAAGGCGGCGCCGATGGCCACCACCTCGTCGGGATTGACCGTCATGTTGGGCTCTTTGCCGCCCGTCAATCGCCGGACCAGCTCCTGCACCGCCGGGATGCGCGTCGACCCGCCTACCAGGATCACCTCGTCGATGTCGTCGGCGGCCAGCTTTGCGTCCGCGAGCGCACGCTCCACCGGGCCGCGACAGCGCTCGACCAGATCGGCGGTCAGCTGGTCGAACTTCGAGCGTGTCAGCGACAGGTTCAGGTGCTTGGGACCCGACGCGTCGGCGGTGACGAACGGCAGATTGACCTGCGTCGTGGTTGTCGTCGAGAGCTCGACCTTCGCCTTCTCGGCCGCCTCGTACAGGCGCTGCAGGGCCTGCGGGTCGTCGCGCAAGTCGATGCCCTGGTCGCGTTTGAACTCCTCCGCCAACCAGTCGACCACCCGCTTGTCGAAGTCATCGCCACCCAAGTGGCCGTCGCCGCTGGTGGCGCGCACCTCGACCACGCCGTCTCCCACGTCCAGGACCGACACGTCGAACGTGCCACCCCCCAGGTCGAACACGAGCACGGTCTCGGCGCCCTTCTTGTCCAGCCCGTAGGCCAGCGCCGCCGCGGTCGGCTCGTTGATGATCCGCAGCACCTCCAGGCCGGCGATCCGCCCCGCGTCCTTGGTCGCCTGGCGCTGGGCGTCGTTGAAGTACGCCGGCACCGTGATGACCGCCTCGGTCACCCGCTCCCCGAGGAACTTGCCGGCGTCCTCCGCCAGCTTGCGCAGCACCAGCGCCGAGATCTCCTCGGGAGCGAACTCGCGGCCGCGCACCTCGAAGCGCACCGCGTCGTTCGGGCCCTTGACCACCTTGTAGGAGACGATCTTGGCCTCCTCGTCGACCTCCCCCCACTTGCGGCCGATGAACCGCTTCGCGGAGTAGATCGTCGCCTCCGGGTTGAGGATCGCCTGGCGCCGGGCGACCTGGCCGACCAGGCGCTGCCCGTCCTCGGTGAACGCAACGACCGACGGCGTCGTGCGCCCACCCTCGGCATTGGGAACAATCTCGGCGCGACCCCCTTCCATGGTCGCGGCTACCGCCGAGTTAGTGGTCCCCAGATCGATGCCGACTGCCTTGGCCATCGCGCGGTCCTCTCCACTTGGGTTGTCTCAGGTGGTCTCTATCTGGTTGTCTCCGATCGGCCAGCTAGCGCGTCGCTGTGGCCGAGATCTCCTCTCGCACGCACAGTGATCTCCCTGACACGCACAGCTTGCCAGCCCACTTCGCAGCGCACCATGCCCCGTCGGCCCGGCACCACGTCGTGCGACAAGGCTCGCAACCGGGAGGGCTTCCAACCGTCGAGCTCGGCAGCGAGGTGGCCGAGCCGGGCATCGTCGAGACGCAAGCGGTCGGCGATGGTCGACACCACCGTCGACACGTCGGTGCCCCCGGTCGGCCCCGATGGCCCGTCGGACACCGCGGGCCGTGCCAGATCGTCGAGACTGTCGAGGAGTCGGGCCATCTGCCCGCGGTGCGCCTCGATCGCAGCGACGACCGCTGCCAGCGACTGATGCCACGACGTGGGCGAGGGATACGGGCCGTCCACGCATGTCAACCTCGCGCGGCGGGAGCCCGTTCGGACCCCATGATCGCGTGGACTCCGGCGTCGGCCGCGGCGCGAGGGTTCAACGTTCGGTGGGGTCCTTCAGCAGGTTGGCGAGGACGGCCGCCTCGCTGATGTCGCTCCGCTTCGCCGCGGTCAGCAGTGTGAGCGGACCGCTGGCGGCCAATTTTCGCAGTTGGGCCAACGCCGCGGCGGGTTCCGGCTGGCCGAGCTCGACGCGGTAGCGGCGGGCGAACTCCTCGTACCGGTCGGGGTCATGGCCGTACCACTCCCGAAGCTCTGTCGAGGGCGCGACGCCCTTGCACCACTCGTCGAGATGGGCACGCTCTTTGCTGACCCCGCGTGGCCACAGCCGATCGACCAGCACCCGCTGACCGTCGTCGGGCAGCGGCGGATCATAAACTCGCCGAACCTGCACCCGATGCGCCACGGGATCTCCTTCACCGGTAGGCAGTTGCAGGTAGGGAAGGAACGTCGGTTCCCACGGTAGACCCGTCGCCGGCAGCACGACGCGAACTTTGGACCGTGCGACAACCATTGTTGTGCGCCGCGCCAGGACGGCGAGTCGGACGCTGCACAACTGACCTCGCCACGGCGACCCCTGGGCGCGTGCGACTACGTGAACGGGTGGTGAAGGCCGCGTTGAATAGCTCTACGGTCGCTGTTGTCGACACGACGCGGACAGTCGCGACGGCGACAAGGGAGTCGGAGATGAGCGATCGGGAGATCGAGCTCAACGTCAAGGCAGAGCTGTTCCCACCACCATTGCTCCCGGACCTCAGCCTGCGCCGAGCGGGACGCTGGATTCTGCGGTGAGGGCCATGAAGGTCAGCGACTCCTGTAGGTAGAGGTCGATGTGGTCGGCGTCGTGGGACAGGTAGCCGATCGAGAGGTCCTGGCCGAGACTCAGCTCGTAGTCACCGCCGCGGGTGGACAGCAGCAGGCCACCGTCCATGGCGGGCGCCCAGACGACCTCGCCGTCGTACAGGAGCCGGGCGAGGTGGTCGCGGATCGGATAGCCGTAGTCGGTGGTCTCGGCGACCGCGGTGTAGAGGTCGGCCGACAGCAGCAGGCTGTACGGCCCGTCGACACCGGCGAGCCGCAACGCGCTCAGCGCCCGAGCAACGGTGTCGGGGAAGTCCTTGGTGTCCGAGGGGAGCGGAAGTGTGGAGTTCGAGCTGCCGGGCGCGATCCCGAGGATCCCTGCCTCGCTGAAGCCATGGAGGATCGTGCGATCCTCGGCGAACGCGATCTGCTTCGCCGCATCCTTCACCGGCTGCCAGTCGGAGTCCTTGGCGCCGCGCTCGACGTCATCCACCGCTTGCCTGGCGACCGAGAACGGCGCCCGCAGCTCGATGATCGACTGGACCTCGCGCTGGTGGACGCTCACACCCTCGGCTGGCGCGAGCGCGCGGATGTGGCCTGTGCCCACGGCCGACAAGGTCGGGCCGGCCGGGCCGACCACGTCCACGACGCGACGGCCTGCAACGTTGCGGCGGAATGTTCGTCCGGCCTCGGCCTCGATCTGGGCCCAGGCCTCATCGGAGATCGGCGCAAGTTCGCGGTGCAGGTTGTTCATGACGTGCCATTCCCCTTCAGGCTTCCGATGCCCAGTGAGCCGTCTGCGGGCGAGGGATCCCCGACTCCGGCATCGGACGCGACGGTCAGGTAGATGGACGGATCCTCGAGGAAGGCTGCGGTCGGCACGAAGAACAAGCAGCCGGTGACTGCCGTCGAGAAGTCAAGGATCCGGTCGTGATTTCCTGGTGGGTTGCCGATGAACATGTTCCGCAGCATCTGCTCGATCACATCCGGGGTGGCGGCGTACCCGATGAAGTACGTTCCGAATTCCCCGGCACCGATCGTCCCGAACGGCATGTTGTCCCGCACGATCTGCTGCTGTGTCCCCTCGGCGTCGACGATCGTGTTCAACGCAACGTGGGAATTCGATGGCTTGGCTGGGTCCGGCAACTCGATGTCATCGAGCTTCGTGCGACCGATGACGCGTTCCTGCTCCTCGACCGGTAGGGCACCCCAGCTGTCGAGGTCGTGGACGTACTTCTGCACGATCACGTAGCTGCCACCGGCGAAGCCAGGGTCCTCGTCGCCGATGAGGACGGCCGCCGCCGCGTCGCGGCCCGACGGGTTCTCGGTGCCATCCACGAAGCCCAGGAGGTCCCGCTCGTCGAAGTACCGAAACCCATGGACTTCGTCGGCGACATCCGCGCGGCCGGCGAGCCGCGCCATGAGCTGGCGGCCAAGCTCGAAGCACAGGTCCAGCCGCCGAGCCCGTAGGTGGAACAGCACGTCGCCAGGCGTCGAGACCGCGGTGTGCTCCGCGCCGACCAGTTCCCGAAACGGATGCAGCCCCGCCGGTGGCGGGCTGGCATAGAGCCGGTCCCAGAGCTCGGCGCCGATGCCGACCACGCAGCTCAACGCATCCTCAGGCGCGCGGAACGCCACGGCACGTGTCAGACCCGCGACGTCGCCGAGCACGGCGAGCACCTCGTCCTCGGCGCCCTGACGTACCGTGACCACGAGGAAGATCGCCGCGGTGGCCGGTGGAGCAAGCACGTCCTGCGATCGTTCGTGTCTCGCCATCGCGGTCACGCGGGTTCGGCCGTGCGCATGGTTGCATCTCGCACGCCGGCCGCCGGCCCGGGCTCACGGGCCCGTTCCGTCGCTGCGTCGAGCTCGCGAGGTCGTACGGTCATGGGTCGGCCCCTGTCGGCGGCAGCAGGCGGTGGCGGACGTCTTGGGACACCGCCAACCTATCGCCGCCGCGTTGGCCGGTCCGGCTGGGCGGGCCAACTTTGTCGGCCGCCACAGCGAACCTTGTGGGCGTGGCTAGCGCCGTGTGCTCAGCCCGCCTCCCTCACTACCGGTCAGCATCGTCACCGCTCCACGGAGGGCATCGCCGGTCGCCTGACCAGCGGTTTACGCTCACGATCGACCTGTCGATCTGGACCCGACCGCATGGCACGGTTGACCGCGAGTGCCCGGTAGCCACGCAACAGAGCCGTGGCTGAGCCGACACGCACCGGGATCGACGCCGCCGGCATCACCGCCGCCGTGCGC
>Ga0081455_10008461_pt1 | contig 10697 bp, 15 predicted proteins | sample TabmetS3T2R1_FD_70207 | JGI IMG/M metagenome (GOLD analysis project Ga0081455, IMG submission 70207) | Tabebuia heterophylla rhizosphere microbial communities from the University of Puerto Rico - S3T2R1 | ecosystem: Host-associated > Plants > Roots > Rhizosphere ... | reverse complement strand
AAGCCGTATCATCGCAGCTCAGAGCACCATTCTCCTTTCACGGCACGCCGACCGAACCCTCACCCCATGAAAGCCCCGGGTTAGCGAGGGTTTCAGCAATGAACGCAACACAAACCAACGGAATCCGCGTCACCGTGGTTAAAGCCGGTGACCTCGTTTTCCTGGACAGCTTCGCGGGACTCGTACCGGCAAAAGTGACCGGCTACACGACATGGGGACACATCACCGTAGTGGTCACGGCGGAGCGCGGCGCCTACCGCCGTGGTGAACACACCACGTTCACGCCGTCGGGTTGCGTGCCGCGTGCGCACGTTCGCGTGCGATCCGGGCACTACCGCATCTTCGGCGCATGGACGTTCGCCGAACTACCGGACGAATTTCAACCCGGCTAGGCCTGGGACTAACCCCTTTCAACCAATTCTGGTCACGATCACGGGAGAGAACATGCCAACCACGACAGACGTCGCCACGGACGTCGAGCTCCACTTTCAGTACGCCGAGGACGGCTACGTCATGAGTGACGACACCTACGGCGAACAGGACGCTGACAGCGCGGCTGCTTTCACGCGTGACGGGTGTGCGTTCGTCGCCTGCGAACGTGCACCACGTGGACGGTGGCGCATTGAATCGACCGACGGTGCATGGGCACCCGTACCACTGTCCGCATACCGCTACCGATTCTCGACGCTTGCGGATGCGGCTGACTATGTCGCTGCGAAGTGCGGAACCACGGTCCGTCGCGTGGATTCATGGATCTGACACCACCTTTCCGGTCCGCGCGCCGGAAATTCCGTATCGGTCAGCAGCACGTTCGGCGCCCACTGGGTAGCTGGCGCCGCGCAGCTCTGACAGCGCGCAATGGTTGCAACGGATCACCGTTGCGGATTGTTCGACTCATCCGCGCGCACGCAAGACGACCGCCCTTCTTGAATGAGCAAAGGAGTCCACCATGTTCGTGTACGGCGTGTCTTTCACCGATGTTCACCGCGTCGTGCGCGACGTGTCCGACGCTCTGTACGACGGAAACATCACCGTGCGCACGGGGGAGGATCGCACCAACGGCGCCGGCCCCCGCGCGACGTTCACGCTCCGCGCGCACGACACGACCGGACGGGGCGCCAAGGGAAGCTCGTCCGCGTTCGGCAAGGGCACCGGCCCGAAAGGCAGGCGCCGCACCATTTCCGCGTGCTGGCACACCCATTACGACGTGCTGGCCGAGCTATTCGCCCGATACCCGGCCGCCCGTGTCGTGACCAAGATCGCCACCTACACCGCACCGACGTTCCATGATCGCGCGCTCAAAACCTCCTATCTCAACGTCGGGAGCGAATTGTTCCCGGCCACCGCGCCGGACTGCTGCGAATGCGACCACACCGACTACGTCGACGACTTCGACTCCGCACCGACCGGTGACGCCATGCGCCCGAACACCGACGTCGACTACTTCCTGCACGAGCTGGACCGCGTACTCGCCGAACAGTGACCCGGTGTCCGCTCCTCACGAATTCGCCCGCACCAACCAACGAAAGCGAGTACCACCATGACCGACGACCACTCGATCACCGTCGACGCACTGCGCGCCGAGCTCGAACGGGAACGCGCACGTGCCGATTCCTTCGAAGCGATCAACCGCGTGCAGGCCGCCAGTCTCGCCGAGCTGGCCACGCGCGCGGCGAACCTCCGGTGCCAGGTTGCCGACCTGGCCGACGACGCCCTGAGCTCGAAACCCATGCCGATACACGGCTTGCGCAACGTCACCGGCCGGATGAACGGCTTAGCGGAGAGCCTGAGCAGGTCGGCACACGGCTACGCGGGCGCACGCACCACGGACATGCTGTACCCGACCGTGGACGACGATCTCCGCGCGCACAAGTGGACGCCTCGCCCCGACCGGGGCTTGGACGGCACGTTGCCGCCGATCCCGATCAGCGAGATGGGCGACCGTCGGGGCTACGCCCAAGGCTGGCACCGCGGCCCGCAGTGGATCACGTTGTGGTTCACCGGACCGACCGCCCTGGCGTACGGGGACAGCAGCGACCACGGCCGGCTCGCCAGCGCCGACGCCATGCGCGCCGTGATCACGTCCGCTCGGTCCCTGTCCGCTCCGGCGCTGGCCGAGTGGGTCACGGCCCGGCAGGAAGCGCACACCGTGCCGTTCGACGCCTCGTACGTCCGGGTGTTCGCACACCTCCAGCACGGTCCGTGGTCCGCGACCGACATCGACCGGTGCGACGAATTCGGAGTCCGCACGCCCACCGGCACCGGCAAGACCTCCGTGTGGGCCTGCCCGAGCGATCCTGATTTCCGGCTCTACGTCTGGGGAATCGGCAACGAACCCGCCCACGTCCGCTACTGGGCCGGACCCGTGGTCGACATGGCGCACCTCGTTCAGATCACCGGTCAGTACCGCTGACCAGTGATCGCCGGACCCGCGCTGCACAAGAGGTCCCACGGCGGGTGTCGGCAGCGCGCCGGCCGACACCCGCCAACCCACCGGCGCGTCGCTCACATCCCGAAGGAGACGCCTTCCCATGACCGACACCACGAACAACACCCACACCACCGCCGTCGTGACGCTGCCGGTCAACGGACGCGACTCCCGCGACGGCACGGCGACCCTGACTCAGATCGTGGACGCCACCGGCGGCCACACCGTCCACATCGTCACCATCGACGAACGCGCCGCCGAGTACTACGGCATTCGCCAGCCCGTCAGCGTCATCGGTGGACTTGTCCGAACACGCGGCCGATGGGCACCCACCGCCTACCGCGACCGCGCTCACCTCCTCGACGGTGGCGGACTCGTCTACTTCCTGCCGAACGCGTCAAGCCGAGTCCGCGCGGTCCGCGCGTTGCTGCGCTGGTGGTTCGTAGTCGCCCGGCGTACCCGTGAAGGCGCCGACCCGCGCCACCTCGACCCCTGCCAGGAGTCGCCTGCGTCTCGCCGATGGCTGCTCGCCTAACCGCATCACCCAATCGCATACAGCCACCGCGACGGTCGACCTCGCCTTGATCCGGTCCGGCGTGCTCGCCAAACCGACCGGGCGAGTCGACCTTGCGCGCCTCCGTTGCATCACCTCCGGCTGGAAAGGACCGACACCGCCATGACCACCTCCTCAACCGCCGACCTGGCGGACGTTCTCGACTGCGGCCACACCGCCACCCCGGACACGGTCGGCACCGGCAGCGCGATCGACCCACGCACCGGCGCCACGAGCTGCTACCCGTGCTCCGACCAACGCGAACGCGAGGCGATCACCCGCGCGACCACGTTCGTCGCCTACGTGTCCACCGACGGCGACGCGCTGACCACCTGGCCCGGCGGACACCTGGCCACGATCGACCCCGCCGACACCCGGCAGACCGGCCGCCGCACCTACACCCCGTCCGGCGGGATGTGGACCCGGCACGTCTGGCACGCCACCGACGTCGACGGAGGCCGCTGGATCGGCGTCAACGGCTGCCCCGGCCTGGTGATCGGCGTGCACCGGCTGCGGGTGTGCACCTGGCAAACCGAGTTCGGCAACGGCCGCGGCCCCCGCTACTGCCACCGCCGCGCCACCCACGCCGGCCGGTGCGGCGCCTTCGACCTCTACTGCCGCACCCACGCCCGCCAGGTCTTCGACCTCTACGGCTGGACCACCACCGCGCTGCCACCCCGTGCGCTGGCCTCGCTCACGACGTGAAACCACGCCACCACAAGGAAAGGAGTGCCGAGATGTTCGTGAAATTCTTCGACCGGCTGGACCTGTCACGGGCCGACCTCGACGACGTACTGATCGTGCCCGCGAACCGGGCGAAGGCGCTGGACCTCGCGCGGGAACGCCGGCTGCCGCGTCAGTCGCTCACCCGCGCGACCACCCGCGAAGGGTTCTGGGTCTACGTCTTCCAACTCGGCGCTGACGTCCACCTCGGCACCGTCACCCTGGCCGGCGCCCAGCCCGGACCCGAGCACCTCGTCACCCTGCCGGTCCGCCAGCTCGACAGCTACTCCACACCCGGCATGCCGCTGACCGAAGTGACCGGCCTGCTGGCCGCGGTCGCCGAGGACTATCCGGCCACCGCGCTGACCGCCGTGCTGGCCGACAGCCTCACCAAGGTCCTCGACCTGTGGGCCGATGCCCGCCGCAACGGCCGCCCCACGATCGACATCCGCGACCTCGACCGCGCCGTGACCAGCGAATTCGCGCCAGCCATCCGGGCCTGGCGCACCGGCAACACCTTCCCTCAACCGCGCCTGGCCGACACGACCTGGCCCGAACCCGTACCCACTGCGAGGTGAACACCCATGCCCATCGACGACCCCACCACCGCGACCCCCAGCGACATCGACGTCGAACTCGCCCGGCTCGACATCGAGAACGGCAAGGCCGAAAGCACGCTCCGCGGACTCAGGAAGCGCCGCCGGAGCCTGCTGGAAGACGGCATGACCGAGTACGCGGTCGAGCTGGGGCCTCGAATCGAGCAGGCCCGCCGCACCATAGCCGAGTGTGAGACAGCAGCACGTCCGCTCGAAGCGGAGTTCGAACGCCGGGGCGGCTGGACCCGCGCCTGGCTGGTCCTCAACACCGGCGGCCATGTACACCGCACACCGCAGTGCCGAACATGCTTCGCCACCACCCAGTTCGCGTGGCTCACTCAGCTTTCTGGACACGACGAAACCGAGATCGTCGACCTGGCCGGCGAGGCCGCGTGCACCGAGTGCTACCCCAGCGCGCCGGTCGAAGTCCGCTGCCGGCCCAGCCGGATCAAGACCCCGGAGCAGCTCGCACGGGAAGCGGAGAAGGCCGAGCGCGCGAAGGCCAAGGCCGCGAAAGCGATCACCGCGCCGGACGGAACACCGTTGCGCACCACGAAATACGGGCAGATCGACACCGAGTTCACCGCGCGGCGCAGCTACGCCGACGCGCTGTCCTATGCCCGGCACCTGGCCAGGGTCAACGTCGCGTACCACCGGGACAGCATTGCCGAACACTACGAGGACGCTCGGCTCATCCTGGCCGCTCTCGCCGCGAAGCACGGCCGTACCGAGGACGACCTTCGCGCCGAACTGGCGCCCAAGGTCGAATCCCGGTGGAAGCGCGAATACAGCAACTGGCGCTAACACTCTCGCGCTCATCCTGGCCGGCGCGCACCTCTTTGCCGCACACCAATCTGCTCCCAGACGAGATCACGGTCGCCATGGGAATGTTGTTCAACGACGACGGGGTCGCTGTCGGCTTGAATCAGGACGACGGCCGCAACACGGACTGGCTGGATCCTCGCGCGTTGTACCGCTGTCACAGCCGACCCATCCGGCTCAACCTCCGCGACGGCAGTCGATCCGAAACTCGCGGACTGGATGACACACCTCGGGCTACCTGAACCCAGTCCGTACGAAGCCCCCAAGGGCACAACGTCGACCGGGGTTCGACTCTCACAGATCACCACTCCTCAAACGGGACGTAATGCCCGCACCTAACTATGGAAACGAAAGGGGATTTGTCATGCCCGAAACAGCCGACAACGACATGGTGCTGGACCTTTGGCGCCAGGTGAAACGTGCCGTGGAAGCTACGTCGCAGCGAATGGGCTGGGCTGCGGACGAGATCCAGCGGGCGACGGAGCGGCACCCGTCAGAACGCGATGTTCTCTACCACAGCTTTCCTCTGTTCCAGGTGACACACAAGCTTATGGCAACAGAATTCGTGTACCGATCCCATTGCCGAGAGATCCTGGAACGTTTGGCCAAAGGCGCCGACACGCGACCGGGTACGGCCGCCGAGGTGTGTTGCATCTGCTGCGAGATGAGCCTCCGTGCCCCGCTGAGGTCACCGGCCGCCGGTTTGTACCTGCGCATGTGGACCATGGCGTTCCCAGGGCATACGATGTTTACGGAGCCGAGCGAACATCACGAAGCGCTCGAAGGGGCCAAGATCGACAACCTCGAAGCGACCGTACGCCGCAAGCTGACCGTCAAGGACCGAGTGCTCGTCGATGTCACTTGCTCCGGCGACCACGACGGCAACCTGGTCCAGTGCAAATACGCCGGAGCCTGACGGACGCCATGGCTGCCGGGCTGGACAGACGCGCCAGCGCGTAGAACGGCTAACGTGATTCGTGCATGGCTCGCGCGCCTGGTGCCATTGACCTGCTTCAATGCTCGGCTCGTGGTGTAGCGCGGGCCGCAGCGGCGATGACGCAGAGCCCGCTCCGCACATTGGTCGGAGCGGGCTCTGCAACAACACAAACTGCGGAGGACAAACTACAATAGTTTGGACTGCCGGCAACGCTCCTCCGCGTCGTCACTGTGATGATCTACGAACCGCGCCGCGCCTGGTTACCCTAGCCTGCCGGTGATTCGCCTAGCGAGTTCTCGCGCTTGACGACGTTCCTCAAGAAAAGTCGAAGATTGAGTTCGCACTAGTCCATTGTAGATCTCAATCGACTCTTCGACAGCATTCAAAGCTTCGTCTAGATCGTCACCGCTCGCAACGGCTCGAACCCAAGCAAATCCTCGAAGGCCCTTGGCGAGATCTGGTAGCCACGCGTCAGGGTTTACATCGGCAAGACGCCGGTACACGTCAACAGCCTCGGTTGTTGCAGCCAAGGCTTCTTCGTGACGTCCAATATCCGCCAGTCGGATACCAAGGTTGTTTAGCGAGCCAGCGAGATCTGGTAGCCACGCGTCAGGGTTTACATCGGCAAGACGCCGGTACACGTCAACAGCCTCGGTTGTTGCAGCCAAGGCTTCTTCGTGACGTCCAATATCCGCCAGTCGGATACCAAGGTTGTTTAGCGAGCCAGCGAGATCTGGTAGCCACGCGTCAGGATTCTCATTGGCGAGTTTTCGGCGCACTTCTGTGGCTTCCCTGGCAACAAGGAGAGCTTGGTCGTGACGCCCTAGCTCAGCCAGCCGGACACCTAGATTATTCAATGCAGATGCTAGACCTGTCTCAACGGCAGGCGAGTTGCTCAATCTACGATATGCCGCGACAGCCTCAGTTGCGACATTAAAGGCTTCTTCATGCTCTCCAGCCTCCGCCAAGCGGGTTCCCAAGTTGTTCAACGCAGTAGATAGGTCAGACGCAAATTCAGTAGGGCTAGTCGCAACCAGGCTGCGCAATATCCTGACTGCCTCACGGCTTACTTCGACCGCCGCTTGCCGCTGCCCTTGTTCCGACAGGCGGTTGCTAAGGTTGTTGAGTGCGGAGGCTAGGTTTGGCTCATAGGCCGCGGGATCGACAGTCGCCAACCGACGATACGAATCCACCGACTCTCTGACCGCAGCCAAGGCCTCTTCACGACGGCCCGAGGTCGAGAGAACGCGACCCTGATTGTTGAGTGCGGAGGCTAGGTTTGGCTCATAGGCCGCGGGATCGACAGTCGCCAACCGACGATATGAATTCACTGACTCGTTCACTGCAGCCAAGGCCTCTTCACGGCGACCGTGAATTGTCAGCTGAATAGCTAGGTTGTTGAGTGTGGAGGCCAGGTTTGGTTCATAGGCCGGATCGGCAGTCGCCAACTGACGATACGAATCCACCGACTCTCTGACCGCAGCCAAGGCCTCTTCACGGCGCTTATTGGCATATGCAGCTTGCCAAGAGTCGCGCTCTCGACTGAGAAGATATGACGCAAGGTCGGACGGCTTTGCGGGCAGGTCCTGGTTCTCTCGTACGGAATACACTGCAACCAACGCCGCCATGTGAATGACGAGGGCCTGACTCCAGACGTTATCCGTCATATCTGGGTCAGGAATCTGATCTGCATTTGCCACTCCCAATGTGGCAGCAAAGGAATCCTTGGCAGTGACGAACGCGGCAGTTCGTTCTTGCAGAGTGACTGCCAGTGGACCGAGAGCCATTTCATTCGACGAGAAGCCTGCTTTAGCAAGTTCAGTAGCTAGCATCGGCCACCACCAGTCTCGCGCACGCGCCAACAACACTACGCGTATCTGAGCTGGATCTCTGTCCTTGAGATCGTGGGCAAGTTGCACAATGTCACGTTCGGGCCATTGCTCTGCATAGTCGACTATAATCAAGACGCCGTGACGATCCCGCGCCATTTCAGCTGCATCTATCTTCGGGGCCATTTCGCTATCGTGGCGAGCGGTGGCGATATTCCAACCCGCTTGCTCTGACAACCTAGAGAACTCAGCTGCCAGTCGCGTTTTACCTTGACCGCCCGGCCCGTGTACAAGCATGAAACCCAACGGGTGTGCCGGGTTGTCCCGCCATTCAGCAAGAAGGCTCAACTCGTTGCTGCGGCCAATAAAGGGAACAACTTGCAGCCTTGAGGAAAGCAATGCGCTCGGACTTTGGATCTCCGATTTGAGGCGCAATTCCGAGGAGTCGAGACGGTAAGGCTCGACTCGATATGGCACGTCCGAGCGGTTGGAATGAATATTTTGAGTTCCGCTCTGTACCGCGAAAACTCGACCGCCAGCAGATCCGGCGATATTAACTTGAGCGCTTGCGACTCCGCGCCGCGGAGCCGCCTCTTGATTTTCTTGCTCAGTCATTGTTCACCTCCTGCTTGGTCAAGATTTCTGTCAGCATGACGGTCAATTAGATGCTGAACTGACGCCTCGCTGTAGAAGAATATTTCGGTGGTTTCCGAACGCCCTCTACGGGTCACGGTACTTCGATAAATCGCCAAAGGCGGGCGCCCGTCTCCGCGCGATGGCACTTCTGCCCCAGCTTGGTCTTCGTGCGACTTGGAGTCATCCAATTGTGCAAGGGTGGACTTAAGTGCGGAGCAGGCTCGTTCGTGTAGATCTTGCCAACCGCTATACCTGGCGTCGTTCAGTTCTGAACCTTTGCAAGCTCGCAAAATCTTTACTAGCACCGCCAGTGAAGGTATTACGGTTGCTCGGCTAGCTGCGTCTGAGATGGTGCTGGCTGGCACGCCGGAACTCTGAGCCAGCAAGCCGAGGTTTGGGTAGCCGGCCGCGTCGATGGCCTTACGGAGAGCGCGCTTGAAGTCGGCGGCAGCCTCGGGCAGGTCCGGCGGCATCGGGTGCCATCGAACCATCGCCCCTCCCCTCCGCGGGCCCTGCTCTCACCGAGTCTGACCGAACAGCATCCGAGGTACGCAACCGGTTGCGCCTGGTCAGCCGGCTTCATCCGAGGCGCTATCCGACGGAAGGTGCCGTACGGAGCACCCGGAGTGAGCGTATGGCATCACCCTCAGTTACCCCGTGGAGGTTCAGATGTCGTCAGACCGACGCAAACGCCGTCGTCGCTTTACCATGATCTGTGCCGTAGTGACAGGGGCAGTATCGGGCGCCGTCCGAGCTGCCGCAGCCTGGGCCTTAGAGCACTTTCTGGGCTGAGAGCGGGGTGCGTGGTGCGCGGTGACGCACCACTGACCCAGCTCACCCGCACCGCCGTGGCGCTCATCGGCACGCGCGGGGCGTCCGGGTACGGGCCGCCGCCAACTTCGGCTACGACCTGGGCCCACGCCGAGGTGATCGTCGTGGGCGGCGGCAGCGTCGGGGTGGGCGAGTCGGCCCACCAGGCAGCGCCAACCGGCGAAGGCAGGACAGTCCTCGTCGTGCTGCCCTGCGGTGTCGATCAGATCTACCCGCGGGAGCAGCCCGTCTCTACGGCGACGTCATAGAGCGCGGCGGCCTGTTGGTCGCGAGTACCCGATCGGCGCGCTGGCCGTCCAGGCCCGGCTCACCGCGCTCACCTCGACGACGGTTGTCGTCGAGGCCGTGCAACGCAGCTTCGCGTTGGCCACCGCCCGCGCCGCCACCGCTCTGGGCCGGCGGGTCTACGGCGTTCCCGGATCGATCCACTCCACCAGTTCGATGGGCGTCAACCAGCTTCCGCGCACCGGAGCGGCCACGGCCGTGTCCTCCGTCGAGCACATCAACTACCGGGAGGGACTGCGATGGCCGGCCAAGACGAGTTCGAGACGGCTTTGGCTGGGCTCCAGCTCCCGGCTGAGTGGCACCTCGACGTGGCGATCCGCCCGCGGCGCCGCAGCGTCGGCATCGAGGTCTTGCCCGGCGGCGCCGTCGCGGTCTTGATCCCACCGACGGCCGACCCGGACTACGTCGCTCGGTTCGTCCGCAGCCAGCGCCGCTGAATCACGACGAAGGTGGACACGGCTATACGCCTGGCCCCGACCACCCGGTCAAGGAGTTCGTCGACGGCGACGAGTTCGACCTGCTCGGCGAGCGTTACCGGCTCCAACTCGTCGACTCCCTGCCGTCGGGCGTCGGGCAGTTGCCCCCTGCGACGGCGGATCACGTCCTGTACACGCACCGACAGAGGCCAGAACAGATCCGCCGAGCAATCATCGAGCTGTACCGGCAGGTCGGACTCGCCTGGCTGAAGCGAGAGGGACGTCAGTACGAGCTGGACGGCGGCATCGAGGGGCTCGACTACGTCGTGCGTGGCCTCGGCCGCCGTCGTTGGGGCGTCTACTACGGGCCGCCCAAGCACACGACGACTCTCCACTGGGCCGTATTCGGCCTGCCCATACAGCTCATCGAGTACGTGCTCGTGCACGAACAAGCTCACGCCACCCAGCCGTCCGGTCAAGCCCACGGCCGCGCGTGGCAGCGCCGGATGAACCTGTGGATGCCAGACTGGAAGCAGCGCAAGGCCGAGCTCGACGAGGTAGGCCGACATGTCTGCTCGGTGACTGAAAGCGCAGTTCATAGGGCTACAGGGGTTGTATCCGGTGGCTGAGGTTCGTGTTGG
>Ga0081455_10008460_pt1 | contig 10698 bp, 10 predicted proteins | sample TabmetS3T2R1_FD_70207 | JGI IMG/M metagenome (GOLD analysis project Ga0081455, IMG submission 70207) | Tabebuia heterophylla rhizosphere microbial communities from the University of Puerto Rico - S3T2R1 | ecosystem: Host-associated > Plants > Roots > Rhizosphere ... | reverse complement strand
ATGCTCGTGAGCACACTTCACCGGATGATCATCTTCTTGTCCTCCCGCAGGGGAGTTTGATCAATTTTTTTGCGGAGCGACGGAACCCCTACCGGCAGGAGATTATTCATCCAGGGTTCCTCGAAGGACCTGACGAAGAAGACGCGCGCCGGCGAATCGACAACTCTCGTGTTCCCTTAATCCTGCTGGTCAACATTCAGACGCCCGAGATTCGTGATGTTTCTTTCGGAGTCGACTATAATCGAGAATTTTTACATTGGATTCAGGAACGCTATCATTTGAGCGCGACTTTTGGCCCAATTTCGGGTGATAAGGCGCGGCTCGGCGATAAGCAATTCTTTATTTTGGCGTACGAGCGCAATCCATAGCTACATGAAGACAGAACGAGAGATCACGGATCAGACGGAAAAAGTCCAGATTAACTCCCGGTTATTACGTTTTTTTTCCTTACTCCGTTATCAGGAGATACACGCGCTGCTGGCGTTAGCAATGATTTTTGTTTTCATGCTCGCCGCCACCTGGCACCGTTGGACTCGACCGATCATCGACCATGGCCGGGAGATGCATCTGCCGGAGCGCCTTCTTTCGGGCGAGTGTTTATACACAGACATTCTCTACTATTACGGTCCTTTTCCCCCTTACTTCAATGCATTTCTCTATCGCGTCTTCGGCATCCACCTCTCGGCTCTACACACGGCCGGGATGATCTGCGCCGCGCTGATTCTGCTGATGATCTACTGGCTCGCCCGCCAGCTGATGAGCGTTCGCGAGGCGGCGATTACCACCGGCGTGGTCTTGCTGACCTGTGCCTTCAATGTCCACAACGGGAGCTACATTCAACCTTATGCTTTCGCTGCGCTCTATGGGCTGCTATTTGCCCTGGCTGCCCTGGTTTGTGCCGTTCGATTCATGCAGTGCAGAGGTTGGTTCTGGCTCGTCCTGGCGGGTTTCAGCGTGGGAATGACGGTCATCAGCAAACCTGAACTGGTGCTCCTGGCGATCGTTCCGACAGCCCTCGCCTGGGCACTTGCAAGCTTTGCCGACCGCAAGCTGCTTTTGCGTCCGGCGGCGCTCGGATTGCTGGCATGCGCAGCGACCGGTGGAATAACTTATGGCTGGGTTCTGAGACACGTCTCCTGGGAAATTTTAGTAGTGGATAACTACCGGCTCTTCAAGGAGCCGCAGTTAGTCTATTTCAGCAAACACCTCAGTGGGGCACTCAAATGGCCACAACCTATTTGGGAAATGATCGGAGCTGCCGGAATGTGGATTTTCCTGAGCGGTCTATGCGCTGTCATTGGACTGTTATTATCCGGAGAGTTGCGCAGGATCAATCGCACTCTGGTCTTGTGGTCCTCCGGAATTTTGTTGACCGGCCTCTCCCTCTGGCTGCTGATGGCCGAAGTCTATCACGTCCGGGTGGACGCCGGCCCGCTCAAAAGCGCCCCTCTCGTGCTGTTACTTATGATCGGAGTGATCGGCCGGCGATTGTGGAAAGACGGAATCAGCCGTCTCCCGCTCGAGACCGCTACATTGCTTGTCATCCTGGTTTTCAGCCTGCTGGCCATCACTAGAGTTTTTTTCAATGTCTCGATGAAAAGCCCGTATACACCATTCACATTGCCGGCTCTGGTTATTATCTACCTTTATCTGCTATTTCGACTCACTCCGCGCTGGCTCGTTCCGTCGGGTCGGGCTCGCGAACGGGCGAGGCAAACGGCAATGGCGCTGATCGCAGCCTCGATCGTCGTATTGGCGGTTAACTCAGCAATGCTTGCCCGGCGGCGCTACACTTTTGAAATCAACACTCCTCGAGGTCAAATAGTTGTCGAACCAATATTCGGCCGCCCGCTTGCGGATGCGATCCGCTTCGTCAATGAGCAAACCTCTCCGGGTGATTACCTCCTCTCCCTGCCACAGGGGACTGCCATCAACTTTCTAACCGACCGTCGTTATCCTCTGCGTGAGGAGAACATCGTGCCGGGATTCGTCAAAGGCGAAAAGGAAATCGATGCGATTGGTCGCCTCAGCAAACATCGGGCGCCGGTCGCTCTCTTAATCAACCTGCCCACACCCGAGTACCTCGAACCGGCATTCGGCATCGACTACAATCAAGACCTGATGAACTGGATAACCAGTCACTATCATCTCAACTCAACCTTCAGCACCGCTACCGGGGATCTAAGACAACTCGGAAGGAAGGAATTCTATATCCTCGCCTACCAGCTTAATCCGTAATCAGTTTCAGTCGGGAAAAGACTATCGATACTACAAACAGCCGATGAATATATCATTTGACCTTGAAGTGAAAGGGGAGAGGCCGGCGAAAAGCTACTTAACGCCAAGCTGAAATGAGGGCGCCGCGATCACCTGCTCTCTGAGAGTTTTATCTGTGATCTTACCGTACCGTTTAATGAGCCGCTGCTTGTCGAGAGTTCTGATCTGGTAGCACAACACGATAGATTCACGGGTAAGCCCAGCCGAATTCCGAGGGATCAGTGCTTCATTCGGATAAATCTTCCTCCCGGGCTTGCGTGACGTTATAGGTAGGACATTGACCACGGGCAAAATTCCGTTGAGTTTGGTATTGCTGAGAATGAGAACTGGTCGAGTTTTCCCTTGTTCGGAGCCGATCACGGGGTCAAGGTTGGCGAGCCAGACTTCCCAGCATGAGATAGGCATCAGTGGTTAAAGTCGGCGTCAACGTTCTTGAAATCTTCCATCGTCTCCGCCAGATCAGCGAGAAATAGCTCATCGCTCATGGCTTCACGCATAGCGGAGATGCGGGGGTCTTCTTCTTCCATCTCGCCGTTCACGCCTTCGGCAAAATAACGGAGAAGTTCATTTAGCGTAATGCCCTGAGCCGCAGCGCGCTCACGAAGCCTCCCCGCTATGATGGGGTCAATTTCGATCTTTTCGGTTCGTGCTCCCATATTCTCTAGGATACCCTGGATTCACGGGGAAGGCCAACGGAGTTAACTTATCCATTATAGATACCGATACCGCAAGACTGAAGAGAAACACGAAACAAACGAAAAATAACGAAACAAACGAAAATCCTTGCCTTTTTCGTTTGTTTCGTTATTTTTCGTTTGTTTCGTGTTTCTCTTCATTTCCTTAAGAGCACGATCTCGGCAAACATCGCCCAGCTTCCCATCCATGGTTCTAAAAAATGTTCCAATCTGCGTAAGAAGTCGAAAGCCATCCTGGGCAGCAGGTTGCGCATCGAGACTCCGCCTGATGCCAGGTAGCGAAAGGGGAGGATAGGGCGAATACTTTTTATCTCCCAACTGGGGAATTCCTTTTCGAAGCGATCACGATCCCTTAGAAACATAATCCATGGAAGAGCGCCATTGGCGCCAGAAAGTGGCCCGGCTGGAGGAAATTCCCATTCTTCCGCCTCGGGTCGAAAAGGTTCATGATGAAAGCGACTGTAGATCAACCTCGACCAATTCGAAACCCAGGGCTCGATCATGACAAGCGCGCCGCGAGCGCGCACGCATCGCGCGGCCTGTGCAATAAATCGGCGAGGCTGAGAGATGTGATGCAGCACATCGATCATGACAATCGCCCGTAAGACTCCATCACCAAAAGGCAGCCTGGTTGCATCCAGCACAACCTGAACATCTTCAGTCTGAAAAATCTCCGAAGTGATCAGATCGGGGAGATAGCTCCCTAGGAATCCTCCGCCCGACCCCACCTCGAGCACCGGTTCTTCTCCCTTCGGTAGAGAACTGGAAACCGATTGATACCGCTCCTGATAGATTTGACTGAGTGATGGCTTCTCCTGGATGATCCGCCGCCGCAATTGGGTCGTCAGCGGATCGTCAAGATCAAGCCCACGAGTCAGTGGATGAGAAATTAAGTTTTTGAATCTGTCCACTAACATAAATCGATGTTAGATGCTGGATGCTGGATGCTGGATGCTAGATGCTAGATGTAGATGATGGAACACGCTCCCGAACTAGCATCCAGCATCCAGCATCCAGCATCTATCATCTTCTTCATATGAACTTTATCCTTCCCGCGGCAAAGAGAACCATCTTGAGGAGCAGCCATCCATGTTTCCACCGCTGGATGTTGGTGCTTCCATAGGTGCGTTCACGATAGCGGATCGGCATCTCGACGATCTTCAAATTCAACCTGGCTGCTCCGAATAACAGATCGAAATCTCCAAATGGGTCGAAATCTCCGAAATATCCCCGGTTATCGACAATCCGTTCGTAATCCTCTTTCCATAATACCTTGGTTCCACAAAGCGTATCTTTGATCGGCTGGCCGAGGAGCCAGGAAAATGCCAGGCTGAAAAATTTATTACCAACCAGATTGAGATAACGCATTGCCTGTTTTTCCATCGGGTAAACAAGCCTCACTCCATTGACGAACTCGCCCTTTCCGGAAACCAGCGCCTCGTAAAATCGTGGGAGGTCTTCCGGCGGAACGGTCAAATCGGCATCGAGAATCATCAATATCTCGCCGCTCGCTTGCGCAAATCCCAATCGTACGGCATCTCCCTTACCTACACCGGTTTGTCTGAATAACTTGCAGCGGCGATCGAGATGCCCGGCCATGGCTTTCTCGATCGTTTGAAAGGTGTTGTCCGATGAATGACCTTCGACGAAGATGAGTTCCGTTTCGCTTCCCATTTGCGGGACACGGGAGAAGACCTCCAGGATATTACCGGCTTCGTTCCGCGCTGGAACGATAACTGAGACCAGCGGTTCTCCAGCCAATTTGCGACGTCGTTCGACGGGCCGGGCAACGATCAGATTTGTCAGCGCAAATAATTTGAATGGCCAGAGTTTTACCAGATAGCGATTGGCGATGGGACTGATCAAAGGGAGTTGCAGCGGCCAGAGAATCTCCTCCGTATGACGAATGACCTCGAAGCCTGAGAGTCGCAGCAACCCCGCTACGTCATCGACCGTCAGCCAGTTCTGAAAGAGCACAGGCCTTGCCAGCCCCGCCCATTCAGCGAGCGCCAATGGTTGCTCCCACAACCGGCTATACATATTAAGGATGATCCGCGTGCGTGGAGTGGTTAAGCGCTCGAGTCGTTCCAGGACGGTTTGCACATCCCAGAGATCGTTTACCAGATCGGATAAAATGATGACGTCAAACTTCTCGTCAATTTGAAAGTCGTGCGCATCGGTATGGATCAAGCGCAATTCCGGGTGACGGCGCGCAGCGCGTGAGATCATCTCGCTGGAAAAATCCACGCCTACTCCGACCGCAGGTTTAAGCGCAGCGAGAAGGTCTCCCTGGGCGCAGCCGATTTCAAGGACTCGCTCCCCGGGAGGGATCATGTATCGATAAATCTGCGTGAGACGCCGGTGATAATATCCGCCCCAACCGGTCCAGCGATCGAGGCTGACGGCTACCTCATCCCAATGCGCCTGTCGTGCGCGCCGGTAATCCTCCGCAGCGGTATTATTTCTTGACCCAGGCATCGGCAACCACGGCCTCCACACCGACGGGGACTCGCGGTAAAAACTCCTTTGCTCCCTCGATCATTTTCCGCGTGACAACGTCTTTGATTTCTCCGGAGATAGATTCATGACATTCGATGACAAGCTCGTCGTGAATGCTGTTGACGATCTGCGCGTCGCGTGTGCGTAACGCTTGATCGAGTAGAGTCATGGCTCGTTTGAATATGTCTGAAGCCGTTCCCTGAATCGGCGCATTCTTTCCGATGCGGGTGAGCGCGCCGTGCTGTTGACGGTCTTTCGGGTCCAGCTGGAAATTCCAGAGTCGACCCGACGCCGTGCGGGCGCTCCTTTCACGGAGTGCGCGCTCCGCGGCTTCGTTCAACCAGCGCGCTACCCCGGAATAGGAAATAAAATATCGATCGATCAATTCCTGCGCCTCGATCACACTTGTTTCGATCCGGGCAGCGAGGCCCTCGGCTCCCATCCCATAGACCAATCCATAGTTCAACCCCTTGGCGCCTTCACGTTGTTGCGAGGTGACCTGGTCAACCGGCAGGCCAAACATCTCGGAAGCCGTCGTTCGGTGCAGGTCCGCACCTGACTCGAAAGCTGCGAGCAGGGAACGATCGTTGGAAAAATCGGCGAGAATTCGCAGCTCGATCTGCGAGTAATCGGCAATTACCAACTTGCGTCCCGCCGGCGCGCGAAAGCACGAACGGTACTCGGTTGTATGAGGTATCTGCTGGAGGCTGGGAGAGGATGTCGTGATCCGCCCGGTCGGTGTGCCGATCTGGCGGAAATCCGCGTGAATCCTGCCGGTCAGCGGATTGATATAGTCCAGGACACCTTCGCCGTAGGCCGAGAGATTCTTGCTCAGGCTTCGGTGTTCGATCAATTTCTCGAGCAGCGGGTGTTCGCGCGCCAATTTATGCAGCGTCCACTCACGCGTATCGTCGACTTCGATCCCGATTCTGGCGAGAGCATCTTTCACCTGCGATGGGCTATCGAGATTGATCCTTCCGGCCACCTCGCCGAAAAGAGTCATTTGTGCAGCGCCCGCGCTCAGCTCGTGCTGCAGCTCTTCAGACACAATTTCATGAGCCGCGCGGAATTTACCGATCAGTTCACGCCATCGACCGACATCCAGATAGAAACCTGCGAGCTCCATGGCGGCGATCACCAGGAGACAATCGAATTCGATCTCGGCGGCGAGGAGCAGGTCCGACTCAGCAAGCTTCGCCTGCAATTTTTCGTAGAGCGGCAGGAGAATCGCTGCATCATAAGCCGCGTATTCGATTTGATTCCGGCTCAGCTCAGCTCTCCAATCACTCATTTGCATATCTTTTACGACCCGGGTATCGAGATAGCGGGTCGCCACTGCATCCAGGCCATGCCGGTTATTTTCATCGCCGGCGCTGGCGAGCACGCTGGCCAGATAAGTATCAAAAATTCCGGCGAGTCTTATTCCACAATGCCGCAATAAGAACTTCGCATCGAATTTTGCATTATGAGCTATCTTGAGCGGCCGGGGCGCTGCCAGTAACCCGAGAATCGGAGTCAGCTGTTCCGCATTGAGCCGGAAGCAGTCAATCAGGTAGACCTGGGCGGGCGTTGCCAGTTGAATGAGGCGCAGTTTGGAGGAGTGCGGATCAAGCCCTGTCGTTTCGGTATCCAGACCGATGATTAGTTCTTTGCGCAAATGTTCAAATGCACTCGAAAGATCATCAGCTTGTTCAATTAACTTATAACTGACTGCTTGCATTAAAGAGATCAGCGGTAATCATAATATTCCGGAGCACGTCTTTCCGGGGGAGGGGCATTGCGAAAGAGGAAGACGAGGATAATACCCGCTACGAATCCACCGATATGCGCCATGTATGCGACTCCGCCGCTTTCGCCGGTTCTCCCGAGCGAACCGAAGCCGTTCCAGAACTGAAATAATCCCCAGAAACCGATGACGATCAGCGCGGGCAAGGTGACAACCCGGAAGAAAAGAATGACGTTTACACCCTGGCGCGGGAAGAGTATTAGATAAGCGCCAAGCACGCCGGCAATCGCCCCTGAAGCCCCCAACGAGGGAATAATCGATCTCGGCCCGAAGAATATATGAGCGGCACTGGCGAGAAGGCCGCAAATCAGATAAAAGATCAGAAACTTCAGATGGCCCATCCGATCCTCAACGTTATCCCCGAAGATCCATAAGTAAAGCATATTGCCGAAAAGATGTCCGATCCCTCCGTGCATAAACATCGACCAGAGGAGCGTGAGATAAATAGGCGAAGGACCGGGATAAAGCTGGAGTCTTCCTCCTCCGATATTAACTGGTCCGACGAGGTCCTCACCCGTTGTGATCTCTCTCGGGACAACGCTATACCCGTAGGTGAATGCGTCGCTTGACTGGAGCAGGAAAAAGACGAGCAGATTGAGCGCTATCAACAGATAGGTTACATACGGCCTTATTCGTCGGTCTCGATTGTCATCGCCGATCGGAAATAACATAATTACCCCCTTCAGAGGAATTACGAATCGAACGAAATGATTCAGAAAGTTTCGTTTGTTTCGTCATTTTCGTTTTTTTCGTAATCCTTCTTCATGTCCCCCATTTCAACTTGGTTCTGAGTACTTCGAAATAATTGCGGTTCATCGGCCGCACGAGATCGAAAGTGCTCTTGCTCGCGATGATTGTGATTCGATCATCGGGCATCAGATTAGTGATTATTTGCCCATCGACGGTCAAATTCAAACCGTCGGTTGCCTGTCTGAAGACCAGGCCGATATCGCTCTCTCCCGGAACCACGACCGGTCGATTTGCGAGCATGTGCGGGCAAATTGGGGTAAGGAGAATCGCTCTCATTCCGGGATGGACAATCGGGCCGCCTGCCGAGAGTGAGTAGGCGGTAGACCCCGTCGGTGTGGAAACGATCATCCCGTCGGCTCGAAAATGGTTGACGAACAGCTTGTCGATATAACATTCAAATTCGATCAATCGTGCCGGCGTGACTTTGTTGATGACCGCATCGTTAAGTGCCCGATGAACGGCGATAATCTCACCTTCCCTTTCAAGGTGAATGTCGAGCAGCATGCGGTGATCGAGAGAGAATCTGCCTTCGCGAACTCCGTCGAGCGAGCTGAAGAGCTCATCGAGTGTGAACTCAGTTAAATAACCGAGCCAACCAAAATTAACTCCGAGCACTGGAATTTCCCGGGCGCCGATCAGACGCGCTGCCCCGAGGATCGTTCCATCACCGCCGAGAACGACGACAAGGTCGAGGTCTTCCGCTATTTCTCCATCTTTTAAAGTGAGGTGCGCGCATTCCACTTCGTCTGCGGTATCGGCCGTGGCGCGGAGTTCGATACCCCGCTCGCGACACCATTCGCGCAAATCGCAGACGACAGCGAGAGCTTCCGACTTTTTGGGACCGACGATGACACCGATTGTATTAAGTTGTATTGACGGCATCGTAGGCGATTGTACAAGGATTACGAAACAAACGAAAATAACGAAATAAACGAAAACCCTATTATTTTCGTTTATTTCGTTATTTTCGTTTTTTTCGTAATGCTTCTTGTTTCTCCTTAATTCCTATTCTCTCAGAACCGCCAGCATCTCCTCATGAATCTTTCCATTAGTGCAAAGGAGACTGGCTGCATAGGTTTCGTACGGAGTGCCGTCCATCCTGGTCACACGGCCGCCGGCCTCTTCCACGATAATCCATCCGGCTGCCGCATCCCAGGGATTTAATCCGTGCTCCCAGAATCCGTCCATCCGTCCACTGGCAATGCAGCACATATCGATGGCAGCCGCGCCTAAACGCCTGACACCTTGCGCCCGCTCGAGGAACTTACGCCACCAGGGAAGATATTCATCCATTCGTTCGCGGATGTCGTACGGAAAACCTGTGACCAAGAGGGACCGTTCGAGTTGATCGATATCGGAGACCTGTAGCTTTTCACCGTTGAGCGTTGCACCGGCGCCCTTTTCGGCGGCGAAGAGTTCATCCCGCTCCGGATCGAAGACCACGCCGGCAACCATCTGACCGTTGCGTTCAACACCGATCGATACGGCATAGCACGGAAATCCGTGTGAATAATTGGTTGTCCCGTCGAGCGGATCGATGATCCATAAATATTCATTGGGATCATTCGCATGAACGCTTGCTCCGCTCTCTTCGGCGAGAATGCGATGACCTGGATAATGAGAGCTGATCAATTCTTTGATATGTCGCTCGCTCGCCAGGTCTGCTTCGGTCACCAGATTGATGCGGCCTTTATTCCTTATCTGAAAGCCGCGCTTCGCATATTCCTGTAAAATCGCCCCTGCTTCTCGCGCGGCCTGGATCGCTATATCGATGATCATATGGCCAACTATAAATTTGCCTCACTCGCGCGTCAATGCTATTCTCAATCGCTAAAAATCGACCATCTCACTCGTGTGCAGAAGCACTCATCTTTTCTTTCCTGCATACGGCAATGCATACGGCAATGCTGGTGATGGCCATGAATTATTCATCTGCAATGAAACACATATCCTGTGATTCCGAAGAATTGGCCCGCCAAACTATCCTCGATCTCCTGGCGCAGCAAGCACTTACAGAAGTGGAGCTAATGAGAAAACTGAAATCGGAGCTCCCCGATTTCAGCGCGGCGCAGCAGAAGGAATTGATCGCTCGCATGATCAAGGAAGAGAGTATTCATCAACTGCCGGCCTTTCTCGGAACTCGCATCTCGCGTTACAGCCTCAATCCACCGGACCCGAAAGAGTACATCGATGACGCGATTGCCAAGATCAGTAAGTTGCTCGGCATTCCCCCGGAAGCGATCTTGCAGGCATTGGGTGCGGGCGCGCCGCCGGAACCTGATCCGCCGAATAATGTCAGGAGCGAGGAACTCCTTGCGCGGATGGTTCAAATCAAGCTTGCTGCAGCAGCAGGTGGTCTGGTCCCCATTAATGAGCTCTGGAAATCTCTGCAAATCGAAGGATGGGATAAAGCGAGCTTCGACCGGACAGTGCTCGGTCTTTCCGAACAGTATCGCGTCGCCCTGCAACGGCATAACTTCCCTGCCAGTCTGAGCGGAGAGGATCGCGCCGAACTGGTCGCTGACGAGCTCGGCAATTACTATGTGGGTATTTCCCTTAGGTAACATGAATTCACTATCCTCCATTCCCAATCCATTCCGCAGCGCCATCGTTTCAGACCCCTGGCAATGGGATGTGGTAGACGTTCCTGAGATTCACAAAGAGGCTTTCGACCTTTGCCGCCAGGGGCTC
>Ga0081455_10008459_pt1 | contig 10699 bp, 11 predicted proteins | sample TabmetS3T2R1_FD_70207 | JGI IMG/M metagenome (GOLD analysis project Ga0081455, IMG submission 70207) | Tabebuia heterophylla rhizosphere microbial communities from the University of Puerto Rico - S3T2R1 | ecosystem: Host-associated > Plants > Roots > Rhizosphere ... | reverse complement strand
CAGTGCTCGTGGTCCTGATGATGCTTCTGCTGTGGCGCTTTTTGGCGTCTGTTCGCGTGGCCATCCTTGTCGGGTCGGCCATTGCGGTCGAGTTTGCAGCAATGCTGCTTCAGGCAAAACTCGCTATCATGGCCGATACGTCACTGCTTCATGTGGTCATTGCTTCGTATCTTGCCGCTGTTGCCCTCGATGAGATCGATTTTCGGGATTGGGTCGGATTGATCGCCGAGCGGCGCTTCCAGCGTATCGCCATGTCGCTCGGCGACGGCTTGGTGTGCACAGACAAAAGCGGCCTCATCACCGTATGGAATCCCACTGCTACGGCGATGTTTGGCCGTGAGGCTGGCGAAATGCTGGGGCAACCACTCAGCAGCGTTTGCATGGCTACTGATGACGTGTCAGCGCAGCAGGCTTTTTCAATCTGCGCGTTGCCCCAAGACCAATTGCAAGCCTCCGGCGGTACAGTCATTGAAATGTTCGGGCAGCGCAAGAATGGCGAAGTCTTTCCGCTCGAGGCTTGTTTCTCTTGCTGGTCGGGAACGGACGGACTGAACTACGGTGCAATCTTGCGCGACATTTCCGTACGCCAGCGCGAGGCCGCACGCATCCGCTATCTGGCAGAGTATGATGATTTGACCGGCCTTTCGAACCGTCATCGCCTCGCGGCCTATTTGCGCGAAAAAATTTCTGCAGCAAACACCGGTTCGGATGAAATCACGCTGCTTGTGATCGGCCTCGATGGATTTCAGTTCATCGTTGACATGTTGGGTCATACCTATGGCGACAAGGTTCTGCGCGCAGTTGCCGCGAGGTTCAGCAGGTTTTTTGACCGCACAAAGCTCGTGGCGCGACTGGATGGCGATGAATTCGCCATGGTCGTCGAGGGCGCCAATGCGGCAGCGAAGGCCAAAGACTTGGCAAAGGAGATCTGTCAAGCGTTTAGCGACGAACTGCTCGCTGTGGAAGCACGCCAGCAACAGATCACGGTCAGTATCGGTCTAGCAACGTTCCCAGAGAATTGCAGGACAGCGGACGATCTCATTAGCAACGCTCACCTTGCCTTGTACCGCGCAAAGGCGGGGCATCGAGGCAGACATTTTGTCTTCGAGCGCAGCATCAGAACCGAGCTCGAAACGAGAGCGAGGCTCGAGGCCGAACTTGCCCGCGCGCTCGAACGAAAGGAATTCGAAGTCTACTACCAGCCAAAAGTCAGTCTGGAAGACGACACCCTGGTCGGGGCGGAAGCTCTTATCCGCTGGCGACATCCTTACCGTGGCCTTATTGGGCCTGGTGAGTTCATGCATGTGGCAAAGGACTCTCCGGTGTCAGACCCGCTGGCGTTTTGGGTCATGCGAACTGCGTGCACCCAGGCCAGCGTTTGGCAGGGGGCAGGGTTTGACCTCACAATGGCCGTCAATCTTGCTCCGTCACAACTGCGATTACGTGATCTCGCCGCAACAATTTCCAAAATTCTTAAGGAGACGGGCTGTTCATCGTCCCGTTTCGAACTCGAAGTCACCGAAGATATTCTCGTCGATGACCCAAATGCCATCAATATTTTTCACAAACTAAAAGACCTTGGCGTCCGGGTTCTGCTCGACGATTTCGGAACTGGCTATGCGAGTCTTTCTTACCTCAAGAAGTTTCCCATAAGCGGATTGAAGATCGACAAATCGTTTGTGTGCCAGCTGAGGGTCGAAATCGAAGATGCCGCCATCGTCAGCTCGACTATCGGCCTTAGCACATTGCTTGGCCTATCGGTCATTGCCGAAGGAATCGAAGACCGCGGCACTGCCAATTTGCTCGCCCAAATGGGTTGCAAGCTAGGCCAAGGATATTTTTTCGGCCGGCCGATGTCCGCAGATGAGTTTGAGTGGAAATTTCTCTCGGACGCGCGAGACGGAAAAGTGACCTGGGCCCTCGAAAAGGCGGGTTAACAGCGACTGCATCCAGGGACGTAATGTGCTTCAGGTCGTCAGCTACGCTGGACGATATGAATGCTCAGATCAGTCGATCTGGTCACCTTCACCACCACGCGCGACCTCGACACGATGTTTGGCACGTGGTGCGCGTGGACACATTGTAAAATGTGGCGCTGTCGCAATCGCCGAACCAACTGCCCGAGATAAGCCTGACAGGCTGGCCGGGGACCCAGCGCAGACAAGCAGGGGCGACACCGTCGTACCGAAAGCCATTGATGACAAGCCGCCCGCTGTAAGGCGGTGCAACAAGTTCAACGACATGGGGGGCGGCCGAGTAGTAGCGGTGACGATGCCGCGTGGAGCCCGGCTCGTCTGCAAAGGCGGACTGACAAAGCAGCAAAGCAACGCAAGTCACTGAAGCGACGCGGACGATCATTTTGATTCTCCGGCGTGTGAGCGAAATAAAGCTCCGTACGTTCACTCGTTCGCGCAAATATCCATTCGAGCATATCCGCTTGGAGCCCTCCGAGTCTGGCCTGAACTAACATTGTCTCAAAGTTTCAGTTCCAGCAGACTTGATATCGGGCCGCCTCCCGGACAAATAGACCAGCGCCTTGATGCAAAACCTGCGCTCGAAAATCTCAAAGATTTCAATGGTTGACCGGCGGGTATGTAACCTCCGGCCATCGGCTTCGCGAACCACTTCAAGCGTTTAGCGAACCTCCTGAACCTTCGCAGGAGCATGAAGGAAGACCAACAACGTGCTGCGCCAGCTTGTTCGAGAAGCCAGGATCGCGTTGTCGGGCCTGTTGAAGGAATAGGTTCATTTCAGCGATCAATCGCCGCCGCTTTCGGCGCCCGCCTCGCGAACGGCAGAGCGACAAGAGCCGCAATTGTCAGCACGGCAACGAGAGCCCAGGCCTCGTTGATGGCATCGACGAAGGCCACCTTGTCAATGTACGGGGCCAGCATAGCGTGCTTTCCGGGGTCGAGCATCGCTGCGGCCAGAACGTCCGGCGGAATATCGAGCGACCGCACGGTATCCATATCGCCGGCTGTGAGGCGGTTGACGATCTTCCGCGCATGTTCGGGGGCGCGCGTGTAGATGACGGTGTCGATCACCGCAATTCCGATGGCGCCGCCGAGATTGCGCATAAGGTTGAACAATCCGCTCGCATCGTCGATGGCGGCCTTTGCCAAATGTCCGAGGGCGAGCTGCGTAGGCGGCAGAATACAAAACATGATGGCAGAGCCGCGCACCAGCTGGGGCCAGAACATTTCGTCAAAATCTGTGGCCTTCGTTTGAACGGAGCTCATCGCGAGTCCTATTCCAAACAGCAGGAAGCCAAACGCGGTCAAAAGCCGTTCGTCGATGCGCCGCACCAGCAAGGCCGCAAGCGGGGCAACGATTAGCTGCGCCACGCCCGTCACCAGCATGATCTTGCCGATTTCGAGCGCGTTGTGAGATCTCACGTAAGCCAGAAAGACGGGCATCAGATAGATCGATCCGAAGAGGCCTATGCCGAGAACAAAGCTGAGCAGACAACCAATCGCAAAATTTCGGTCGCGAAAGGTGCGCAGGTTCACCAACGGTCTCGCCGCGCGCAGGGTCCGGGCTGCAAATGCTGCCGCGGTGATCAGGCACAAGCAGAGAAGGCCCGCGGACACCGGTGAAGTCCATCCCTGCTTGGGCGCCTCCTTGATGGCGATTTCCAGGGCGGCGAGGGCGACCGCCCCAAGCGCCAGTGAGATCACGTCCAGATGGCGCGCTTCATCAAAAGAAGTCTGTCCGTTCGGCAGCGTTACCGACGCTGCCAGGGCAGCAACCGCGCCAGGCAAAACATTGATCAGGAAAAGCCAGTGCCATGAAAACGTCTCGGTGATCCAGCCTCCGACGACCGGCCCGACGGTCGGAGCGAGAACGGCCAGCACGCCGGCGATCATGGTCGCGAGCGTCTGAAGCCGGACCGGAAAAAGCAGGAAAACGGCAGAGAAAACGAGCGGGATCAGCGTGCCGCCGGAAAATCCCTGCAAGACGCGAAAGATGATGAGAGACGAAAAGCTCGTACTTGCGGCGCAGGCGATCGACGCGAGCGTGAACACCGACACGGCAACAACAAAAAGCCACCGCATCGTCAGCAAGCGGGTCAGGAACCCGGTGAGCGGAATCGAGATGATTTCTGCGATCAGATATGCGGTCTGAATCCAGCTCATCTGATCCTGGGCGATATCCAGCGCCTGCTGGATGGTAGCCAGCGACGTTGCCACGACCTGCACGTCCAGAATCGCCATGAACATGCCGATGCACATCATGGCGAAACCAGTCCACACCGCCGCGGTTACGGCTTCGGAGGGATGATGTTCAGTTGCGGCAACCATTCCCGCTTTTGCGCAGATGTCCGGCGCGAGCGCAAGGAGGGTAGGAAAGTGCGTTAATGCGGCGCGGAGCTATGGCACCCCGCGAAGGCTTGGGTCCGGATGTGGCCGTGAAAAGAAGAAGGCCCCGATTCTATTCGAGGCCTTCTTTGCCGCCCGGAGCGCTACTCGTTGCCATCCTCGCGATGGATGATTTTCTTGCCGTGTGCTCTGTGTGCCGGCTGATGCATCCGGCGAACAGTTTGCGCACGGCTGTATCGCGCGTCGTAGTCAGGCACCCGGGCGTACGCGCTTGCACCACCCTGGTTGCTGACGAACGGGAGAATGTTGCCGGTGCCGACATCGGGATCGAAGGATTGCGCAAAGGCCGGCATCGCAATGACAGTCAGAGCAGCCGCAGTGATGAGAATCGTTCTCATAAGTCTTCCTTTTTGATGTTACTGGGAGCCCGCCCGTCGCATTTTCCTGTCCGCCGTGCATCGCCCTTTTTAGTTATTGTTGCATCGACGACAGACGACGCTCCAACACATGCGCCGATCGATCGTTCCATTCGCCTATTTGCTAATGCCGGCGGGAACTAGAACATTTCCGGCTGCAACCGTTTGGAATGTGAAACTGAAATATGCTCGTACGCGATAGCAGCTATGCTTGATCGCTGTCTTTCTTTGGCGGCGTCTCGTAGACGATATCGGTGAGGCTGTTGCGTTTCGCTTGTTCAGCCAATCGCAGATAGGCGCGCGCCATGTTTTCAAATTCAACTTTTCGCGCGGCATCACTTTCAGCCTGAGCCCTGGCGCTGAGCTCAGCCGCCCTCAACAGATACTCTTCACGTTGGGTCATCCCCTCCGACCCTGAACTCCCAGCGGTCCCACCGCTACAATGTGTTTTTTGACATATCGTTCCGCTCGCCGCGGGCTGAAACGTAATTCTTTGTCTCAGTGCAGGCACTCGATTACCTTTAATCGTGGAAATAGTTGTCGAATCTTCTGCTAGGTCAGAGACACGACATTCTGCTGAAGGGTAGTCGCGCGAATGCGGCGCTATTCCACGTCGGCAGCCGGAATTCGCTCCTCGTGAAAGCCGCGCTCGAACATCGCGTAGGCTTCGCGGACGAGGATGTGGGTCGCGACTTCGTTTTCGGTCCGCCCAAGCTTTCCGAGAGTCGCAAGAAGTACTAGGTAATTAAATGTTTCGATTGGGAGCGTCAGACTGAGTGCTCGCGCTTCCGAGCGGTTTTCGGGTCGCGCCATGGGACTACACCTCACCGATTACAACGCCGTTATTATGCCATTATAACCCTTGCTGTGCGAATCGAATCGTGGAACGCTTGATTCGGCGAGGGTTTTCGCTTCGACACCAAGCAGACCCGCGCTTTTCGGGCCGGCAGAAAGCCGGTCGGCGGGGCACCCCTGAAGCGGGGCGTCTGACTGCAGACCGGTCGTCGTTCGGTCGAAGGCGCGGACCCTGGGATCGAAATCAGAATGGCGGGCTCGCAGTCCGATCGCGGGATGCGGCTCGGTGTCCACGGCAATGCGTGCCGGGCGGCACCGATTTTCGCGGTCGGCCTTGGCCCGGCATCCCGGTTCAACGCGTCTTGCGCGTTCGTGCGACCTCGTCCTGCCCGGCGGCCCAGTCTGGCTGCAGCAACCGGTCACGAGGCCAACATGACCGATATCGAAGTTCCCAGCAAAAGTTTGAGTATGACCTGGACCGCGGAACGCGTGGCTCTTCTCAGGAACTACGCCAATGCCGGCCTGTCCTGCGCACAAATCGCTGCCGAGATTGGAGTGACCCGCAACGCCGTCATAGGCAAGCTGAACCGGCTCGGCCTCTCGCGCGGCAGGAGCGGGCCGGGACCGCGCGCGGCCACTGTGCGGCGGCACCAGACGCGACCACAGGTGCTGGCGCAGCGGCTGGCGCTCAAAGCAGTGTTCGCCTCCGAGCCCATCGCGGATAATGTGGTGAGCGCCGAGCCGTGTTCATTGCTCAACCTCGCGCCGCGCAAATGTCGCTGGCCCATCAGCGTTGCGGAGAAGTCTGACTTGAATTTCTGCAACAACATCGCTGCAGAGGGTTGGTCCTATTGCGCGGGTCACGCGCGCATGGCGTACCGTCTTTCACCGCAGCGTGCTCACCGATTGCTTCCAGCCGCTAAGGCATCCGTCCAAAGCTGCATTGCGTCAGAAACGCTGGCAGCGAATTCGGACTTCTAGCGAATGCTGAATGGGCTGAACTGATATTGAACGTAGCGGTGCCATGTTTGCCGATGTTTGCTAGCGGTTTTTTCCTTGCGTTTCTTTTCGACAGCCTTCGGCGCGTTTACGGGTTCAACCGGTTTTGCTTGTGGAGGCTCTTGCTCGGCGGCGAAATTGACGGCGGTCACCTGCGGCGGCGGCTCGGGTTGCAACTTGACCGACTGCGGGAGGCCGACCGTTTGCGCTGTCTTGACCGCCGGGCCACTGGACTCGGTCTTGCTGTTTACCAGCATCAGCAATCCGAAGAGGACCAGCCCAACAATAAGAAAATAGCGCAAAACCGGCATTCGCATCTGCGTTTTCCATCGGTTGCAATTGCGACTGAGGCCGGAAGTATTAGTCCGCGGCTGTTGGCGCTCTATTGTACGTGCGTACGCGCTCTCCATCGAAAGGGATGGCTTGCCTATACAAACGGTTAATGCCGTTGAAATCTGATGCGGCGATTGAAATCAGGCGGCCCGTTGGTGCTCTAATTCGGACAATTTCTTTCCAGTTTCCACAATCATGTCTATTCGTCGCTGCAGCCTGGTCTTCAGGTCGGGAAGGTTCACCTTGTCGGTAACGCGATAAGCATTGCCCACTCTTTCGATAAAGCCGTGCTTCACCATCTCTTGCAGCCGTCTGACCACGGTCACGCGTGGCAATTTCAGCGCGTTTGCGATCTTGCTCGCGCTCACCGGCGTGCACATCATCGTGCAGAGAAAAACATAAATGCCGATAGTCCGCGACGCTGCGCTGTCGCTTGGGGAGCCAAATGCGGCGCCGTAATCTTCGTTCAGGGTCTTGATCAAGCCAATATAGAGGCGACACATGAGCATGCGCTCGCGCGCCAGTTCGATGCGCGGCGGCGGCTGTCGTTCCTCGACAAGGACAAAGGCATGTGAACCGTCGTGCGGTTCGCTCTGGTGTCCCCGATGGTTCTTGGGAATTTGCATGGGCATTGCTCCGGCCCGGGTGAAGTTGCGTCGGCATGCTGCATCCACCGTCGGCACAGGCCGACGGTGGGTGCCAATGATTACAAGCTTCAAGCAGTCAATGTTGCGAGCTTCGTCTTCAGCGAGTCAATCGTGGGCTTTATGATCTCGGCCACGCCCGGAATAGCCAGCACCTTGTCGAACAGCTGGTTGAGCGCCGGCATGACCGGAGTGACCAATCCGGCGAGTGTCTTGCGCTGCGTGTCCGATAATTGCCCGACCATCCCGCTGACCTTGTCGATCTGAGCCGTGGCCAACTGCAGTTTTGGCAGTGCCGCCTGCGCTGAAGCGGGATCGCTAATCCCGCTGAGTGCCGTACGCAGGCTGCTGATGCTGTCGGTGGCCTGCTTGCCGAGATCGATTCCAGCGACGTTCAGGCTTTGCACGGCGCTGACGCCCTGCTGAACGACCTGCTCCGTCGGCCGGCCGAGCAGGTAGATGAGCAACGCCGCAATCGCCAGCGCGGGGATGATCCAGAGAAGCCAGTTGCTCGAAGTTGGAGCTGCAGTGACGGCGGAGCGCCGCGTATCATCGATCGTCCGCGCGACCGAGGCGGCGGCGGCCCGTGTGGTTTCGCCGCCTGCCATGATCGCCTTCTTTGCCGAATCTCCCAGCGAGTCGATGAGGCCTGTACCGCCGAGCATTCGACCGAAGCCGGACGGAATGGAATCGACGATGTTATCTTTCTGGCTCTCGAGAAGATTTGCGATGCTGCTTCCGTCGAGTCCGCGGCTGCCTTGCTGCTGGGCGATCGCGCCCATGACAACCGGAGCCAATGCACCGAGCAATGAACTGCTCGCTCCCGAGCCTATTCCGGAATATTTCCCAATCGCGCTTTCAAGTGCGGTCTGGTCCCGGCTGCCAAGGAGCGACGAGAGCATCTTTGTTCCGCGCTCGGCAACTGTCTGTCCCGCGGCACCAACCATTCCGGGCAATTTGTCGAGCGTATTGATCTCTTGCTTCGCAGCATCGGCAAGTTTTTGCGGACCGCCGGGTCTGGCAGCGACGCCGGCGAAGGCAGCCAGCAGCGCCGGAACGCCTGCCGCGACAGCGGAGGATGCATCGTTGCGATCAAGGCCGAGCGCGCTTGCGATGCGGCCGATCATGTCGGGCGTCAGAAATTTCATGATAACTGATACGAGGTTCGTGGCCATGCTTTTGCTCCCGCATTCGTGACTGAATGAGATTCTCGTCCGCAAAGGACGTGAGTCGAGGTGGACCTTGGCCCATCTTCGACAGACTTGGTTGGGGTATCGCTGCTCAGTGCCCGCGCTCAATTGTCTTTGCGTAAGCAGCGCTTATCGGAATGGGCACGACGCCTATACGAACGTGTCGGCTTACTCAGGTAGGCCTGAGGTATCGGAGTGGCGGTGCCTAGTTATCGCTGATGTGATTGAACGCCCGGCCGATCGCGTTGATGCGCGCCGAACTCATGCCCACGCGCTGATCTTTGTCCATCGGGGAGACAGCTTCGTAGCAATTGACGTAGCCCTTATCCCACATTTTTCCGGTGCGGTTGTCGATCATCCGCTGCCAGCAGAAATCGCCCCGCGCCGGCACGATGACGATCGAGCCGGTGTAATGCTCAACGCCCCGCCGCTGCGGCATTGCCGCCGCCTCCTGCTGTCGGAGCACCGACCAGCCGCTCGGGCGCCAGTCATAGGCGTATAGAAATATCGCGAGGCCGAAGGCCAGCCAGACAAACAGCACGTAGGTTCGCGGAACATCGCGCAAGAACCAACGTCGGCGGGACGACACGCGCGCGGGCATAACAATGACTCCGGACACCATCGGGAATCTAGGGCGATCATCGTTAAGAGATCGTTCAGATTTGGTCGCGTGACGGTTGCGCTCAGGGTGCGTTTTGATGCGTCAAATCAGACATTTGGGCGGCCCCGGCTGCCGGAAAAATGTCGTTGGCGGCAAACCGGCCTCTCTTGCACGATCCCTCCCGCGCCGCGTAACGTCGGCGCCGGAAACAGTCCAACGGTACAAAAAAGGCCGGCCAGACGGGAGGATTACAGACATGCATTGGATTTCGGCATTCGTTTCACGAGCCGCCCTTGGGGCGGCTTGCCTTACGCTTATTCTGGCTGGTCACGCAGGCGCTGCCGAATACCCGGCGCGGCAGCCGCGTATTATCGTCGGTTATCCGGCAGGCGGCACGACCGACATTCTGGCGCGGCTGTTCGGCGACTGGCTCAGCAGGCGACTAGGCCAGCAGTTCATCGTCGAGAACCGCCCCGGCGTCGCGAACAATCTCGCGACCGAAGCCGTCGTCAGGGCGCCGCCCGACGGCTACACGATAATCCTGGTCAACCCGGCCAATGCGATCAACGCCACCCTCTACAAGAATCTGAAATTCGTCTTCATGCGCGACATCGATCCGGTCGCCGGCCTCATCCGCATACCGAATGTGATGGAGGTGCACCCCTCGGTGCCGGCGAAAACCGTCGCCGAATTCATCGCCTACGTGAAAGCCAATCCGGACAAAGTGAACATCGCCTCGTCGGGGAACGGCACTTCGATTCATCTCTCCGGCGAACTTTTCAAGATGATGACCGGCACAAAGATGACGCACGTACCATACAAGGGCTCGGCGCCGATGCTCACCGATTTGCTCGGAGGCCAGGTGCAGGTGACTTTCGACAACCTGCCGTCGTCGATCGGCCATATCAAAGCCGGCAAGCTGCGCGCGCTGGCGGTGACCACCGCGCAGCGCTCGGAAGAGCTGCCCGATGTCCCGACCGTGGGTGAAACCATTCCCGGCTTCGAGGCAAGCGCATTCTTCGGCCTGGGAGTGCCGCGCGGGACGCCGAAGGAAATCGTCGATCTCCTCAACAAGGAGATCAATCTGGCGCTCAAGGATCCGACCATGCTCGCCAAACTCAAGGAGATCGGCGGGACGCCGATTTCCGGCTCGGCCGCCGATTTCGGCAAAGTCGTCGCCGAAGAAACCGCCAAGTGGGAGAAGGTCGTAAACGCCGCCAATCTGTCGGTCGACTGACGGCGGCATACACTGGTCGGTATGACGACGCGTAAACGTCCTGAAGAGCTGCGCAGCCATCGCTGGCTCGGCGTCAACGACCTGCGCGCATTCGGTCACCGGGCGCGGCTGCGACAAGGCGGCTACGACGATGCCGATTTCAGCGGCAAGCCGGTGATCGGCATC
>Ga0081455_10008457_pt1 | contig 10700 bp, 10 predicted proteins | sample TabmetS3T2R1_FD_70207 | JGI IMG/M metagenome (GOLD analysis project Ga0081455, IMG submission 70207) | Tabebuia heterophylla rhizosphere microbial communities from the University of Puerto Rico - S3T2R1 | ecosystem: Host-associated > Plants > Roots > Rhizosphere ... | reverse complement strand
GAAGGCCGGCGCGCTCGACGACAACGACGTGCTGATCCTGTGTTTCCAGTCCTATGTGGTGAAGACGCCGCACCACACCATCCTGATCGATAGCTGCATCGGCAACGACAAGCCGCGGCCGCAGCGGCCGAAATGGAACATGAAGACCGACGACACCTACGCGCGCGCTCTGGCCGCCGCCGGGATTTCCGTCGGGGACATCGACTATGTCATGTGCACGCATCTGCATGTCGACCATGTCGGCTGGAACACGCGGCTCGACAATGGCCGCTGGGTGCCGACCTTTCCGAAGGCGCGCTACCTGTTCGACAAGACCGAATTCGACTACTGGACCGCGACGCACGCCAAGACGCCCGTGGCGCCGTTTGCCGACAGCGTGCTGCCGGTCGTGGAGGCGAAACAGGCAGAAATCGTCCGCAGCGACTTCGCGATCGGCGACCACACCCGCATCCTGCCGACGCCGGGCCACACACCCGGCCACGTCGCCTTCACCTTCGGTCGTGCCAAGGATGACGCGGTATTCTCGGGCGACCTGATGCATTCGCCGCTGCAGACGCGCTATCCGGAATTGTCCGTCAAGTTCGACGTCGATCAGGCGCAGGCGGCGAAGACGCGACGCGGTTTTCTGGAACGCTACTGCGACACCGAAACGCTGTGCTGCACCGCGCATTTCCCTTCACCCTCCGTCGGAAAGATCCGGCGCGCGGGCAGCGGATTTACCTGCGAGGCGATATGAATCAAAACCCGTCCGCTTTCGAAACGCTCTCGGTCGAGCCGGTCGATGAACACATAGCGGTCGTCCGGCTGAACCGTCCGGATGCCTCCAACGCGCTCAACACCCAGATGGGACGCGACCTCGTTCGTCATTTCGAGGATGTCGCGCTCGATCCGAAGAACCTGCGCTGCATCGTCCTGACCGGCACCGGCGACAAGGCGTTCTGTGCCGGCGGCGATTTGAAGGAACGCCGCGGCATGACGGATGAGGCGTGGACGCGCCAGCATGTCATTTTCGAGCGGATGGTGCGGGCGCTGATCGACTGTCCGGTGCCGATCATCGGCGCGGTCAACGGCGCCGCCTATGGCGGCGGCTGCGAGATCGCGGGATGCTGCGATTTTCTCTACGCCGCGGAGACGGCGCGCTTCGCGCTGACTGAAGTCACGCTTGGCATCATGCCGGGCGGCGGCGGTACCCAAACCCTGCCGCGCGCTGTCGGCGAGCGCCGCGCCAAGGAGCTGATCCTGACCGGCAAGCCGTTTACCGCAGCGGAAGCGCGCGAGTGGGGTTTTGTGAACGAAGTCTTTCCGCAGCCGGAGCTGCTGCCTTCGGCGCTGGCGACCGCGGCGCGGATCGGCCGCAACGCGCCGATCTCCGTCCGCCAGGCAAAACTGTCGATCCATCGCGGCCTGCAATTGTCGCTGCGCGATGGCCTCGCGCTGGAAATCGAGGCCTATAATCGCATGGTCCCGACCGAGGACCGCCGCGAGGGCGTGCTCGCCTTCAACGAGAAGCGAACGCCGAACTTCAAGGGGCGGTGAACCTCAATCGAACAGGCTCGGCGTGTGGTTCACCACCGCACCCTCGATTGCCAGCATCTTCAGCTTCGTCACCACCCCGCCATTGGCGGAGAAGCCGCCGGGCTTGTTGCCCGCCGCCAGCACGCGGTGACAGGGCACCACGATCGGACAGGGGTTACGGCCCAGCGCCTGACCGACGTCGCGCGACAGCTCGACGCCACCGAGTTTTTTGGCGATGTCGCCATAGGTCATGGTCTGGCCCGGCGGAATCGTGCGCGCGATATCATAGACGCCGCGGTTGAATTCGGGAACGCCGTCGAGATCGAGCACGACGTCGGCAAGATCGTTCGGCTTGCCTCCGAGCAGCTCGACCATTCCGTCGATCGCTGCCTGTACCTTTGCCGGCGGCTCCGCCTCGATCAGGTCGCCATGGCGCTGCTGCAGGCGGGTGCGGGTCTTCTTTTCATCACCCATCGGCAATTGCACCGAGGTGATGCCGCGCTCGCCCCACACGATGCCGCAGCGGCCGATCGCGGTGTCGAATATCGTAAAATGGTGCCCGGTCATGGCTGGCTCCATCGTCTCCTGTTCAGTGCCACCCCGTTTCGCATCTGGCCCAAATCTAGGCTTGGAGATTATTGCTATCCACCCGAATCCCGGGGGAACTTGACGGCATGAACAACTTCCGCTGATCTGGGGCTCCCGCCCAGGGCCTTCAATGGCCTGAGCCCTTTTTCATTCCTCACGAGACCGCATGCAGACCTTTCACGTCAACGGCCATGACATGGCCTATCTCGACATCGGCCAAGGTACCGGAGACGGCCCGCCGCTGGTCTGCGTGCATGGCTCGTTGTGCGACTTCCGGATCTGGTCGTCGGTGCTGGGACCGCTGACGCGCCGGCATCGTGTGATCGCCCCCTCGTTGCGACACTTCTTCCCCGAGCAATGGGACGGCGTCGGCGATACCTATTCGATCGCGCAGCATGTGGACGACGTCATCGGCTTCATCGAGAAGGTCGATACCAGGCCCGTCGACCTGATGGGGCATTCCCGCGGCGGCCATATCTGCTTTCGTGTCGCGCAACGCCGGCCGGACCTGCTGCGGAAGCTGATCCTGGCCGAGCCCGGCGGCGAACTCGACGCCACGCTCGACCCCGCCTACAAGGCGGGCCCCTCGCCGCTGGCCGGCATGATCGCGGCTTCCGCCGAGGTGATCGCGAGAGGCGATATCGACGGCGGCTTGCAGATTTTCATCGATGCGCTGGAGGGCCCCGGTGCGTGGAAGCGCCTGCCGGCGACGCCGAAGCAATTGCTGCGCGACAATGCCGCGACGCTGATCGGGCAGATGCGCGACCAGCGCCCGCCTTTCTCCAAAACGGATGCGGAGGCGATCCAGACGCCGACGCTTTTCATCGGCGGCGCCAACACCAAGGGTACGCTGCCGAAGGTGCTGAAGGCCCTGGCGTCCAACGTAAGGGGATCGCGCACCGAGATGATCCCGGGCACCACCCATCCGATGTTCGAGCAGGCGCCGCAGAAATATTGCGAGATCGTTTTGGCGTATCTCGCGGAGGACTGATCCTGATGCAGACCTTGAGCGTCAACGGCTATGACATGGCCTATCTCGACGTCGGCAAAAGCACAGCCGGCACACCGCCGCTGGTTCTCGTGCACGGTACGCTCGGCGATTTCCGCACCTGGAACGCGGTGCTCGGACCGCTATCCAAACAGCACCGCGTGATCTCGCTCAGCCTGCGCCGCTTCTTTCCCGAACACTGGGACGGCGTCGGCAACGACTATCTGATGGCGCAGCACGTCGCCGACGTCATCGGCTTCATCGAAAAGCTGAACGCCGGCCCGGTCGATCTGATCGGCCATTCCCGCGGCGGCCATATCGGCTTCCGCGTGGCGCAGGCGCGGCCTGATCTGTTGCGCAAGGCCGTTCTTGCCGAACCCGGCGGCGATCTCGAACCGGCGTTGCAGCCGGCCGATGCACCTTCCGGCCTCGCATCTATTGCGGCGCAGATGGCGTTAGCGGTGAAGAGCGTGCGGAATGGCGACATAGACGCTGCGCTTGGATTGTTCGTCGATGCCATCGACGGCGAAGGCGCGTGGGCGCGGTGGCCGGCGGTGCCGCGCCAGCAATTGCGCGACAATGTTTACACGCTGCTCGGCCAGGTCGGCGAGAACCGCAAGCCGTTTCTGAAGAGCGAAGCGGAGGCGATCAGGACGCCGACACTGCTGATCGGCGGCGGCGACACCAAGGGCGCGCTGGCGGTGAACTGGCGCGTGCTGGCCGAGCATATTCCGGGCGCGCGGACCGCAGTGATCCCAGGTACCCGCCACTGGATGTTCGAACAGGCGCCGCAGGAATTCTGCGACATCGTGCTGGAATTTCTGAAGGCGTGACCTCTCCGCCGCGTCACTTCTGATCGAGGCGCCATGCGCCGTCCCAATCGGCGGGCGGTGGGTTGACCTTGAAGTCCTCGACTCGTTGAGCCATCGCCAGCGACGGCCCGTCGCCGGGGACCGCTTCGAACGCGGCCTGAAACGCGCGCCGCGCCTCATCCCAGCGCCGCGCGCGATAGGCGGCGAGCCCCTCAGCATATCGCGCCAGCATCACGAGTTGCGGCTCGGTCAGTTCGCCCGCACGCCCGATGATCTCGAACACCGCTTCGGGATGGGTCTGGCCAACGACGACGAGCCGATCGACCTCGCGCGATTCAACCGCGTCGCCGGCAGCCATGATGGCAGCCTCCGAGGCCAGCGAATGGCTGCCATAGATCTTGTTGGCGTTCTCCAGGCGGGACGCCAGATTCACCGCGTCGCCCATCACAGTGTAGCTCATCATGAATTCCGAGCCGATGCTGCCGACCAGCACCTCGCCGGTGGCGATGCCGATGCGGACCTCGCAGTCGCTAGGCACGGTGCGCACGCCGATCAACTCGGGCAGCTCGGTTCGCAACGCCTGGCCGCGGTTGGCCATCTCGACCGCGGCAAGACATGCCAGCCGCGCCTGCTCGCTATGCTCGGTAAAGGGAGGACCCCAATAGGCCATGATCGCGTCGCCGATATATTTGTCGATGATGCCGCGATGGCTGCGGATCGGCCCCGACATCGTCGACAGATAGTGGTTCATCACCTTGACGAGGCCTTGCGGCGTCATGCCCTCGCTGAGGCTGGTAAAGCCCTTCATGTCGCAGAACAGCACCGTCATCACCCGCCGCTCGCCGTCGGAAGCGGTCGGCGACTGCCGGTCGATCAGGCCTTCGACGACGCGCGGGTCGACATAGCGGCCAAAGGTCTCGCGCAACTGCTCCTTCAGGCGCAACTGTTCGACCATCTTGTTGAAGGCCGTCGTGAGCTGGCCGATTTCGTCGCGCGTGGTGACGTCGATCGATCCGTCGAGCCGGCCAGCTTCGACCGCGCGGGTGCCTTCCAGCAGCCGGCGGACTGGCCGGGTAATACCCGTCGAGACGAAAATCGAAAACAATAAACCCAGGACAGACGCCAGCACGGTCAGGATCACGGAAATGATGATGGCGGTCTGCTGATCGCGCATCGTGATCTTGGCGTCGGCACGGACCTGCGTCAGCATGTCGGTACGGATTTCCTCGACCTTTCGATTGAACTCGTCGCGAAGCTCATCGGACCGGGACAGACTAACTCTGGCTTCCGCGAAATTGCGGGCTTCGAGCAGCGACCGCAGCCGCTTGTATTCTTCACCGAGATAGCGGCCAAGATCGCTGGTGACGTGCTCGATCCGGTCGTCGATCCGGCCTAGCCGCGCATTGTCGGATTCGGTCGAGGTATCGTCGATGATCGCATTGATCAGGACCCGCGCGGCTTGTGCTTCCTGCTCGATTTCTCGCGCCATGGTTTCATAGTTCTTTTGGCGCTCCGCAAAACCGGCCTCATCAGGCGGCGTTTGCATCTTGGCGATTACCATTCGGCGCAGTGCAAGCGCCTGCTCCAGCGAGCGCACATTCATGCGCGCCAGATGTCCGTAAGCCTCGACATATTTGGAGCTGAATTCGTCGAGCTGGTGGGCGATCTTTCGTGTCATCACGGTCGACAGCGCCGACGCGATCGCCATCAGGAAGATCAGGCCCAGGGCGATGCCGAGGATCCGCTTGCGGATGGTCGGTCGCAGCATCGATGTTTGGTCTGGGATCACGGCCATGATGAAAGAACAAAAGTGAAGCCCGGCCGATCCGTCCGGCCGGGCTTGTTCTTTAGCGTGCGCCGGTGAATTAAGCACGTTCCGGCGCATAAAAATTGACCCAAGTTTTGGGGATTCGGCGCCCCTGCTAGCCCTTCCACAGACCCACGGGCTGGCGCACCGCGACGTTGAGCCTGTTCCAGACATTGATGTTGGCGATCGCCAGAATGAGCGCGGCAAGCTCCGCCTCGTCGAAATGCTTGTCGGCCTCGCTCCAGATCTCGTCCGTCACCGGATCGGCGCGGTCGCTGATCCGGGTCAGCGCTTCCGTCAACGCCAGCGCCGCCCGTTCGCCCTCGGTGAAATAGGGCGTGTCGCGCCAGGCCGCCACCGCAAACAGCCGCTCGTCGGTTTCCCCGGCCTTCCTGGCAATTTTTGGGTGCATGTCGACGCAGACGCTGCAGCCGTTGATCTGGCTGGCGCGCAAATGCACCAGTTCGAGCAACTTTTCCGACAGGCTGTTTTTGGTCAATTCACCGAGTGTGTGCAGCGCTTTCATGGCATCGGGAACAACCATGACCGGGTGGTTCATTCGGGCTTGCATCATTTTGCGCTCCATATGGTTGGTTCTGTTTTGACGCGGACGCACCGATTTGCTGTCACATCGGCGCGCTTTCGCTCGTCATAGCCATGACGAAACACGACATGGGAATGTGACCGATGGACGAGAAAAAGTTTCTGGCTGAGAAATTCGAGGCCAACCGGGCCCGTCTGCGGGCGGTGGCCTACCGGATGCTGGGCTCGACCGCAGAGGTCGACGACGCCGTGCAGGAGACCTGGTTGCGGCTGAGCCGCTCCGACACCAGCGCGGTCGAAAATCTCGGCGGCTGGCTGACCACCGTCGTCGCCCGCGTCTGCCTCGACATGCTGCGCTCGCGCAAGGCACGGCGCGAGGAGCCGATGGGAGCGCATGTGCCGGAGCCTGTCGCTGACGACGCACAGGGGCGTGAGGCCGAGATGGCCGATTCTGTCGGCGCGGCATTGCTGGTGGTGCTGGAAACGCTGGCTCCGGCCGAACGGCTCGCCTTCGTGCTGCACGACATGTTTGCCGTTCCCTTTGAGGAGATTGCGCCGATCGTCGGCCGCACGCCCGCCGCGGCACGGCAATTGGCCAGCCGCGCCCGCCGCCGGGTGCAGGGTACGCCACCACCGGACGCCGATTTCAGCCGACAGAAAAACATCGTCGATGCCTTCCTCAAGGCCTCCCGCGATGGCGATTTCGAAGGGCTGCTCGCGGTGCTGGATCCCGACGTGGTGGTGCGCGCCGATCAGGCGGCGCAGCGGCTCGGTTCGCTCGCCGAAATCCGAGGCGCCGCCGCGGTCGCAGAGTTCTTCAAGGGCCGCGCCCAAGCCGCCAAGCCGGCGCTGGTCGATGGGTCTTTGGCACTCGCGGTTATGCTCGGCGGGCAATTGCGCGTCGTGGTGCGCCTGACCATCAGCGGCGAACGGATATCGGCGATCGAAGCCGTGGCGGACGCCGAACGGATCGACGAGTTCGATGTAACCCTGCTCACGTGAACGGGGTCATATCTTCGTCGCTGAGAGCACGACCGCCTGAAGCGGCATCTGGCCCGGGATCGCCGAATTCGCGGCGAACACCCGCCGCAGGCCTCGACGATGCGCTCCCGATCGACGGGCGCCGCGGCCCTGAACCCTCCGACGACGACAGCAGCCCCTCACCCCCGCCCCCGATTTCGGCCTTGACGAGCGATGGGGCGAGAGCTAGCGTCTGAATTCGGAATTCCGTATTCCAAATTTAGAGCCGGCATGATCCCTTTGGATCCCCTCCCCAACCTGATCGACCAAGTCTACGCCCGGATTCTCGAGGCGATCACCGACCGATCGCTGCCGCCTGGGCATCGCATCCGGCAGAACGAGCTGGCGGAGCGGCTCGGCGTTTCGCGCCAGCCGGTGTCCCACGCGCTGCATCTGCTGCACCGGCAGGGCCTCGTCGCCGAAAGCGGCCGCCGCGGCTTCGAGGTGACCCGGCTCGACCCGGAGCGCATCCGCCAGCTCTACGAGGTGCGCGGCGCGATCGACGCGCTGGCCGCCCGGCTCGCCGCCGGCCGCGCCAGGTCCGATGTTTCGGGACGCGCGCAACTCGAGGCGGCGCTGCAGGCCGGGCGAACCATCGATGGCAATACGCCGCTGGCGCGCTTGATCGCGCTCGACGTCGATTTTCACAGCGCGGTCTATCGCCTCGCGGGCAATCCCGCGATCGAGGAAATGATCGCGCCGCAATGGCCGCATATGCGCCGCTCGATGGCGACGGTGCTCGCCGAACTCGATTACCGCGACAGCGCCTGGGCCGAGCACGAGGCGATCGCCGGGCACATTCTCGCCGGCAACGCCAAGGCGGCGGAAGCTGCGGCGCTGGCACATGCGCAGACGGCGGGACGAATGACCGAGGAGAGACTGAGGGCAACCGACAAGGCGGCATAACGTCCTCATCCTGAGGAGCCGCGAAGCGGCGTCTCGAAGGATGGGCCACGGAAAAGATTGGGGCCTCATGGTTCGAGACGGCGCTGCGCACCTCCTCACCATGAGGAGATAGAAACAAAAATCGGAGGAGAGAACGCCATGAGACTGACGCCACAGCAGATCGAGTTCTTCAACCGCGAAGGCTGGCTGTTCCTGCCCGAGCTGTTCAGCCAGGAGGAAGTGGATTTTCTCGCGCGCGAGGCCGTCAGCATCTACGACGCGGACCGACCCGAGGTGTGGCGCGAGAAGAGCGGCGCGCCGCGCACGGCCTTTGCCGCGCATCTCTACAACGAGGCATTTCGCGTTCTCGGCGCGCATCCGCGCATGATCGAGCCGATCGAGCAGATCTTTGGCGAAAAGCTCTATATGCACCAGTTCAAGATCAACGCCAAGGCAGCCTTCACCGGCGACGTCTGGCAGTGGCACCAGGATTACGGCACCTGGAAGCGCGACGACGGCATGCCGTCGCCGCGCGCGATGAACATCGCGATCTTCCTCGACGAGGTGATGCCGATCAACGGTCCCCTGATGCTGGTGCCGAAAAGCCAGCACGCCGGCGACCTCAAGGCCTCGCATGATCTCGAGACCACGTCCTATCCGCTGTGGACACTGGATGAGGAGACCGTCACGCGGCTCGTCAAGGAAGGCGGCATTGTCGCGCCGACCGGCAAGGCCGGTGGCATGCTGATGTTCCACGGCAACCTGGTGCACGGATCGAGCGGCAACATCACGCCCTACCCGCGCAAGATCGTCTATCTGACGCTGAACGCGGTCTCGAACTACATCCGCACGCCGACGCGGCCTGAATACATCGCGCACCGCGACTTTACGCCGATCCAGACGGTGGACGACGACGCGCTGTTGCGGCTGGCGCGTGCGCCTCGCCAGGCGGCGGAGTAGACGTAGCTCTCCGTGCCCCGGGCGCAGCGCAGCATGCAATGATGCGCTGCTGAACCGAGGCCTATGCTACGCTGCATTTGCATCCATCGGTCCCGGCTCTGCGGAGCAGCGTTACACGCTGCACCGCGTCCGGGACACGCTTCAAATAGCGAGCCCGATCTCCATGAATCTCCATCATCTCCTCAACGCGCGCGCTGCGGCCGGCAAGCCGGTTCGCGTGGCGCTGATCGGCGCCGGCAAGTTCGGCTCGATGTTCCTGTCGCAGGTGCCGCATACGCCGGGACTCGAAGTCCCTGTTATCATCGACATCGATCGCGATCGCGCCCGCGAAGCCTGCCGCACCGTCGGCTGGGACCAGGCGCTGATCGCGCGAACCGCGTTCACCGACGATGGCATGCGCGCGATCGCGGACAGCGCGGTTGACGTCGTGGTGGAAGCGACCGGCAATCCCGCCGTCGGTATCCGTCATGCCCGCGCGGCGATCGCGGCGGGAAAGCATGTCGTGATGGTCAATGTCGAGGCCGACGTGCTTGCCGGCCCACTATTGGCGCAGGAAGCCCGCAAGGCCGGCGTGGTCTATTCGCTCGCCTATGGCGACCAGCCGGCGCTGACGGCCGAGATGGTGGACTGGGCGCGCGCGACGGGCTTTCGCGTCGTCGCGGCCGGCAAGGGCACGAAATATCTGCCGGCCTATCACGACGTGACGCCGGACGGCGTCTGGAGCCATTACGGGTTGACCGCGGGCGAAGCGCAATCGGCCGGCATGAACCCGCAGATGTTCAACTCGTTCCTCGACGGCACCAAGTCCGCCATCGAGATGGCGGCGATTGCCAATGCTACCGGCCTCGATGTGCCCTCGGGCGGCCTGCTCTTCCCGCCCTGCGGCGTCGATGATCTGCCGCATGTGATGCGGCCACGCGATGCCGGCGGCGTGCTGGAAAAATCTGGCGTGGTGGAAGTGGTGTCGTCACTGGAGCGCGACGGACGGCCGGTGTTTCGCGATTTGCGCTGGGGCGTCTATGTCGTGCTGGGAGCGCCGAACGAGTACGCCGCCGACTGCTTCAGGCAATACGGACTGAAGACCGACGCCAGCGGGCGCTATGCGGCGATGTACAAGCCCTATCATCTGATCGGGCTTGAGCTGAACATCTCCGTTCTTTCGGCCGCGCTGCGCAAGGAGCCAACCGGCCAGCCGCATAACTTTCGCGGCGATGTCGCGTCTGTTGCCAAGAAGAACCTGCGCGCCGGCGAGATGCTCGACGGCGAAGGCGGCTACACCGTATGGGGCAGATTGATGCCGGCCGCCGCCAGCCTGAAGGCCGGCGCGCTGCCGATTGGCCTGGCGCATCGCGTCAAGCTGAAGAACGACGTCGCCCATGGCGCGGTCGTGCGCTGGAGCGATGTCGAGTTCGACGCCGGCAATGACACGGTGAAAACGCGCAAGGCGATGGAGGCGGCGTACGCGAAGGGCTAAGGCAGCAACTTGCGCGCCTTCGCCTCCGCAAACCATTTCCTGAACATCGCTTCCGTATCCATCATCTCGGTGAAGCCCGCCTGGTTGATCTTCACGGTGGAGACGATC
>Ga0081455_10008456_pt1 | contig 10700 bp, 5 predicted proteins | sample TabmetS3T2R1_FD_70207 | JGI IMG/M metagenome (GOLD analysis project Ga0081455, IMG submission 70207) | Tabebuia heterophylla rhizosphere microbial communities from the University of Puerto Rico - S3T2R1 | ecosystem: Host-associated > Plants > Roots > Rhizosphere ... | reverse complement strand
TCGCGCTCGAGGAACTGGCGCTGAAAGCGGGCTTTGCGCCCGGCGTGTTTCAAACCTTGCTGCTCGAGTCCAAGCGCGTGGCGCAGTTGATCGACGACCCGCGCGTACGCGCCGTCACGCTCACCGGCAGCGAGGCTGCGGGCCAAGCCGTGGGCGCGCAAGCGGGCAGGCAGATCAAGAAATCAGTGCTCGAACTCGGCGGCAGCGATCCGTTCATCGTGATGCCTTCGGCCGACCTCGAACAGGCCGCGCGCACGGCGGTGACTGCGCGCGCGATCAATAACGGCCAGTCGTGCATCGCCGCCAAGCGCTTCATCGTGCACGAGCGCATCTATGCCGAGTTCGAGCAGCGCATGCTCGCGCGCATGCGCGAGCTGAAGGTGGGAGACCCGCTGCGCGACGATACCGACATCGGCCCGCTCGCCAACGAGGCGGGACGCGAAAGCCTCGCGGCGCAGGTCGAGCGTTCGCTGGCGGCGGGCGCGCGCCTACTCACCGGCGGCAAGCGCATGCCTGGCCCAGGATACTTCTACGAGCCCACGCTGCTCAGCGACATTCCGCAGCAGGCACCGGTATATCGCGAAGAAGTATTCGGACCGGTGGCGCTGTTGTTCAAAGTGCCAGACCTGGACGCAGCCATCGCACTCGCCAACGACAGCGATTTCGGCCTGGGCAGCAGCGTTTGGACGAACGACGCCCACGAGCGCCAGCGTTTCATCGACGAACTCGAAGCCGGCATGACCTTCGTCAACGCCATGGTCGCATCCGATCCGCGCCTGCCTTTCGGTGGGGTCAAACGCTCTGGTTATGGACGCGAACTGAGCGCCGTCGGAATCCGCGAGTTCGTCAACATCAAGGCCGTCGTGGTTCACGAATAGGCTGCGAAGCGCCATCCGGCACCAGACTGAGGCGATTTGGCGGCGTGCGGCGATCGTGCAAGCCGGCGCCTGCGTTCGGCGCGGATAGCGAGTTGGTACGTGCCTTGCTCGAACGAGTTCGCAGAAAGGAACTCGACCATGCTTAGCACCGAAGAATGGACTGTCATCATCTTGGCTGCTGTCGTCGTTTTGGTCGCCGTGATCGCTGTCTTCGCCAAGCGCGCTGCGCGCCAGCGCCACGCGGAACTGCGCCAGCGCTTCGGGCCGGAGTACGAGCGCGCGCTCCAGGAGCACGGAAGCGTCTCGCGCGCCGAGCGCGAGTTGTCGGCGCGCGAGAAGCGCGTTCACGGCCAACGCCTGCGTTCGTTGCCCGAGCCCGAACGCACGCGTTTTTCAGCCGACTGGCTGAACATCCAGGCGCGCTTCGTCGACGACCCCGCCGGCGCAGTGCAGGAAGCCGATGAGTTGATCAAATCGGTCATGCTCGCGCGGGGCTACGCGGCCAAAGAGTTCGAACAGCGCGTGGCCGATCTCTCGGTCGATCACGCCGAAGTGGTTCAGCACTACCGTGCCGCGCACATCCTGGCCGAAGCCAATCGCGAGGGCCGCGCCAACACCGAGGAGCTGCGGCAGGCCGTCGTTCACTACCGCGCGCTGTTTTCGATGCTGTTGGAGCCAACTGAGCTGCACAACGAGCAACTGCGCGAAGCACACGCGTAGTGAAAGCAAACCGCCGGCCGCTGCGCGAGGGTCGCAACGGCCGGCGCACTTCAGGGCTTTCGACTACTGGACGGCATCGCACACGACTTGAATGCACGCCCCGCCGATCGGCGCGCAGATGCCGCAACTCGCGTTGCAGCAGAACTGGCCGGCGCCGCAAGTGTTGCCACCGCAGCCGCCACCCGGCACGCACGCGCACACGCTGGGCGACGGATCCCAGTGCGATCCGGATGGACAGATGCCGACCTTCGGACAGATGCACATCCCGCCGCAGTCGGCTCCGCCGTTCTTCGGATCGCAGTCGTCACTCGGATCATCGACGCACTCGCCCGAACCCGGACACGGGAAGCCCGCGATGCCCCCGCAGAACACCTTCTCGTTCGGGACGCAGGCGCAAACTCGCGGCGACGGATCCCAGTGCGATCCGATGGGACAGATGCCCGTCCGCCGGCAGATGCACATGCCCCCGCAGTCTGCGCCGCCGTTGCGCGGGTCGCAGTCATCGCTCGGATCATCGACGCATTTGCCCGCACCGGGGCATGGAAACGCCGCGATGCCTCCGCAGAACACCTTGGGTTCATCGGGAATGCAGCTACCAGCGACGCAGTGCGTTCCCGCGGCGCAGCGCACGACTGCGCACTTGTCGATCGGCACGCACTGCGCGCGCGCCGGAGTTCCCTCCACGACGCAGGTCGTGCCGGTAGGGCACAACGTGACAGCGCAGAGATTGAGTTTGAGGTCTTCGGAATCGGCTTCGACTTCGCTCGGCGACGGCACGACTTCGGCCGCGCAGCTCGCGACGAACAACGCAGCTGCCGCGATCGCCGCGCGTCCGAGCGTTCGGATCGTTTGTTGGATCATCATGTTGTTCTCCTGCATTCGAGGTCACACTCAGCGTCCACTCGCAGCGAAAACTAGGCTGCAAAGCTTGACGCGCGCGTGACTCATTCTGGGCGAACATGTGTGATCGGGCTGTGCGCTGGATCACGCGCTGTTCGTGCACGTGAGCGCCGCGTGGGTCAAAATACGTGGCCATGCGAGCCACGTGGTGCAATATTCGCGAGCTTTGCTCGGCGGCCGGGGATGTCGATCGCCCATTGCGCGCGCAAATAGTAGTGCGTGCATCGATTGCGTGCGCAGGCGCGGCGTATCGCTCGCGCTGCCGAATTTTGGAGCACCGTGCACCGACGCATGGTGTCGACGAGCCGCGTACGCGAGTTTGAGCGCTGATTTGCGAGTATCAACCCACGCACGCACACCGACCCCCACTGATCGCGCAGCTGATCGCGCAGGTTTAGGAACAGCGAGCCATGACTACGCTCTATACTGGCTATGACTGCCCATGATTGGACCCGAGCTTCGCGCACAATGGAGGCGCGCCCTGCGCTGGCTGCTCGCGTCCGCGAGCGCCGGACTCGTCTGCGTTAGCGCGGTGCACGCCGACGCTGGCCCGCTGGCTGCACGTGCGGCGTGGCGCGCGTCGAGTTCAGCGGCCGAATCACCGGCCATGGCCTCGAAGTTCGCGATCGACGGTGACACCACCACGCGCTGGGGCGGCGCGTTCTCCGCGGATCACTGGCTCCAGATCGATCTGAGCGCCGAAGCGCACCTCGGCGGCCTCGTCATCCACTGGGATAGTGGGTTCGCCGCGAACTATCGCGTCCTCACGTCCATCGACGGCCAAGAGTGGCGGACGATGTTCGAGACGACCGACGGCCAAGGCGGCACCGAGTACGTGTTCTTCCCGGCCGTGCAGGCGCGGTACATGCGGCTCGCGAGCATGCCGGTCAACTCCGAGCTCGGTGTGTCGGTGTTCGAGCTCGAGCCGCTGTGTGCGAGCGAAACCCCGCGGATTAGCGGCCTCAGCAAAGGTATGGACCCCGCGACCGTGTGGGGCGGCGGCGTGACGCCGCCCCGCGGGGTCGATCGCACGCGCACGATCACGATCGACCTGCCGCGCGCGCTGCCCACGACGGGCCTCGAAGTGTTTTGGGGGGGCGCTTGGAATTCCGCGCGGCTCGACGCGAGCGATGCCAGCGGCAAGTGGCAAACGCTCGCGAAAGATCTCGAGCCGCCCGCGGAGAGCTCGCTTCTGGCCGGGCGCGAGCCCATCACCGCCACGAAGCTGCGCTTCAAGCTCGGCGCAGTCCCCGGCAAGCCGCCGATGATCAGGCGCCTGCGCCTCTTGCCTCCCGACCGCACGATGACTCCACAACGCCGCTACGAGGTCGCGGCGTCGCGTTCGAACGGTTCGCTCTTCCCGCCCATGGTTCGCAACCAGCAGGTGTATTGGACGGTCGTGGGCATTCCTGCCGGCCGTCAAAAGTCGATCTTCGACGAGTACGGCAACGTCGAAGCGTGGAAGGGCGCGCCGCTCGTGCAGCCGCTCTGGCGCGACGCGGACCGCGTCGTCCACGCCGCGCACGACGCTAAGCCGGTGCAGACGCTGCGCGAGGGCTGGATGCCCATGCCCGCGGTGCAGTGGTCGCCGGAGCCCAACGTGTCCATGCGGACGCAAGCGATGGCGATCGATCAGTCCGGGCAGCCCGTGACGCTCGTGCGCTATCGCATGCAGAACGATAGCCAACGCAAAGTTGCGGGCGAGCTCGTGCTGCTGGTTCGGCCGATGCAGATCAATCCGAAGTGGCAGTCGGGCGGGATCTCGTCGATCTACGACGTCGCGCTCGAAGGCTCGCCGAACGACACGGGTCTGCGCGTCAACGATCGCGTCCTGCTCCGCTCGCTGACGCCGGTGCCGTCGCGCGGCACGTCGGGCTTCGGCGCGCAGGGTGAAGGTGAGCTCACGCAGTGGGTCGTGTGGGGCGGGCTGCCCACGACCTTGAAGTCGCACGACTACGACGGACTCGGCGCAGCTTACCTGCGCTATCCCATGAAGCTCGCGCCAGGTGAATCGCAGAGCGTCGTGGTGGCGTTTCCGCTCGGGACCAAGCGCGTGGATGCGCGCACGGGCAAGCTCGCGGAGGCGCCGGCGATCGATCGCAAGGCGCTGCTGGGCACGGCCCATGAGGCGAACGCCGCCTTCGACGCCCTCGCATCGCAGCTCGCACAACAGTGGCAAGACCGCGTGGGTCGCGTCGGCATCGTGTTGCCCGATCCCGTGATCGTGCAGATGCTGCGCGCCCAGCTGGCGTACATTCTGATCAATCAGACGGGGCCCGCGATGCAGCCCGGTCCGCGCAACTACAGCCGATCGTTCATCCGCGACGGGTCCGCCGCCGCGCACGTGCTGCTGCGCATGGGCCTCACTGAGACTGCGCGCAATTACCTGCACTGGTACGCAGATCACGCCCTGCACGACAGCGGGCTCGTGTCGCCGATCCTCAATGACGATGGCTCCGTGAGCACCGGCTTCGGATCCGACATCGAGTACGACGCGCAGGGCCAATTCATCTCGCTCGTCGCGGACGTGGCGCGACTCGATGGTGGTGCGCAGAGCGTCCGGGAGTACTTGCCCAAGGTGCGGGCCGCGTTGCGCTACCTGCAGCAACTGCGCGAACGCACGCTCGTGCCCGAGTACCACGCCGATCAGGAAGCGCCGGAGCGGTTCCGCGGCATCATCGCTCCGTCGATCAGTCACGAAGGTTACTCCGTGCCCACACACAGCTACTGGGACGACTACTGGTCGATCAAGGGCTGGCACGACGGCGCGTGGCTCGCGATGTCGTGGGGGGATGCCGCGATGGAGGCCAACGCGCGCAAGCAGTACTGGCTGTTGCGCGAGTCGGTGGCGGCTTCGGTGCGCGCGACGATCGCGTGGAAGAATCTGCAGATCATCCCGGCGTCCGCCGACCTGGGCGACATCGATTATACGAGCGTCTCGATCGCGCTCGATCCGTGCGAATCGATGGACTTGCTGCCGGCGGACGCGCTCGGGCGAACATTCGATGCGTATCTCGAGGCTGTGCGCAAGCGCGCCTTACCCGAGACTCAGTGGCGCTTTAGCCCGTACGAGCTCCGAAACGTGCTCAGCTTCGTACGACTGAATCGGCCCAAGGACGCGGCTGAGGTGCTCGACAGTCTGATGCGTTACCGTCGTCCGAGCGGCTGGCAAATGTACGCCGAGGTCGTGGACTCGCGCTTGCGGCATACCGGCTTTCTCGGCGACATGCCGCACACCTGGGTCGGTACCGAGTACGTGCGCGCGATCGTCGGCATGCTGATGCACGAGGCGAATACGGAGCTCGAGCTGTTGCCGGGGACACCGCCGTCGTGGCTGGATGGCAAGGGTCTGAGTGTGGCCGAGCTCCCGACCGCGTATGGTCCGCTGACGATGACCGCACGACAGACCGGCGATGAGCTGCGCGTCACGCTGGGGCCGGGGTTATTCTCGGACATTCCGGTCCAGGTCTTGTGGCCGGCGCGGCAGCGGCCGCAGCAGGTTCGCGTCGATGGGCAGATCCGCACGGATCAAACTGAAACCGGCATCCGCATCGAGCGTCCGTTCCGAGAGCTCGTCGCAGTCTGGTGAGCGCGATAGCCCAACCGGCGTCGGCCCAGGCGCTGTCGCGCTCGCCTGGCATCGACGTGTTGCGTGGGCTTTCGGTGTCGCTAGTCGTGCTGCATCACATTCATCTGCGGTTTCAGCTGCGCGGCTTTGACGTCGGCGCGCTCGTGCCGCTACCGCTGGCGCGTGTGCTGTTCTGGGCTGGCTATCAGGCCGTCCTGGTGTTCTTCGTCATCTCGGGATTTCTGATCACGCATCGATCGATCCAGCGCTGGGGTAGCCTCGAGCGCATCCGGCGCGACTCGAGGGTCAGGAGCCATGGGACGATTACGCGTACCTCGCTTGCGCCGATGCCATCGCGCTCGGCTGTTTGGCCGCGCTGGCTCACGCCCGAGGCTCCTTCGGTGCGCGCGCGCTGCGCCTCGAGGCGCCGCCGCACGAACTGTAGCAAGCGATGCTTGAGCACGACTTTGATATTCCAGAGCTGGAACTCGTCCAGCTCTTCGATGCGCCGCCACGCCACGGGATCGCACATGCGCTCGCGCCAGTTGGATCCCAAGCACTCGCTGTAGAGCTGCGTCAGATCCTTGCTCAGCCACGTGTCCATGTGCGCGCCGTTGGTGATATGCCCGATCGGGACCTCGGACGCGCGCCGCTCGGGCCACAAGCTTTGCCACATGCGCCGCGACACCAGGCCGTGCAGCGAACTCACCGCGTTGGCGCGGCGCGAGAGCTTGATTGCCAGCACGGTCATGCAGAACTCTTCGTGCGGATTGTTGGGGTTCACGCGGCCGAGCGCGAGCAAGTCGTGATCCGACAACCCCAGGCGGTGTTGAAGCGGCCGCAAGTAGTGCAGCGTTTGCCCGGGGTCGAAGTAGTCGTGGCCCGCAGCCACGGGCGTGTGCGTGGTGAATACCGTTTGTTCCGCGACATCCTCCGCCGCGTCGTGAAAGTTCATGCCGGTGCGGTCCATACGCTCGGCCACGGCTTCGAGGGTGGCAAACGCGCAGTGCCCTTCGTTCAGGTGCAGTACGCCCGGCCGCACGCCCATCGCGCGCAGCGCCCGATAACCGCCCACGCCCAGCGCGAGTTCTTGCAGCATGCGCGTGGTCTTGTCGCCGCCATACAAACGAAACACGCGATTCAGGTTCGGGTCGTCCTGGTGTTCACATAGATTGAGCAACAGCAATTGGCAGCGACCCACGTGCGCGCGCCAGATCTCGGCGCTCAACACGGTGTCCGCGACCGGCACTTCGACCTTCAACACATGACCGTCACTGGCGCGCACGGCTTCGATCGGCACGGTGGACGTGTCGAGGTCTTGATACAGCTCGTGCTGCCGGCCTGCACCGTCGATCTGCTGCCGGAAGTAACCCTGTTTGTACAGCAACGTGATGCCATAGGCCGGCACGCCCAAGTCCGAGCAGCTCTTGAGGTGATCGCCGGCGAGCACACCGAGGCCGCCGGAGTAGATCGGCAGCGATTCGTGGATACAGAATTCGAAACTGAAGTACGCAACCGGACAAGAGGTGAGGGCGGGCGCGTTCCAACTGGTCCAATGGCGCTGACTGTTCACGTAGTCTTCGAGATGCTTCTCGGCTCGGATCGTCTGAGCCAAGATGCTCGCATCCGTATCTTTGCTGGCCAGGGTTTCTGCCCCGATCCGATTCAGAAACGCGATCGGATTGTGATTGACATCGCGCCACAGCTCGCGATCGATGGCTCGAAAGATGCCACCGAGGTCGTCGTTCCAGCTCCACCACAGGTTCTGGGACAGTCGTAGCAAACGGTCGCGTAGCTCGGACATGCGCCTCCGTGTCTGTCGGCAGTAGAGAGCTCGGCTTTCCTTTATATCAGAGACCTATGCTTCGGTATCCAGCAGCCATCACCGGCGTCCAAGTGGGCAGCGCACTCCCACAGGGTGCGACGTTTACCGGTTCTGGCACCAACTTCGCGCTCTACTCCGAGCACGCCGAGCGCGTGGAGCTGTGCCTGTACGACGACGCGAGCTACGAGCAGGCGCGGCTTGTTCTGCCCGGGCGCACGGGCCACGTCTGGCACGGCTACGTGCCGGGGGTAGGGCCGGGTCAGCGCTACGGCTATCGCATCGCGGGTCCGTACGCGCCGCGCGCTGGGCATCACTTCAATCCGCACAAGCTGCTGGTCGACCCGTACGCACTCGCGCTCGACCGCGCCTCGCGCTGGCACCCGGAGTTTCAGAGCGATGACCCTGCGAGCTTCGCGCTCGACAGCGGTGCAGTCGCGACGCGCTCGGTGGTCGTCGACCGCGCCTTCGACTGGCACGGCGACACGCCGCCGCGCATCCCGTGGCGCGACAGCGTGATCTACGAATGCCACGTCAAGGGCATGACGCAGCTGCATCCGGGCGTACCGCCGGAGTTGCGCGGCACGTACTTGGGCTTGTGCGAACCCAAAGTCATCGAACACCTGCGCGCGCTCGGGGTCACAGCCCTGGAGTTGCTGCCGGTGCAGCACACGTTTTCGGAACGCTGGCTCGTGCAGCGCGAGTTGGTGAACTACTGGGGTTACAACACGCTCGGCTTCTTCGCGCCGGACGCGCGCTTCGCCGCCTCGGGTACGCGCGGCGAGCAGGTGCACGAGTGGAAAACCATGCTGGCCGCGCTGCATCGCGCCGGGATCGAAGTGATCTTGGACGTGGTGTACAACCACACGGGCGAAGCGGACTTGCTCGGTCCCACACTCTCGCTGCGCGGCATCGACAACAGCGTTTACTACCGGCACGACCCGGCCGATCGCGGCGCGTACATCGACACCACGGGCTGCGGCAACAGCCTAAATTTCGAGCATGCCCAGACGCAACGTTTGGTGATGGACAGTCTGCGCTACTGGGTCACCGAGCTGCACGTCGACGGCTTTCGCTTCGATCTCGCGCCGACCTTGGCGCGCAGCGCGAGCGGGATCGATGCGCGCGGCCGCTTCTTCGCGATGTTGGCGCAAGACCCGGTGCTCGCGAACGTGAAGCTGATCGTGGAGCCTTGGGACGCGGGTCCGAACGGCGTGTGTACGGGTGGCTTCGCGCCGCCGTACGCGGAGTGGAACGATCGCTACCGCGACTGCTTGCGGCGTTTCTTCCGCGGTGATGCGCGGCAAGCCGGCGAACTCGCTACGCGCCTCGCGGGAAGTTCCGATCTGTTTTCCGGTCGCGGTCCGCAAGCCAGCATCAACTACGTGGCCTCGCACGATGGTCGCTCCTTGCGCGACCTGGTCACGTACGAGCACAAGTACAATCAGGTCAACGGTTGGGACAATCGCGATGGCCCGGACATCGAGTACGCGCGCAACTGGGGCACGGAAGGTCCGAGCGATGCGCCCGCGGTGATCGCGGTTCGCGAGCGCGTGCTGCGCAGCTGGTTGTTGTGCTTGGCATGTTCGCAGGGCGTGCCGATGCTGCGTCAAGGCGACGAACTCGGTCAAACGGCACACGGCAACAACAACGCATACACGCAGGACAACGCCGTGAGCTGGACCCATTGGCAACTCGGCTCGAGCGAACGCGCGCTGATCGAGTTTGCCTCGGCCGCGTTTGCGCTGCGAAGGTCCCAGCGCGAGCTGCGGCGCGATGAACACTTCCACGGCATCGATGCCCACGGCCACGCGGATGTGTCCTGGCTCGACAGCGCAGGTAAAGCGCTCGATTTCCAAGCTGCCCAGAGCTTCGGCATGTGGGTTGCGGCGGACGCTGCCGGGTCGGCCGGGTCGTTGCTGCTGCTCGTGAACGGTGGGGCCAGCGACGTCGACTTCGCGTTGCCGGAGCTGCCGCGCGGCAGAACGTTCTGGTCGGTGCTCGACAGCGCGGATGCGAGCGTCACCGCGGCACGCGAGGTCCGCGGCAGCGTACGTCTGGCTGCGCACGGCGCGATCGCGCTGAATGCGGCGACCGGGGCATTCACGTATACGCCGTCGATCGGGTACACCGGCGCCGACGGTTTCACCTTCAAGGTCGCCGATTCGTTCGGCGACTCGAACGTCGCGACGGCGTTCGTCCTGGTCACGGACGTGGCGCCGGCGATCGCGCCGATCTGGGCGCTCTGGCTGATCGAGGAACCGCTGCTGGGCTCCACCGCGCCCAGCGTCGCCTGCGCGGACGCGTCGAACAGCGGCGCGTAGCGCGCGAACTGCTCGACGGTCGTCGTGTACGTCAGCATCGCCTGCGACTCGTGGCCCGGGATCATGTACTGCACCAGCTTCATCGTCCCGCCGGGGGCCGCCAGCTCGGCCTCGAGGCGGCCCGCGTTCACGCCGCCGATCTTCACGACCTCCAGCTTGCCGGCTTTGTACTTGAGGCCGGCCTTCGTCGATTCGCCCTCGGCCGCCTTGGCGACCTCCGCGAGCACCTCCGGCGTCGCCGCCTTCGTGCACGACGATGAGGAGCACTGCCTGGAGGAGGTCCGCTACCTGCTGTCCCTGCTCCCCTCCAACAACCGTGAGCTGGCGCCCGAGCTGGCGTGCGACGACCCGGCGGACCGCGCCACCGAGTCCCTCGTGGACCTCGTGCCGCTGGACCCCGGACGCTCGTACGACATGCGCGCGGTCATCGAGGAGGTCGTCGACCACGGCGAGTACTTCGAGGTCAGCGAGGGCTGGGCGACCAACGT
>Ga0081455_10008455_pt1 | contig 10700 bp, 7 predicted proteins | sample TabmetS3T2R1_FD_70207 | JGI IMG/M metagenome (GOLD analysis project Ga0081455, IMG submission 70207) | Tabebuia heterophylla rhizosphere microbial communities from the University of Puerto Rico - S3T2R1 | ecosystem: Host-associated > Plants > Roots > Rhizosphere ... | reverse complement strand
GTAGCCAGCTGGTTGGAGAAGAAGACGACCTTCCCGGCGTCCTGCGGGCTGGCCGCCGCGGTCTCGCCGACGGTGCTCGCGACCGCGAATGCCGCGGCTAGACAGGCGAGCGCCGCAAGTAACGGCGCGAATCTGCGCATGGTTCCTCCCTCTTGTTGGTGGCGCCGACGATCGTTCGCGCCCAACGCCCTAGTTGAAGCTCGCCCCCTCGCTGTGTTCATGTCCCTCCTTCCGGCTCGCCTTCCAGCAGGTCGAGCACGAGCGCCGCAGTCCAGGACACCTGCTCGGTGCCCTGTCCGCGACCGGTCGTCGCGTTGTAGTGCTCCCAGAACCCCTCTCGCCGCACGAGCTCGAGCAGCGCTCTGCGGATCTCGGCGGCCTCGTCCATGAAGCCGTAGCGCCGCAGTCCCGCGTGGACGACCCAGTTGACCATGGGCCACGCCGGCCCGCGCCAGTACAGCGCGGGATCGAAGTTGCGCTCGCCCGGGGCGACGCTTGCCACGACCCTCCCGACTCCGTCGATCGAGGCCGTTGAGGCCATCAGGCTCTCAACGAGCCGGCCAGCCCGCTGCGGCGTCGGGATGCCGGCGAAGAGCGGGGCGTACGCGGCCGAAGTCTTGGCCTGGATCCGCTCGTCGGCTCGCACGTCGTAGTCGAGGTAGCGGCCTTCGGCGTCGTCCCACAGCTTGTCCTCGAGACCGGCGGCGGTCTGCTCCGCCCAGGCCTCGAAGCGCTCGGGATCGATCTCCAGGACACGAGCGATCTCGGCCAGGTCGCGATTCGCCTGCACGAGCAACGAGTTGAAGAGCACGTCGTGGACGACGAACGGGCTCTCCTCGCGGATCCGCGTCGAGTCGTAGCGCCAGTCGCGGAAGAGCTTGACGAGGTATGCGTAGCGGTCGTACTCGGCGTCAGTGGGCCGCTGTGCGGCGTCCACGAAGTCGAGATCGACGCGCTCGTATTCCGGCATCGACTCCCGGGTGGGAGAGATGCGGGCTAGCGCCTCGTCCCAGAGCGGCGAGTTGTCCATTCCCGACTCCCAGGGATGCCAGATCTCCACGAGGCCGTCGTCGTTTCGCATGCGCTCCCTGTAGAGGTACTCGTGCCAACGCACGAGCCCCGGCATCAGCTGCCGCAGGAACGCCTTGGCCTGATCGGCGTCCGGAGCCCGATGGAATACGTGCCGGACGGCCGTCGCGTGGATAGGCGGCTGAACGATGCCCGAGGTCTGCGGATGCTGAGGCGCGCCCAGCGAGCGGTCCGTTTGCCAGAACTCCGGGCCCGGAAAGTACCGAGCGTCGTCCGCGAAGCGAATGTGGGGCAGGAGCCCGTTCGTCCACTGGCCCGCAAAGATCCAGCGGAGCTCCGTTTGCGCCCGCCGTTGGTCGAAACCGGCGTACCCGATCGCGATGCATGCCGAGTCCCAGCTCCACTGATGCGGGTAGAGGCGCGCGGAGGCCCGTGTGGCGTGGCCCATCCAATTCGCCTCGAGCACTGCCATGGCCTGACGGGCCAGGTCCTGGTCTGAGGCCGTGACCCGCCGCTCCTCAGCTTGCGTGTGCTGCGAAGCGTTCGCGTCTCGAACCATTTGCTATGCCCGAATATCAAATCCTCGGCGGAGAGTCAACAGGCTCAGGCGCGAGCGGAGCGAGCGCCGTCCGCGACCGGGAGGCCTGTGATCGCGCCGATCAGCTCGGCGGTCCGCCGCGCCGCCGCGGCGGGACCGAGGCGACCGGTCAGCACTGCCTCGAGCATCGCCTGAAGCTGCCCGGAGACGCGTGGGTAGAGCGGCGTTGCGGGCCGGATAACGGCACGCTCGAGGAGATCGGCTGTCTGCTCGAGGAAGCCGAGCTCGGGCGCGGCCAGTGCAATCGCCGAGCGCCGGGCGGGAATCCGGCCGGTGGTCCGTGCGATCCCAGCCAATGATTCGGGCGCCAGGGCGTGCTCGAGGAGCCGCATGGCGAGGCCGGGTTGGGCGGCCTGTCGGAAGATCCCGTAGCTCATCGTCCCGGCGACGCTCGCCGGAGCGCCTCCAGGCCCGGCCGGCACCGGCATGAAGCCGACGTGATCCCAGAGCTCGTCGAGCGGCACGCCGAGCGCCTCGGACACCGTGCGAGCCTCGTAGCTGCCGCCGAAGCTGATCGCGGCCTTCCCCTCGGCGAGCAGCCGGATCGGCCGTGTCCATTCGTAGCCCAGCACCTCCGGTGACATGAGCCCGTCGTCGACCAGGCTGCGCAGGAAGCGCAGCGCTCCGGCCGTCGCTCGGGAGTCGAGTGTGACGCTCCCGTTCTCGAGCACCTGGGCCCCGTTGGAGGCGAGGAACGCGATCAGGCAGTAGGCGGTCGTCTCGCCCCCTTTCGAGCCGCCCGTCATCACGATGGGATGCGCGATGCCGTTTTGCGCCGCCGCCTTCGCCACGGACCGCAGCTCGCGCCATGTCCTCGGCGGCTCGACGCCAAGCGCCTCGAGCTCCCGGCGGCGGTACCAAAGGCCGGCCACGTTCGCGAGGGGCGAGACGCCGTACGTACGGCCCTCGTAACGGTTCGTGGCGACAAGCGGCTCCAGGAAGTCGCGCATCCACTCGCCCTGCACCCACTCCTCGTCGAGCTCTTCGAGGCTGCAGAGGAAGCCGTCGACGGCGAACTCGGGGATCCAGACCGAGTCGAGGATCGCCAGGTCAGGCGCCTGCCCATCCGCGACCGCATGCGTCAGCGTCTGGTGCAGCGAGGGCAGCGGCACGGAGACGAGGTTGACCTGGATGTCGACCGGGGCCGCGTCGCTGATCAGCTGCCCCCATGGGCCCTCGGAGACGATGACCCGCACTTCGGGCTGGTCGGGACGACGCCGGAGCCAGTGCGGGTTGACGAAGGTGCCACGGCGGCGGTGCCGGAGGATGACGCCCTCTTCGGCGAGCTCCGAGAGCGCGCGACTCACCGGGGTCCTGCTGATGCGGTACTGCTCGCAGAGCTCGTGCTCGGTGGGCAAACGCTCGCCCGCGCCGAAGCGCCCGCCGAGGATCTCCTCGAGGAGGAGCGTCTTCAGTTGATAGTAGAGAGGGATCGGTTGCTTGGGATCGATCGACATCTCGGCTCCGAGCCCGGCAACACCACTCTACTCCGGGGCGCGAGGTGGTTTGCTATGAACGCGTGACAATTGTGAGTCGCCAACTCGGCGACAGGGCCCTCTCGGTGCTGCGCCGAAACGACACGGGTCTCTTCGTCAAGCCGGCGCCGGCGGTCTACCCGTTCCAGTGGAACTGGGACTCGGCTCTGGCTGCCATCGGGCTCGCGCGGGTCGACGTCGAGCGAGGACGCCAGGAGGTTCGCGGCCTTCTGCGGGGCCAGTGGACGGACGGAATGGTGCCGCACATCGTCTTCCACCCCACGAGCGTCGACTACTCCCCGGGGCCGGAGCTATGGGGCTCCGCTGGGTGCCCGGGCGCTCCGGAGATCCTGACGAGCGGTCTCACGCAGCCGCCCGTGCTGGCGACGGCAGTGCGCGTGTTGCACGAGGCCGCGCCCGACACTGGGTTTCTGGAGGAAGTTCTGCCGGGGGTCGAGGCCTGGCATGCATGGCTCTCCCGCGAGCGTGACTTCGACGGGTCTGGCCTCGTCGCGATCCTGCACCCTTGGGAATCGGCGGACAACGCGCCGCGCTTCGACCGCGCGCTCGCGCGCGTCGAGCCCGACGGCGGGCCGACCGTGGCTCGCAGCGATCGTCGCCACCTGGCTTCGGACGAGCGGCCGACGGATCGCGATTACACCCGCTACCTGGCGATCGTCGAAGCGCTGCGTCGCTGTGCCTTTAGGCCGCGGTCGCTCGCCGAGGCGCCCTTCGCGTACGTGGATCTCACCTTCAACTCGGTGCTGGCCGCAGCAGAGGAGGATCTCGCGTGGCTCTGGGGCGAGCTCGGTGACCGCGGCGGCCGCGCCACGAGCGCGGCGGCCGGGCTGCGAGAGGCACTCGCGGGCCGCTGGGACGAGGATGCCGTCGCCTACCGGGAGCTCGATCTGCACGCCGGGGAAGAGCAGGTCGCCGGCACGGTCGGAGAGCTCATGCCGCTGTACGCAGGCGTGCCCGACGAGCGCCGGGCGCGCCGGATGTTCGACGAGGCGCTCTGGGCGCCCAACCGCTACGGGCCCTCCCCGGAGGCGCCGTGGGCGGTCACCACGGTGTCGAAGCAGAGCCCTGACTTCGACTCATCCCGCTACTGGCGCGGGCCCGTCTGGATCAACGTCAACTGGTTCCTCATCCGCGGCCTCGAGCGACTAGGGCTTGCGGCAGAGGCGTCGTTATTGCAAGACCTGACCCTGGAGCTGGTGAGCACATCGGGGTTCAGCGAGTACTACCACCCCTCGACAGGCGCGCCACTCGGGAGCCGGGAGTTTTCGTGGAGCGCAGCCCTCACTCTGGACCTGATCGATGACCTACGACCCTGAGCCCCGATATCCCCTCGTCGGCGGCGAAGTCCAGGCGGGATGGGAGCCGCTGGTCGCCGACGTCGCGCGCCGACGTCCCCGCGTGCTGGCGATCGACGGGCCCGCTGCGCTCCCCTGGGAGAGGATCGAAGCCTCCTTGGGCAGCGCGTTGCGGGCCCGCACGCTGGACGTGCGAGGCGCGATGGCGCCGTGGGGCGAGATCCAGCGCCGCACGACCTCTGCGGAGCTTTCCGGAGACCCGGTGTTCGCGCGCACCTTCGAGGGGCCGCTTTCCGACCTGTTCGAGGAACTGCCGTCGCCTGCGACGGAGGGCCTGACGCTCGTCTTCGGCCCGGGCAGCGCGCTCGTCGGTCACGACCTGCTGTGGTACGCCGACCTTCCGAAGCGTGTGGCTCTGGATGCCGTCCAGCGCGGCGAAGCCGGAAACATCGGGCAACCGCCGGGCGAGCCGGGCTCGGAGCAGCGCCTGCTGTTTGTCGACTGGCCGATGCTCGACCGGCACAAGCAGGAGCTCGCCGGTCGGCTCGATCGCTACATCAACCTGAGCGATCCGGACGCCCCCCGATCTGTCGAGGGCGACGTTCTGCGCCGCTCGCTCGCCGAGCTCGCCGTCAGGCCGTTTCGGACCAGGCCGACCTTTTTGCCCGGGCCCTGGGGCGGTCAGTGGCTGCGTCGCGTGCTCGGGGTCGACACGGACGCTCCGAACGTCGCCTGGTCGTATGAACTGATCACGCCGGAGAGCGGGCTCTTGCTCGGCGACCCGGAGCCCGTGGAGGTCGGCTTCGAGCTCCTCATGGCCGAGCACGCCATGGTCGTGCTCGGTGACGAGGTCGCCGAGCGCTTCGGGCAGTCCTTCCCGATTCGCTTCGACTATCTGGACACGCTCGGCGGCGGCCACCTGTCGATCCAGTGCCACCCGTCGGAGACGTACATGCGAGAAACGTTCGGCCTGCCGTACACCCAGCACGAGACCTACTACGTGAGGTCACCACGCCCGGCTCGAAGATCTTCCTGGGCCTCCGCGGCGACGCGGATCTCGACGCGTTCGAAGCCGACGCCGAGCTGGCCGAGCGGCCCGGCGAGGAGTTCGAGCCCGAGCGCTACCTGCAGACGCACCCCGCGGAGCAGCACCGTCTCTACCTGATCCCGGCCGGAACGCCGCACGCGAGCGGGGCGGGCAACGTCGTGCTGGAGATCAGCGCCACGCCGTACCTCTACACGCTCCGTTTCTACGACTGGCTCCGGAGAGATCTCGACGGAACGCTCCGGCCGGTGCACCTGCGCCACGCGTTCTCGAACCTGGATCCCCGGCGGCGCGGAGAGTCAGTGCGCGAGCTCATGCCCGAACCGTCGGTGATCCGCCGCGGATCCGGCTGGAGAGAGCTTGAGCTCGGCCGTTCATCCGAGCTCTTCTTCGCCGTCCATCGGCTCGACTTCGACGATGGGATCGCCGACGACACGGGCGGGCGGTTCCACACGCTCAACCTCGCCGAGGGCGACGAGATCGAAGTGAGGACTGCCGCCGGGGCGGTTCATCCGCTCTCGTATGCCGAGACGATCGTGATCCCGGCCGCAGCCGGCCAGTATCGCCTGCGCCGGATCAACGGCGGCGCGTGCAAGGTCGTCAAGGCCTTCGTGCGGTGACAGTCGTCGGGGCGCTCGACATCGGAGGAACGCATGTCGCTGCCGCGCGTGTACGACTCACGTCGAAGACCGTCGATGCTCGGCTGCGCCTCGCTTTCACGGGCGACGCGAAGCCCCTGGAGCGCATCCTCGAGGCGGCGCGCTCGATTGCCACCACGGAGATGCGCCGCTTCGGCGTGGCCGTTCCGGGCCCCTTCGATTACGAGCAGGGCGTTTCTCTGGTCACGCACAAGCTTCACGGTCTCTACGGGGTCGACGTCCGCCGCGAGCTCGCGCTGGCCCTGGGCTTGACCGATTCGGCCGCATGCTTCCTCAACGACGCGGAGGCGTTCCTCCTTGGCGAATGGTGGGCGGGCGCTGCCCGCGGACACACGAGGGCCGTCGGGATCACGCTCGGCACCGGGCTCGGTTCCGCGTTTCTCGAGGACGGGCGGCCGGTGCGCTCGGGAGTGCCGGCGGACGGCGAGCTCTACAGGCTCCTGTTTCGTGGTCGGCCTGTGGAGGACACGATCTCGCGCGGAGCGCTGCTTGCGCGCTACGGCGCGGACAGCAAGACCGACGTCGAGCAGATCGCCGAGCGAGCCCGCGCCGGGGAACCGCGCGCGAGCCGCGTATTCGAGGAAGTGGGGGCAGACTTGGTGGACTTCCTCGCAGCGCCGCTCCAGGCCTTCCGCCCGACCTGTCTCGTCGTGGGCGGATCGATCGCACGGGCGTGGCATCTGATCGGGCCGGGCCTCGCCCGCGGTTTCGCTACGCAGACCCGGTTGTTGGTCACCCGCGCCGCCAACATCGACGACGCCGCGCTGTTGGGAGCCGCCAGACATGCTGGAAGACAGCCCGGTCTCTGATTTGGCATGGTTCCCGCCGGGATCGATGGCCTGATCCCGAGCCGCAGTTCACGAAGGGGGGACTCATATGAGCTTTAGGGCCATGTGGAGAGCGCTGGCTGCGCTTTCGCTGTGCTCGCTGGCAGTCGCCGGCGGGGCGGCGGCGGCCGGCGAGGAACGCGGAATCGACCCGAACCAGGGCGAGAACCTGGTCGAGGTCGATCTCCCGAGCAAAGCGGCCGCCGTACGTCTGCAGTTCGAGGCGGAGTCGTACGGCGTGGACTTCAACGACCACTACCTCCGCCGCAACCGAGACGGCTCCGTCACCGTGACTGTCTTCGGCACGGAGGAGGAGCTCCAGGCACTCGAGGCGGCCGGCTACGACGTCGGCACGACGATCGAGGGCCCTGCCACCTGGCGGGCGCGGACTGCGGCGCGCCAGGCCGAGGGGGGGGTAGAGAACCGAGCCGACGACGCCGCTCTGGACAATCCCGTCTCGGTCCAGACCCACGAGGACGAGATCGTCGTCCTGCGGGTCGACTACTTCGAGAACTACGCGGGCCGGTTCCTGTCCGTCGAGGCGAAGGACCGCCTCGCCACCGTGGAGCCGACGGGCTCGGTTTACACCGGGCCGACACTGTCTCTGTCCTGGAACACGGGCCCGGGGACGCCGATCGACTCGATCCCGAGAACGATGAGCGTCAACATCGATCCGGACACGACGCCGGACACGTACATCGAGCACCGCGAGCTCGTCCGGATCGGGGACGCAGGGACGACCGATCCGGCCCGCCCGACGATGATCCGCATCGGCTCGAGCACGGGCATGACGAAGGAGGCTCCCGTCGACACCTGGCTCGGCGGCGGCCTTCCGCCGATGGGCTCGAACTTCATCCGCGACTTCACGACGCGGTACATGGACCCGACCGAGGTCTACGCGCGGTTCGCGGAGCTCCAAGCCGAGTTCCCGAACATCTCGCAGCTGATCGCCTTGCCGTACAAGACGAACGGCTACCAGCGGCGGGCGCAGGCGACGATGGCGGGCACCACACTTCCGGGGAACTCGCCTCCGACGGCCCAGCAAGGCCAGGCCGTCGTCCTCACATCGCGTGCGTGGGGGCATGAAGGAGGAAACGACATCACCGCCGAGTTCAAGAACCCCGGTGTCGCGAATTCGCCGCTCAGCGTCCAGGTGAACGGCACGGACATCGTCGTCAACCTAGGCACCGACGGCGCCGGCGCGCTGTCGAGCACGGCCGCCCAGGTCGTCTCGGCGATCAACGGATCGCCCGCGGCGAGCATGCTCGTGGTGGCGCTCACCTATCGCGGGAACGCGGGCGCCGGGATCGTCCAGGTGCGCGCGAAGGTCAACCTGTCCGACTTCCTGACGACGGCACTGAACGCCCACGTGCCTCGCGGGCCGTTCCAGTACTCGGTGCTGCGGATCGGGAAGGTGCGCGACGGCTCGAAGGTCGGCGTCTTCCTCTACTGCCAGCAGCACGCACGTGAGTGGGCGACGCCGCTGACCTGTCTCGAGACCGCCGAGCAACTCCTGCGGAACTATGCGATCGACGCGGAGACGCGGAAGCTCGTCGACAATCTCGACATCTTCATCCTGCCGTCGTCCAACCCGGACGGCGCGCACTACTCGATGTACAACTTCTCGCAGCAGCGGAAGAACATGACGAACCAGTGCGTCGAGGGCGGAAAGGTGACCGACGATCCGTTCGCGATGAACTTCTGGTCGCCTCGGATAAATCCGACCACGGGGCTTCCCTATACGAACACCGATCCGGCATCGCGCAATGCCTGGGGCGTGGACCTGAACCGAAACAACACGGTGGGGACGCTCTTCGACGGCTACATCGGCGCTTCGGGCTCGTGCACGAGCGAAGTCTTCGCCGGGCCGGGTGAGGCGTCCGAGCCGGAGATCAAGAACGAGCTGTGGGTCGCGGACACGTTCGACAACATCAAGTTCTCGAACAACATCCACAGCTTCGGCGGTTACTTCATGTGGTCGCCGGGTGCATATCTGCCCGATCGCGGCGAGGGTGATCTTGTTCACCCGAACATCGGCGTGGAGAAGTACTTCTTCGTCGCCGGTGACCGGATCCTGAACCGGATCAAGGAGGTCAGGAACACGGCGATCCTTCCCGAGCGGACGGGTCCGATCTCCGACGTCCTCTACTCCGCGGGCGGGAACAGCGCCGACGAGCACTGGTACAACCGCGACGTCATCGCCTACAGCTTCGAGACTGGCGCCGACCGCTACGTGAACACGACGCTGTCGGTCGCATCCGCGGCGGGGGCGACGGCGATCCGGGCCGCGAACAGGAACGGGTTCGCCGAGGGCGACAAGATCAAGGTGGATGCGGGCACTCCGAACGAGGAAGTCCGCGTCGTCAAGTCGGTCGCGGCCCAGAATCCTCCGAGCCCGAGCCCAAACATCGAGCTCACCCAGGCGCTCGCGCTGGCCCATCCCGTTGGTGCGCTGCTCGCGGGTGGGACGCTTCAGTCCGGTGTCGGCTTCCAGCCGGACTACGCCAGTGAGGGCAAGCAGGAGGCGCTCGAGTTCGCCGCCGGCAACTACGGGCTGCTCGAGTCGGCGTACGACTATGCCTTCGACACGACCCCGCCCGAAGTGAACATGCCTGGTCCGACGCGCTCCTCTACACCGATCGAAACCACGTTCGTCTACGTCAACGAGCCGTCGGTCATCCGCTACACGATGGATGGATCGAAGCCCACGGAGTCGTCTCCGCTCTGGGACTCGACCGGACCACGCGAGCCTGGACAGGTCTTCCACATCACGAAGACGACCAGGTTCAGGTGGGTAGCGACGGATATGAAGGGCAACGTCTCGAAGGGCCTGAAGGTCTTCGTGATTGCGCCGAACCACTAGGAACCCGACGACGGGCGGCTCGCCGCGGCGGGCCGCCCGCCGAATTCTGATCGTGGTCGCCTCGGGCATCGTGGCGGCCGGGCTGATTGCGGCCGTGATCGTGATTGGCTCGCGCGGGACGGAGTCGGCGGCGTCGTCTCCAGCCAACGCCGATTCGCTCTGTCGCGGCCTCTCGGACGCTCAGGCCCGCGCCTGCTACACACGCGAGCTGACTGCGATGGTCGCGGGGAAGGATGATCCGCGGCCGACGGTCCAGGCCATCGCCGACTCCGCCTGGAGGGCCGGCGGCTCCTTCCTCTCCAACTGCCACGGCATCATGCACACCGTCGGGCGCACGTACGCCCGAGACGCCGGCGTGAATCTGGCGACGCTCATGGACTACCTGCCGCGCGGGAACGACCCGGGCTGCACGGCCGGCTTCGCGCACGGGCTCGTGACCGGGGTCGCTCCGGACATCGATCCAAGGAAGCCGCGGCAGGCAACGAAGGTCTGCGCCGGCGCGGGAACCCGCTACGAGCGCTACAGCTGCGTGCACGGCTTCGGGCACGCGTTCATGCGCATCTACAGCGACCGTCTGCCACCGGCGCTCCGGTTGTGCCGCGCGCTTGGCCCTCGAGCGGCACCCGACTGCGCGCAGGGCGCCTTCCACGACTACTGGTTCGCGGTGATCGGCGCCGACGACGCGCGCCTCGCGCAGGGCGCCGTGACCAATCCACGCATGCTGTGCGCGTCACAGGCCCGCGTCTTCGTGCGGCCATGCTGGTACCGAGCGTTCATCGACAACCGGCCGAAGGGCTTCGAGGTCCGATCGTCGGAGGACCTCGACGCGCTCTGTCAGGGGCTCGCCGGTCTCGAGCGCGAAGCGTGCGTCACGGCCGCTTCGGTCAT
>Ga0081455_10008453_pt1 | contig 10701 bp, 8 predicted proteins | sample TabmetS3T2R1_FD_70207 | JGI IMG/M metagenome (GOLD analysis project Ga0081455, IMG submission 70207) | Tabebuia heterophylla rhizosphere microbial communities from the University of Puerto Rico - S3T2R1 | ecosystem: Host-associated > Plants > Roots > Rhizosphere ... | reverse complement strand
GTCCTCCGCCGCAGGCGTGATCGGGCCGGCGATCGAGCGCGTACTGCAGCGCGTCGGCGTCGAAGCGCGACACGCAATCGAGCACGACCGAGTCGAGCCGCAGCGCGGCCGATGCGTGGTGATAGTGCGAGAGATCGGTGCTCGCCACGAGCAGCGCGCGGCGGTTCTTCAGCACGCGCGCGAGCGCGTCGCCGAGCGCGTCGGCCGTCTCCGCCGTCTGATGGCCCATCAGCATCGGGACAATCCGCACGCCGCCAGCGACGTGCTGCAGGAACGGCAGCTGCATCTCGAGTGAATGTTCGCGCCCGTGCGGGCCGGCATCGTCGCGGATCACCGGCGATGCCTTCAACAGTTGTGTGGCGACGTCGCCGTCAATCGGCGCGTTGCCGAACGGCGTTTCGAACGCGCCGGACGCGTAGAGCGCCACGCCGTCGAAGGCGACGAAGTGCGACGGACCGACGAGCACGGCGACGTCGATGGGCCGCTCGCGCAGCAGACCGTACGCGTGCGCGGCGACCGGACCGGAGTACATCAACCCGGCGTGTGGCGCGATGAGCGCGACGAGATCGCCGCGCACGTCGTGGCGCCCGGCGCGCGCGAGGTGCGCGTCGACGGCCGCGGGGTCGTACCCGCGGCGCTGGGTCGGGAAGTCGCGCCGGGCGATGGACTGGCGATCGAGCGCCACGGGCGTCAGCCTAACGCGTAGGCCTCGCCCGCCCGCCGGATCAGGCCGTCGCGCAAGAGGCCCTGCAGCGCGTGTTCAAGCCGCTCGGCGGCGATGTCGGTCGGCAGCCCCTCCCCCGCCGCCAGCGCCGCGACCACGCGCCCGCGTACCCAGCGATTCGAGCCCTCGAAGCGACCCTGGCCGCGCCCACGCACATCCTCGCCCGGCCCGCCGCAGCGAACAGCCAGAGGACACGCGCCACAGCGCGGCGCCCGCGCGGTGCAGACCGTCGCCCCCAACTCCATCGTCGCCTGGTTGAACTCGGCCGCCCGCCCCGGAGGCGGCACGAGCGCACGCCCCAGCCGCGCGAACAGCCGCCGCACGTTCGTGTCGACCGCGACCTCCTGGCGATCGAACGCGAACGAACCGACCGCCGCGGCGGTGTACGGCCCCACGCCCGGAAGGTCCTGCAACGACTCCGGCCACCCGTCGCGGGCGACCACCCGCGCCGCCTCCCACAACCGCACGGCGCGGCGGTTGTAGCCGAGCCCGACCCATTCGCGCAGCACGTCCGCCAGCGGCGCCGCAGCCAGCGCGTCGGCCGTCGGCCAGCGCTCCAGCCACGCCTCGTAGCGCGGCACGACCCGTGCCACCTGCGTCTGCTGCAGCATGACCTCCGACACGACGATCGCGTACGGATCGCGCGTGCGCCGCCACGGCAGGTCGCGCCGCTCGCGCCGGTACCAGGTCAGCAGGGCGTCGACCATCGGGCCGCACCTTAACGTCGTTCTCATGATCTTCTTACCGCGTTCTCGACTGATCGCGTCATCCTGTGGTTGGTGACCGTTCTTCGCCGCGCCGCCGTGCTCGCCGCTCTCCTCGGGTGCGCAGTCCCAGCCACCGCAGCCGCCGCGACGCGCTCGGCCACCAGCTCGAACTGGGCCGGCTACGCCGTCAGCAAGGCCGGCACGACGTTCAAGCGCGTCAGCGGGACCTGGGTGCAGCCGAACGTCACCTGCACCGCGGGCCGGCGCCGCTACTCGGCGCACTGGCTCGGCCTCGGCGGGCTGCACACCTACTCGAGGGCGCTCGAGCAGATCGGCACCGAGGCCGACTGCGTGCAGGGCACAGCGGTGCATTCGGTCTGGTACGAGATCGTGCCCGCCGCGCCCGTCCCCGTGCACATTGCGCTGCAGCCGGGCGACACGATCTCGGCCAGCGTCACGGTCACCGGCCACAGCGTGAAGCTCTTCCTGGCCAACCGCACGCGCGGAACGACCTTCAGCAAGCAGCTCGTCGCCAACCGCGTCGACGTCACGTCGGCCGAATGGATCTCCGAGGCCCCGTCGGCGTGCTTCGGCAACGGCAACTGCGCGACGCTGCCGCTCGCCAACTTCGGCACCGCCAGCTTCGCCGGCGCCCGCGCGACCTCGACGACCGGCCACGTCGGGCCCATCGCCGATCCCGCCTGGTCGCCGGTGGCGATCACGCTCACCGCGCACCACCGCGGCGGCGGCCGCCCAGGCTTCATGCCCGACGGGCGCGGCTCCGCCAGCGCGGCGCCCGGCGACCTCGCGATGACCGGCGACGCCTTCACGGTCACCTACGCCGACGACACCGGCACGACGCCCGCCCCCGCGCCGTCCTGACGGCCGTTGCGAGCCCGCGGGCTCGACGCGATGACCACCCGGCAGGGCCGGTGCGCGAGCAGGTAGGTCGCGATGGGGCCGAGCGCCCCTTCCGACACCGGGCCGTCCGCGGTGGCGAGGAACACGAGGTCGGAGCCCATCCGCTCGGCCTCCTCGACGATCGTGTGCCCGGGGTTGCGCGTGCGCAGCAGGCTTGTGCGCACCCGAATGCCTTCGCTGTGACCGGCAAGCTTCGCGGCCTCGAGCACGCTCCAGCCACGGCTCTCCTCCTGCTCGAGCCCGGCGTGCAGCGACAGCTGGGCCGGCACGTTCAAGACGTAGAGCGCGTCGACCCGCGCGTCCTCGCCGGCCAGCCTCGCCGCCGCGACGAGCGCCTTCGCGCTGACGTCGGTGCCGAAGATCGGGACGAGCACCGAACGGTAGCCGAGCTCCACGAAGTCCGGTGGCCGCGCCTGCCGCTCGATCGTCACGGCCGTCGTGAGGTCGAGCCCCTGCCTGCGCCGGTAGATCGCGTAACCGACGAGCCCGACCACCATCCACCCAATGCCGACCGTGCGTGCCTCGACGTGCAGCGCCACCACCGACAGCCACGCCACGAACGTCCCGATCCCGCCGAGCAGCGGGGTGAGCGAGACGAGCGTTCCGCGGAAGCGGAAGTTCAGCGGCGCACGGTAGGGCCGGGCGCGGTCGGGCTGTTTGAAGCGCAGCGCAAGGACGGCGACGTGCGCCGTCGTGAACGACAGCATCGCCCCGAACGAGTAGAGGTTGCCGAGGAAGTCGGTCTTGCCGGGGATGATCAGGATCGACGCGAGGATCGAGTAGAACGCGATCGTGAACGCCGGCGTCCGGAACTTCGGGTGCAGGCGTGAGAAGACGCTCGGCAGCTGGCGGTGTTCGGCCAGCGACCACGACAGGCGGCTGATCCCGATCAGCCCGGCGTTCGTCGCGATGAAGAGGATCGTCGCCGCGAGGATGCCGACGTAGTACGTCAGCCCCTGCTCGAGCCAGTGGGTCAGCCCGATCGACTTGACGATGCCGAGCACCGGGTCGGCCTCGTACGTTGTGCCCAGCGCGGTCGAGTAGTGGCCGTGGGCGTCCTGCGTGACGGGCAGCGCCGAGAGGGCGACAACCGAGATCCCCGCGTAGACGGCGAGCACCGCGACGAGCACGAGGTTCACCGCCTTCGGCACGTCCTTGTCGGGCTCGCGCGCCTCCTCGGCCATGTTCGAGACGGTCTCGATCCCGGTGTAGGCGACCATCGCCACCGAGAGCGCGAAGATCAGCTGCGACCACGTCGGCGCGACCCCGAGATGGACCTGATCGACCAGCAGCGACGGGTTGAGCACCATCACCGCGCCGACGACGACGAGCAGGACCTGCGTCCCGAGGTCGACCACGGCCAGCACGAGGTTCAGCCGCGCCGACTCCTTCAGCCCGCGGATGTTCAGGGCAGCGAGGATCACGACGACCGTGATCCCGCCGATGACGTCGCCCGGGCCGTGGCGCAGCGCCGGGAAGAACGCAGCCAGGTAGTGCGGGACGAAGAACGCCGAGATGGCGATCGTGATGATGTAGTCGAGCGTCAGCGCCCAGCCGGCGAAGAACGACGCGAGCTCGTTGAACGCGTGGCGCGCGAACGACGAGGAGCCGCCCGCCTCGGGGAACATCGACGCGCCCTCGGCGTAGGTCTTCGCGGTGAGCGCGAAGAGCGCCCCCGCGAGCATGAAGACCAGTGGCGTGAGGCCGAGCGCGTGGAGCGCGACGAGGCCCAGCGCGTAGTAGATCGACGAGCCCACGTTGCCGTAGGCCGTCGCGAACAGGCCGGGCACCCCGACCGATCGCCGAAGACCGCGCTCGGTGATGCGAGCCACGACTCATGCTGCGCCGACGGATGTCAGGGCCGCATGAAGATCCGGCCCGCGGCCATCAAGATGTTGTGAACGCCGCGCGCCGGGCTACGCCGGCGCCTCGAACTCCTGCATGGCGACGAGCTCGCGGCGCAGCTCGCGGATCTCGTCGCGCAGCCGCGCGGCGTACTCGAAGCGCAGGTCGTCCGCGGCCGCGAGCATCTCCTCCTCGAGCTCGACGATCGTCTTCTCGATCTCGCTCGTCGACATGTCCTCCGCCTTCGCCCGGCGCCGTTCGCTGCGGCGCCGGCCGCGTGGGGTCTTGCCCTCGGACTGCAGGAACTCCGCGATGTCGCTGATGCCCTTGACGATCGTCGCCGCGGTGATGCCGTGCTCCTCGTTGTAGGCGACCTGGATCGCCCGGCGGCGCTCGGTCTCGTCTATCGCCGCGCGCATCGCGGCGGTCTCCTTGTCGGCGTACATGAGCACCGTGCCCTCGACGTTGCGCGCCGCGCGGCCGATCGTCTGGATGAGCGACGTCTCACCGCGCAGGAAGCCCTCCTTGTCGGCGTCGAGAATCGCCACGAGCGAGACCTCCGGCAGGTCGAGCCCCTCGCGCAGGAGGTTGACGCCGACGAGCACGTCGTACTCGCCCAGGCGCAGGTCGCGGATGATCTGGATGCGCTCGAGCGTGTCGACCTCGGAGTGCAGGTAGCGGACCTTGAATCCCATCTCGAGCAGGTAGTCGGTGAGGTCCTCGCTCATCTTCTTGGTGAGCGTGGTGACCAGCACGCGCTCGTCGCGGTCGACGCGCGAGCGGATCTCGTTCATGAGGTCGTCGATCTGGTTGCGCGTCTCGCGGACGTCGACGTGCGGATCGACGATCCCGGTCGGCCGCACGATCTGCTCGACGACGCGCGCCGAGTGCACGCGTTCGTAATCGCCCGGCGTCGCGGACACGAAGACCATCTGGGGCGTGATCGAGAGGAACTCGTCGAACGTCTGCGGCCGGTTGTCGAGCGCGCTCGGCAGGCGGAAGCCGTAGTCGACGAGGGTCTGCTTGCGCGAGCGGTCGCCCTCGTACATGCCGCCGATCTGCGGCACCGTCTGGTGCGACTCGTCGATGAAGCAGACGAAGTCATCCGGGTAGTAGTCGATGAGGCAGTACGGCCGATCGCCCGCGCGCCGCCCGTCGAGGATGCGCGAGTAGTTCTCGATGCCGCTGCAGAAGCCCATCTCGCGCAGCATCTCCATGTCGTACTGCGTGCGCTGGCGCAGGCGGTGCGACTCGAGCAGCTTGCCCTCGGCCTCGAGCTCGGCGCAGCGGGCGTTGAGCTCGCGCCCGATCTCCTCGACCGCCGACTCGATCGTCCCCTCGCGCACGTTGTAGTGCGTCGCCGGCCAGATCGCGACGTGCTCGAGGTCATCCTCGATGAGCTCGCCGGTGAGCGGATCGAAGTGCTGCAGGCGTTCGATCTCGTCGCCGAAGAGCGTCGCGCGGTACGCGCTCTCGGCGTACGCCGGGAAGACCTCGAGCGCCTCGCCGCGGACCCGGAAGGTGCCGCGCCCGAGCGCCGTGTCGTTGCGCGTGTACTGGATCGACACGAGCTTGCGCAACAGCCTGTCGCGATCGATGAACTCGCCCTTGCGCAGGACCTGCAGGTTGTCGTCGTAGGTCTGCGGCGAGCCGAGGCCGAAGATCGCCGACACGCTGGCGACGATGATCACGTCGCGGCGCGCGAACAGCGCGGCGGTCGCGGCGTGGCGCAGCCGGTCGACCTCCTGGTTGATCGCCGAGTCCTTCTCGATGTAGAGGTCCTTGCTCGGGACGTAGGCCTCGGGCTGGTAGTAGTCGTAGTACGAGACGAAGTACTCGACCGCGTTGTCTGGGAAGAACGTGCGGAACTCGTTGCACAGCTGCGCGGCAAGCGTCTTGTTGTGCGCGAGCACGAGCGCCGGCTTCTGGACCTTCTCGATGACGCCCGCCATCGTCATCGTCTTGCCCGTGCCGGTGGCCCCGAGCAGGGTGACGGCACGGTCGCCGGCGAGCACGCCCTCCGCAATGCCGTCGATCGCCTTCGGCTGATCGGCGGCTGGGGTGAAGATCGGATCGAGGCGAAACTCCGGCATGAACCCTATGACGGTAGCGGGCGCGTCGGACGGAACGCCCACAGGTTGTTTGTGGCGCGTCGGCGCTGGGGAAGCCCCACGTGATGGCCACCGCGACGCGCGGCGGGCTGCTCGCCCGCAAGCCGACCGAGACGCTCATCACCGAAGCCCGCGACGAGCGCGGCCTGAAGCGCGCGGTCGGGGCCCTCGACCTCACCGCGCTCGGCATCGGCGGCATCATCGGCACCGGCATCTTCGTGATCATCGGCGAGGCGATCGGCGACTCCGGCCCGGCGATCGTCCTCAGCTTCGTCCTCGCCGCGGTGACCTGCGTGTTCTCGGCACTCAGCTACGCCGAGATGGCGTCGACGATCCCGATCTCGGGGTCGGCGTACACGTACTCGTACGCGACGCTCGGCGAGCTGATCGCGTGGATCATCGGATGGGACCTGCTCATCGAGTACGGCTTCTCGGTCGCGACCGTGGCGGTCGGCTGGGGCGGCTACGTCAAGGACCTGCTCGACTCGGTGTTCGGCGTCACCCTCCCCAACGCGATCGCCAACCCGCCGGGCGAGGGCGGGGTCGTGAACCTCCCGGCGGTCGTGCTCGTCGTCGGCGTGATGCTGCTGCTGCTCTCCGGCGTGCGCGAGAGCGCCCGGACGAACACCTTCATGGTCGGCTTCAAGCTGATGGTCCTCGCGTTCTTCGTGGTCGTCGGGCTGACGGCGTTCACTGGCAGCCACTTCAAGCCGTTCGCGCCCGACGGCTTCAGCGGCATCTCCAACGCAGCCGCGCTGATCTTCTTCGCGTACATAGGCTTCGACGCGGTCTCGACCGCGGGCTCCGAGGCGCGACGCCCTGGACGCGACCTGCCGATCGGCATCATCGCGTCGCTGATCATCGCCACCGTCGTCTACATCGCCGTCGCGATCACCGCGGTCGGCCTCGCGCCGCCCGACAAGCTCGCCGGCTCGGAGGCGCCGCTGACCGACGCGCTGCGCTCCGGCGCAGGGCTTGGCGACTGGGCCGGCGACCTGCTGTCGCTCGGCGCGCTGGTCGCGATCGGCTCGGTCGTGCTGACCTTCTTCTACGGCCAGACGCGGATCTTCTACGCGATGTCGCGCGACGGCCTCGTGCCGACCTGGTTCACGAAGCTGACGCCGCGCCGGGTCCCTGCGCGCATCACCATCCCGGTCGGCGTCCTCACCGCGGTCGGCGCCGCCGTGATCCCGCTCAAGGACCTCGCCGAGCTCATCAACATCGGCACGCTCTTCGCGTTCGTGCTGGTCAACGCGGGTGTGATCTACCTGCGGCGCGCCGAGCCAGACCTCGAGCGCGGTTTCCGCGTGCCGTTCGTGCCGCTGTTCCCGATCATCGGCGTCGGGCTGTGCATCTACCTGATGACCAAGCTCCAGCAGGCCACGTGGTGGCGATTCGGCATCTGGATGGTCGTCGGGCTCGTCGTCTACGCGCTCTACAGCCGACACCATTCGCGCCTGCGCCGCGGCGAGCCGCCCGTCGACGTCAATGGTTCGACAGCTGTCGAACATGGGCTAGACTGACGGCATGACGGAGGAGACCGAAAACCCGCGCCTCGAGGACATCGAGCTCACGACCGTCATGCACGCGCTCAGCGACCCGGCGCGTCTCCACGTCGTCCGTGTTCTCGCCGAGGAGGAGGAGCGCCCATGCGGCAGCTTCGCCCTCGGTGTGACGAAGGCGACGGCCTCGCACCACTACAAGGTCCTGCGCGAGGCGGGCATCACCCGCAAGCGCGTCGAGGGCGCGCGGCACTACCTGCAGTTGCGCCGCGAGGAGCTCGACGAGCGCTTCCCCGGCCTGCTCGACGCCGTGCTGGCGGCCGAGCCGGTGGGGGCGGCCCCTCGCTGAGGGACCGCCCCGCGGGCAGGCGTTACTTCCGCGGCTGCGTGTACGCGCGGCCGTTGCGCATGACGGTCAGGCGCAGGATCTGGCGGCTCGTCACCTTGCCCGGGCGCAGCGCCCGGTAGGTGAACTCGATCCGCCGGGTGTCGACGTTCAGCGGCAGGATCAGGGTGAACTTGCCGCGCTCGCGCGTCTTGAGGCCGGTCTTCCCGAGCCGCTTGCGCTTGCCGTTCTTGAGCAGGTGGTAGACGTCCAGCCGCGCGCTCCCGATCCCGTGGCCCTTGCGGTCGCGGAGCAGCCCGCGCACCACGACGCGGGTGCCGTACCGGCTCGTGTAACGGGTCGTCTTGCTCTTGTCGAACCAGACACGCACGCGGGCGCGGAGCAGCCGCGCCACGCTCGGCGTGCTCGTCTTGCTCGCGGTCGGCGTCGTCGGCTCGCCGTTCGGCCGCGGGAACTCGAGCGGCCCGTAGACCGTCGTGCTGTTGCCCGCCGCGTCCTCGACGGCCAGCTCGACCGTGTGCGCGCCCGGCTCGAGCGCTCGGACGTCAGCCACGAACGGGACGTTCGCAGCCGACGCCGGGCAGGGGACCGGGACGAGGAACTGGAAGGCATCGCCGGTGGCCGGGTCCGCGTCGCGGCAGTCGACCCCGCCGAGCGGGGCGAACGCCGCGTCCCGCCCGTCGACGCGCAGCACCGAGCGGTACAGGCCGCCGCCGACGTCGGCGGCATTGGCGACCACGCGCAGCCGCCCGCTGGTGTCTCCGCTGTCGCGCACCGAGGCGTTCGACACGGTCGGCGCCGTGGCATCGCGCAGACCGACGACGATCTGCGAGAAGTCGGCGCGGGCGCCGTGCGGGCAGACGTTCGTCTCGTCGCCGTTGCAGGTCACGCCGAAGTGCACACCGGACTTGTCGAGGCCCTGCTTGTCCAGGGCGTCGGTGAGGTCGGCCACGCACGGCGAGGTCTCGCCGGTGTCGCAGGCCTCGAGCACGCCGGGGTCGGGCTCGGCCGCGAGGGAGTAGCCGATGTCCTTGGGCTGCTGACTCTTGGTCAAGCCGGTCGTGCGGCGCGTCGCCGACACGCGCACGATGCGCGTGCCCGCCGGCGCGGCGAAGCTCCACCGCGCGACGCGTCCGCCGTTGGCGCCGTCGGGAAGCGCCGTGTAGAGGTTGCCTCCGACCGCGCAGTCGTTCCCGGCGACCGCGCCCGGGATCGCGCTGGCGAACGGCGACCACCCCGCCGCCGGGTTCACCGCGCCGCCGGGCCCGCGGCACGAGAAGACGCTGTACGTGTTGCCGTCGTCCGCGGCAGCCGTGGCCGCCCCGAGGCTCAGCATGGCTGCCGCCACCAGCGCGGCCGCCCCCGATCGGGTGTGCTGCATCGACGTCCTTTCTCCGTGGAGCCCCCAGCCTGCGCCGGTCTTCGCCCATGCCGGCGAGCGCGGATTCGCCGCGGGGGGTTGGAGTTCCTTCTTCGGGAGCCGAATGAAGCCACGTGCGCGCGCGAGCGCGGCCGCCGGCGGCCTCCGCGGGCGCCAGTGTCGTGTCCGTCAGGCGTAGGCCGACAAAGTCAACACTCGCCACGGAAGGGAGCGACCGCCGCGCCGAGCGACCGACAGACGACTATCGACCGAGCAGCTGCGCGCCGTAGTTGCGCCGGTACTGCCGCTCAGCGCTCTCCACGCGCGACACGTACGCGCGCGTCTCGGCGTACGGGATCGCGTCGATCGTCAGCGCCCGGTCGCGTTCGCGGGCCGTGGCGATCCACTTGTCGACGTTGCCCTCGCCCGCGTTGTACGCGGCCAGGGCGAAATCCTCGTTGCCGTCGTAGCGGCGCAGCAGGTAGCGCAGGTAGTAGGCGCCGTAGGCGATGTTCACCTGCGGGGTCGCGAGGTCGTCGACGACGAACTGCGTACCGCCCGACTTGCGCGCGATGTAGCGCGCCGTGGCCGGCGTGAGCTGCATCAGGCCGAGCGCGCCCGCGCTCGAGGTCTGGCCGTCGCGGAAGTGCGACTCGGTGTAGATCACGCCGGCGATGAGCGTCGGGTCGAGGCCCTTGTCGCGGGCCTGCTGGCGGATGATGTCCTCGTGGCGCAGCGGCAGCGTGATCTCGCGCACCGCGTGATGGAACTGCGGCCACAGGGCGACGACGGTCGCGGTGAGGATCCCCACCCCCACGATCGCCACCAGGCGGCGCCGACGGATCGCGCGCTTGCGCGCCGCGGCGCGCGCTCGGGAAGCCGGGCGGCGGCGGGTGGCGGTGTGGGTGTGCGTGCTCACTGCGGTGGGGGGTCCAGCTTCTCAAGGACCGCGGCTAGAGCGAGCTCGAGCTCCTCCACAGTCCCGCTATTTGCGACCACGTACGTCGCGCGGGCCGCCTTCTCCTCCTGGGTGAGTTGGCGGGCAGACCGCTCGTCGACCGCGTGATGGCCGCGGGCCGCCGCACGCGCGGCGCGCACGTCCTCGTCGGCGACCACGGCGATCGTAGCGTCATATCCGCGTTCCAGCCCCGCCTCGCACAGCAGCGGCGTCTCCACGACGGCCGC
>Ga0081455_10008452_pt1 | contig 10703 bp, 5 predicted proteins | sample TabmetS3T2R1_FD_70207 | JGI IMG/M metagenome (GOLD analysis project Ga0081455, IMG submission 70207) | Tabebuia heterophylla rhizosphere microbial communities from the University of Puerto Rico - S3T2R1 | ecosystem: Host-associated > Plants > Roots > Rhizosphere ... | reverse complement strand
CTGCACAAAACATGAGCGATTACACCAATTATCCCATGTTTCTCAATAAGTCCGGCCCGACGAACATCCTGTTCATCGTCGACTTGTCGAATGCCCAGTTGCCGGCTGCCTATGGAGCCTATCCGATCTCGGCCAAAAACGGCACCGTCACGGTGAGTACGGGAAACGTGCTCTATGCCGCGAATATCAACATGACAGCTGGGAGCGGGAACAGCCTGGTTTCGTCGAGTGATGGTGGATCGAATGCTAATACGGCCACCGCCAGTGCACCCCATGACGCGTTCAATCCGGCAAAAGAGTATTACGGGTTCTTCGATCCGTACCGTTGTTATGCACCAGGAAACCCGCATTTCGTCCATGGCTCGAAGAAAGTCGACGCAAGTAACAATCCATCTCTATCGGTCGCCTGTGCATCAAACCATTGGGACGGGAATTTCCTGAATTGGCTTTCGATGAGAAAGAAAGAAGTGACGATGCAGGCGCTGATCGGAGGGAAAACCCTGTCCGCTCAATCCAATACGGACGGGTCAGCCAATACCATGGCGGGCGAAGACAAGACCGGTGAAGACGGCTCGGCCTCGAACGATTGTAGTGGCACGAATAAACCCTGCTGGCGCTATGTCAAATGGGTTCCGGTCTCGAATATCTATGATACGAGTACCCCGCCTAATCTCATCCAAGGTGGATATACCGGCCGGATGCCGACGGATACTACCTATGCAGCCGACGCCGCCGGAGCAGCTGTGATCACACCGAGCGCCGGTCGATTCTTTGGTGTCGGTGAAGGGAAGATCTACCTCAACGTAAATACCACGATCGACCCGTTCGATGGAAACGGTCCGTCTGCTCCAACGACGATACAGTTGTCCGTGGATCTGGACACGGAGCCGGACACCCCTGCCGCTGGCTCAGCGGCAACCTCCTCCAATCTCGACAAACAAATCTGCTATGACACCGCCGATCCGATGTACGCCGGGGGAAGGGCCTGCTACAAGCGGGAGCGCTCTCTAGGCCTGTTCCAGAAGATGCGCAAAGACTTATTTCGCGTGGGCATCCTGTTTGCCGACAACGTCGGCGGAAAGGGAGGCTATCTCCAATTTAGGTTCGACGATGATTTCAATGCCTCTTCGATTACGACGATTCGTAATCAAGCCGTGAAGCCCTATGCGCCGATTGCGGAAGCCACTTATGAGGGGCTCTGTCTGTATCGCAATTCTCAGGGGGCCTGTTATTCCAACAGTCCGGCCGATTTCACGGCGACAACCGGCGCCCGATACGATCCGTTCTGGGTGTGCGACAAAGACAGTTCAACGGGAAATTGCAAGAATCCGACGACCGGCCAATTGGTGCCTTGCTGCAAGAACTTCATCCTGATGATCAGTCCCGGAGTGGCCAAGGGCGATGAAAACGCTCCGGACTTGGCGCAGTTCACCAATCTCATGAACAGCTCCGTGTCGAATGTTGGGCTCAGCACATCCCAACTTGACGACGTGACGTATTATGGAAGGACCCACGACATTCGAGATCAGAGTACTGTGCCGGGCGTGCAAAACGTCACCTTCTATGCCGTCAATGCCATGGGCGGATCCGCCGGCGCAGGCGTCTTGTCGTCGGCTTCAAAATTTGGGGGCTTTGACGATAAGAATAGAGACAATGTCATCGACCTCACGGGGAGCCAGGCTTGTACCTTTCCGGCCGGTTCGCCTCTAGGCACCGGCACCAGCACAAGCAATCAGGAATGGGATCAGCATGGATTCAATGCCACGACGGGCGATTACGATGGCCCGCCTGATTGCATCCCCGACACCTACTTCGCTGCCGATGAAGGTGGCGACATCGAAAAAATGGTCAATAAAGCCATCGCCGACATCCTGAAACGTTCGGCTTCAGGAACGGCGATCTCCGTGCTGGCTTCATCCGCTACGGGCGATGGCACGATTTATCAAGCGTATTTCTTCCCTGAAGAATTCGACGGTCTCGAAGAGGTCCGATGGACGGGATACGTACAGGGACTCTGGGTTGATAGCTTCGGCAATCTTAGGGAGGACAATGGCAACCACAAGCTCGTCTATACCGAAGACAATATTGTGGAGACCTGTCTGGATGCCGATAACAACGCCAAGTTTCTGCGCTATGTCGACAGTGACGGTGACGGGAAAAAGGACAGTACGACCGCCCTCGATTGCAACACCTACGGGGTCGATCTTCGTCAGATGACCGGTGTGTGGGAGGCGGGAAAGAAACTGGCTCTTCGAGATGTTTCGGCGAAACCAAGAAATCTCTTTACGTGGGTGGATCTTAACAACAATGGCCGCGTAGATACTGGCGAGCAGATGGCCTTTGATACGAGTGGCACGACGCCTGCCACCCTGAAGCCATATCTTCGCGCTTCAGCAAGCGGCACGTTCACATCGACGAATCTCATTAGTTTTTTCCAGGGCAACCCAGTCTCCGGCATGAGAAACCGCACGAAGAAGGTGGATGGGAGCGATCATGTGTGGCGGCTGGGAGACATCATCAACTCGACGCCGACCATCGTCGGTGCTCCACGCGAACGATTTGACATTTTGTATGGAGACCAAGGTTATCGGGGATTTTCTCAGCGATGGAAAAACCGACGCATCATGACATACGTTGGTGCCAACGATGGAATGCTCCATGCCATCAACGCGGGCTATTTCCATCGTGGCGATGATGCGGGTACCACGGAAGTCGAGCACGGGTATTACACGACGGGGGAGACAGGAGAAGATACCAACAAGCCTGAATTAGGCGAGGAAGTGTGGGGGTTCATCCCCTATTACATTCTCCCGCAGCTTCGTTGGCTGGCCCAACCAGACTACACCCATGTCTCCTATGCTGACCTCAAACCAAAGGTGACTGAGGTGCGGATTTTTGCCGAAGAGTCAGAGTGTGGTGGAGGGACGACTCCGACCGCAGCAGGGTGTAAGCATCCTGGCGGTTGGGGGACGATTTTAATTCTGGGCCTCCGCTATGGAGGGAGTTGCAAAGCATGTACGGCCGCGGCGAGTGAAAACAACGGTGGTCCGAAGTTGACCGTTGTAGCCGATTTCAACGGCGACGGAGATACGACAGATACCAACGATACGCGGGATTTTCTGAGCGGGTACATCGTGCTCGATATTACCGATCCCGACGTGACGCCGACGGTTCTCTCTGCCTATACGGCGGACAAGCTCGGATTGACGACGAGTTATCCGACCGTCGTTCGTATGAGCCCCGCGGAAGCCCTGAAGACTGACCATACCGACGCGAAATTTTGGATGGTCGTCGGTTCAGGTCAACATGGCTACGACGGTCGTGCCGCATCAGGGACGTTTGGCGGCGCCAACTTGCTGGCCTTCCAACTCGTGTTGCCCAATGCTACGCCGGAAACCAGAGTGTTACCGGTCGGATCGGAAACCTACGGAGGTTTCATGGGTGACCCGATTACGTTTGACCGAGATTTGGATTTCCGGTCGGATGCGGTGTATGTCGGACGGACCATCGATCCGAATGCCGTTGCGGCGGGAAATCCTGGATATTGGTGGGGCAAATTTTATCGCCTAACCATGGGAACTTGTACGAGCAGTTCACTTCCCTGTCTGACCTCCGCCTGGGGAGTCCTTTCCAGCGGGAACCGCGTCCCGACAGAAATGGTCATGCAGGTCACAACGGGTGGTACGACGAAGTTCCTTGGTCCGGTGACCGCTGGATCAACCGTGACGCTCGACAACTCCGGAAACACGTGGGTGTTCTTCGGAACTGGACGCTTCTACAGCCGCAGCGACAAGACGGACCTGACGGCGGGGTATCTCGTCGGAGTGAAAGATTCTGTGCTGCGTTCGGGAGGCTGCGTCCAGACGGACATCGTTAACTGTACAAATCAGAATCTCTTGGACGTGTCGAGCGCGCAGATTTGCATAACTTGCGGGTCCGGAACCCAAGTCCAGAACGTGACGGGCGTGACGACGTTTTCCGGGCTAATCGATCAAGTCCAAGGCAACGTGGCGTTAGGCATTTCGCCGAAAGATGGGTGGGTCGTTGGGTTGCAGGCGGGATCCTCTTCCAGTGGTACGGGCGGGGAGCGGTCAATCGTGAACCCGACATTGATCGGCGGCGCCGTCTTCTTCCCGACATTTGTGCCGAAGACAGACATCTGTATTGCCGCTGGCGATAGTTACCTCTACTCCATGTACTACCTGACCGGAACAGGTTATACCGATCCGATCATGGGCGTGGATGCGGGCGGCATGTCTGCGCGTAGAGTAGGCCTCGGTGCCGGACTGGCGTCTTCGGTGGCGATCCAGATCGGCAGCCAGCCGACGGGAATGGCCGGGTTCTATCAGTCGAGCAACTCGGTGGTGAGTAAGGTCCAACCGAAGCCGCCATCGACGCTCTGGAGTCAATACATCTCGTGGATGAGTCATCGAGATTAGGAGCGCTGAGGCGAGTACCTGGTCGGAGAGCACAAGACCGTTGGTCTTGTGCTCTGCCAGGGCTCTCTGGCGCAGTGGTGCTGCTCCTCTTTGCTGGTTGTATGGGAGGAGACAACCGCTCAGCAAATCCGCCTTCGGAATCCGGTAATCACGCCCCGATCATCAAGGCAGTCTCCATCCTACCAAGCCCGGCGACCCTGGCAGGAGCTCTGACGGTTCGAGTCGAGGCGCAGGACGTCGACTCTGATACGGTCAGTTTTCGTTACCGCTGGTTTGTCAATGGCAAGGTCGTCTCAGGACAAACGCGCGAGTCGCTTCCGCCGACGTTCGTGAAGCGAGGTGATCAGTTGACCGTTGAAGTTACGCCATCAGATGGAAGAATTGATGGCATACCCTCCCTGTCGGTGCCGATTCACATTGTGAATACCGCTCCCATCCTATCTGCATTGTCAGTCGACTTTGACCATACAGCACAGGGCCGGCATTTGCTTGCTCGCGTTGAGGTGCTCGACCCTGACTCCGACGAGGTCACACTGAGCTATCGATGGCGTAAAAACGAGAAGGTCGTGAAGGAGGGCGAAGACAATACGCTCTCCGTCGCTGGATTGACCTCACAGGATTTCGTTGACGTAGAGGTGACGGCTTCTGACGGTAACTCCAACGGAGCAGCAACGCTCTCCGGCCGATTCACGATGTCAAATTCTTCTCCAACCATCGTTTCGAGCCCTGCGCCGTCTCCGGTCGGCGATGTCTATGAATATCAGGTCAAGGCCAATGATCCCGACGGCGATCCTATTACCTACAAATTAGAATCATCTCCCCCCGGGATGTATATCGAAGAACAGAGCGGTCAGATTCACTGGAGCATCGCACCAGACGCGAAAGGCACCTTCCACGTCAAAGTGGTGGCGCAGGACAACCGTGGCGGCTTTGCGGCACAGGACTTTGAGTTGTCCATCTCGGCTCCCGCCAAGGCGTCGTAGGCAGAATAATGACCGGCGATGGTCTCTAAGCTTGAACTTGTCCCTTACCCGCGGCTTTGCTAAAATCATCCTAGCATCTAGAGGAGGGACGGGCTTCGGCCCTCGTGCGTAAGCTTAAACTGCGAGAAGGCACCAACACCGCCGTATTATTCGGTCACCACGACCGGCACCTCAAGCTGATCGAAGAAGACCTTGGCGTGCGCCTCTCGGCGCGCGGCGAGGAACTTACCCTGGACGGAAATCCCGAAGCCACACGGTATGCCGAGCGCGTGCTCACGGAGCTTGCCGGGCTTGCGAACGACGGCATGTTGATCCAGCCTGACGACGTCGCCCATGCGTTGACGGCGTTGCGGCAAAGTCCTGAAACCCCGCTGAAGGAATTGTTGTCAAACGCCACGACGATCGTGACGAAAAAGCGGTTCGTCGCTCCGAAGACGCCGACACAACAAATCTACATCGAAGCGATCGAAACGCACGACATCGTCATCGGGATCGGTCCGGCTGGTACCGGGAAGACCTATCTGGCGATGGCGATGGCAGTGAGCGCGTTGATGAAGCGGGAAGTCAGTCGCATCATCCTCGCGAGACCCGCGGTGGAAGCAGGTGAAAAACTGGGTTTTCTCCCCGGTGACATGATTGCGAAGGTAAATCCCTATCTGCGTCCGCTGTATGACGCACTGTTCGACATGATGGACATGGAGCGGGCCACACGTGCGATTGAACGGGGGGACATCGAAATCGCCCCCCTGGCCTTCATGCGCGGCCGAACGCTGAACGATTCATTTGTGATCCTTGATGAGGCGCAGAATGCGACGGCCGAACAGATGAAAATGTTTCTGACCCGGCTTGGCTTCAACTCGAAGGCCGTGGTCACCGGCGACATCACACAGGTCGATCTTCCTCCGGACCGCGTCTCAGGGTTGATCGAAGTGCGCGACATCTTGCGCCACATTGAAGGCATCAGTTTTGTGTACTTTGACGAGCGCGATGTGGTGCGTCATAAACTGGTTCAGGACATCATCAAGGCCTATGACCAGCATGAGAGTGCTGATCAGCCTCAACCGCGGGCCGCACAGGCGGGACGTCGCACGTCGCCAGGGTCCCATACTCGCCCACCCTCCTCCTTGCCCAGCCAGTCGAAAGGTTCGTGGGGCCAGCCGCATTAATGCCCGTTTCGCTCCAGGTCCATGTCCGGTCTGTCACTGTCGGTCGCAGGCGTGTCCTGGGATTGGCGCAGACTATTCTAAAGCTTATCGGAGAGCCATCGGCAGATATGAATATCTCATTTGTGGGCGATCGGCGAATGCGGCGGCTCAACGGACAATTTCGACATAAAGATCGCAGCACTGACGTTCTGGCCTTTGCCTTTAGGGAGGCGCGGACGCCTCATGGCTTTCATGAGTCCGCCGCCCATCTTGGTGACGTGGTCATTGCACTTCCGACAGCGCAGCGCCAAGCCAAGGACGCGCGACGGCCGCTGGAGGAAGAGGTTCTGGCATTGCTGATCCATGGAGTGCTGCATCTTTGCGGGTACGATCATGAACGCAGTAGGGTCGAAGCGTTGCGTATGCAGAAAAAAGAACGACAGGTGAGACGGCGTCTTGGCCCCATTGGCCGGTTCGTGCACATCCATTACGAGACGCCACCAAAGCGAGAGGTCTAGCACATGGGCATGGGATGGAGGCAGCGGCTCAAAGATGGCCTCACCAAGACGCGGTCTGCCGTCCGCGGCTCACTGGACCGGCTGTTGGGACGCGCGGCGGACCCAGCGGTGCTGGAGGAATTCGAAGCCGCGCTGATTTCATCGGACCTCGGAGTTTCGGTCGCAGAGCGTGTAATGAAACAGCTTAAAGAGGCCTTGAAAGGCACCGATGCGTCGCAAGTCACGCATGTTCAGAATACGTTGCGCCAAACATTGCTCGATGTCCTGACCCCAGCGTCCGGTCCTACCTTCGAAGAAATGATCGCTCGAGGGCCGAAACCCTTTATCGTCCTCGTGGTGGGTGTGAACGGTGTCGGGAAAACGACCAGCATGGCCAAGCTTGCGCAACGTCTCGTGCAAGGCAAACAGGTGCCGCTGCTGGTGGCTGCCGATACGTTTCGGGCTGCCGCCATCGATCAATTACAAGTCTGGGCGGACCGCATCGGTGTTGAACTCATCCGCCATCGGCATGGAGCCGATCCTGCCGCAGTGGCGTTTGATGGGATTGCGGCAGCAAAAGCCAGACAGGCCGACGTTGTCTTAATCGATACCGCCGGGCGTCTCCATACCAAGTCCAACCTCATGGAGGAACTTCGAAAAGTGACACGGGTGATCGGACAGGCCTTGCCCGGCGCGCCACACGAAGTGTTGCTCGTCCTGGATGCCACGCTCGGGCAAAATGCCTTGGCTCAGGCGCGCCAATTCCGTGAAACCGTGGGAGTCACGGGCCTAGCGCTGACCAAGCTGGACGGCACCGCCAAAGGTGGCGTTGTCGTCGCCATCGCGAACGAATTGAAAGTGCCTGTGCGGTTGATTGGGGTTGGGGAAGGTGTAGAGGACCTGCAGGATTTTGAACCTCGGGCCTTCGTCGACGCCCTCCTGGGCCTGCAAGACGAGTAGCCGCCCTACGCATTTCCACTATTTTGCTTCCCAGCTTATTTCACCCATGATACGCTCGGCGTTGCGACAAGCTGCGGTATTTACGAGACATTTCTCCGAGCGCTGACGATGGTCAAAATCCTAGTCATCGATGATGATCGCATGAATTGTGACCTTCTGCAGGCCATCTTGACCCGTCATGGCTACGACGTCCATTCAGCGACCAGCGGCCCTGAAGGGTTGAATCTGTTCCGTCAACACAATCCCCGTGTAACGATTCTCGATCTTCGGATGCCAGAAATGGATGGCTTGACGGTGCTGAAGGAAATCCGCGCCATGGATCCGCATGCGCCGGTGATCATCCTAGGGGGCGGAGCGACGGAGGTTCAGGAAAACCAGGCCCGGGCCCTGCGCGTCACGGATTTCGTGCGCAAAGGCTTATCGTTGGATGTGCTCGTTGAAGGCGTCAATCGCGTGGTCCAGCAACCGGTCAAAAAGCAGGAAGCCGGCGCGCAGGCAGCTCAGGCCACGGACACAGGAGAAACGGTTCTGGTTGTCGACGATGAACAACTGGTTCGTGATCTACTCGTCCAGTTTTTGAGCCTTCGCGGATATCGCGCCCTAGGCGTCAATGATGGCACACAGGCGCTCAGCTTGGTGGAACAGACTCCGCCGGACCTCATTTTGCTGGATCTGATGCTGCCGGGCATGAGCGGGGTCGAGGTACTTCGTCGATTGCGCGACAAGCATTTCAACGGGGCGATCATCATCGTGACCGGCAGTTACGACGAAGAATTACTTGAAGACGCCTGGTCGCTCCGCCCTCAAGAGGTCATCAGCAAGCCCATCGATCTCGAGAAATTGCTCGCCATCATCCAGCTTGTGCTCGTCTGCCGCGAGTGTTAAAACCCCTTTAATGCCAAATATGCACTGGTGGCCGGCTCTGGCCTGCGTGTGGCTTGTTGTCTTGTGTCCGCCACTTTCAGAGCCAGCTGCGGCTTCCGACTCATCAGCCTCGATCCTCCGACACGACCTGTTCGTGCAGATCGATCCCGAGGGGCATGCACTTGTCGCTACGGATCGATTGACCATCGAATCGGATCGAGCGCAGGCCCTCCGGTTTTCCCTGGGTCCGACGCTTCATCTCGACCGGTTGGTGCTATCCACTTCGCAGGCCTCGTCCGACGACGCTGGGCGCAACCTCCCGTTCGAAATCGAGCATGTCGCCGGCGGCCAGCTCATCATGGTTCCTGCCGCAGTCCTCAGCAAGGGTCCGATGAGCATGACCGCGTACTATCACGGGACCATCAACGATCCGCCGAAGGAACCCCGTCATTTGCGGTTCGTGACGCCGAGTGAAACCGCAGGTCATATCGGTCCGGAAGGACTGTATCTTAGCAGTGAAACCCAATGGTATTTGGATGCGCCTGAGTCCCTCAGCGAGTATCGACTTCGCGCCGCCCTTCCCCGCGAATGGACGGCCGTGACGCAGGGGAAGCTTCGGAACTCCAGTTCCTGCCCGTCCGAGCTGTGTTCCCAACCAGATTTGATGTTGACGGAATGGGAACCGAGTGTACCGACCGAGGCACTCACAATGGTTGCAAACCGCTTCGTGGTCAAAACGCGCGACTGGTCGTCCAAAGGAGGGCAACGGATCCAATTGGGCACCTATTTGTTTCCCGAGGATGCACAGTTGGCGGATGAATACCTTGACGCGACCGCTCGCTATCTCGAGACGTACATCGCCCTGCTCGGTCCCTATCCGTTCGACCAGTTCGCCGTCGTCGAGAACTTTTTTGCCAGCGGTCTCGGCATACCCTCCTTTACCCTCCTTGGGAGCGGCGTGATCAAGCGGCATTACATTCAGCCGTACGCCTTGGGCCACGAGATCGTGCATTCCTGGATCGGGAATGCCGTGTTCAACCGCATGGATCAGGGGAATTGGGTTGAAGGGTTGACCACGTACCTGGCCAACTACTATTGGCACGAGTGGTCGGGAGATCAAGACCAGGCACGGGATCAGCGCCGCCTCATGTTGCGCGGATATAATCTGCATGTTCCTCCCGAGCGCGATTATCCACTTCGACAATTCACGCAGAAACACGATGAGCGCGACAGTGCCATTGGCTATCAAAAAGCCGCCATGGTGTTTCATCTCCTCCGGCAAGAGGTAGGCGACGAATCGTTTTGGCGGTCGCTGAAACAGCTTGTGGCGCGGTATCGAGGCCATCGGGCCGATTGGCAGGATGTGGAGCGGGTATTCCGCGACACGTCCGGGAAAGAACTCCGCTGGTTCTTCGCCCAATGGGTGGAACAGAGTGGCGCGCCCAATGTCAGTGTGAAGCACGTCACTGCCCGACCTGTGACAGACGGGATGTTTAAACTGCAAGGCGGCACCGTTCAATCAGGTCGGGTCTTCGAATCACCGCTGCCCCTTCGCGTTCGAATGTCAGGTGGAAGCGAGCAGACCGTCCACACTCGCCTCAAGGACACCGAACATCTCTTCACGACATCACTGCCTTCCAGGCCGCTTTCGATTGAGATCGATCCCGATGCGACCGTGATGCGTCGAATTTCTCGCCAAGACCTGCCTCCCGTCTTGAACCATTATGTCACCGACCGGCAGCGCTCCCTCGTGGCAGCGTTTGCGGAATCTCCCGAGGCCGCTCATCCCTTTCGCGATGTCGTGAAGCGGATCGA
>Ga0081455_10008451_pt1 | contig 10705 bp, 10 predicted proteins | sample TabmetS3T2R1_FD_70207 | JGI IMG/M metagenome (GOLD analysis project Ga0081455, IMG submission 70207) | Tabebuia heterophylla rhizosphere microbial communities from the University of Puerto Rico - S3T2R1 | ecosystem: Host-associated > Plants > Roots > Rhizosphere ... | reverse complement strand
TGGAGGTCCGCGCTCCGAAGACAAGACGTCTACCCCCTGACCCTCGGCATCATGATCATGTCCCATGGGCTTGGCACATCGCCGTGCGGCACCCACACCAAGGCGGGCGCGTTCAAGGAGAATGCCTTGTGCAGTGCCGCTTCCAGCTGCTGGGCATCGAGCGCCTTGAACGAGGCCACACCGAAAGAATCGGCGAGCTTGCAGAAGTTCGGGTTCTGCAGGTCCGACGCGATCAGGCGGTTGCCGTAGCGCTCCTGCTGGATGCGCTTGACATTGCCGAAGGCGCCGTTGTCGAACACCACGACGACGACGGCGAGGTTGTGACGTGCGGCGGTCGCGAGCTCGCCCATCTGGTAGAGAAAGCCGCCGTCGCCCGCGATCGCCAGCACCTTGGCGTGAGGCATCGCGGCCTTGGCGCCGAGCGCCGTGCCGAAGCCCCAGCCGAGATTGTCCTGGTAGCCGGGCGACAGGAAGGTGCGCGGCTTCTCGATCGGCAGGGCCACGCGCGAGGCAAACCCGATCTGCGAGACCTCGTCGACGAAGATGCCGTCTTCGGGCAGTGCCGCACGAATCGCCTTGAGGAACGAGACCTGAGGCTCGAGCCGCGACAGGCGCTCGGCGAGCCAGCCGCGATGCTCCTTCAGCTCCTGCGCCCGGGAATGTCGCGGCCGATTGTGCTTGGGCAAGGCCGCGATCAACGCGCGCAGCTGCGGCGCGGCGTCGCCGACAATCGCCACGTCAGGCTTGCGGAAGCGGTCATGCTCGTCGGCATCGATGTCGAGCCGCACGACCTTCAGGTTGGCGTCGATGCCCCAGTTGGCGTTCTGGATGAAGAAGCGCGTGCCGATGGCCAGGACGGCGTCGGCCTCCTTCCACAGCCGATGGCCGACCGGCAGATCGACGGCGAGTCGATGCGAGCTCGGTACCACGCCGCGGCCACGCCGGTAGGAGCAGACCGGCGCTTCCAGCATCTCGGCGAGCCGGACGACTTCAGGGCCGGCTTCGAGGGCACCGCCGCCGAGCACGATGATCGGCCGCTCCGCCGCGCCCAGGATCCTGGCGGCGGCGGTGATCGTCTCGTCGTCGATCGTCTCCGTCGGCGCCGGCAAGGGTGCCTCGGGCAACGCCACCTCGGCGCGCTTGGCCCAGGTATCGAGGGCGCATTCCAGCGCGACCGGCCGCGGCCGGCCCGAGGTCGCCTGCCAGATCGCCTGAGACACCAGAGTCGGCGCTTCCTGCGGGCTGCGGATGCGCTCGGCCCACTTGGTGATGTGCCGCATGAGCCCGAGCTGGTCGTGGATCTCGTGCAGATGGCCGTGGCCCTTGTCGATGTCGGCGTGTGGGATCTGGCCGATGAGACCCAGCACCGGCGTGTTCATGCCGTAGGCTGTGAGGAGGGCGGCGCCCGCATTCAGCATGCCAGGCCCTGGAACGACGGCGAAGGCCTGCGGCTTGCCCGTGGCGAGTGCGGCACCCAACGCCATGTAGGCGGCAGTCTGCTCGTGGCGCGGATGGATCACCCGCAGCCGACTTCCGGCATGGTAGAAGGCGTCGAACAGCGGATCGTTATGCAGGCCGGGCAGGGCATAGACCGTGTCGAGGCCATGGCGCAGGAGGGTTTCGACCGTGGCTTCGGCCGTTGACAGACGCGGCATGGCGTCGATTTACCGATGCCGTCCGAAGCGATCAAGGCGCATGGCATGCGCCTGATCCTGTTCGTCCTCTTCGGGATGGGGGCGACCGTGCTCACCGCGGTGCTGCTCGCCTGGTTCGCTGAGCGCGAGCTGCACCGCACGGCCGAGGCCTTCGCATCCTCGGATGTGGCGAAGGTGCCCGCTGCCGACGTGGCGCTGGTGCTGGGCACCGCACCGATCGGTCCGGAAGGCGGGCCAAACCGCTATTTCGTCTATCGCCTGGATGCGGCGGCGGCGCTGTGGAAAGCGGGCAAGGTCAAGTATTTCATCGTCAGCGGCAGCGGCGACGAGCCCGCCGCCATGCGTGCCGGCCTGATCGGACGCGGCGTGCCGCCTCAGGCGATCTATCGCGACGATGCAGGTTATCGAACCTGGGATTCGGTCCTGCGGGCACGCGATGTCTATGGGCAGAAGCGCATGGTCATCGTGTCGCAACGCTTCCATCTCGATCGCGCGCTGTTCATCGCCCGCCAGCAAGGCCTCGACGCCTGGGGCCTGGAAGCACGCGATGTCGACACGCCCTACAGCATCTTCACCGAGCTGCGCCGCTATCCGTCGGCGTTGCGCGCCTACTACGACGCCTGGACCGGCGCCGAGGCCCGCGACGGCGGCAGCAAGGTCACGATCGGTGTCGATCCGCCTGGCTAGGATCGTGACGGCACAGTCGAAAAGAGGGCGCCCAGTCCTTCGGCCATCGTCGGATGCGCCAGCACGGCGTCCCGCAGGGCCGTGTAGGGCAGGCCGCCCAGCATGGCCGTCTGGACCGCTGCCATGACCTCACCCGCTTCGGCTCCGATCATCGCGAAACCGAGGATACGGTCGTCATGGGCGCTGACCAGCGCCTTCATGAAGCCTCGCCGCTCGTCGGTCGTGTGGGTGCGCAGCACGGCACTCATCGGCAGCCTTGCCACGCGCACGGTGATCTCCTGCCGTTGCGCCTCGCTCTCGCTCAGCCCGACGCGGGCAAGCGGGGGATCGGTGAACATGCAATAGGGGACCAGCCTGCCGTCCGTCGTGCGATGGGCGCCGGCGAGATTGTCCCGGATGATCCGGAAGTCGTCGAACGAGACATGAGTGAACTGCGGGTGGCCGGCACAACACTCGCCAATTCCCCAGACCTGAGGCGCGGAGGTTTCGAGGCGTTCGTTGACCTTGATGTAGCCGCGCTCGTCCAGTTGAACGCCGGCCTTCTCGAGGCCAATCGCAGCCGTGTTGGCGATGCGTCCTGCCGCGACCAGGATGTCGCTGCCCTCGATCGTTTGCTCGCCCGATGGCGTGCGTAGGCTGAGGGTGACCTGCTTGCCCGAACGACCTTGCACGCGCCCGATGTCGGTCGACAATCGTACGTCGATTCCTTCGTCGGTGAAGATCTGCTTCAGCTCCTCGGCCACGTCCGAATCCTCGCGACTGGCGATCTGGGGGCCACGCTCGATGATCGAGACACGGCTGCCGAAGCGACGAAAGGCCTGCGCCATCTCGAGGCCGACATAGCCGCCGCCCAGCACGATCAGGTGCGACGGCGTGCGGTCGAGCTCGAGCGTCTCGATATGCGTCAGCGGCGCGGCCGCCTCCAGGCCCGGGACCGGAGGAATTGCAGCATGGGTTCCGAGATTGAGGAAGATCCGTTCGGCTGCCAGCAGGCGCGTCCCGCCGTCATTCAAGCGCACCTCGATCGCCTTGGGGGCCACGAAATGCCCGTCGCCCATGATCAGCTGAGCGCCCGTTGCCTTGTATTGCTGCAAGGTGAGCTGGATCATCTCGTCGACCATCGCCCGCTTGCGCTCGCGCACCTTGGCCCTGTCGATGGTGATGGAACCGGTCAGCGCTCCGAAGCTTGCGGCGCGATGCATGAGGTCGGCGACCTTCGCGCTCCAGATCTCGTTCTTGCTGGGCAGGCAGGCGATGTTCGGGCAGGAGCCGCCGATCCATCGCCGCTCGATGACCGCTGTCCGCAGACCGGTCTGGGCCAAATGCCAGGCGAGATACATGCCGCCATTCCCACCGCCGAGAATGAGCGAGTCGAAGCGTTCGATCTCGGGCATCGGTTATCTCCCTGTGCTCTGTGCGGTGACCGCTCGCGCCACGTCCTGCTTCAGCAGATACAAGGAGACCGCCAACAGCACGACATCCTTCATCAGGAACGGAACGTTGCCCGCCATGGCAGGAAAGCCGCCGGCGGCCGCGTCCCAGCCGTTCGGCATGAAGGGGATGATGGTGACGGTCGCGATGAAGGTGATGGCCGATGCGGCAGCGCCCAGTATGCCGAGAGGCTTGTTCCAGAAGCCCAGGAACAGCAGGGCGCAGATCAACCACTCGGAAACGCCCAGGAACCAGCTGGCGCCGCGAATGCCGAAGACCGGATACATCCACCAGATGAGCGGGCCGTTGCTGATGAAAGGGATCAGCACCTGCGCCTCGTACTCGAACCACTTCTGGTAGCCGAAGAACAGGAAGATGACGACCATCGAGCCGCGCACCAGGTGGTAGTCGAGGTCGTTTGCCAGAAGGCCGCTCCTTGCCAGGCGACCTATCAACATCTGCATCAGCGCATTCGCCGTTGCCTGCTTGGCGAACGGCATCGCAAGGGGCTTGTCGGGGACATCGGCTTGTTTCATGGCCCACCTGTAAACTCCGTTTGCCGACAAAGGCTTTGCTGGATCTGCTGCGACTTGTTCGGTCTTGAGGCAATCACGGCGGCTCAGCGCCCCTGCGATCGTGCAACGTCGGCGGCCGAGATTCCTTCCAGGGCCAAGCCGTAGCCTACCGTGTCCTCGACGACGCGACGCAACTTCTGGGTCAGGGCGACACGGGTGTAGCTCGCAGTGAGGGGCGGAAGCCGGGCGATCCGGTCGGCAATCTCATGTGCCCGCTCGAGCAGTCTTTCGCGCGGCACGATCTCGCTCAGCACGCCCAGAGTCTTGGCTTCCTCGGCGGTGATCACCTGCTGCGTCAGCACGAAGGTGCGGCCGCGGATGCAGCCGATGACCTCGGGCCATAAGGAATGGATCCCATCACCCGGCACGATGCCGAAGGCGAAGTGCGGCTTGTCCTGGAACACCGTGTCGGGCGTGCCGATCACGATGTCGGCCAGCAGCACGTATTCGGAGTGGACCGTCGTCGGTCCGTTCAGCGCTGCGATCACCGGCACGGGGATGTCCAGCAGGTTCGACAGGACCTTCTTGCCCTCGCGGTAGATCTTGTCGTAGCCGCGCGGCGAGAAGAAGTCGAAGCCTTCGGGATCGATGCGATCGATGAACGCCTCGCCCGCACCGGTCAGGATGACGGCGCGATTGCCGGCGTCCTGACCGATATGATGGAAGAGCCTGACGAACTCTTCATGGGTGTGTCCGTTGAAGACGAGCGTGCCCCCGTCGGTGTGCAAGACGACCTCGAGCACGCCATTCGGCGAGCGGCTGAGCTTGGCGTGCGGAAATGTGTGCTGGTAGCTGGCAAGGGCGCCCATCGTGCTCGACCCTTTCTGTCGTGTTGACGTCGGGGGCCGTGACCTAGTGGGCGGCGCAATTCATTGGCAGGCCGGCCGCCTTCATATGAGTCATTCCAGATTGGCATAGGGCTCGGCGAGCTGGGCCTTGACGAAAGCCGCGAACGCCCGCGCCTTGGCACTGGGTCTGTGTCCTGACGGAAAGAGCGCCCACAGATCGAGCGTGGGCAGCGTCCAGTCGGTGAGCACGGCGCGCACCGCTCCGCTCGCCAGCTCTGGTGCGAACATCCACTCCGACGCGATGGCGTAGCCCATGCCTGAGAGCACAGCGGCGCGCACCGCCTCGGCGGCGCTCGCCCGCACACGCCCCGCCAGTGTGACCGTGACCTCCCTTTCGCCCCGTCGCAGGCTCCACTGATCACCACCCGCGCCTTCGCGCTGTGCGCTGAAGATCACGGCGCTGTGGCGGCCAAGTTCCTCTGGCGTCGCCGGCTTGCCCGCTCGCTCGAAGTAGGCCGGTGAGCCCACGACCATGCGGCGGCAGGTCGCGACCTTGCGCACGGTCAGCGAGGAAGTGCCCTGCGTGGCGGTGCGGAAGGCAATGTCGATACCTTCCTGAATGAGGTTGACCGGCAGATCGGTCAGCACGAGGTCGATCGAGAGATTGGGATGTGCGGCCAGGAAGGCCGTCAGGCGCGGCACGATGTGCAGGCGCGACAGCGTCACGGCGGCGCTTACCCGCAGCCGACCGGAAAGGCCAGCGGCGGCGGCGCGGGCGGCATTGTCGGCATCGTTTGCGGCTTCGATGGCGCGACAGGCTCGCGCATAGAAGCTTTGCCCCGCCTCGGTCGGTGCCAGGCCCCGCGTCGAGCGCATCAGCAGACGCGCGCCGAGTCGCTTCTCCAGGTGCGCGATGGACTTGGAAACCGCGGGCTGACCGATGCCAAGCTGACGCGCCGCTGCCGAGAACGATCCGGTTTCAACGACACGGACAAAGGTTTGCATCACCGCGAAGCGATCCATGATGTTGGACAGGGTGGCACTGCTTTCACCACGGCGGAACAGCGAACCGAAGGGGCGGGCTTTGCGGCGTGCGCTGTCGAAACGCAACATGCTTTTTGGGAAGAGCGGCCGCCTACGGACGAGCAATCTCCTCGCGATTCGTTGTCATCCGGAGACGTACAGTGGCAGAAGTGTTGAGCAGGGGCACGCTGACGGGCGTGCCTCTGTTGGGATTGTCCGTGGCATCCAGCATCAGGCACTTGCTCCAGGCAGCCGGCGATGCGCTGGAGACCGACAGCCTGTCGGCCAAGCAGCTGATCGAACGGGCAATCGCCCTTCTGAATGCGGCGCCTGTGAGAACGACCCCACTGCCCAGTCGCGATGCGCGAACCAAGGGGCTCGCGCCATGGCAGGTCCGTCGCGTGTCCGACTTCATCGACAAGCGTCTCGATGCGGCCCTCCCGATGCCGGACCTCGCCCAGGTGGCGAACCTCAGCGTCGGCTACTTCTGCCATGCCTTCAAGCGAAGCTTCGGCATGTCGCCTCACGCCTATGTCATGGCCAGGCGCGTTGAACGGGCGCAAAGGATGATGCTGACCACGAACGAGCCGCTCAGCCAGATCGCGGTGTCATGCGGCCTGGCGGATCAATCCCATCTGTCGCGCGTCTTCCGGCGAGCGCTCGGCTACAGCCCCAGCGCCTGGCGCCGGCACTGCAAGACCAGCCTCTGCGCTCTGTCACCGCAGGCGGCTCTCCGGAACCGCTGCCATGTCGCGTAGCTCCGGCACCGGCGAGACCACCGGCTTCCCGGCAAAATGCGCGTCGAGATTTCGGCGTACCAGCAAGGTCATGCGGCGCTGGGCATGTTCCGTGCCGCCGCCGAAATGCGGTGTCATCACGAGATTGTCGAGCGGCAGCAGATCCTGGCCCTCGTAGGGCTCCTCGTCGAACACATCGAGGGCAGCCCCTTCGATCACGTTGTTGCGCAGCGCGTCGGCGAGGGCGGTTTCGTCAACCGCCCAGCCGCGGCTGATGTTCACCAGATGTCCACGCGGACCCAGCGCCTTCAAAACTTCGGCGTTGATGATGTGGCGGTTGGACGCGTCCGAGCGCAGGCAGACCACGAGGTAATCCGCCCAGGCCGCCAGCGCCATCACGTTGGGAAAGTAGGGATAGTCGACGTCGCTGCGCTTGTTGCGGTTGCAGTAGCCGATCTCGACATCGAAACCCTTGGCGCGCTTGGCGAGCTCCGTGCCGATGGCGCCCAACCCCAGGATGCCGAGCTTGCCGCCGGTCAGGCCGGCGATGGCCCCGAACCGGTTGGGAATGCGCTTGGTCCAGTCACCGCGACGGATCATCTTGTCGGCCCGCACGACCCGGCGTGTCGAGGCGAGCAGGATCGCCATCGCCATCTCGGCAACATCCGGCGCGTTGGCATCCGCACCATGGGTGATCATGATGTTGCGTCGGCGGGCCGCTGCGAGGTCGATGCGTTCATAGCCCGTGCCATAGCAGCAGATCAGGGACAGCCGCGGCATCGAGGCCATCAGCGCATCCGACGCGCCGACGCTGCCGGTCGTTACCAGGGCCTGCACGTGGGGCTGCGCGGCCGCGGGCACCAGGGCGGGGTCCGGTCTGTCCATGTGCCCGGCGATCTCGTAGTTCTCCGAGAGCGCCGCGAGCGTTGTCCTTGTGAAATGAAAACCGGTGAGAATGACGGGACGCTGAGCCATGACTGCAGTATGACGAGCCCGCTGGCTCGGTAAATCGTCTTGTTGCACGCGGCGAAAAACCGGCTTGGCAAAGAACAAGGCGCTGTGCAAGGTGCCCCGCCACCAATCCATCTGCGTCCAACCGGCCCCACACTCCATGAAAATTGCCATTCTCAAAGAACGTCGGCCGCACGAAACCCGCGTGGCCGCGACTCCCGAGACCGTCAAGAAGCTGAAGACGCTGGGCGTGGCGGAGGTCGTGATCGAGGCCGGAGCAGGTCTCGCAGCGGCCTATCCCGATGAGGCATACGGCGAAGCTGGCGCCACGATCGCGCCGGACGCCGCGTCGGCAGCCGCAGCCGGAGATGTCATCTTCAAGATCCAGCGGCCGATGTCGGTGGCCGACGGCGTCGACGAGCTGGTCCTGCTGCGCCAGGGGCAGGTGCTGATGGCGCCGTTGTCGGCGCTCACCGAGCGCGACCTGGTGCAGGCGCTGGCCGCCAAAGGCATCACGTCATTTGCGCTGGAGCTGATCCCGCGCATCACGCGCGCCCAGTCGATGGATATTCTTTCATCCCAGGCCAACCTCGCCGGCTACAAGGCGGTGCTGCTGGCGGCCAACAATTTCGGTCGCATCTTTCCGCAGATGATGACTCCTGGCGGCACACTGGCGCCCTCGCGCACCTTCATCATGGGCGTTGGCGTGGCCGGGCTGCAGGCGATCGCCACGGCGCGACGGTTGGGTTCCGTCGTTACAGCAACGGATGTGCGGCCCGCCACCAAGGAGCAGGTGCAGTCGCTGGGCGCCAAGTTCGTGGCGGTCGAGGACGAGGAGTTCAAGGCCGCGGAGACGGCGGGCGGCTACGCCAAGGAGATGAGCGAGGCCTATCGCGCCAAGCAGGCAGCGCTGGTCGCCGATCACATCAAGACGCAGGACATCGTGATCACGACGGCCCTCATCCCGGGCCGCAAGGCGCCGGTGCTGGTGAGTGAGGACATGGTGAAGACCATGAAGCCAGGCTCCGTGATCGTCGACATGGCGGTCGAGCAGGGCGGCAACTGCCCGCTGTCGCAATTCGGCAACATCGTCGAGGCACACGGCGTGAAGATCATCGGTCCCGCCAATCTGCCGGGCGAGGTCGCGACAGATTCCTCTGCGCTGTTCGCGCGCAATCTCCTGAACTTCATCACGCCCATGGTCGACAAGGAGACCAAGGCGCTGAAGATCGATACCAACGACGAGGTCGTGAGGGGCACTCTGGTGACCCAGAATGGCCAGATCGTGCACCCCTCGCTCAGCCAGAACTAGGAGCGGCCAATGGACGACAGGCTTGCCGGCGAAGCGGCCAAGCTCGCGACTCAGGCGCAGGACCTCGCCACCAATCTCAAGGGCGTGGCGCAGCAGATCACGGACATGGCCGCGCAGGGCACACTGCCGCTGCCTGACGGTCACATGCCGTTCGTGTCGCTGCTCACGATTTTCGCCCTCGCCTGCTTCGTGGGTTACTACGTGGTCTGGCGCGTGACGCCGGCGTTGCATTCACCGCTGATGGCCGTCACCAATGCGGTGTCCTCGGTGATCATCGTCGGTGCGCTGCTCGCGGCCGGGCTGCGCGGCCTCGGCGCGGCGCAGCTGTTCGGTGCCATCGCCGTGGCGCTCGCCGCCGTCAACATCTTCGGTGGCTTCATCGTCACGCATCGCATGCTGTCGATGTTCAAGAAGAAGCCGGTCAAGAAGTAAGCGGGCAGGGAGACCAGCGGGATGTTCAGCCAGGAACTGGCCGCCTACGGCTATTTGATTGCGGCCATCTGCTTCATCATGGCGCTGCGCGGACTCTCGTCGCCGGAGACGGCGCGTGGCGGCAATCTCTACGGCATCATCGGCATGGTGGTCGCGATCGGCGTCACCGTGGCCACGCCCGGTGTCCTCTCGCCCTGGCTGATCGTGATCGGGCTCCTGATCGGCGGCGCCATCGGCACGGTGGTCGCCCTGCGCATCCAGATGACGGCGCTGCCGCAGCTCGTTGCCGCCTTCCACTCGCTGGTTGGCCTGGCCGCGGTGTTCGTGGCAGCGGCCGCGTTCGTGTCACCCGATGCCTTCGGCATCGGCTCGCCTGGCAACATCAAGACGCAGAGCCTGATCGAGATGGGGCTCGGCACCATCATAGGCGCCATCACCTTCACCGGCTCGATCGTGGCCTTCGCCAAGCTGCAGGGCCTGGTCTCGGGGGCACCGCTGATCTTCCGCGGCCAGCATCCGCTCAACGCCTTGATCGGCATCGTGCTGATCGTGCTGCTGGTGTGGTTCGCCATGCGCGGCAATGCCATCACTTTCGTCCTGCTGATCGCGCTGTCGCTGGCGGTGGGCTTTCTGCTGATCCTGCCGATCGGCGGCGCCGACATGCCGGTGGTGGTGTCGATGCTGAACTCCTATTCAGGCTGGGCGGCCGCCGGCATCGGCTTCACGCTGGGCAACACCGCGCTGATCGTCACCGGCGCCCTGGTCGGCTCGTCGGGCGCGATCCTGAGCTACATCATGTGCAAAGGCATGAACCGCTCGATCTTCAATGTGATCCTGGGCGGCTTCGGCACCGATTCGTCGGCTGGGGGCGCAGCCAACGCCAAGACCGACAAGCCGGTCAAGGCGGGCTCGGCCGAGGATGCTGCCTTCCTGATGAAGAATGCCCAGTCGGTGATCATCGTGCCGGGCTACGGCATGGCCGTGGCGCAGGCCCAGCACGCGCTGCGCGAGATGGCCGACATCCTGAAGGAGGACGGCGTGCAGGTGCGCTACGCCATCCACCCGGTCGCCGGCCGTATGCCGGGCCATATGAACGTGCTGCTGGCCGAGGCCA
>Ga0081455_10008450_pt1 | contig 10706 bp, 11 predicted proteins | sample TabmetS3T2R1_FD_70207 | JGI IMG/M metagenome (GOLD analysis project Ga0081455, IMG submission 70207) | Tabebuia heterophylla rhizosphere microbial communities from the University of Puerto Rico - S3T2R1 | ecosystem: Host-associated > Plants > Roots > Rhizosphere ... | reverse complement strand
CAATTGGAAACGGGCGCCACCCATGACATACGGATTTTGATGGGCTCGGCAGCGATGGCAGCGCTGACGCCGAAAAGACCGAAAGCACACGCGCCGGTCAGCGCGGATCTCAAGAAGCGCATGATCTTCCTCCCAGTGTTCGCCGGGCTTGCGCGCGAAATCGCAAGCTTCTCGCCGCGAGCGAAGATTGTCGGAGGTCCAACGGATTTTGGCAAGGTTGCGCTTCCAGATACGGTCCCACGATCCGGTACGTGGGCTGCGTTAGTTTGGCGCAATGGCGAGACATTCGCACGAGCCCCGACGACCGACTTTAACGAATGGCAAACCGTTTAAGTCCCGGTTTCCCCGTTTAGGGAAAAGTTAGATCAACGGTTTACTACCGAGGGACAACGCATTTGCGAAAAAGAATTTTAAGCACATCCGCCCCATAACCACCTGCGTTGGAGTCGGGCAGGGGTATCGATGTCTCCCACACGCGCGACGCTGGTCTGGTGCCTGGTCGGCACGATGGCGCTGATGACAATCGTGAGTTTCGCGTTGGCGAGGCTCACGGTCGACTTCAGCAGTCCGTGGCTGCCGTTGGCCATCACCTGCCTTTATGGCATGAGCATTTTCTACGTTTATCGGCGACCTGACCCGCATCTCTGCGCGGTCACCGAGGCGGCAGCGCAGATGCTGCTCATCCTGCTGTTTGGCATTCTGCTGACCTACGCCGCGATGGCGACGAACTTCCCCTATCGCGACGCCGAGCTTTATGAGATCGATCGCGCGCTGGGCCTGGATCGGCGCGCTTATCTCGATTTCGTCAACAGCCGGCCATTGCTGGCCGAGCTTGCCGGCTATTGCTATCAATCCTTGTTGCCGCAGTTCGCGCTGGTGCCGATGGTGCTGATGGTTGCCGGCCAGTTGCCGCGCCTGCGACGCTGGATGATTGCGTTCGGCCTGGCGCTGATCGCAACCTCGGCTATTTCGGTTTTTACGCCGGCGGTGGCCGCGTTCGTCTATCTTGACCTGTCGCCGCAGGTTTATGCGAACATCGCATCGACGGTGTACACCCATGTGCCAACGCTCGAAGCCCTGCGGGCAGGCATGCTTCATTCCGTCAAGCTTGACAATCTCGAAGGCCTGATCACGTTTCCGAGCTTCCATACCACTGGCGCACTTATGTTCATCTAGGCGTTCCGGTCGGTGCCTTTCGTGCGCGGCCCCGCAGCCGCGCTCAATATCTCACTCATTCTGGCAACGCCGATCGACGGCGCGCACTACTTCATCGATCTGGTGGGCGGAGCAACCGTCGCCTTTGCGGCCATCGCCGCAAGTTACTGGCTGTGCCGCCATGCCCGTGCGGACGAGGATTTGGCAGTCGCAGTTCCAGCGGCTCCCGCCACAGCCAAGTCCGCCGGTGCCTCGATCTGACTCAACCCCGAGCGGATGTTCTGGTTGTGGTGGAAGACGTTGTCGGGGTCGTACGTGGTCTTCACGTCCACCAGCCGGTCGTAGACGGAGTTGCCGTACGCCTCGCGGACCCGGTCAGGGCCTTCGTCGCCGCCGAGGAAATTGACGTAGACGCCTTCGCGGAATTGGCCGAGGGCGGCGAAGAACCTCCTCGTCCAAGCAATGTCCCGGTCGCCGAAGCCCTCGCCGGGCCGCCACACACTATCAAGGGTGATGGCGTGCGAAGCCTGCCGGTTGCCGAACGCGGTCATGTCCTCTGACACTCGGCTCACCGCCCCCTTCAGATGGAACATCGCTACGTACGACCGCGGCGACGAGCAGGAGAATGCGTGCTCGACGATCACGTCGATGAGCTCGTCGCTGAGCTCGGGGAGGTGTGTGGACTTCCAGTAGTAGTTCCAACCGTGGACGACGGTCGAGTCGAGCGCGCTCTGGAATCCCACGTACGGCGTGCGCCCGACCAGGTCGAGGAGGGGAGTCCGGCATGCCCGGAGGGGGCGGAGCACCTGCTCACCGTCTTCGATCGGTCCGGCGTAGCAGGTACCGACCATCACCACCGGGCGCCAGTGCAGATCCTCGGCGATGACCGGTAGCGGCGGCGCGGCGCCGAACCTCACGACCGTGCCGAGCTCGTCGGGAGCGTCGCGGATGAATTCGCGGTAGAAGCGGAGGACTTCCCTGGCGTCGCTCGCGTCCCAGAGGATGGGCCCGGCCAGAACCGTGGGCCCCACGGAGTGGAGGCGGAACTCGAACGAGGTGACCACGCCGAAGTTGCCGCCGCCCCCTCGCAACGCCCAGAACAGGTCGGGGTGCTCGTCCGCGGACGCGCGCAGCAGCTCGCCGTCGGCAGTCACGACGTCGACGGTGAGAAGGTTATCGACCGTGAGACCGTGCTTGCGCATCAACCAGCCGATGCCACCGCCGAGGGTGAGCCCGGCGACTCCGGTGTGGCTCACGATTCCGCCGGTAGTGGCCAGACCGTGCGCCTGAGTCTCGTGGTCGACGTCGCCCCAAAGCGCACCACCCTGCACCCATGCCCTGTGGTGGGCGGTATCGACCCGCACGGCTCGCATTGCCGAAAGGTCAACGACAATCCCATGGTCGCAAACGGCGGTGCCCGCCACATTGTGGCCCCCACCCCGTATGGCGATCTCCAGATCGTGGTCGCGAGCGGAACGCACGGCCGCGATCACGTCGGCGGCCCCGATGCAGCGGGCGATCAGGCGCGGGCGGCGGTCTATGGCACCGTTCCAGACTGCACGGGCAATGTTGTAGTCGACGTGGTCGGCACAGATTAGCCGGCCACGGAACCCGTCGATCGCTACGACGGTTGGCTCCTTGCTCTCACGGTCGAGTTCCGCGGTCATCGATGTTGCCATCGTGTCCTCCTCTTTCGACAGCCGCATCGGACAGCCCCGGACCGCTGCCGTAAAGTCAAGAATCTGGACTTCACAATCGAAGGCGGGTGCCGAATACTTGCCGTTGTGAGGACGTACGGCCAATACTGCCCCATCGCCCGCGGCGCCGAGATCTTCGCCGAGCGCTGGACACCGCTGATCATTCGCAACCTGCACCTTGGCTGCGGAAACTTCAGCGAGATCCTGGAGGGCGCCCCCGGACTCTCCCGAACCCTGCTCTCAGAGCGGCTCAAGCAGCTCGAACGGCTCGGTGTCGTCGAGTCGGCACCCAAGCCCGACGGGCGCGGGCACCACTACGAGCTCACGTCTGCGGGTCACGACCTCTTCAAAGTCTGCCAGTCGCTCGGCGAGTGGGGTGCGCGTTGGCTCGAGATCGCGCCCGAGAATCTCGACCCCTTTGTGGCTCTGTGGTCGATGTGCAATGCGCTGCGCCGAGACCGGCTTCCGGATCGACGCGTCGTCATCCGCTTCGATTTCACCGGGCGCCCGCGCCGTGAACGCTATTGGCTACTCATCGAGCTCGGAGACACCGAGATCTGCAAGACAAACCCCGGCCTCGACGAGGACCTCTACATCACGGCGGAAGCCGAAGCTTTCGTCAAATGGCACGCCGGCCAACTCACCTGGGCTCAAGCCACCCGTGACGGCCGCATCCAACTCGACGGCACCCCGTCGCTGGTAAGGGCCTTCCCGACCTGGAACGCCCGCAGCATGTTCGCCCACATCACGCCGGTCTCCCGCAGCACCGCGAGCCCCGCAGGCTGACATCAAGCGATTCCTGGCCAACTGTTAGCCCGATGAAACCGGGCGTTGGTCCCTTCAAAAATCCCACATTTACTGCGTGTACGGTGCTGCCGCTTCCTGGTGCCAGATCAGCAGGCGGCGTCGAATCAGAGCCATGGCCTTGACCAGCACGTAGCCGACCACGGCGATCTCGACGATGCCGGCGAATACGCTGGTCGAATTGGCAAAGCGGGAAGCCGTTATCATTGCGCCACCGAGACCGTATCCGCCCATCAGCATTTCGGCCACCACCGCGACAATAAGCGACAGCGGCAAGGCCACCTGCAATCCGGTCATGATTTGCGGCGACGCCGCGGGCAAGATCACCTGGTGCAGGAGTTCGCGATTGGTCGCTCCCATGTTGCGTGCCGACCAGATCAGCTCCCGTTCGACGCCCTGAATGGCGATGACCGTCGCCGCAATCACGGGGAAGATGGCATCGATGACGATGATGGTGATTTTCGAAAGGTCATAGACGCCAAGCCAGAGAATCACCACGGGCAGGAAAGCGATCTTCGGCATTGGAAAGCCGACCGAGACGATGGGGTCGAAAAACCAATGCGCGATCACATTGCGTGACATGGCCATTCCAATCATCACGCCCCCGATCGCGCAAATTGCGAATGCGACCAGCGCGCGGTAGAGCGTAAGCGCGGTATTGATCCAAAGATCGCCGGACACGGCGTCGGTCCATATCCGTCCGAGCACGGCGCTCAACGCCGGCAATTGAAATGGGGTGAAGACGCCGCTCCGCGCCAGCGCTTCCCAGGCAATTGCCAGCGCCAGAATTGAGAAAATGCGCGCGAAGCCCCATACCAGCATGTACAGGAATCGCGCCGCCTTTTCCGGCACGCCGTCTGGTTCGCCGCGGCGCGGCGTCGCTTTGTTCAATCCCGCCATGCGAGCGTCCGCTTGGTGATCTGCAGATAGAGTCGATCGGCCGCGAAGCCGAGAAACGCCACGCAGAGAACAACCGCATACATGGCGTCGTAGGACCCGTTGGCTCCGAGCACGCCAATCAAATGGCCAAAGCCCTTCTGCGCCACGATCAGTTCGGACGAAACCAGGAGAATAAAGGAAAGCGCGAGCGCGGTGCGGATGCCGTTGAGCAGCTCCGGCATGGCGCTAGGCACGACGACATCCCAAAGCATGCGCAGCCGGCTTGCGCCCATGCTGCGCGCCGACCACACCAGCGCCTGCTCGCTCGAACGCGCGCCGTTGAAGGCGCCGATTGTCACCGGGAGCATGCAGCCCAGGAAGATCAGCAGGATCTTTGAACCGTCGCCAAAGCCGAGCCAGATCACCGTGACGGGGATCAGTGCCGACTTCGGCAGCGGATAAAAAATCTCAACCAGCGGCGCGAGAAGAACGTTGATCGGCTTCCACCAGGCCATGGCGATGCCAACTGTTCCTCCGACGATGATCGCCAGCGTCAGTCCCGCGCCGGCGCGGTACAGCGAGGACGTGCCGTTGCTGATGAGCTCGCCGTCCTTGACCATGTCAATACCGGCGATGATGACATCGGAGAGAGGCGGCAGCGCACTGCTCGACACAAGCTCCAGCCGCGCGATCACCTCCCAGGCGATCGCGAGCAGTACCAGCGGGAGATATCGAATAAAAGACTGTTTCATGCTTCAAGCGCCGCGCTAGACCCGTTTGCCCTGCGCCTTGATGGCTTCTTCCTTCACCAGATTCCAGATTTCGTCGACCTTCTCGACGAAGAACTTGTTCTTGAAAATGTCCGGATCGTTCTTGTCGAACCTCGTGTTGACGATGGTCTTGATGCGACCCGGACGGGCCGACATGACGGCCACGCGATCGGCAAGATAGACCGCCTCCTGCACATCGTGAGTCACGAAGATCACCGTTTTCGGAGTGCGTTGCCAGATGCGCAAGAGCTCGCTCTGCATCAGGCCACGGGTCTGCGCATCGAGCGCGCCGAACGGCTCATCCATCAACAGAATCTTGGGATCGAAGGCGAGTGTCCGCGCGATCGCGGTGCGCTGCTTCATGCCTCCCGAGAGCTGTGACGGGTAGCTGTCCTCGAATCCGGCAAGGCCGACGAGGTCGATGAAATCCATTGTGCGCTTCTCACGTTCGTCCTTAGGCATGCCCTGTCGTTCAAGCCCGTACAGAATGTTGCCGCGCACGGTTTTCCACGGAAACAATGCGAAGTGCTGAAAGACGATGCCGCGGTCAGGCCCCGGGCCGGCGACCTTCTGGCCATCGATCAGGATCGCTCCGGTCTCCACCGGCAAAAAGCCGCCGATGAGATACAGCAGCGTCGACTTGCCGCAACCGGATGGGCCGAGCAAGGCGACAAACTCGCGATTGGCTACCTCAAGTGAGACCTGATCGAGCGCAAGCACCTCGCGTCCGCGCGGCGGACGATAGAGGTGATTCACCCGGTCGATAACGATTTGCGCGGCTACGGTCATGTCGCCGGAAAGCGTCCCCAACGAGCGCAATCTGTCAAGCTCCGGGCACGCTGGTCCGGCGTTTTCATTTCCCTATAATGCACGCACCGTCAGACTTCTTGAAAGGAAACGTTGTGCCGAACGCACTTGACGAAGCCCGCCGGGAGCTCGCACTCGCCAATCGGATTGTTGCCAACGAGGGCGTCATTGACGCCTTCGGCCACGTCAGCATGCGTCATCCCGAGAACCAAAATCGTTATCTGCTGTCTCGATCCCGCGCGCCCGAGCTGGTGACGCCGGACGATTTCATTGAATACGACCTCGACTCGCAGCCGCTGCGCGACCCCGGCGTCGGCCAATATTCGGAGCGGGTGATCCACGGTGAAATCTACAAGGCGCGGCCGGAAGTTAATTCGGTCTGCCATCATCATTGTCCGGCATTCATGCCCTTGCTTGCCACCGGCACCGACTACATGCCCGTTTTCCACCTCGGAGCCGTCGGCGGGATCCGCCCGCCGTTCTGGGACCAGCGGGACGAATTTGGCGATACCAACATGCTGGTCGTAAAGCCGGAGGAGGGCGCTTCGCTCGCCCGCGCGCTTGGCAAGCATTGGATGGTGCTGATGATGCGACATGGCGTCACTGTCGCCGGCACCAGCTTGCGGGACTGTGTTTTCCGCTCGGTGTTTTCGGCGCGCAATGCCGAGTACCAGGTGCGAGCGCTGACGATCGGCACCGACATCGCCATGCTGTCCCCGGGCGAGACAAAACTGGCTGGCCAGATCAGTTCTAAGACCACGGGCCTCATGCGCTCGTGGGAATATTGGTCCATGCGTGTAGCCAACAAGGCAGCGGCTCCTGCCTCTGTTGCCAGCAAGGCCGGACCGCCGCGCACAAAAACCAGTCGGATGCGCAGCAAGGCCAGGCCGAAACGGGCCGCCAAGACGCGACGCCGACGTTGAGCTATTGAATGCAGCCCCGCAGAGGCCGTACCGTCGCGTCAACAAGTATAAAGGGAGGACACGCATGAACAGGGTCATGAACCTGGCTGGCGCGATCGGCTTGATCGCGCCGCTCGCGCTCGCCGCAGATTCCGCGTCGGCGGAGGACACGCTCAAGGTGGTCATCGGGCAGATCAACAATTGGGAAAACCAGGCGCCGACGCTTGGGCAGGACGCGGGCATCTTCAAGAAGCATGGGCTTGTGCTCGAAAATACCGGCACGCAGGGCGCTGGCGAGACGATCCAGGCAGTCATCTCCGGCAGCGCCGATATCGGCGCAGGCGTTGGTGCTGCCGGTGTGATGCGTGCCTTCTCGAAAGGCGCGCCGGTGCGCATTCTGGCGCCCGCCTTTACCGGCACCGGCGATCTCTATTGGTACGTCAAGCCAGATTCGAAGATTCAAAGTCTGAAGGATACCACGCCCGAAAACACGATCGCCTATTCGACGAATGGTTCGAGCTCGCACAACATTGTCGTGGCCTTCACCAGCGAACTCGGCGCAAAGGCAAAGCCAACGGCCACCGGTGGCCCCGCTGGAACCCTCACTGCTGTGATGTCCGGTCAGGTCGACATTGGCTGGGCGGCGCCGCCGTTCGGGCTGAACGAGATTAAGGAAGGCAAGATCCGCATCGTGGCCTACGGCAGTGATGTACCGTCTCTGCGCGGACAGACTGTACGCACGTTGATCGTCAATGCGGACTCGCTCAAAAACAAGCGCGACGCGATCATGCGCTTCATGGATGCGTATCGTGAGGCAGTCGACTGGATGTATTCGGATCCCAAGGCGCTCGAGATGTATTCCAAAAAACTGAATCAGCCGGTCGCTATGCTCAAGGAATCGATGGATAAATTCCATCCCAAGGAGACGATGCAGACCGACAAGTTTGCCGACCTCGACGGCGCGATTGGCGATGCGGTGAAATTGAAGTTTCTGGATAAGCCGCTGACCCAGGAGCAGGTTACCGAGTTGTTGCAGATTCCGCCGCGCAAGAAATAGTCGGCGACAGGCGCCGTGAAATGAAAAGGGCCGCTGGAATGCAGCGGCCCTTCAATCTCGTCACGATTCGAATTGCGGCTTATGCCCCCTTCTTCTTCTTGCCGCCGGCCTTTGCTTCCTTGCATGGGCCCGCCTTGGCACCTTTCGCCTGATCCTTCATCGCGTAGCAGGCGTTGATGTAGTTGAAGCTGAGGTCGCCCTTCTTCGCGCAAACCGGTGCATAGGGGGCTCCCCAGCATGTCGGCCACTGCGCCTGCGGTGCCGGTGGCGGCGCCGCCGCTGCTGCTTTCTTTTTCTTGGCTGCTTCACTCGGCACAGCCGAACCAATCACGAATGCAACTGCAGTCACCGCCACGAACGTGGCGTAAGCAAGTTTTCTGATCTGCATGTGACTCCTCCCGAGACTTGAACAAAACCATAGTAGGAGGTGACGCGCCGCATTGACAAGAATTTTACACCTCGGATAGCTGTCGCAAGTCTGAACGTGCGTTCATTTAGCCGCTCGTCAATGCCGGCGCTTGGACAGACTGTCGATGGCGTTCAGGATCGCGGCCCGACCCGATTTCAGGGTCTGGCGCAGCGCTTCGTGCTTGCCAAGCGCGCCCATCTCACGCTGGCGGAAAACCGTCGAAGTGACCATGAGCGGATCGAGCCCCAGCTCGCGCAGGGTGGCAGCGGATTCTTCCATCTCGGCGGCCCGGCGCTCGCCGTGGCTTGCCATGCGCTCAAGGTTGTAATCGGCCATTTTGGTCCAATCGAGCGTCGGATAATTGTTCTTAAGGGATGTTGTCACTTCCTCCAGCACCCCGGCGCGGGCCGCGGCGAGGAAGCATTCGAGCGTCAGGGCCTCCATACCCTTGATCATGACGCTGCGGATCATCTTGATTGCTGCGGCCGAACCAAGGTCGGGACCGACTACCGAAAACCGCATGTCCAGCTCGCGCAACAGAGGCGAGATTTCCTCGGCGTGTGGACCTGACAGCAGCAGCGGCGTCCGGTGCCGGGCAGGGTGAATGGCCGCAATTACCGCCACATCCACGTAGCGGGCACGCTCTCCCAGCAGCTTGGCAGTCTCCTGCTTGCGACCCGGCGACACCGAATTGATGTCGAGATAGTACGGATTCCCACTCAGATGCGGCGCGATCGAGACAGCCGCGTCCACGCTGGAGGCGGCGGTAACCGCGGATATGATCATGTCCGCATCACGCACCGCGTCCCCGGCGGAGGAAGCGATGCGGACGCCCATGTTCTCGCCTGCCGATTTCAGCGGTTCGCCGGCGCTGTCCGGAAACAAGATATCCCAGGCGGCAATGCGGTCGATGCCGGTGTCGCGCAGGCCGGAAGCGATTGCCTGGCCGGCCTCGCCAAAACCGATGAACGAAATGCGCGGTGTGTTGCGGCGGGTCATCGATAACTGCGCTCACGAATCCGGCACACCAGGGACTGGTGGCGTCCCCTTGGTATGAAATGACTTTATCGTTTGCAGGCCCCACGCCTGTCCCTTCTTGCGCTCCGCCTCGGTCCAGGTGATCGGCTTCCAGTCGGGTGCCAGCACGAGCCTCGCGCCGGCGCAGGACACCTCGACCCGGTTGCCGCCTGGTTCGTACACGTAGAGAAAAAAGGTCTGCTGGATCGCATGCTTGTGGGGCCCGGTCTCGATGTAGACGCCATTCTCGAGAAAAACATCAGCGGCACGAAGCACGTCCTCGCGCGCATCGAGCGCGAAGGTGACATGGTGCAGACGGCCTTTGGTGCCGGTGTGGTCGCGCGTGTAGGCAAAATCGTAGCTCTTGTTGGTCGCTGTCATCCACATGCCGGCTTCGCTGCCGTCGTCGAGCACAATCTGCTCGGTCAGCTTGAAGCCGAGATAGTTCTGGAAGAATTCGCGGTTGGCCTTGATGTCGACCGCAAGCCCGTTGAAATGGTCGATCCTGCGAACGTTGATGCCGCGCGCGGGAAAACGCTGCGCCTGATTCTTGAGAGCGGGCTTGAGTTCGGGCGGCGCCTCGTACCACTCGGTTTCGTAGTAGATCTCGAATTTATGGCCGTCGGGGTCGGTGAATACAAATGTCTTGCCGTGACCAAGATCGCCGTCGCTCCAGCCGAGGTCGAAGCCGGAACCCTTCAACGCGGTGGCACGCCGTTCCAGCGCCTGCGGCGAGCGCGTTCGGAAGGCGGCATGGCCGAGACCGGATGAGTTCGAAGCCGTCAGCTTGAGCGAATAACGCTCATAGTCGTCCCATCCTCGCAGGTAGACGCTGTCACCTTTCGCGCCGCTCTGGGTCATGCCCATCACCTCGATGAAGAACTTGCGGCTTTCCTCGAATTTGGGAGTCAGAAGTTCGACATGGCCGAGATGAGCAATGTCGTGAATTGGTTCAGTTGCCATAACTTTCTTCTGGGTTGTTTGGTCAATTCTGCCGAAGCGTGCGAACGAAAGCCAGTACAAGGTTGTTGGCCGGCATTGGGACTATTTCGGCCGCGGTTAAGCCGGCGTCTTGCGCCAACACATTGAGGTCGTCAACATCGCGCACGCCCCATTGCCGATTTTCGGCACGCAGCGTGGCATCGAATTGCGCATTGCTCGGCGCGGTGTGCCTGCCGCCACGCTTGAATGGTCCGTAGACAAAAAGAC
>Ga0081455_10008449_pt1 | contig 10706 bp, 8 predicted proteins | sample TabmetS3T2R1_FD_70207 | JGI IMG/M metagenome (GOLD analysis project Ga0081455, IMG submission 70207) | Tabebuia heterophylla rhizosphere microbial communities from the University of Puerto Rico - S3T2R1 | ecosystem: Host-associated > Plants > Roots > Rhizosphere ... | reverse complement strand
GCAAGTACGCTTACGTCGTTTGGAGGTTGTCGAATGACAGCACACGCCTGACTTTACGTAGCGTTAACGACAAGGTAATCCCGACGGAAACCAAGGACTCCGCGGCGGTGAGTGCGCTCTTGACGAAAAACGCGCGTAACCCCGGGCTGTTTGGCGAAGAAATCGAGTTTCGCAAAGAGAAATAGCTGACTGTCTCCTGTCATGTTGAGCGGCGCGAAACATCTCTAATTGTTTGCTTCGCGAACGAGTAAGAGAGAAAAAACTTGAGATTCTTCGCTTAACTCAGACTGACAGCCTGCACAACCTGTAACCAGGGAACGATTCGACCAACGCAAAGACCGGGCACAATTTTCGTCTATGCGACAATTGATGATCGAAGGCTCTTCTGACACAGTTCGAGATGCTTGGATCGCGAAATCGTTTTTGCGCAATATTTCTTCTGCCGCTTGTATTCTTTTTCTGCGCTCAGGGAGTTGATGCGCAACGAACGCCGTCGGCTACGTCGGGTGCCAGCGCGTCGCCATCTCCGACACCGGCTGTCTTTTCCCCGCAAACCCTGGCCGACCTGAACCGATTGCAGCAGGCGGCTTTGACCAGCGATTACGCTTACCGGCAGGTCGCTCACCTTTCGAACAACATCGGGCCACGCTTGACCGGATCTCCACAGGCGGCCAAAGCGGTTGAGTATGTTGCCAACGAATTGAAATCCCTAGGCTGCGAAGTGCAGTTCGAGAAAGCGATGGTGCCGCATTGGGTGCGCGGCGAAGAGACAGCAGCGCTGGTTCAATTTCCCGGGCAAGCGCCAGGCACGACTCAAAAAATTGTGCTCTGTGCACTGGGCGCAAGTGTGGCGACCCCTCCGAATGGAATCGAAGCCGAGGTGATCGCGGTCAGAAATTTCGATGAACTAAAATCGCTGCCGCGCGACAAAGTTGCGGGTAAAATCGTGCTCTTCAATTATCCATTCGATAAGCGAATGGCTGCGGAAGGTCGTGGCGGCGAAGCATACGGTGAAGCAGTTGTTTATCGTAGCAAGGGCCCAGTCGCGGCTGCGCGACAAGGGGCTGTCGCCTGCTTGATCCGTTCGGTGGGTGGAGCTGACTATCGCCTTCCCCATACTGGCGAGACGGATTACGTGAGTGACGCGCCGAAGATTCCAGCCGGCGCGGTGACCGCTGAAGATGCGGATTTGATCGCCGCGCTGGCCGGACAAGGATCAGTCAGAATGAAATTGGTTTTGACGCCGCAAACCTTGCCCGACGTCGAAAGCGCGAATGTGATCGGTGACATCAAAGGAAGCGAACATCCGGAACAAGTGGTGGTCGTTTCCGGTCACCTGGACTCATGGGACCTGGGAACAGGCGCAATCGATGATGGTGCCGGCGTCGCGGTCTCCATGGAAGCGGCAAATCTGATTCAAAAACTTCATCTCAAACCGAAACGCACAATTCGGGTGATCGCGTGGATGAACGAAGAGAACGGTCTCGCCGGGTCGAAACAGTACGCAAAAGATCACGAGAAAGAATGGACGAACCATTTCGCGGCCATGGAAACAGACGGTGGCGCCGATCATCCGCTTGGCATCAACATCAAGGCAAACCCGGATGTGAAAAAAATGTTCGAACCTGTCGCGGCAATTTTGAAGGAGTCAGGCGCCGGCATGCTTAATCTGGTCGAACACTGTGGCGCCGACATTGGCCCGATGGAAAAAGCTGGTGTCCCGGCTTTCAGTCCGATCCAGGACAGCCGTTTTTATTTCAATTATCACCACACAGCCGCTGATACGCTGGACAAGATCGTGCCGAAAGAACTGGCAGAGAATTCTGCCGTAGTCGCTGTCCTCGCGTATTCGCTTGCGAACATGGAGCAGCCGTTGCCTCGTTGAAGATCTAAACCGGCAACGGCGACCTCGCGCTGTAGCCACGGCCCCTGTGGGCCGTCTCGTTGGCCGAAAGCAAGCCGAGCACGACCGGCCACAGGCCGGTGGCTACAACTGTTCAGCGGCGCATCAAATTGCGCCCTTCGTTGAGCAAAAGATTCTGAAATCGGCGGCCGCGGTTGCGCGCAAATCGCCATGGCCCGGCATCGACGAAATAAGTGAGCAGAATGCTGTCGCGCGTTTTGACCTCCGGCCCGACCGGATCTGCGGAATGCCAAGTATTGTCAGCCACTGCAAATGCGTAACCGCTATTGGGTGAGAATGGCATCTGCGCCTTTTTTGGTTTCCTGCCATTCGGAAGTACTTCGTGAAAAATAGTCCCGATGTGCGGCGTCGAGTTATCCGGCGGCAGGTAGAACTGGACGGTGATCCCTTTCCAGAGGCTATCAGTGTGCTTGAAGATGCGGTATCCAGGAATATCGCGAGTCAGAATCGGCACTGGATACATTTTGACTTTGGCAAAGTCGACGCCGAACCGGCGCTCCAAACCCGGCGCGAGTCGCTGCACAAAAGCTTTCTCCAACTCTTTGGAACGCAACGCATGGCCGGCCGCGTCCCAGATTCCACGCTTCATCGGCGGCAAATGGCGGATGTACTCCGGGAAAAGATCAATCTTGGCGCGAGTCGGTTTGCCATCCGGTCGGCTGCTGCCCACTTTACTTTTGCCAGACATGGCGCGGTAGTCGTCCGCCACAGGCATCGCTTGCAACATCTCCGTGTAAAAATCATCGGGAAACACGCGATCGAATCTCAGGTGATAAAATGGCGCGTCGTCGGCATTCGCGTTTTGAACCGAGTTCGCCACAAAGGCGGTCAAATCATTGACTGACCACGATTGTCTCATTGATTCAATTGTTCCCGTGAATCATGAGCCAAACAACTGAAAAACGCTCGCGTTTCGCGCGCTTCGGGCGCTGGATTGCCGAGTTAATTCTGGTGTTCGTTGGCGTTTACGCTGCTTTTCGGCTAAGTAATTACCAGCAACATCAGCAAGACGCCCAACGGCGTGACCAAATTCTGGGATTCATCGAGCAAACGTTGAGCGAAGGAATCAAGAGCTCAAAAGTTAACCGCGCGAAAGAACAAGAACCAGAAGCCGCGGAGTTTCGGCGCGCGTTGGACGCCGGTGAGATGCCGCCGTTGCGTCCCTTTGTTTTCATCACGGACTACAGCCCAAGCGACCTGGCCACAATGCTGCAATCCGGAGGGGTACAACTGCTCGACGTGCAGACACTCAGGGCGCTGCGCAGCGACGAATCAGTTATCCGATGGGGACTCCAACGCATGACGCGTTATCAAAAATTAAGTGATGACCTGATCGTGCCGAACCTTGGCCAGGACATTTCATTTTTTTACGATCCAGCTACCAGGAAATTGCGAAAACAATTCGAGATATATCCAAAAGCTCTGGAAGCGAGAGTGGACTTTGCTCACGAGCTTGAACGAACTCACACAGAGTTGCTCAAACAAATCCAAGCAGAACGGCAACGAAATCGTTAACGTGAATCGAACAATCCGAATCTTCGCGCTTCTTTTTTTCATTCTGGTCGCGCGTTTCGTGTCGGCAGCCGATTACCCACCACCAACAGAAGGCGATTACACCATTCGCGATTTCAAATTTGCTTCAGGTGAAACATTGCCGGAACTGCGTCTCCATTATCGGACACTAGGAAAACCGGAGAAAGATGCGCAGGGCAAAACAACGAACGCCGTTCTCATTATGCACGGGACAACTGGCAGCGGGGCGCAATTTATCCGGCCGGAGTTCGCCGAGGAACTGTTCGGAAAAGATCAGACCCTCGACGCGACGAAGTTTTTCATCATTCTGCCGGACGGGATCGGCCACGGCAAATCCAGCAAGCCCAGCGATGGGCTGCACGGGAAATTCCCGCGTTACGGTTACATGGACATGGTCGAAGCGCAGTATCGGTTGCTTACCGAAGGACTCGGCGTGAACCACGCGCGACTAGTGATGGGAACCTCAATGGGCGGAATGCACACCTGGCTATGGGGCGAAATGCATCCCGATTTCATGGACGCGCTGATGCCGCTGGCGAGTTTGCCGACACAAATTTCCGGACGAAACCGAGCCTGGCGCCGCATGGTGATCGACGCGATCCGTAATGATTCGACCTGGGAAGGTGGTGAGTACAAGACGCAGCCGCCGAGTCTGCGTACCGCGGCCGAGATGCTTTGGTTCATGAGTAGCAATCCCGTGTTGCGTCAGAAGGACGCGCCTAACCTTGCGAAAACGGACGAAGTTCTCGACAAATTCGTGGAGCAAATCCTGAAGGCTGATGACGCCAATGACGTGCTCTATGCGCTGGAGGCTTCACATGATTACGATCCCGGACCGAACCTGGAAAAAATCCAGGCGCCGCTTTTGGCAATCAACTTTGCCGATGATCTGATCAATCCGCCGGAGCTCGGTATTCTTGAACGCGAGGTCAAACGTATTCCGCGCGGGCGGGCAATCGTGATTCCGTTGAGCGACAAAACGCGCGGGCACGGCAGCCACACTTTGGCGGCTTTGTGGAACGATCAGTTGGTGGACCTGCTTAAGGAGACCGAAAAGTAATTTACCCGCCAAGGCGGGTATGTTGCGGATAACGGCGGATTTAAATAGAGACTCACATTTTCTTACGCTGATATTCCGCTGCTTTAAACAACAAGAGCCTGTTTGGACTTGTAAACTTTCCTGACACTGGATAAAAAACGCAGGATGCCGGCAGCGTTGCGGAGCACAACGCGGGATAGCCTGTTTGGTTCAACGCGGTGGACAGTCGTGCGCCAAGCAGCCGATTCCCAAACATCATCGGAGCATGCGCTCGGCGCGCTTTCCGAGCTCTGCCAAATTTACTGGCGACCAGTTTATCTTTTTTTGCGGCGGCAAGGAACTCCGCAGCACGATGCGCAGGATCTTACGCAGAGTTTTTTCGCAGACCTGATCGAGAATCGCGCTTACGCGAGAGCCGATGAAACGAAGGGGCGGTTCCGTTCGTTCTTGCTCGGTACACTGAAACATTTCCTGGCGCACACGCGTGACCATGATCGAGCGCAAAAGCGCGGCGGCGGCGCCCAGCGGGTAGAGCTCGATGAGACCGCGCTTTTGGAAGCCGAAGCGCATGGCGCGGCCTGTGAGAACTGGAGCGCCGACAGATTGTTCGAGCGTGAATGGGCGGCTTCAGTGCTGCGACAAGCACTCGACCGGCTGGCACAAGAGTACGCAGTCGCAGGCAAAGACGCCTTGTTTGAAGCACTAAAAGTTTATCTCACAGGAGTCCCGACCGCTGCGCTCCCCTACGAAGAAATGGCGAAGCGGCTCGGGCGCGGGGCAACGACCCTGCGCAGCGACGTGGCCCGTTTGCGCGCGCGCTATCGTGCAATTTTGCGGGAAGAGGTCAGCAGCACGGTAGTCGATCCGGGCGATGTCGATGAAGAGCTGCGCCATCTGCGCCAGGCAATGGTCGCATAGGGAGTGAATCCCAATGCCTGCCATAAGCAAAAGCGCGCCTGTATGCGAAACGTGTGGATCGCCAATCGAAACGACCGGCTCACACGATCTTGGCTGCATGGTCTGTTTGTTCGATGCTGCATTGGATCGTGACGCGGAGGAGAGTGATCTCGCGTTTGCATCGGCGCCGGATCAACTCGGTGTCTACACGATCGAGCACCGCGTCGACGGTAGTGCATGGGAACTCGGTCACGGCGCGATGGGCATTACGTATCGCGCGATCGATAAAGTCCTCGACCGGTCGGTCGCATTAAAAATCATCAACACCAATCTTGGATCGCGCAGTACCGAGGCGCGTAAACGATTCATGCGCGAAGCGCGCGCCGCGGCTGCGTTACGCCACCCCAATGTTGCCGCCGTATATCAATTCGGAGTTTGTGAAGACACCGGGCAGTTTTTTTACGCGATGGAATTGATCGAAGGCGAGACGCTCGAGGAAAGCGTTCGCCGACAGGGGCCGCTGGACGTTTTGACTACGATTGATATCGCCCTGCAAGTGACCGCCGCGTTAACCGCCGCGGAAGAACACGGGCTGGTCCATCGCGATCTCAAGCCCGGGAATCTGATGCTCGTGAGCCCCGGCAACAGCGTAAAGGTCATCGATTTCGGCGTCGCCAAGGCGGTTGCGGAGAAGACGAATGCAATGGGACTCACCCACGGCGGGTTCGTCGGCACACCGGCGTTTGCCAGCCCCGAGCAATTCACCAATTCGCCAGTGGACGTGCGCTCCGACATCTACTCGTTAGGCGCGACGCTTTGGTTTTTGCTCACCGGTCGCATGATTTTTAGTGGCGGGACGATTGACGAAATTCGGAAGGCCCGCCAATCGAAGCCATTGCCCGTCGAGCAGCTTAAAGCCGCGCGCGTTCCACGTCGTTTTGTCGCATTGCTAAAGTCGATGTTGGCAACCGAACCGGCAGCGCGGCCTGGAACGCGCGCTCTGGCTGCGCGGCTGCGACATTGCGCTGCACAGGCAAGCGGCGCGCAACGCAAGCGCATCGTTCTCGCATCCGTTTCCGCGGCACTGATCCTCGGCGTACCCGCATTTCTTGTTTTGCGTTCTCTAAAAACGCATTTGTCAGTCGCCGGATCCTCGTCGGGTCATGTGCCGCAGGAAAAGAGTATAGCCGTATTGCCCTTCGAAAACCGAAGCGAAGACAAAGCGAACGCCTACCTTGCCGACGGCATTCAGGACGAGATTCTGACGCGCTTATCCAAGATCGCCGATCTGAAGGTGATTTCACGCACCTCAATCCAGCATTACAAGAGCGCACCAGGAAATCTACCGGAGATTGCCCGGCAACTTGACGTCGCCCACGTCCTGGAAGGGACAGTGCAAAAGAGCGGTGACACCGTGCGCGTAAATGTGCAGCTCATCAAAGCAACCGATGGCTCCAATCTTTGGGGAGAAACGTTTGATCGCAAATTGACCGACATCTTTTCGGTCGAGAGCGAAGTAGCCAAAACCATCGCAGATCAGTTAAGGGCCAAACTCACTGGCCAGGAAGAACAGATCATTGCCGCCAAGCCAACGGACAATACCAGCGCTTACGACGCCTACCTGCGCGGGCTGGCTTATACTCTAAGAGGTGCCATCACACCTGCGAACGCCCTTGAGACACAGAAATATTTAAGGGAAGCCGTGCGGCTGGATCCGAAGTTTGCCCTTGCATGGGCGCTGTTATCAAATGTGGAAGCACGCGGCTACGTCGCACAAGCCCTTCAACCAACGGTGGCCCTACGTGAAGAGGCACGGCAGGCAGCTGAAACTGCACTGAGTCTTCAGCCCAATCTCGGCGAGGCCCTGCTAGCCAAGGGTTACTACTATTATGGTTGTTTGAAGGATTACGACACCGCGGTGCGTTACTTTGAGCAAGCGCGTCAGTTCCTGCCAAATAGCAGCCGAATTGCGGAATCGCTCGCCTACGTTACTCGGAGGCGAGGCCAGTGGGACCAGAGCGAAGCCTACTTCAACGAAGCCGAGCGGCTTGACCCGCGCAACGTTAATCTATTCGCGCAGCACGCCCTATCCTATGCCATGCTCCGCCGTTTTCCGGAAGCGCTGCGAAAGTTCGATCAGGTTTTGAATATTACGCCGGACGACGTCGATACCCTCGCGGAAAAGGCGTCTATCGCGCAGGCTGAAGGGGACCTGCCGCGTGCATCGGCAATCCTCACTTCGCTTCACCCAGGCGCGAACCTCAATCAAGCTTTGGAAACACAGGTCTACCAGGCGATCTTGGAGCGCTGGCCTGCACCAATCATCCCCCGGCTAAAGGAAATATTGGCCAAGCCTGATCCAGCGCTGGGTTACATTAACGGCGAGCTGCGTGTTTGGCTGGCTTGGGCGCAAGAAGTCGACGGCGATCATGTTGGCGCGCGGGAAAGTTGGCGACAAGCGCGCAGCGAACTGGAACCCTTACTTCAAAAACAGCCAGAAAATGACAGGCTCATTGTAGATCTCGCCCTGACCAATATGGGTCTTGAAGATAAAGCCGCCGCGTTGGCTCTGGTAGAGCGCGCGATGGCCGTTAATCCGATTGAAAAGGACGCGATGACCGGGCCCATAGGGATCGAGATACTGGCCCGCGTAACGGCGCAAATGGGAGAGCCGGACCGTGCAATTGCCGCTTTACAGAAACTACTATCGATACCCTATGGGGGCGCGTTGACTGCAAACGTACCGCTCACTCCTGCGCTGCTCCGTCTCGATCCAATGTTCGACCCGCTTCAGAGCGACCCGCGATTTCAAGAACTTTGCAAAGATAAGCAACCATATGAAGGTTTAATTTCCCCGTCTGATTAAGCCTGTTCGTGTTCCATTAGCCGTTGAACTCCCTTCGGTGATTCGCGGGTCAGAAAGCGCTGCCGCGAAATTTTTTTGCAACGCTCGCCAAAATTTTCGGAAGGAACACGTGACGGCCAAAAAAGGCCAAACCAAGAAAGAAAATTAATTATGAAAAATCGAAACATAGTACGCACAACTCTGCTGCTTGCACTTGCCTGCGTTGGGCTTTCGTCCCCGAGGGCTTTCGGCGTTGTTCCTGCCCCTGATGGCGGCTACGCGGGTGGTAACACCGCGGAAGGCGATGGCGCTCTTGCGGGCCTAACCGACGGTTTTTATAACTCAGCGGTTGGTTTCTTGTCGCTCCTTAGCAACGGCTCGGCTAGCTTTAACACAGGTGTGGGAGCCGGGACGCTTTTGCTCAACACCGCAGCCGAGAACACGGCGACTGGTGCCGGGGCGCTCTTGAGCAACACCACCGGCCCGAATAATACAGCCAACGGAGCGTTCGCGCTCTTTTCGAACACAGAGGGCGACTCTAACACGGCGATCGGCGATCGAACCCTGTTCCAAAACACCACCGGCGACAACAATACAGCCGTCGGTACTGAAGCGCTTGAGAGCAACGAGACGGGCGATTCCAACACGGCCATCGGTCGGGCTGCGCTCGCCAATAACACGACCGGCGACTCCAACGTGGCCGTCGGTCAGGCTGCCCTCGATCAAAACACCGCCGGCAATACCAATACGGCCATCGGGTTTGGCGCGCTGAATGCCAACCAGGCTGACTCCAACACAGCGAACGGCGCTCTCGCGCTCTTTCTAAATACCACCGGAGAGTTCAACACCGCTCTTGGAGCGGCGACCCTTCTTAGCAACACGGAAGGCGAGAGCAACACGGCCACTGGTTTTAACGCGCTCTTCTCCAACACGACCGGTGACGATAACACGGCTATCGGTGAAAGCGCGCTCTCCAGCAACACCACCGGTAGTTTCAATACCGCCAGCGGTTCTGGCGCGCTCTCGAGCAACACCAGCGGCGGCGGCAATACGGCCAATGGCGTTGTTGCGCTCGAGAACAACACTACCGGTACCGGCAACACTGCCATTGGTGAGCAGGCGCTCAGGAACAATTCTTCCGGCAGCGCGAACACGGCTCTGGGCTTCAGCGCTGGCAGCAACGTTACCACGGCCAGTAACGTCATCTGTATCGGCGCCCATGGCGCGAACGTGGACGACAGTTGCTTTATTCTCAACATCTACTCCAACGTCCAGCCCGTTGTTGGAACCGACCCGGATTTGGTTAGCGTAAATAGCGACGGCAGACTTGGCCGGGCCAACGTCTCTTCGCGCCGGTATAAACACGACATCAAACCAATGGACAAAGGCAGCGAAGCGATCTTCAAGCTCCGTCCGGTGAGTTTTCGCTACAACAAAGAGTATGACGCGACGCAGACGCTTGCCTTTGGTCTGATCGCCGAGGAAGTGGCCGAGGTGTATCCGGATCTAGTTGGGCGCAACTCCAAGCGCGAACCCGAATCGGTTCGCTACGAGCAAATCAACGCGATGTTGCTTAACGAGTTTCTCAAAGAACATCGTAAAGTGCAGGAGCAAGAAGAAACAATTGTACAGATCAAAAAGGGGATGGAGGCCCTAACCGCCCATATCAAAGAGCAGGATTCCAAAATCCGAAAAGTAAGCGACAAAGTCGAAATGCAGAGAGCGACGACGCAGGTGGCGACGCGCCAATAGCGAGTCACAAAGGCGGCGCGCACGGGGCAGTCCCCCTGCGCGCCGGTTTTGCAATCTATCAACTGATCGGAACCTGGACGGAGAGATAATCAACGGATCGTTCCGTAGTAGTACGCGCCACCATAATAAGCGTACCACGGATAGTACGGATAATAGTACGGCGCGTAGTAAGTATCGTAGCGCGCCTCCGGCCCCGGAGTGTAGTACATCGCATCGTTGTACGAAGTGGCACACCCGCTGAGCGAAAGCGCAAAGAACGCTCCACATAACAACGAGAGAATGGTTGGTACCGCCCGAGTTATGTTCATCATCCCTGCCGCCGATGTCTTCATCCGCTCATTTAATGACACCGACGCAAACAAACAAAGCCAAATTAAAATAAATTTTTTAACACCGGTTTGGGCGCATCGACGCACGGAACCGCGCGCCGATGCGTAATCCAAGCGCGTGTCGCAGATTAATACCAGTCGCCGTAAATGGTACTGCCGTAATAGCGCGGACCGTAAGCGTCGTTATAGCGGACGCCAGAGCGTACTGTAGTCCTTTCGTACGTCGGTCCGTATTCATAGTAGGAAGATGGATAGGCGTAATAGTCGTAACCAGGCGTGTAATATGACGTCGGATAATAATAACCGCCGTCATACGCTGTTACGTACGGACCCTCGGCGCAGCCGCCCATGAAAGTTGCAATGACACCTGCGCAGAGAACCAACAAG
>Ga0081455_10008448_pt1 | contig 10706 bp, 2 predicted proteins | sample TabmetS3T2R1_FD_70207 | JGI IMG/M metagenome (GOLD analysis project Ga0081455, IMG submission 70207) | Tabebuia heterophylla rhizosphere microbial communities from the University of Puerto Rico - S3T2R1 | ecosystem: Host-associated > Plants > Roots > Rhizosphere ... | reverse complement strand
TCCTCGCGCGCCAGAACCACCGCTTGGCTCACCTCCGCGTGCTCCAGCAGCACCGCTTCGATCTCCCCAGGCTCAATCCGATAACCTCGAATCTTCACCTGAGTGTCGTTGCGACCCAGGTACTCAATGGTCCCGTCGCGACGCCACCGACCGATATCTCCCGTCTTGTACAACCGCGCTCGTGGATCGGCACTGAACGGATCGGCGACGAACTTCTCTGCCGTCAGCTCCGGGCGATTCAGATAGCCCAGTGCAACACCTGCGCCACCAATATGGATCTCCCCGGTCACTCCGATCGGCACGGCCTGCAAATGACTGTCCAGGATGTAGACCTGTGTGTTCGAGATGGGCCGGCCGATAGGAATGCTGCGCGTGTCATCGTCCACCGCCTCGATCAAATGAGTCGTCGAGAACGTCGTGCACTCCGTGGGCCCATAGCCATTGAGGAGGTATCGCGGTGGGTTGCGCCGCAGGACCTTGCCGACAATTCCTGGGTCGACCACATCACCGCCGACCAGGAGATAGCGCAACTGCGCGAACACGTTGGCCAATGTCTCCGCGTATTGCGCAAACAAACCCGCCGTTAGCCAGAGCACCGTGACGCGCTCTTCCGCAAGCACAACGGCAAAACGCTTGGCGTCCAATACGACGGCGTGCGGCACGATGAGGACGCTCGCGCCGTTGAGCAGCGCTCCCCAGATCTCGAACGTCGAAGCGTCAAACGCTGGATTGCTGCAATGGGCGACGCGAGCCGTCGGCTCGACTCGCGCATAGCGGTTATTGATGACCAACCTATTCACCGCACGATGCGGAACGATCACGCCCTTTGGATTCCCGGTCGAGCCGGACGTGTACATCACATATGCGGGAGGTGGAGGCTCCAAGCCCAAGCGCGGATTGGTGATGGGCCAATCTGCGCCGAGGCTCTCGATCTGCGTGCAGTCGATCCATTGCGCGGCTTCTGCCGACACGCCGCCCGGTGTGGGTGTTCCGCGGTCGACGAGCACCCGAGAGGCACCGCAATCGCGGATCACGAAGGCTTGTCGCTCGGCGGGGAACGTTGGGTCCAATGGCACGTACACAGCCCCGCACTTCAGTGCCGCAAGCTGCGCAATCAACATTTGCATGCAGCGCGGCATCGAAACCGGCAGGTACTCGCCCACGCGAACCCCTTGCCCGATGAGAAAGTGAGCGAGCCGATTGGCCTTGACGTTGAGCTCGGCGTACGTCAGTGACTTGTTCTCGTACACCACGGCAACCGCATCCGGTGTGCGCTTCACCTGCTCTTCGAACAACTCATGGATCAGCCGATCGTGGGGATACGCCGCCTGCGTCGCGTTGAACCGGTCGATCACCTGTTGACGCTCGCTCCGAGGCATGATGGGCAGGTCGCTGATACGGGTCGTCACGTCATCCGTCATGGCATGCAGCACGACTTTGAGGCACGCCATCCATCGCTCCACCGTCTCCGTATCGAAGAGATCGGTGGCGTAGTACACATTGGCCGCGATCTCCTCGCCGCGCTCTTCCATGGACACCCACAAGTCGAGGATTGCGGGCTCATCCACTTCCTCTTCCTCGGTCACTGTCAGGCCCGGCAATACCAGATCTCGGCCCGGCCAGTTGTGCAGCACCAGCATCACCTGGAACAGCGGATTGCGACCCAGACTTCGCTCCGGCTGCAGCGCCTCGACGACCTTTTCGAACGGCACGTCCTGATGATCGTAAGCGTGCAGCGTCACCTCCTTGACCCGTTCGAGTAGCTGCTTCACGCGCGACTCACCACGCACGTCCACACGCAGTACCAGCGTGTTCACGAAGAAGCCGATCAGATCCTCTACTTCTGGACGCTGTCGGTTCGCAATCGGCATGCCGACGACGACATCGTTCTGCCCGCTCAGCCGTGCAAGCAGAATCGCCCACGCTGCATATAGGACCATGAACAGCGTCATCTCGTGCCGCTGCGCGAACGTCCTGAGCTTCGCGCTCAGCTGTGCATTCAGGGCGGTGCGAAAATTCCGGCCGCGATAGCTTTGAACTGCGGGTCGCGGTCGATCCGTCGGCAGCTCGAGATGAGGTGCAGCCCCTTCCAGACGAGCATGCCAGTCGTTCAGCTGCTTCTTCAGAGCCTCTCCGTGCGTCCACTGGCTCCGTTGCCATTGCGCAAAGTCCGCGTACTGAATCGACAGCGCGCCGATCGAGTCACCGCGTCCTTCGAAATGAGCCGTGTACAGCTCACTGAGCTCACGGATCAGCACTCCGATCGACCACCCATCGGCGATGATGTGGTGCATCGTTATCAGGAGCACGTGCTCGTTGGGCTGCAATTGCAGCAGACGCCCGCGAATCAAGGGTCCTGCACGAAGGTCGAACTTCAGGTGCACTTCTTCGGTTTTGTGCAGCCGGACCTGTGCTTCGCGTTCCGCCGCCTCATGACCCCTCAGGTCGATCTCTCTCAGATCGAAGCGGCCCTGTGGCGAAATCTCTTGCACGGGATCCCCGGCGACGATCGTGAAGAGCGTGCGCAGCACTTCGTGCCGCTGCACCAGGGCGTCGAGCGCACTCTGGAGCACGACTCGATCCAGAGCCCCGCGCAATCTCACGGCCAACGGAACCGTGTAACCCGCGCTCCCGCCTTCCAACTGATCGATGAACCACAACCGCTGCTGCGCCCACGATGTGGGAATCCGGACCTTGCCATCCGGGCCACTGACGCGTGCGAAAGGTCTAATCTCTCGAGCTTGCCTGGACTGATTCTCCCGGAGCAGCTTGAGCAACTCCCTTCGATCCTGCGACAAAGACCCCAGCCGCTGTTCCGCCGATGCCGAGACGCCGGTCATGATCGCACCCTCATCCTGAGCTCCTGGGTCAGTCTCTGCACTTCGCTTTCCGGCATCGTGGCCACTTTGGCGAGCAGGTCTTCCATTTCACTGCCCCCGCCTTCGATGTCGTCCATCAATTGCGCTTGCCGCACTTCCTCCACGGCTGCCGAGAGCTGTCTGATCGTCGGGTGATCGAACAGCACACTCATCGGCATCTCGATCGACAAGGACGTACGAATCCGCACGATCACCTGCATCGCCAAGATGGAATGACCGCCGATCTCGAAGAAGTTGTCATTCACGCCAACTTGGTCGACTTGCAAGACCTGAGACCAGATCTCCGCAAGCACCTGTTCCACTTCGGTCTGAGGTGCAAGGTATTCGCCCAGCTCCTCACCGCGGCTACTCGGAGGGGGCAATGCGCGTCGGTCGACTTTGCCATTGGGCGTGAGCGGCAATTGCCGGATCACCACCCAGGCCGAAGGAATCATGTATTCCGGCAATCGTTCTTTCAGATGCTGCCGCAGCTGCGGAATGAGGAGCTGACGGAGCCCGTTCTCGAGCGGATCATTGGCGTAAGCACTCCACGGTTTACCCGTATCCAACGGCTGTGAAACCGCCGATCGCACTTGATCGGCCCGCTGCCGATCCACCAGCTGCACGTCAAAGCAGCCCTCCCGACCCGGGTTCACCGTGATGGCATAGCCATGCGCGTGAGCCCATTCCCAGAACTTCTCGGGATCGACCTCTTCCCACTGCAGCTCGTTCAACCGCCGGCGCAGCGCGTTGGCGTCCGTGTGCTCGTCGCTCGTTTCGATCAACTGCTTCGCTGCGGCCTCTCGAGCCAATCGAGCGTCCGGTATCGACTGCAGGCGCAGTGCGGGCCAGCGCCGCTCTCGTGCCGCCTCCGCAAACTCCGCAACCGAGGAGAAGGCCCCTGGCCATTCCAGCGACTCGCAAACTGTCGCCGGGTCGATCTGCTCACCCGTGCGCAATACGACGTCGTACCGATATCGCGTCAACTCATTGGACGCCAGGCCTCTTTTCAACTGCACATCCGCTGCGCTGATGCCGGATACACGCCCCGGGAGCGTCCAAAAGAACTGCGGATCGATCACGAGTTCCTTGTCCTGTGCCATCGCGCGCGCGATCCGTCTCTTCAGATCGCCCACGCTGACGGTGGCCGCCGCCTTACTCAGCTGCACGCCGCCGTGAAACATCGGCAGCAACCCGAGATGTCGCACATCGCCTATGAAGATCTTTCCGCCAGGACTCAGTAGGCGCACGGCTTCCTTCAACACCGCGATCAGATAATTGATGTCCGGGAAATACTGAACCACTGAGTTCAGTACCACGGTGTCGAAGGTTCCGGACGTCAAGTCCTGCATCTCCGTCGCCGCGCGCTGGAGCAGTTCCACGTGCTTCAGATCCTCTCGGCTGCTCATCCATCGCGATAACTTCTCGAGCGCAGAGGGCGCGAAATCCGTTCCAACGTACACCTCGCTTTCGGGAGCCAAGTGCTGCAACAGCAAGCCGACGCCGCAGCCGACCTCGAGTATCTTCCGTGGCCGCAAAGCTTTGATCCGATCGATTGTGCTCGTGAGCCACTCCTGCATTTCCGCGTGAGCGATCGGCTGCCCGGTATAGCTGCTGTTCCAGCCGACAAAGCTGGGGCCGTTCAGGCCTGTTGTGTACGTCTCGTCATGCACCTGCTTCCATTGCGCGACCATAGCCACGCCCGCCTCGTCGGCGCCGTCGCGCAATCCCTTCAGCTGCGACAGGTCTGCTGCCACGTACGCAACCAGTCGCTTGTCTTTGAGCTCATCCTCATGTGCCACGACGACAACTTGCTTGACGTGCTCGTGTAGTGCGAGCTGGGCTTCGATCTCGCCGAGCTCGATCCGAAAACCCCGAATCTTCACTTGCCCGTCGTCGCGCCCGAGGTACTCGATCGTCCCATCCGCGCGCCAACGGCCGAGGTCACCCGTCTTGTACACACGCGCATGCGGATCGCCACTGAACGGATCTGCGATGAACTTCTCCGCCGTTATCTCGGGTCGGTTCAAGTAGCCGCGCGCAACTCCGGCGCCACCGATATAGATTTCGCCCGTCACTCCAATCGGTGCAGGCCGATCCAAGTGATCCAGGATGTAGATCTGCTTGTTTTCCATCGGGCGCCCGATGGACGGACCTGCGGTGCGATTCGTGATGTGGGTACACGCGGCGTCGACCGTACATTCGGTGGGCCCGTAGACGTTGTAGAAGGCAGTCCGGGAGCAATGCGCTAGCGCGCCCCACAACTCAGGATCGATCGCCTCGCCGCCCACCAATACGACGCGCAGCGAGGAGTCTCGGTCGAGCAAGCCTTCGGCCATCCATGTCTTCAACTGCGATGGGGTGCAATCGATGCCCTGCACTCGATTCTCGTCGAGAAATCGCAGCAGGCTTCCGGCATCCAGCCGTGTCTCCTGTGGAATCAGAACCAGCGTGCGCCCCGACAGTAACTGTACGAACTGTTTGACGGATGCATCGAAATTGAACGAAGCATTGACCGCGATACGCTGGCAGTCCGCTGCTTCTCGATAGATCGACTCGAGACTGCGCCAGAGCCCCACGACGTGCCGATGCTCGACCATCACGCCTTTGGGTTGGCCGGTCGAACCCGAGGTGTAGATCACGTAAGCGAGGTGGTCCGGACGCACGCCTTGTGTTAGCGGATCCAGGTTGATCACACTCTTCCGAGTGATCTGTGGCCAGTCCCGGTCGAGCATCACGATCTGCGATTTCGTTTCCGGCAAGCGCTTGCGCAGCCGCTCCTGCATCAGGACGACAGCAGGCGCGGCGTCTCTCAGCATGTGCACCCATCGTCGGGACGGGTAGTCCGGATCCAGCGGTACATACGCACCGCCGGCCTTGAGAATGCCGAGCATGCCCACGACCATCTCGAGGCCACGTTCGACGCAGATTCCAACGGGCTGATCGGGACAGACTCCTTTGTCTCTCAAGTACCGCGCCAATTGATTGGCCCTGCGATTGAGTGCGGCATAGGTGAGCGACTGTCCTTGGTACACGGCGGCGATCGCATCGGGCGTGCGCTCTGCCTGCTTCTCGAACAGCTCGTGAACGGTCGGCTCGCTCGGATAGGGCTTCTGAGTCGCATTGAACGACCGGATGACCTGCTGCCGCTCGCTCTCCGGCAAGATCGACAGGTCCGACACCAGCGAATCGGGCGCGTGCTCCAGCGCGTTCACGAGGGAATGCAGCGCGGTGCGCAGGTAGGCCGTCACTCGCTCCGGATCCAGGCTCCGATTCGTCTTCATCATCAATCCAAAGCCGTCGCCCTGATCGTAGATGGAGAGCGCGATCGGGAAATTCGTCCACTCCTGGCTGGCGAGCACCCGAATACCGGAGGCAATGCTCGGCTGCCCGGTCTCGATATCCAGGGTACTATGCAGATAGTTGATCAGTGTGCTGAACAAGGGCACCGACGCACCGACACCGCTGCAACGCTGTGCCACTGACAGCGACGTTTGCTCGTGGCTCAACAGATCCACGAGCTCTCGCTGAGACTGTGCAACCAGTTCTTTCGCGGTGATGCCTCGAAGATGCAGTCGTAGCGGCAGTGTGTTGATGAAGATGCCCAGCGTTCGCTGCGCGCCCGCACTGCCCTTCAACCGCCCGAGCAGAACAGTGCCGAAGACCACATCGTCCCGGCCGCTCGTACCCGACACGACCAATGCCCACCCCGCGTGAAACAGCGTCGCTGGGCTCACGCCTGCACGCCTCGCCTGTGCACGCAAACGTCGCGAGAGCGTCAGGTCGAGAACCTGACACGACCTCTCGATCCGACTACCGTCTCCTCGAACATCCAACAGCCGAAAGGGTGCGGTGGGCTCTTCGACATCACCGAGTTTTCTGCGAAAGAACACCTCTGCGTCATGCGCCTTGGCATGAGCCAGTGCCTGCGCCACGTGATCGCGAAATGGTACGGGTTCAGGCAGTACTTGCGCGCCCCCGTCGATGTAGGCCTTCACCTCCGCAAGCATGGTTTCGACGGACTCGTGATCGGCCATCACGTGATGGATTTGTAGCAACGCGAACCACTGGCCACTGCGTACGTCCGTCGCCACTTGCAGCCGCATCAGTGGGGCCTGCCCCAAATCGAGCTTCTGCAGCTCCGGCCTCATACGCTCTTTGAGCTGCTCGATCGCGTCGCGCGCCGGGTCCAGCGCCAACGCCTCTACGGGCAAGGAGGCGTGGCGCCAGACGACTTGCACCGGTCGGGGCAAGTGCTCCGAAAGCAGCGCCGTTCGCAACGTATCGTGGCGGTCCATCACCTGCTGGAGTGCGTGAAGGAGTGCGTCCACCTTCTCTTGCGAGGAGAGCGCCAACAGCATCGGCAAGACATACGTGTCACCGCGCTCGTCGAGCTTGTGGTGAAACAGAAGCCCTTCCTGCAGGGGTGCAAGCGGGTAGATGTCTTGGATGTTCGCGGCACCTCCCGGTACGGACTGCGCAATCGAATCGATGTCCGCCTGTGACAACTCCACGAGCGGCAGCATCTCGGGCGTGATGCGCTTGCAGCCGGAGGGAATTCGGTTTGGTGCGATCTCGAGTCGCGTCGCCGCTTCCGCACTCAATGCACTCGCGAGCTCTGCAAGATCTCCGCTCTCGAAGACGCGACTCACATCCGCGGTAAGCCCTACGCGACGCAGACGTTCCAGCATGTGCACCATGAGCAATGAGTGACCGCCGAGCTCAAAGAAGTTGTCGTGCCGCCCCACTCTCTCCACGTGCAGCACGTCCTGCCAGATTCCGGCAAGGGTCTCTTCCGCCTCTCCTCGCGGGGGTTCGTATTCTCGGCTCGTGTACGCACTGGATTCAGGCGCTGGCAGTGCGCGACGGTCTACCTTGCCGTTCGGTGTGAGCGGGAGGCTCTCGAGCTTGACGAAGGTGCTCGGGATCATGTAGTCGGGCAACGCAGTCTTCAGGTGGCTGCGGAGCGCATCGATCGGCACGGTGCTCTCAGCGCATCCAGTGAGGTACGCCACGAGGCGCTTCTGCCCCGGAACATCCTCGCGCGCGAGAACGACCGCTTCCTTCACCTGCGGGTGCCGCGTGAGCTGTGCCTCGATCTCTCCCAGCTCGATTCGGAAACCCCGGAGCTTCACCTGCTGGTCGTTGCGCCCGAGAAACTCGATGTTCCCATCGGTCCGCCACCGAGCGATGTCGCCGCTTCTATACAGACGCGCCTGCGGATCCGAACTGAATGGATCGGAGACGAACCGTTCGGCGGTCAGCTCCGGACGATTCAGATATCCGAGCGCAACGCCGGGGCCGCCGATGTAGATCTCTCCTGCAAAACCCGGCGGCACGGGCTGCTGATGACGGTCCAGAATGTAGATCTGCGTGTTAGAAATCGGCTGCCCGATCGGCAGACTCGTGGCGCCCTCCGACACCGAGGCCGTCGCGTACGACGTCGCAAACGTCGTCGTCTCCGTAGGGCCGTAGACGTGGAGCAGGTTCCGCGGGCATCCCTCCCGCAAGACTTTGGCTGCGGCATTGGGATCCGATACTTCACCGCCAAAGAGTAGATAGCGCAGGTTCCCAAAGACCTCCGGAGTGGTGATGGCGCGCTGATTGAACAGCGCCGTCGTCTGAAATAGAGCGGTGACGCCATGGCGACTCAGCACTTCGGCGAAGCGTTCTTCATCCAGCAAGACGCAGTGGGGCACGATCAAGACACTCGCGCCGTTCAGCAACGCCCCCCAGATCTCGAATGTCGACGCATCGAAGGCCGGATTGCTGCAATGGGCTATGCAGTCAGTCCCGTCGATCTCCGCATACCCGTTGTTGATGGCCAACCGATTCACGGAGTGATGTGCGACGACGACGCCCTTGGGAGCGCCCGTGGAGCCCGACGTGTACATGACGTAGGCCGCACGCGGGGTCTTCACGGCCAGTGAGAGATTGGCCGTAGACGAACGCCCGATCGCGCCAGCACTGGCTTCGCAGTCAATCCAGTCCGGTGAGGCTTCGAGTCCCTTGGGCGGACTCTGTGCAGCGAGAACCCGACGCGCACCGCAATCGCGGATCATGAAAGCCTGTCGTTCCACCGGCGTATTCGGGTCGATCGGTACATAGACGCCGCCGCTCTTGAGCACGGCGATCTGCGCGATCAGCATTTGCAGAGATCGCGGCATGACGATGGGGATGTATTCGCCGAGCTCAGCTCCGTGATCGCAGAGATGGCGCGCCAACTGATTCGCGCGCATGTTCAGCTGTTCATACGTCAGGGCCTCGCCCTCGTACCGCACAGCAAGCGCGGTGGGATGACTCCGAACACGCTCTTCGAATAACTCGTGAATCAGCCGCTCGCGCGGGTACTCCCTCGCCGTATCGTTGAATATGCGAACGACCCGCGCGCGATCCGCTTCCGTCAGGATGGGCAATCGACTGATGGGTTGCGCCACCCGCGCCGACATGCCCTCCAACAGCACCTGCCAGCTCGAGATTAGCCGCTCAATCGTCTCTCGCTCGAACAAGTCGCTGGCGTATTCCAGCGTGCCCGTGCAGCCCTCTTCTGTCTGCCGTAGCGACAGCGCCAATTCAAATGAGGTCCTTGCAGGCTCGACTCCTGTCGACATCTCGGGCGGGACATCCAGGTCCAGCAGCACCTGGAGCATCGAATCGTGATCGCGACCGAGTGCTGCCGCGACGCGTTCAAATGGAATGTCCGCTCGCGCGCGCGCTTCTGACGCTGTGCCCTGGACCCGCTCGAGCAGTTCCGGGACCTTCGGGTCATCCTGCAGTCCTACTCGCAATGCCACGATGTTTACGAGCGGCCCGTCGCTGTCGACATCCACGCGATTCGCCACGCGCGTGCCAACAACTACGTTCTCCTGCCCGCTCCAGCGCCCCAGTAACGCTGCCCAAGCGCTCAGCAGTACCGTGAACAGCGACACGTCTTGGTTTCGCGACAGATTCCGCAAGCCCTCGGTCAGAGTCCGCGAGAGTGTCAGCGGCACGCGGTTCGCCGCGTATGGGAGTGTCACAGTGCGGGGTTGGTCCGCCGGCAATTGCAGCTGCTCGGGGATGCCGGACAAGTTCCGTGTCCAGAATTCCAGTTGTTCTGTGACGACTTTCGTCGCCACGTGCGCTCGTCGTCGCGGAAAGCCGGACGATCCAACAGACCGCTCTGTCGCATTGCCCGAACCATCCATGGCATCCAATCCCGAAAATACGTGCGACACCACTCCACCTCCGTGTGCGTGTTCCATTGCCATTCACTGTAGTGAGCTCGAGCTGTGCTCGTTACTCACTCCAGGGATTCCTCATCAGTGAGATCTCAACATCCGCCCATTCTCACCATACCAGGTGCTTCTATGATGACTGCCACATGACTGTTCTTGTTACGACGCAGCTGGCGCATACGTTCTGATAATTTTGCACAGCCCCTGATGTGAACCGTCATCCCTCGCATGTGTCTCTGTTTGCTCGAGGTGGTCTCTCTTTCCAAAACGCGACAGGCACTTACACCGATCCATACGCATTGACATTTCGATATCTATTTTCGTGTGGCACATATACATGAGATCTTCCTCGTCACACTGTCGACCGATACGAATTGTTCGACGGGATGTGCCGAATGTCATGTCCGACCCTCGATTCTTGGAAATCGGAATACGAGACGCGGCGCACGCGACGGCCTCGGTCGCGCTCACGCGTGTGATTTCCAATATCGATCTATTGAGACTTGCGCCCCGGCGGCCACCTCGAACTCCTCCACCCGCGTGCAGGTCAAACTCCTCCACTTGACGGCGGGACGGCCAGGATGATTACGCGCTGACGGCGCGCTTCGCAAGGCGTTCGGCGGCTTCCTTC
>Ga0081455_10008447_pt1 | contig 10707 bp, 10 predicted proteins | sample TabmetS3T2R1_FD_70207 | JGI IMG/M metagenome (GOLD analysis project Ga0081455, IMG submission 70207) | Tabebuia heterophylla rhizosphere microbial communities from the University of Puerto Rico - S3T2R1 | ecosystem: Host-associated > Plants > Roots > Rhizosphere ... | reverse complement strand
TCGCCGAGGAGTTCGGGCGCCTGGTGTCGCCGGGGCCGCTGCACCCCACCAACGTCGTGGCCGCCGCGCTCGCCGCCTCGGGAGCGCCGGAGCAGCAGGCCGAGGTGCTGCCCGGCATCGTGAGCGGCGACCTCGTTGCCACCTGGTGCTTCCACGAGCCCGGCCGCGGCTGGCGCCCGAGCGACGTCGAGCTGGTCGCCCGGCCGAGCGGCGACGGGTTCGTGCTGGCCGGGACCAAGACCATGGTCGAGGCGGCGGGCGAGGCCGACTGGCTCCTGGTCACCGCCCGCCCGGACGGCGGCGACGGGCTCGCCCAGTTCCTCGTCAGGGCCGATGCCCCGGGCGTCACGGTCACCCCGATGAACGGCATCGACCTGGTGCGGCGGTTCGGCCAGGTCGCGTTCGACGATGTGGCCGTGGCCGCTGCGGCGCGGGTCGGCAGCGGGGACGCGACCGACGACGTCGAGCGGCAGCTGCAGATCGGCGCCACGCTCGAATGCGCCCAGATGGCGGGCGCCGCCGATCGGGTGCTGGAGTTCACGGTCCAGTACGCCTTCGACCGCTATTCGTTCGGGCGCCAGCTGGCGTCGTACCAGGCCCTCAAGCACCGCTTCGCCGACATGAAGCTGGTCCTGGAGGCCACCCAGGCCGCCGTGGACGGCGCCGCCCAGGCGCTCGACGGCGGCGCCGGCGCGGGGAACGGCACCGGCGCCACCCCGGCCACCTCCGCCGCCCGCCTGGTGAGCGCCGCCAAGGTGTACGCCGGCGATCGCGTTCCCGAGCTCGTGCAGGATTGCGTGCAGATGCACGGCGGCATCGGCGTGACCTGGGAGCACGACATCCACCTGTACCTGCGCAGGGTGACGCTCGCCCGGGCGCTCTACGGCACGCCCGACGACCACCGCGAACGCCTGGCCGCGGCCGCCGGGCTGTAGGACGAGGACGAGGGAGGTCTCGATGGTCGACACCACCGCCACCACCGACGCCACGCAACGCGAGGATCTCGACGCCTATCGCCAGCGGGTGCGGTCGTGGCTTGCCGACAACATGCCCCGGCTCGAGCCGGGCGTGGACTGGAACCCCACCCGTGACGACGACCACCGCGCCAGCCGCGCCCGCGAGCTCCAGCACCGCCTCTACGACGGCGGGTTCGCGGGCATCTGCTACCCGCGCGGGTACGGCGGCCAGGGCCTGCCCATCGAGTACCAGCGGGTGTTCGACCAGGAGTCCGAGGGCTACGAGCTGCCGCTGCTGTTCAGCGTGCCCACGCTGTCGATCTGTGGCCCGACCCTGCTCGAGTTCGGGACGGAGGAGCAGAAGCAGCGCTACATCCCGGCGTTCATCCGCGGCGACGAGCTGTGGGTGCAGTTCCTGTCGGAGCCGTCGGGCGGCTCCGACATGGCGGGCGCCCTCACCCGGGCCACCCGCGACGGCGACGTCTTCCTCCTCAACGGCTCGAAGATCTGGAGCACCTACGCCTACCGCTCCGACCTCGCCCTGTGCCTGGCGCGCACCAACTGGGACGTTCCCAAGCACCGCGGCCTCACGATGTTCATCGTCCCCATCCACCACCCCGGCATCACCGTCAACCAGATCACGATGGTGGACGGCACCCAGGAGTTCTGCGAGGAGTTCTTCGACGACGCGGCCATCCCCGTGGAGAACGTGCTCGGCGAGGTCGACGACGGCTGGACGGTCGCCACCCGCCTGCTGTTCCACGAGCGCGCCTCGGTGGGCGGCGCCTCCCCCTACACCAGCGGCCGGATGCGGACCGGTCCCGAGACCGCCCGCGACGAGCTCGTCGACCTGGCCAAGTCGCGCGGGCGGGGCAACGACCCCCAGGTCCGGCGCCTGATCGGCCAGTCCGAGGCGCTGTCCATCGTGCATGCGCAGCTCGTCGACCGCGTGCGCACGGGCCTGGAGACGGGCTACTTCCCGGCCCCCGCGGGGTCGCTGGTGCGGCTCTTCGCCGGGACCGCCGCCGTCGATCGCGCCACCATCGCGCTGGAGATCGCCGGCGACGAGGCCGTCGTCTGGGACGGCGACGCCGACGGTCGCTACGGCATCGGCTACATCAAGCGCCAGACGTCCTGCCTGGGCGGGGGCAGCACCGAGATGGCGCGCAACATCATCAGCGAGCGCCTCCTGGGCATGCCCCGGGAGTACGCCACCGATCGCGACGTCGCGTTCCGTGAGGTCCGCCGCAACGCCATGCCTTCCGAGAAGGGGAGCACGTGATGAATCAGCTCGAGCTGCGTGCCGGGTCGCGGTTGCGCAGCGCCGTCGACGCCACCGAGGTGGTCGTGGTGCGGCCACCGGCGCAGCCGGTCGACCTGCGCTGTGGGGGGCAGCCGATGGTCCCGCTGGACGCCGACGGTCCCGCCGGCTCCACGCCCTCGCCCGACCACGCCGGCGGCACCCTGCTGGGCAAGCGCTACGTGGACAGCGACGAGACCCTGGAGGTGCTGTGCACCAAGCCCGGCGACGGGTCCCTGTCGATCGGTGACCAGCCCATGCGGGTCAAGGAAGCCAAGCCCCTGCCGGCGTCGGACTGAGGGTCGATTCCGTCGGGTGCCCGGCTCAACCCATCGGCGTCCAGCCACCGCCCTGCAGGTGGTTGCCGGCGTCGACGTCGATGACGACACCGGTGATCGACGCGGCCTCGTCGGACAGCAGGAAGGCGCACGCACTGGCGATGTCGTCGGCGGTGGTGAGGCGGCCGAGCACGAGGTTGCGACCGGCGGCGACGCCGTCGTCGGCCTCCCACATCGACCGGGTCCCCGACGTCTTGGTGAGGCCCGGTGCCACCGCGTTCACCCTCACGCCGAGCGGCCCCAGGTCGCGCGCGAGCGTGCGGGTGACGGCGTTGAGCGCCGCCTTGGCGGCGGCGTACGCGATCATCGACGGCGTCGTCTTGTTGACGGTGCCGCTGGACACGTTCACGACCGCGCCGCCCCCGTCGGCCAGCCCGCCCCGCAGGGCCTCCTGGACGAGGGCGATCGTGCCCCAGGTGTTGAGCTCGACGGTCTTCAGGTAGGCGGCGCGGTCGATTTCCCGCGGCGAGCCCTGGTACCGCGTTCCGCCCACCGTGTTGACGACCGCGTCGAGGCGCCCGTAGCGGTCGACGGCGGCGTCTACCAGGCGGCGCGGGGTGCCCTCGTCCTGCAGCGAGCCGGCGACGGCGGTGACCTCGAGGCCTGCCTCCCGCAGCTCGCGCTCGGCGTCCCGGAGGTCGTCCTCGGCCCGGCCGTTGATGATCACCGACGCGCCTTCCCGCGCCAGGCGCGTGGCGGTGGACCGGCCGATGCTCGGGTCGCGGGACGAGCCGGTGACGATGGCGACCTTGCCCCAGAACCGATTCCCCGCAGCGCCCGTGTCCATTGCCGAACCATACAAACAGTCGAAGCGACGACGAGGAGTGCCCGTGGACGACTATCCGGTCAAGGTCGGCAGCATGCTCTTCACGATGGTCGACCCCCATCGCGGTCACGAGGCCGCGTACAACCGCTGGTACGAGCGTGATCACTTCTATGCCGGCTGCCTGATCGGCCCCTGGCTGTTCGCCGGGGGGCGCTGGGTCGCCACGCGCGCCCTGAAGGACCTGCGGTTCCCCGCCGCCAGTCCCTTCGCCGACCCCGTGGATGCGGGCTCGTACCTGTCCATCTACTGGGTCCACGACGGGCACGAGGCCGAGCACTTCGGATGGGCGACCAAGCAGGTGCGGTGGCTCTACGCCAACGGGCGGGGCTTCGCCGAGCGGACGCACGCGCACACCGCGCTGTACTCCCTGGTCGCCCGCCACCAGGGCGACGCCGACGGCGTGCCGCTCGAGCTCGCGCTCGACCACGGCTACGACGGGCTCGGGGTGGTTGTGGTCGAGCCGGCCGACGGCGTGACCCGCGAGGAACTGGTGGCCAGCCTCTCGGCCGACGCCGTCCCCGCCCTGTTCGAGGGCGCCGGGGGCGGTGGTGTCGCCCTCGGCTCGACGTGGCGGGTCATGCCCATGGGAGGGGGGTCCGACGACGCCCCGCGCGCGCCCATGGCGCTCGGTACCGACGGTGGCAGTCCCGACCGCGTCGTGCAGCTGTTGTTCCTGGAGGGCGATCCCGCGTCGGCCTGGGAACGGGTCCGTGCCTATGCCGACCGCGTCGAGGCGGGCGGCGCCGGCAGCGTGACGTTCGCAGCCCCGTTCCTGGCGACCGTGGTCGGCACCGACACGTATACCGACCAGCTCTGGTGACGGACTAGTCCACGGGAGCCCCGTGGACTAGTCCGTCCGGTCCGCCCCGCTCATCGCTCGCCAGACCCGCTCGGGGGTGAGGGGCATGTCGATGTGGCGGACGCCAACGTGGGCAACGGCATCGATGACGGCGTTCTGCACCGCCACCGGGGCCCCGACCGTTCCGGACTCGGCGATGCCCTTGACACCGAGCGGGTTGTTCGGGGACGGGGTCTCCAGCAGCTCGCACTCGAACGACGGCAGCTCGGCCGCCGACGGGAGCGCGTAGTCGGCGAAGTTGGCGGTCTGGGGGTTGCCGTCGTCGTCGTAGGCGAACTCCTCGAACAGGGCCTGGCCGACGCCCTGGGCCAGGCCGCCGTGGACCTGTCCCAGCGCCAGCGTGGGGTTGATGATCGTGCCGGCGTCGTCGACCGTCACCAGCCGGCGCAGCTCCACCGCACCGGTGTCGCGATCGACGTCGACGACAGCGACGTAGGCACCGAAGGGCACCGTGGGCCCGTCGCCGTCGAAGTCGGCCTCGCACTGCAGCGCCCGGTCCGCACCCACATGGGCGGCGAGCTCGCCCCAGCCCACGGTGCGGGCGGCGGGTGCGCCGGCCACGTGGAATCGCCCGGTGCTCGTGTCGAGGAGCACGTCGGCGGCGGTCGCCTCCAGCAGCTCGGCAACCACCAGCCGGGCCTCCTCGACCAGTGTGGCCGTGGCCTCGGCGACGGCCGCCCCCGCCTTCTGTGCCGACCGGGATCCGCCGGTGAGCCCGCCCCGGGGCACGAGGTCGGTGTCGCCGTGCACCACCTCGATGCGATCGAGCGGTACCCCCGTCCGGTCGGCGACGAGCATCGCCCACGCCGTCTCGTGGCCCTGACCGAACGGCGTCGCCCCGCTGACGACCCGCACCGTGCCGTCGGGCCGCAGCTCGACGGCGCCGTACTCGGAGCCCGGCACGCCGGCGGTGCGGTCCACGAAGGTCGCCACCCCCACGCCCAGCAGGCGCGGGTCCCCGGCCGCCCGGCGGCGGGCCTGTTCCGCACGCAGCGCGTCGTAGCCGACGGCCTCGAGCGCGGCGTCCAGCGCCGCGACGTAGTCGCCGCTGTCGTAGCGCATGCCCGTCGGGCCGTCGTGGGGGAAGTCGCCGGCGCCCAGCAGGTTGTGGCGCCGGACGGCGACCGGATCGCGGCCCAGCTCGGCGGCGAACAGGTCGATCGCCCGTTCGACGAGGGCCGCGGCCTCGGGCCGGCCGGCGCCGCGGTAGGCGACGATGGGCGTCGTGTTGGTCACGATCGCCCGGGTCGACCACTGCACCTCGGGGATGCGGTAGGCGCCCGCCGACATCACCGCCGTGTTGGCCACCAGCAGCGGTCCCACCATGGGGTACGAGCCGGCGTCGCCATCGATCCGGACGCGCAGAGCGCGGATCGTCCCGTCGCCGTCGCCCCCGATCTCGACGTGCTGGCGCTGCGCCCGCGAATGGCCCAGGCCGACCATGTCGGTCGAGCGCGGCGGCACCCACCGGACCGGCCGCCCCGCGCGGCGGGCGAGCCACGGGAGCAGGATCTCCTCGGGGTGCGGCCTCGCTTTTGCCCCGAAGCTGCCACCGACGTCGGGGGCTATGACCCGCACCCCGTCGGGCGGCAGCCCGTACACCTCGGCCAGCAGCGCTCGTACCGGGTGTGCGCCCTGGCACGAAGACCAGTGGACCAGCCGTCCCTCCTCGCCCCAGAGCGAGGCTCCCGCCCGTCCCTCGAGCGGGCACGGCGCCAGGCGTTGGTTGACCAGCGTCGCCGAGACGACAACGTCGCAGCCTGCCAGGGTGCCTCCGACGGTCTCGGAACCGCCCTCCCTGGTGGCCACCACGTTGGTGCCCGCCTCCGGGAAGAGCAGCACCTCGCCACGCTCCGCGACGTCGAGGCTGGTGACCGCCGGCAGCGGGTCGTAGTCGATCTCGACCAGCTCGGCCGCGTCCTCGCCCTCGGCCTCGGTCTCACTGACGATGGCGACCACGGCCTCGCCCACGAACCGCACGCGGCCGTCGGCCAGCAATGGCCGGGCCATGGCCTGCGGGTAGGCGCGACTGACCTGCGGCTGCGGACCGATGTCGAGGTCGGCTGCGGTCACGACGTCGACCACGCCGGGGGCCGAGCGTGCGGCGTCTACAGCGACGGAGCGGATGACGGCGTGGGCCACCGGTGCCGTGACGTACGTGACGCTCAGGCAGTCCGGGAGGTCGAGATCGGCGACGAACCGCGTGTCGCCGGTGAGGAGGCGGCCGTCCTCGCGCCGGGCCACGGGCGTTCCGACGAGTGGCATCGGGCCGACGCTACCGGCAGGGCCGGAATTGCCGGCGAAGTAGCATCCGCCGGCGACCAATGGTTGGTCAGGAAGGCGCCTCGATGCCCGACGACATCCGCGACGCCGCGGTCGACGAGTACTGGGATCGCTTCGAAGAGCGCTGGACCGGGCTGCTCAGCTACCGGTACCTGGGCAGGATCGACGCCGCGCTCGACCGGGGCGGCGGCGACACGATGCGGCTGCGCCACGACATGCGCAACCCGTCGGGCGGGATCATGGCGGCGCCCCTCTGCATCGCCTCGCCCGAATCCGGGGGGATGGCCGACGACGAGTACGTGCCCAACCCGGTCATCGCCTCGCTGCACGTCCTCGACGACGCCCGCGACGTCCACGAGATCGCGGTGCGGCGCGAGGTGATCCGCATCGGCCGCCAGATGGGATTCAGCCGGTCCCGGATCGTCGATGCCGCCGATCCCGCGCGGGTGATCGCCCTGTCCGAGGGGATGGGCGTCAGCCTCGGCAAGCCGCCCCCGGGGTTCGAGCGCGTCGACAACCCGCCCATCGACGTCGAGGACTCGCCGGCCATGCCGCCGCTCCACGTGGTGTTCGGCGCCCGCCGCCGACCCGACGGCGCCTGGGAGCTCCCCGAGCTGAGCGACGAGCTGTCCTCGCCGGACGCGGCGCTGCACCTGGGGCCGATCCACGTGGTCCTGGAGGCGGCGGCCATGGAGCTCGCGTCGAGGGAGTCCGGCGGCCAGGCGCTGCAGGTCGAGGACTGGCACGTGATGTTCGTGGCGCGCGGCAAGGTCGGCCCCTTCCGTGTGGACGGTGAGGCCGTCGGTGGCCGCCACGGGCGCATCGGCTGTCGCCTGGCGCTCCACGACGAGGGCAATGGCGATCGGGTGGTCACCAGCGCCTCGGCGGCCTTCCGGCCGGCGCCCTAGAGGCCGAGCGGAGGGACGCAAGTGGGCACGGAACAGTACGGAATTTGCACCGTAAGCCCCGGCCGCACAGCTCGGCCTCTCCGGCAACGCTGACAACGGTGCGCCGAGACGACATGCCTGTCCGCGCACGTTCGTAGCGCAGCACGTCGTCGGCTGCGACGCCGTGACCTAGGTTGGCGGCATGCGCTTCGGCAACGTCGGTGGGCGGATGCAGTTGGTGGTCGGTGACGGACTGATCGACGTCGAGGCGGCATCGGGCGGGCGCGTGCCCGCCGACCCGGTGGCGGCGCTCGAACGGTGGGACGCGCTGGCCGAGTGGGCGCGATCGGCGGCCGGCGCATCGGAACCGACGGCCCCGTTGGCGGGCGCTTCCCTGCTGGCACCGGTGCCGCGGCCGCGCCAGGTGTTCGGCGTGGGCCTGAACTACCGCCAGCACGTGGCCGAGGGAGCGGGCGCGGTCCCCGAGGAGCCGGCCGTGTTCACCAAGTTCCCGAGCTGCATCGCCGGTCCGACCGGCGAGATCCCGGTCGGCAGCGAGACCGTCGACTGGGAGGTCGAGCTGGTGGTGGCGCTGGGACGGGCCGCCCACCGGGTGCCCGTCGAGCGGGCATGGGATCACGTCGCCGGGCTCATGGTCGGCCAGGACATCTCCGACCGGGCGGTCCAGAGGCGCCCGCCTGCGCAGTGGTCGCTCGCCAAGTCGTTCACCGGATTCGGTCCCACGGGCCCGTTCCTCGTCACGGTCGAGGACGTGCCGGACCGGGACGACCTCGAGCTGGGCTGCTCCGTCAATGGCGAGGAGGTCCAGAAGGCTCGGACGTCCGACCTCATCTTCCCGGTTCCCGAGCTCGTCAGCCGCCTGTCCCACATCGTCACGCTGTGGCCGGGTGACCTGATCTTCACCGGGACGCCGTCGGGCGTCGGCTACGCCCGAACGCCGCCGAGGTTCCTCCACGCCGGCGACCTGCTGACGAGCTACATCGAGGGCATCGGCGAGCTGCGCAACCGCTGCGTCGCGCCCTGAGCCTGGGCTGCAGAACGCCAGAGAGAGGCAGGCGGGGGCGTGGACTTCGGAGCCCACCTTCCGCTGCTGGACTTCGGAGGGCAGCCGTACTCGCTCGGTCACCTGACGGAGTACGTCGACGCGGCCAGGCGACTCGGGTTTGCCGCGGTGTCTGCGAACGATCACCTGGTCTTCGCGGCCCCGTGGCTGGACGGGCCCACCGCGCTCGCCGCCGCTCTCGGCCACGCCGGGCAGATGACGCTCGCCACGACAGTGTCGCTGCCGGTCGTGCGAGGCCCGATCGCGCTCGCCAAGACGCTGGGGGCAATCGATCGGCTGTCGGGCGGGCGCCTCGTCGTCGCGGTGGGGCCCGGTTCGTCGGAGCGCGACTACGCGGCGGTGGGCATCGACTACGCCGAACGGTGGCAGCGCCTCGACGAGGCGATCCAGGCCCTTCGTGCCCTCTGGCGGCGGAGCGATGAGCCGTTCGTGGGCCGCTTCTACTCCACGGAAGGCATCGATCTGCAGCCGGGCCCAGCCCGACCGGCCGGACCGCCGATCTGGATCGGAAGCTGGGGCTCCCGCGCCGGGCTCCGCCGCACCGCATGGCTCGGCGATGGCTGGCTGGCCTCGGCCTACAACACGACCCCCGACCTGTTCGCCGAGGCGTGGTCGCAGCTCCGCGGTTTCCTCGCCGAAGGTGGCAGGGATACCGAGGCGTTCCCCAACGCACTCGCGACGATGTGGTGCTACATCACGGAAAGCCGCTCCGAGGCCGATGCGATCTTTCGCACCCGCCTGGCGCCGACCATCCACCGACCCGAGGAGGTGCTCCGGGAGCGGCTGCCCGTCGGTCCGGCGGATGCGTTCGCGGAGAAGCTCTCGGCCTTCCGCGATGCGGGTGTGCAGAGAGTCTTCATCTGGCCCGTGCGCGACGAGCGACGACAGCTCGAGCTCTTCGCCGAAGAGGTCCTCCCGGCGGTGACGACCTGAGAATCGAGACGAGGTGGCGGTGAGGCCGCCCGGGTGATTTCGTTCCTGCCATGGCCATCATCGAGGGGTTCCGGAGGCTCGAGCCGGTACGGCGCCTGTCGCGCACCGAGTGTGACCTTCTGGGCTACCAGGGGCCGCTCGTGCTGTCGGTTCGACAGGTGCGTTGGCTGATCGGTCCGTGGCGGACGACGAGGGACTACGTCGTCATCCGACATCCGAACACCGTCGTGATGGAGTGCACCGAGTCGTCGGAGCTCCTGGACCTCGGTGTCGATCCGGAGGGCGACGCGTAGCTGCGCCCCTGCGTGGACTTTCTGAACCCAAGCGGCGCAGAGTCGCAGCCATGGCGTTCACGTTCCCCCCGGTCGTTCCGTACCTCTATTACCCGGACGCCACCGAGGCGCTGGAGTTCCTCGTGCGAGCGTTCGGCTTCGAGGAGCACGCGGTCACGAGGGATGCCGACGGCGTCGTGTGGAATGCGCAGCTGCGCACCGGTTCGGGTCTCGTCATGATCGGCCCGGGCGTCGACGAGTTCGGGACACGACCAGTCCCCGATCCCGCCTGGGCAACAAGTCGCGTGCACGTGCTGGTCGACGACCTCGAGGCTCACCACCAGCGCGCGGTCGCGGCCGGCGCCGTCATCCACTCGGACGTGGGGCTCCATTTCGGAAACGTCAGGATCTACATCGCCGGCGACTGTGGCGGCCAGCAGTGGATCTTCGCCGAGCCGGTCGAGGCCTGACGTCAGCCAGCGGGCCCGATCCCGTTTCCGCGTATCAAGCCGCCGGGTTGTCGGCCTTCTCCCAGACCGAGACGTGCGACTTGCTCTCGCCGGTGAAGGGTGAACGGTCCCACCCCGCCCAGCGGTCGCGCAGCGACATGTCCGCGATCTGCGCCATCAGGTCGAGCTCCGACGGCCACACGTACCGGAACGGCGTCGTGGCCTCGCGCACGCCCGAACCGTCGGCGACGAAGTGGTGGGACGTCGCCTGCTGGGCGACGAGGTCGGTGTACCGGTCGTAGCCCACGTAGCCGGGGGCATGGGCGAACACGCGGGCGTCTTCGCCGGGCGGCAGCCGCCGAAGGTCGGGTACTTCGACCTCGATCAGGAAGGATCCCCCGGGCTCGAGGTGGGCCGCGGCGTTGACGAAGCACGCCACTTGCTGGTCCTGGGTCGTCAGGTTCCCGATCGTGTTGAACACGAGGTAGACGAGCCGGAAGCGGCCGTCGACCCGGGTCGT
>Ga0081455_10008446_pt1 | contig 10709 bp, 7 predicted proteins | sample TabmetS3T2R1_FD_70207 | JGI IMG/M metagenome (GOLD analysis project Ga0081455, IMG submission 70207) | Tabebuia heterophylla rhizosphere microbial communities from the University of Puerto Rico - S3T2R1 | ecosystem: Host-associated > Plants > Roots > Rhizosphere ... | reverse complement strand
GCATGGCCGGGTGATCGCCGTTGTTTCGATCCGAGATTTGTTGAGCGAGGCGGTCAGACATAACGCAAAGATCATTGAAGAGCTTGAGCGTGAGCGGTTGACGATTTTTACATCAACGGCCTGAATCTCTCCCCGGAGCCGCGGCGTCCCCGCGGCCGCCGGCGACAACGGGAGCGACGTCATGAGCCTTCTGATTGTCCTGGGCGCTCTGGCATTTCTCATGTTCGTGGCCTATCGCGGCTACAGCGTGATCCTGTTCGCTCCGGTCGCTGCGCTCGGCGCGGTATTGCTGACCGATCCGGCGCTGGTCGCTCCGATGTTCTCCAGCGTCTTCATGGAGAAGACGGTCGGCTTTCTTAAAAATTATTTTCCGGTGTTCATGCTGGGAGCGGTTTTCGGCAAGGTCATCGAGCTGTCGGGATTTTCCAAGTCGATCGTCGCCGCCGTCATCGGGGTGCTTGGGCGTGAGCGAGCAATCCTGGCGATCGTGGTGGTCTGCGCCATCCTGACGTACGGCGGCGTGTCTTTGTTCGTCGTGGTGTTCGCAGTCTATCCGTTCGCAGCCGAGATGTTCCGCCAGAGCGGCATTCCAAAGCGGCTGATTCCGGCCACGATTGCCCTCGGCGCATTCACCTTCACCATGGATTCGCTGCCCGGTTCGCCGCAGATCCAGAACATAATTCCCACAACATTCTTCAAAACGACGACCTGGGCCGCCCCATGGCTTGGCGTGATCGGCGCTCTGTTCATTCTTGTCATCGGCCTGGCATATATCGAGAGCCGCCGCCGGGCTGCCCAGGCGAAAGGCGAAGGGTACGGCACCAACCTCCGCAACGAGCCGGAAGCATTCGAAGCAGAGAAATTGCCAAACGCCTGGATCGCGCTGCTGCCGCTGGTCGTGGTGGGGGTCGCAAACTTTGTGCTGACGTTTGCGGTGCCGCGTGCCTATGGGACCACGCACGAAATTACCCTCGGCACAGCCAAGCCGATCGTCACCCAGATCTCCAGCGTCGCCGCGATCTGGGCTGTGGAAGGCGCGCTGCTGCTCGGAATACTGACCGTGTTCGCGTTTGCCTGGCGGCCAGTGCTTGCGAAATTCGCCGACGGCAGCAAGGCGGCAGTCGCCGGTGCCCTGCTGGCGTCGTTGAATACTGCATCCGAGTATGGCTTCGGCGGAGTGATCGCCCTGCTGCCCGGGTTTGTGGCGATCGCCGATGCTCTCCGGGCCATTCCCAATCCGCTCATCAACGAGGCCATTACTGTGACGGTGCTTGCCGGCATCACCGGGTCGGCTTCCGGCGGGATGAGCATTGCGCTTGCCGCCATGTCCGACACGTTCATTGCGGCGGCCGAGGCGGCGAAAATTCCGCTCGAGGTCCTGCACCGCGTTGCGTCGATGGCGAGCGGCGGCATGGACACATTGCCGCACAACGGCGCGGTGATCACTTTGCTCGCGGTTACCGGTCTTACTCACCGGGATTCGTACAAGGATATCTTCGTCATCACTCTGACGAAGACCGCCGCGGTGTTCTTTGTGATCGGATTCTACTACTTGACCGGCATCTACTAACGGAATCGAGGGACGAGAGCAGAGGATACCATGTCAGCTGTTGCGACCGCTCAAACAAAGCTCACCCAATTTCGGGCCCCCGACACTGGAAAGATCGTCGCCGCCGAGGACGCGGTACGGCTCATTCACGACGGCGACACGATTGCAACCGGGGGCTTTGTCGGTATTGGGTTTGCCGAGGAAATTGCGGTCGTGCTCGAGGCTCAATATCTGTCGAAGGATATCCCGGCAGCCGACAAGCCGCGAAATCTCACGCTTGTCTATGCCGCGGGCCAGGGCGACGGCAAGGAGCGCGGACTTAACCATCTCGGCCATGAAGGGCTGGTGCGCCGCGTTGTCGGCGGGCACTGGGGACTCGTGCCAAAACTGCAGCGCCTCGCAATCGACAACCGGATAGAGGCGTACAACTTTCCTCAGGGCGTCATTTCGCACCTGTTCCGCGACATCGCTGCCAAGCGGCCGGGCCACCTGACGCGCGTGGGGCTCGGAACATTCGCCGATCCGCGATACGGTGGCGGCAAAATAAACGAATGCACTAAGCAAGATCTCGTCAAACTCATGGAGGTCGACGGCGAGGAGTACCTTTTCTATCGTGCCTTCCCGATCAATATCGGCATCATTCGCGGCACCACGGCCGATCCCGACGGCAACATAACCATGGAAAAGGAGGCGCTCACGCTCGAGGTGCTCGCCATCGCGATGGCGGTGCAAAATTCCGGAGGCCTCGTCATCGTGCAGGTCGAGCGAATAGCCGAGCGCGGCTCGCTCAACCCGAGGCAGGTTAAGATACCAGGCATCCTCGTCGACTGTGTCGTCGTGGCCCGGCCCGAACACCACTGGCAGACGTTCGCGGTTCAGTATGACCCGGCCTTCAGCGGAGAAATTCGGGCACGCGGGGGATCGATTGCGCCATTGGAGATGAACGAGCGAAAAATCATCGCCCGGCGCGCGGCGCTGGAGCTCAATGCCAACAGCGTCGTCAATCTGGGCATCGGCATGCCCGAAGGCGTTGCGACGGTAGCCAGCGAGGAAAAAATCACGGACCTGATGACGTTGACGGCCGAGCCAGGAGTCATTGGCGGAGTGCCGGCGGGCGGCCTCAACTTCGGCGCTGCGGTCAACGCGCAGACCGTCATCGATCAGCCCTATCAGTTCGACTACTACGATGGCGGCGGCCTTGATGCCGCTTTCCTGGGCCTTGCCCAGGCGGACAAGCAAGGCAATCTGAACGTGAGCAAATTCGGCCCTCGTCTCGCGGGCGCCGGCGGGTTCATCAATATCAGCCAGAATGCCAAGAAGGTGGTGTTCGTCGGGACCTTCACCGCCGGCAAGCTCCAGCTGGCGATCGAGGATGGCCGCCTCCGCATCGTCAAAGATGGCAATTTGAAAAAATTCGTCCGCGAGGTTGAGCACAGGACATTCTCAGGCAGCTACGCAGCGAAGCGGGGACAGCCAGTTCTTTACGTCACCGAGCGTTGCGTCTTCGAGCTTACTCCAGAGGGCCCTGAGCTTATCGAGATCGCTCCCGGCATCGACATCGAGCGGGATATTCTGACGCAAATGGAATTTCCGCCAGTCATCCGTCGGGATCCCGCGACCATGGATCGGCGCATATTTTTGCCCGAGCCAATGGGATTACGCGACGATTTGTTACGCATGCCGCTTGACCAGCGCTTCACCTACCACCCCGACAAAAATCAGTTCTTCGTGAATTTTGAAGGGCACGTTGTGCGTAGTCATCAGGACATCGAACGCATTCGTCGCATTGTTGAGTCCATGCTTTCACCCGTGAGGCGCAAGGTCCACGTGATCGTCAATTACGACAATTTCAGCATTTATCCCGACATTCTTGACGAATACTCGGCAATGGTCCGAGATCTCGCAGACCGATTCTATTCAGGCGCAACCCGGTATTCGACCAGCGGATTCCTGCGTAGCAAGTTGGGCGACGCATTGGGTCGCCGCGCGCTTGCACCGCACATTTTTGAAAGCGCCGATGAGGCTACAACGCATCTTCGCGAGCTGGAAAGCAAGGTTGCAAGCTGAAAACTAAAGTAGGGCACCCACATGAATAAGCCGGAGAAACCAACGGTCCAAGCTAAGGCTCGCGAGAGTGAGAAGGTAAAAAAAACCGAGCGTGCCCCAGAAGAAAAAAAGGCGAGCACGGGCGCCGTCGAGACGCTCACGGACATCGCCAATCGAAGCACGAATCTTTTTCACCTCTACGCCGAAAAACTTAAGACCGAAGATGGCTATCAGGTCATCGACCCCCGGACCGTCACCGCGTCGTCTCAGGAATTTCTGCAAAAGGCGATGATGGATCCCGCCCCGATTCTCAAGGAGCAGGCCGCATTCTGGACCGACCTGGGGCTGCTGTGGCAGCGAACCGCCTTGCGCGCGCTGTTCAACATGCCGGCCGAACCGGTTATCGCGCCAGCCAAGCAGGACAAGCGGTTCAAAAACGATGCCTGGACCGACAACTGGTTCTTCGATTACACGAAGCAGTATTATTTGCTGCTGTCGCGCTGTCTCGAGTCGACTGTTCGTGGCGTGAAGGGCCTCGATCCGCATACCCAACACAAGGCGCAGTTCTATACCCGCCAGTTTGTTAACGCATTGTCGCCGACGAACTTCGTTTTGACCAATCCTTCCGTGCTCGACGCGACGGTCGAGACCCGTGGCCAAAATCTTCTCAATGGTTACAGAAATTTCGTCGAGGATCTTGAGCGCGGCGGCGGTCGTCTGAGCCTGAGAATGACCGACCTTGCGGCCTTCAAATTTGGCGAAAATATTGCGAATTCGCCGGGCAAGATCGTTTTTCAAAATGAGCTCATGCAACTCATTCAGTATGCGCCATCGACTCCCACGGTCCAGCGCCGTCCTTTGCTCATCGTGCCGCCGTGGATCAATAAATTCTATATTCTGGATCTCAAGCCCAAGAACTCGTTCATCAAGTGGTGCGTCGAGCAGGGTCACACCGTTTTCGTGATCTCCTGGATCAATCCGGGCCCCGAGCTCGCCCACAAATCCTTTTCCGACTATTTGCTGGCAGGACCTCTGCAGGCCATCGACGCGATCGAAAAAGCGACAGGGGAATTGGAAGTCAATGTCATAGGATACTGCATTGGCGGAACGTTGGTCGCGAGCACGCTGGCCTATATGGCAGCAACAAACGACCGACGCATTGCGTCCGCCACGTTGTTCACGTCGCTTCTGGATTTTTCGGACGTAGGCGACATCTCGGTGTTCATTGATGAAGACCAACTTCAGCTTGCGGACGAGCACATGAATCGTCTCGGTTACCTTGAAGGTCATCATATGGCCGAGGCATTCAACCTCATGCGCGAGAACGATCTGATCTGGTTCTTTTTTATCAATAACTATCTGTTGGGTCGCAGCCCCGCGGCATTCGATATTCTGTATTGGAATTCCGATGCAACGCGTATGCCGGCGAAAATGCAGTCCTACTACTTGCGCAATATGTACTACCGGAACGTGCTGAAGAACGCAGGCGGAATTAATCTTGCCAACGTGCCCATCGATCTGCGGAAGATATCCGTTCCCGTTTATTTTCTGTCGACTCGCGAGGACCACATTGCTCCATGGCGTACGACATACGCTGGAACCCAGCTGGTCTCCGGGCCGGTTCGCTTCGTTCTCGGCGCATCAGGGCATGTTGCCGGCGTGATCAATCCACCTTCCGCCAACAAGTACGGTTATTGGACAAATGAGAAATTGTCAGCCGATCCCGAAGCCTGGTTGAAGGGAGCCACGTATCAGGAAGGCTCCTGGTGGACGGATTGGGCGGCCTGGATTGCCGGTCATGGCGGTGGCCAGGTTTCGGCTCGCCAGCCTGGCAGCGGCAAGCTCGTGGCGATCGAGGATGCCCCCGGATCGTACGTAAAGGTCCGGGCTGCGGCGGCCTGACGCTCAGTTATTTGGCGGCTGTGTCGCCATCGAGGCCGACGGCTTTGCGCACCTCGAGCTTCACTGTCTTGAGTTCATTCCGAAAAGATTCCTGGTTCAGCAGAGATGCGGCAATCGCTGCGCCAGCGATATTTCCGGCGTAAACATCGCTGCGAAAATGAGCGCCTGAAACGAGGCGGCTGAAGCCGTAATCCTGAATGCGCTGGTATATCTGTTCTTTTTTCTCCGGGAGCATTTCAACCAGCACCATTCCGACGACGGTGCCGTAGGTGGCATGACCGGAAGGGTAGGAAGTCGAATCGCGGTCACTCAGCTTTTTCAGAGTGTGCAGTTTGTTCTCGTGCAGCCGGTAAGGGCGCGTTCTCATGAATGTTGTCTTCGCCTTGCGCACGGCGTGCTCTACCGCAGCGCCAATGCAATCGAAGAAGCGAGTGGCCGATTCCGACAGTTGTTCGACCTTGATACCCATTCCTCCCAGAAAACGCTCAACCGTTCTGTGATCGTCTCCTTTAACATGTTCGACCTGCCGCGGCGTCCGTGCGTCCTGCAGCCGCAGGAGCTCCTGCAGCTCTGCCTTGGTGTGCGCGCTATCCTGCTTTGGCGGAGGCATGAGAATCGCGGCAACCGGCACAGCAGGGTCAGGGCAGGACGGATCGGCGGCCAGCGCCTCCAGGCTGATCAACAGCGGAAGCACCACAACCGGGAGCAGACACACGCGACGGCGATTCCGGTTCATCAGTTGAACTCCGAAACACGAATCGTGTCAGGACACCTTTGCCTGCGGTTTTCTTGCGACCTCGCGAAGGCGTGGCGGAGCGTTGCCAAGGCCAAACAACCGCGCGATCTCGCTCATTCGTTTTTTGTCCTCGGTTGATAGTTCGCCCCGCGCGCTCATGAGCTGGCTGATCAGCCCATATGCCTTTTCGCGAGTCTCCGCGTCGGTCGGAAGCATCGATGGAATTGCCGCGAGCGCCGCTTCCTGGTCTATCAACAAGATATTGAACTGCTCGCGCATCAGCGCCTTGAAATCCGCCAGCGACATGTCGCCATGTTCCTCGCGAATGCGGCGAGCCATTTCAAAACCACGCTCGTCGATTGAGCGGCGATTCATGCCCACATAAATAAGAGCACGAATGACGGCAGCGCGGGCGCCACCCACCGGAATACGGGACTTCAGCTCATCGATTCGCTTCTGCAGCAGCTCGCCATGCAGCGGATTCTTCGGCGCTTTTCGCGGACGCTGCGTTTCCGCAGGGTCGATGCCCACCGCAGCCTGGAGCGTCGGTGAACCGTAGACCGCAAGGAACGTGCGCTCCGCCAGGTTTTCGCTTGCCTCGCGCCATCCGTCGAGCGCAGACACGATGTGGTTGGAAAAATTCTCCTGCATGGCGACAAATGGATTGTCGGAGGTAACCGGCTTTCGATCGTTGCGAACTTGCTCCGTAAGCGCGGCGATCGAAGCCATTGCGGGATTTTGATCGGAGAACATTTCATATTGCAGGCGCAGAGGATGCATCTGATGCATCCAGTCTGCCACCGGCGCGCTTACCAATGCCCGCACCACGGGCTGCGCAAACGTGCGATAAAGCGCGAGGTTTATGTCAGAAACCCGAGCCGCGGTGGCGAATCGGCGTTCGTCCGCAATGTCATTCCCGCCAAGTGCGCGGATGTCTTCCAAGGTTCTCGACTCGCACCGCATCACCCAGTTTCCAAGTGCCAGATCCGGGTTGGCAGTCTCCGCCGTCTTGTCCTCGAAAATCGCCTCATAGAGCCCGGGAGGAAGCGTATCGATGAGGTCGATATTGCTCGAGAATTCTCCATGTTCCTTCTTGGCGACGCCACCGGAAACGAAGATGCCGAGATGCCCGACAGTTTCATGGATCGTGTAGACGATCGTCTGTCCATTCGCGCGGATGTCATCGACGCTGTCGTAGAGATCAAGAATCCATCCGAGCGCTTGTTGCGGCGGGGTAATGTTGTCGCCCTTTGAGCAGAACACGACGATCGGAGAGCGGATGTTGCGCAGGTCGATCGTTGCTCCATCGGGCGTTTTGATGCGCCCGGCGGCCAGATTGTTGCCGATAAACAATTCATCGACGATGAACTGGATTTCTTCCGCGTTCAGATTGACGTGGCCGCCCCACCACTTTTCGAACCCCAGATATCGCGGGGCCTCCGTGTCGATCTTGGAATAGAGGTTGTACTGCTTGGTCCACAGCGTATTCGCCGGATTCTGGTTCTCGAAATTCTGCACTAGCCAGGCACCGTCGAACTTGCCGTGGCCGAGGTCGCTCGCAAGGGCGGTCAGCCAGCTGCCGCCCAAAAGCCCGCCTGAATAGCGCATGGGATATTTCCCGCGCACGCCGGCCCAATAAGAAAGCGGCGATCCGGCGACAATGATCGGTCCAAACAACTCCGGGCGAAGCGCCGCCACCATCATAATCGCCCAGCCGGCCTGGCAGTTTCCGATCACGCACGGCTTGCCGTTCGCTTCCGGATGCGCGGCCGCGACCTTTTCGACGAATATCGCCTCAGCGCGGGCGATGTCGCCAATCGTCTGCCCGGGAACGGGGTCGGGAAGAAAACCGACGAAGTAACACGGATGGCCGGCCTTGAATGCCACGCCGATTTCACTGTCCGCCTTGAAGCCGCCAATGCCGGGCCCGTGTCCAGCGCGTGGATCAACGACAATAAAAGGTCGCCGCTTGGGATTGATTTCGACTCCGGCAGGCGGGACAACTCGCACAAGTGCATAATTCACCGGGCGCTCGAGCGTTCTTCCATCGATGACTAGCTCGGCCTTGTAGTCGAGAACATTCGGCGCCGTCTCCGCCATGTGTTCGCGGTATTGGTTTCCGCGCTGACGCATGACGTCCCAAAACAGTACGCCGCGCTGGAAGGCGTCGAGTGCATACTCTACAGCCGGCGCGAACATGCCAAATGCCGCCATATCCAACTCCGGTGAAGGAGTATTTTTTTGCACTGATGTCATTGGTGGACTCCTTCCTTTGTAGTCTTATGCAGTGGTCTGGCCGTGCGCGGCCTGACTCTAGTCCATGATGTGATAGCCGCCGTCCACGTACATCGTTTCGCCGGTAATGAGCCGCGCGGCATCGTGTGCCAAAAAAGCGGTAGCGACGCCCACGTCATCGATGCTCACGAGACTGCGTGCCGGCGCTTTTGCCTTCGCCTTGTCGAGTAGAGCATCAAATTCGGGAATTCCTGAGGCTGCTCTGGTCGCGAGCGGACCCGGAGAGATGGCGTGCACACGAATGCCTTTTGGTCCGAGTTCCGCCGCAAGATAGCGCACGGTGCATTCGAGCGCGGCCTTGGCAACGCCCATGATGTTGTAATTCTTAACGACCATCTGGCTGCCGTAGTAGGACATCGTGAACAGGGTTCCGCCCTTCTTCATTAGTGGCTCGGCCAAGTGCGCCATCCGAATGAAGGTCCAGCAGGACACATCCATCGTTGTCGCGAAGCCTTCCCGCGATACGTCCACCACGCGCCCCTGCAGCGCCTCTTTCGGCGAAAAAGCGATTGAGTGAACGAGGTAGTCGAGCTTGCCCCATTCTTTGGTAATCCGTTCAAACACAGCTTCCGTCTGGCCGTCCACGCTCACATCGAGCGGCATAAAGATCGGAGCTTCAAGCGCCCTGGCAAGGGGCTCGACGAACTTTTTGGCTTTGTCGTTAAGATAAGTGACCGCGACCTCGGCGCCGAAAGCCCGGAACGCCTTCGCGCAACCCCACGCAATTGATTTGTCGTTGGCAATGCCAACGATGAGACCCTTTTTTCCTTCGAGGAGCTTGGCCTTCACCGCCGGGAGCATCGGTGCTGCGCTTTTGTTCATGTGAGTCTCCACATAACGTTCCGCAATCTGTTTGATTGCACGAAAAGCCTGACGGCGATCCTTGGCATCGTTGATGCGCGCAATTTCCCGGCCATTGATCCTAAGCTGACCTTCACCCCAGGGCGCGATTTCCATCTCCAGCTGATCCTGGCCAAAGCTAGCGACATATTGCTGCAGGGTCGCGCCCTTGCCGACAGCTAAAGTTTCGTTGGTTTTCCACTCGAGCATTCCAGGCCCTACCCATCAGAATACCGTCGATAGCGAGGCACCTTGCGCTCGCAAAAATAGTTGCATCGGGCAGGAGACGTCTTGACCTGAGTCAAACGTGAGGTGGTCGACCACGGAACCGTCCACGCACCGGAATGCTCAATTTTTCATGCGCAAAAGCGATGGCCGGTTGAGCAAGATCAACGTTCGGGGAGATATGCGCGCGATTAGTTCCGCTCGCTCCAGTTCAGTAATGGTTCGACTGACCGTCTCGATGGTGAGCCCCAGGTGATCCGCAATATCCTGGTGGGACATCGGAAGATCGAGATATTTCGCCGTTTCCAACCTTCTCGACAAATCGAGCAGGAAGGTTGCGACACGACACCTCGCACTCCTGCTCATCAGCAGAGCGTGCTCCTGGGTACGCCGAAGTTCGTTCGTTGTGGCAGCCAACAGGAAACTTACAATTCGACTGTCATGGGCGGCGACGGCCAGCAAGGCACTGCGCTTGAGATATAGCACCAATGCATTGGTCGCTGCCTCGGCGGCAAGCGGGTGTTTCAGATCGGTCCAGCCAAACAGCTCTCCCGGCAAATAAAAGCCCGCGATGCTGCGGGAGCCGTTTTGAAAGGTTCGGCAACTGCGGACGATCCCATCCACGACCAGGAATATGTAATCGGCAGGGTCACCTTCGCACACGATGACCTGGTCCCGATGATAGCGGATAGGACCGCGTCGAAGGGCAACAATGGTGCGGTGCACCAGTTTCTGGTCGTCGACCTCCAAAAATGGGTAAGCAACCGACGCCTTTACGGTCGTGTCGTCGGACAGGCGTTTGCGCAGAGGCGAGCCGGGCCCTTTGATCACCCTGAAGTGGGCCATTTGTTCCCCCAATAGTTTGGCCTCATATTCAAGGAATAGATGGCCTACAAAATTTAGAAAGTTGGACCTTGGCCCAACTTGGGCAGGCGCGGGACCGGCAGGAGGGGGCGATGCTACGGCAATTTATCGTTGGCGGCGGCGTGAGCGTCTGCAATATCGCAATTCACGCCCTCATGATGACTCTGGTTGTGCAGGTAGCCAGGATAACGGCGAAAAGCGGAACGCCGCATTCATCGCTGTTGCTGATCGGCGTCATGATTGCAGTCGTCT
>Ga0081455_10008445_pt1 | contig 10709 bp, 8 predicted proteins | sample TabmetS3T2R1_FD_70207 | JGI IMG/M metagenome (GOLD analysis project Ga0081455, IMG submission 70207) | Tabebuia heterophylla rhizosphere microbial communities from the University of Puerto Rico - S3T2R1 | ecosystem: Host-associated > Plants > Roots > Rhizosphere ... | reverse complement strand
TCGATCCCTCGATGACCCCGAACACAGCCTGGTGACCGAGGTCGTAGCCCGGAAGCGGAAGCAACATGGCGGGGTAGGTCCGGCCCTCGACGGTTCGGAGCTCGGCGCGGGATGCCGCGGCCGAGACGTCGCCCCAGATGACGCCGCCCCATGCGCCGAGGCTCATGGTGACGCCCTCGTCTCCCGAAGGGACGTCCCGGCCGACCTGACTCGCTCCGGACAGATGGGTCCCGGCCGGTCCGGCGATCCCGACCCAGTACGAAGGCTCCTCTCGCACGACGTCGTCCAAGTCCTGGTACGCGTACAGGAGGACTGGGCCGACCGGCGAGTCGGCCGTATCCAGGACGAGGTTCGCGAACCCCAGGAGCTCCTCGGTTTGCGGAACTTCCCTGGGGAACGTGAGCGTCTCGAAGGCGCGTTCCACGAGATCGACATCGGCCTGCGGTGCATCGCTCTGGAACAGCGCGGTCGCCGAGTAGGCGGCGCCGTTCGCCGCCCACGACGCGCCGAGCACCCGCTCCGCCCCGCATGGCCTCGCCGCTCCCGGGATCGCACCGAGCGCCGTCGGCCACTCCGGCAAGGGGTGCTGGAGGGCGCCCAGCCGAACCTCGAGGAGGACGCCTGCCCTCGGCAGCGTCCAGCCGGACCCGCAGTCTCCGAACCCGGGCCCGAGTTCGAAGTTGGCGAGCTGCAGAAGCCGGTCCCGGGTGCGCTCGGGCTGCAACGCGACGAGGGACCAGTCGTTCGGATACGCGAGCGACAAGTACGGCAGCGCCACCGAGCGGAATCCCCCGGGCGCGTCGGGGAGGACGGGCGTGATCGCCGGACGCTGATCCCGCGGATCGGCGCTCAGGATGCTCCGCATCCCGACGAGCGATCCGGCTACGAGGATGGCCGCGACCAGGGCGGCGGTGACCACGGTTCCGAGCTGCCGGCGCCGAGCGCGTACGACGACGGCTCGAGGAGGCTCGTCCGAGATCCGTGCCTCAGCGGCCCTCGAGTCCAGGAGTTCGCGCAGATCGCGTTCGAGGTCGTTCATCGCAGCTCGCTTCCGATCCGAGCCCGGAGCGTCTCCATCGCCCGGGCGACCAGGGACTTCACGGCCGCCGGGGAGCAGCGGAGCAGGGCCGCCGTGTCGCGTTCGGACAGATCCTCGTAGAACCGCAGGACGATCGCCGCGCGCTGGCGCGGCGTGAGTCCGTCGAGCGCCCGCCAAAGGTCCTCCCGCGCGCCGACGTCCGGTGGTGGGGCCGAGCGCTCCGTCTCCGAGGCGGCGCGCTCGAGGTACGCGCGTTCGAGGCGTCGTCGACGAAGGGACGACGTGTGCAGGTTCACGATCGTCCGCCGCAGGTACGCCTCGAACGCATCCGGCACGCGCAGGTGCCCGAACCGGCCGATCACCCGGACGAAGGCCTCCTGCACGAGGTCCTCCGCCTGGCCGCGGTCCCCGGTCAGCAGGTAAGCGAACCTCCCGGCGGCGGGCACGTGACGCGCGTACAGGTCGGCGATCTGGCTCGACGCGTCGTCGGTCGTCCCGGCTTCGGTCACGAGGATCCCCACACTATGGAAGACGTTCGGCGGCCCTCCCCGGTGTCGTCCGACCGCATCCCCGCAGCGTGTTGGTACCATGGCCCGCCGAACCCCCGACACCTCGAAGGACCCCGAACATGGCCGAAGTCAAGCTCGTCGCCGAGCCCAGGGAAGGCACCGGCAAGGGCGCCGCCCGCAAGCTGCGGGCCGCCGGACGCGTGCCTGCCGTGCTCTACGGCGCCGGGCTCGACTCGACCGCGGTGTCGGTGGACTCGAAGGACCTGTTCCACGTCCTGCACACGGGCGCCGGCTACAACGTCCTGGTCGACCTCAAGATCGACGGGACCGAGCACCTGGTCATCCCCCGGGACGTCCAGCGCGACCACATCCACGGGCGGTTCATCCACCTGGACCTGCTGGCCGTCCGGCGCGACGAGAAGATCAAGATCCTGGTCCCGGTTCGGATCGTCGGCGAGTCCGTCGGCGTCAAGGCGGGCGGCGTCGTCGAGCACCACCTGTGGGAGATCGAGCTCGAGTGTCTGCCGCAGGACGTCCCCGAGGGGGTCGACGCCGACATCACCGAGCTCGAGATCGGGATGGGCCTGCGCGTGAGCGACCTGGTCGCGCCCGCCGGCACCACGTTCCTCACCAGCGAGGAGGAGTCCGTCGTCGCGGTGGTCCAGCCCCAGATGGCCGTCGAGCTCGAGGAGGAGGAGGCCGCCGAGGGCGAGGAGGGCGTCGAGGGCGAGGCCGCCGAGGGCGAGGAAGGTGCCGAGGGCGAGGCCGCCGAGGGCGAAGGCGAGGGAGCCGGAGCCGAAGAGTCCTCCGAGGGCTAGCCGCCCTCGCCGTCATGACCTGGCTCGTCGCTGGGCTCGGCAACCCCGGCGAGCGCTACGCCAACACCCGACACAACCTCGGCTACCGCGTGGTCGAGGAGCTCGCGTCGCGCGAACGCGAGCGCTTCCGCAAGACGCGGTTCGTCGCGGCGGACACGGCCGAGATCCGCTACGCGGGCGAACGCGTCGTGCTCGCCAAGGCCCGCTCGTTCATGAACGAGAGCGGTCCGCCGATCGCCTCGCTCGTGCGCAAGCACGGCGTCGACCCCGAGCACGTGATCGCCGTGCACGACGAGATCGATCTGCCGTTCGGCGCGCTGCGGGTCAAGGCCGGCGGTTCGACGGCCGGCCACAACGGGCTGCGGTCGCTCGAACGCGCGCTCCGAACGCCCGACTTCTCCCGCGTGCGCCTGGGCGTCGGCAGACCCCCGGGCCGTCAGGATCCCGGCGACTACGTCCTAGAGCCGTTCCCCAAGCGGGACGAGGCCGAGGTCGCGGCGCTCGTCGACGACGGCGCCGACGCCGTGCTGTCGCTGATGAGCGAAGGCCTGCAGGTCACCCAGGACCGATACAATCGATCGGCGCCGCGCGAAGGCTGAGCGCGGGCACCGGAAGACGAAACCGCAGGTCAAGGCCTCGTTCGGCCGAACGGGGCCTGTTCGTGTTGTCCGGGACGGGGCACGGGAGGAGGCGGGATGCTGGAGCGCTCGCTCGACACGCTGATCTCATCCCAGGCGTTCGAACGCCTGCTGCTCGAACGCGCCCGGCCCGTGGTGGCGCGGGCGGACGCCGGGCAGGACTTCCTGGTCGCCGCGCTGTCGCGCGCGATCGACGCCCCGGTCCTGCTGGTCGCGTCCGGACCCCGCGAGGCCGAGCAGCTGCATCGGGGCGCCGAGGCCTGGCTCGGTGCCGACGGCGCGGCGCTGCTGCCCTCGTGGGAGGCGCTGCCGTACGAGGGGATCGGGCCCTCGCCGGAGGTCTCGGCGCGCCGCACCGATGCGGTTCGGCGGCTGAAGGCGGCGAAGGGCCCGTTCGTCCTGGTCGCGCCGGCGCTCGCCGCGATGCAGGGGCTGATCCCGACGCTCGGCGAGGTCCCGCCGGTCGAGCTCGTCAAGGGCATCGAGCTCCCGCCGGACGCGCTTGCCGAACGGCTGGTCGCGCTCGGCTACACACGCACCGACGTCGTGCAGCACCGGGGCGAGTTCGCGGTCCGCGGCGGCGTGGTCGACGTGTTCCCCGGGATCGCGCGCCGGCCGGCCCGGCTCGAGTACTGGGGCGACGAGATCGAGTCGCTGCGGGAGTTCGTCCCGTCCTCGCAGCTTTCGTCGGGCCCGCTCGTCCGCCTGGAGATCCCCGCCGTCCGCGAACTCGTGCCGGACGAGGCGCTCGCCGCCCGCGCCCGCGACCTGGTGCCGAGGTACCTTGACCGGTTCCGCGACGGGCTCGAGCGGGTCGGCGAGGGCCTGTACCTCGAGGGCGTGGAGTCGCTCGGCCCGCTCCTGTTCGACCACATGCCGCTGCCGGCCGAGCTGCTGCCCGAGGGCTCGTGGGTCGTGGTGGCGGACGCGCGGCGGACGTTCGAGCGCGCGCGGCGGACGTTCGAGGACGCGGAGGCGCTCGCCGGGGCGTCGAACTGGCCGGGCCCGCGCGCCGTCCATCCGCTCGACGACGCGTTCGAGGGACGGGTGCAGCTGCACCTGACGGGGTTCACCGAGGGCATCGACCTCGGGCTCGAGGGGTGGGGGACCGCGCAGGGCAACCCCGACGAGCTCGCGCGCCGCGCCGGCGAGCTGCGCGAGCGCGGCTACCGGATCGTCCTTACCGCCGGCGGCCACGGCTCGCTCGAACGCGTGCGCGAGTTCGTCGCGCTCGCCGACGCCGAGACCGCGGAGGTCGGGCTCGAGGCCGGCTTCGTGTTCCCGGGCGGCAGGCTCGCCGTCGCGACCGAGGAGGACCTGTTCGGGTCCAGGCGGCACACGCGGCAGGCGCCACGGTTCACGAGCCGCAGCACCGACGCGATCGCCGAGGAGCTCGAGATCGGCGACTTCGCCGTGCACCGCGTCCACGGGGTCGGCCGGTACCTGGGCGTGCAGCGTCGCGCGATCGGCGGCTCCGAACGCGACTACATGGTCCTCGAGTACGCGGCCGGCGACCGGCTCTCGGTGCCGACCGACCAGGTCGGGATGGTCGCGCGCTACCTGGGCGGCGAGTCGCCCCGGCTGTCGCGGCTGGGGACCGGCGACTGGGCCCGGACGACCGGGCGCGTGAAGCGCGCCGTCAGGGACATGGCGGGGGAGCTCGTGCGCCTGTACTCGGTCCGCATGTCGATCGAGCGGCCGCCGTACGGCCCCGACACGCCGTGGCAGGGCGAGCTCGAGGACGCGTTCCCGCACGAGGAGACGGGCGACCAGCTCACGGCGATCGAGGAGGTCAAGGCCGACCTGGGCCGGCCGCGCCCGATGGACCGGCTGATCTGCGGCGACGTCGGATTCGGCAAGACCGAGATCGCGGTGCGGGCCGCGTTCAAGGCGATGATGGACGGCAAGCAGGTCGCGGTGCTGGTGCCGACGACGCTGCTGGCCGAACAGCACTTCATCACGTTCTCGGAGCGGTACTCGCCGTTCCCGGTCAAGGTCGCGATGCTCTCTCGCTTCGTCGCGAAGGCCGAGCAGGACCGCATCGTCGAGGACCTTCGGCGCGGCGCGGTCGACGTCGTGATCGGCACGCACCGGCTACTGTCCAGGGACGTCGCGTTCAAGGATCTCGGCCTGGTGGTCGTCGACGAGGAGCAGCGGTTCGGCGTGGCGCACAAGGAGCGGCTGAAGAAGCTGCGCGCGCAGGTGGACGTGCTCACGATGTCGGCCACGCCGATCCCGCGGACGCTGGAGATGGCGCTCACCGGGATCCGTGACATGTCGACGGTCGACACGCCGCCGGAAGATCGCCAGCCGGTGCTCACGTACGTCGGCCAGTACGACGAGGGGCTGGCGCTCGGGGCCGTCCGGCGCGAGCTGCTCCGCGAGGGGCAGGTGTTCTGGGTCCACAACCGCGTGGCCACGATCGACCGGCAGGCGGCGTGGCTTCGCGAGCAGGTGCCGGACGCGCGGATCGTGGTCGCGCACGGCCAGATGGACGAGGACGTGCTCGAACGCCAGATGATGCGGTTCTGGGACCGCGACGCCGACGTGCTGGTCTCGACCGTCATCATCGAGTCCGGCCTGGACGTTCCGAACGCCAACACGCTGGTCGTCGACGCGGCGAACCTGCTCGGGCTGTCGCAGATGTACCAGCTCCGAGGGCGCGTGGGCCGGAGCCACGAGCGCGCGTTCGCGTACTTCTTCTTCCCGCCGCAGCGCGAGCTCTCCGAGGAGGCCCACGAGCGCCTGACGACGATCGCGCGCCATCAGGCGCTCGGCAGCGGGTTCCAGATCGCGCTCCGCGATCTCGAGATCCGCGGCGCGGGCAACGTGCTCGGCGCCGAGCAGCACGGGCACATCGCGGCGGTGGGATTCGACACCTACGCGCGGCTGCTGCAGGAGTCGGTGGCGGAGATGAAGGGCGAGCCGCTGCCCGAGGACAGGGAGATCCGGATCGACCTGCCGGTGCGGGCGTTCGTCCCGCCGGGGTGGCTGGAGCAGGAGGCGCTGCGGCTGGACCTGTACCGGCGGATCTCCTCGGCAGGCGATCACGAGCTGCTCGAACGCGTCCGCGACCAGACCGTCGACCGCTACGGGCAGCTCCCCGAGGAGGTGCGGACCCTGTTCGCGGTCGCGTCGCTCCGGCTCACGTGCGCGCGCCTGGGCGTGGACGAGGTCTCGACGTACCGGCAGCAGGTGCGGGTCAAGCCGCTCGAGCTGCCCGAGGCGCTCGTGGTCGATCTCGGGGAGCGGGTGCCGGGGGCGACGTACCTGCCGACGACCTCGACCCTGAACCTGGAGACGGGCCGGACGCCGGGCGTGGACCTGCCGGGGGCGGTGGAGCGGGCGCTCCTGCTCGCCGCCGGCGAAACGGGCTCCACTGCGGTCGTTGCTACGATGCCCGGGTGACCCCGCTCCCTCGCCGCTGGCCCCTGCGCGCGCTCGTGTTCGCCCTCCTGCTCGCTGCGTGCGCCCAGTCGTCCTCCTCGGTCGCCGCGTCCGTCGGGGACGCCGACATCTCGATCGAGCGGCTCCAGACCGACATGGCCCTGTACGGCTTCCTCACGGCGCTGCAGGGCGGCACGTGCGGCACGCCGGTCCAGGGCGAGACCGAGGAGGCGGCGTGCTCGCGGTTCGCGCTGGCCAACGACATCCACGAGGAGCTCGCGAAGGCCTACGCGCAGGAGAACGACGTGACGATCGAGGACGGCGCAGTGCAGGACACGATGTCGCAGATCGAGACCGGGGTCGGAGGGGCGGACGCGCTCAAGCAGCAGTTCGACGACGCCGGCGTGACGCGAACGCAGGTCGAGGACATCGTGGCACGGCTCCTGTTGTCGAACGCCGTGCAGGAGGCGGTGGTCGCGGAGCGCCTCGACGACGCGGCGCTCCGCAAGGCCTACGAGGATCAGGTCGAGGCGTTCACCACGGTCGAGGTCGCGCACATCCTGGTGAAGGACCGTGCCGACGCCGAACGGATCGCGGCCGAGGTGACCCCGAAGACGTTCGCGGCCACCGCGGAGAAGGAGTCGATCGACACGGGTTCGGCGGCCAACGGCGGGAGCCTCGGGTCCGTCTCGGAGGCCGACTTCCGGGCGCAGTTCGATCCCGACTTCGTCGACGCGGCGCTGGCGCTGCAACCCGGCGAGATCTCGGGACCCGTGCACACGCAGTTCGGCTGGCACGTGATCTACCTCATGAACAAGGACGTCGCGGCGTTCGACGACGTCCGCGAGCAGCTGGCGCAGAGCCAGAGCGGATCGATCGTCGAGGACTGGTTCATCGAGCAGCTCGATACCGTCGACGTCGACGTGAACCCGCGGTTCGGGCGGTTCGACCCGAAGACCGGCCAGGTGCTGGCGGTCCGAAGCACCGGCGAGGGGTCCGGCGAGACCGGGTCGACCGGCGCGGCGGGTTCGACGTCGAACCCGTGACCGAACCCGACGACCTCCTGTCCCACGTTCCGCAGGAACCGGTGCCGTCGTCCCAGGCCGGCACCCGGCTGCTCGACCTCGTGCGCGTGATGGCCCGGCTGCGCGGCCCGGGCGGATGCCCGTGGGATCGCGAGCAGACGCACGCGTCGCTCGCGCGGCACCTGCTCGAGGAGACGCACGAGGTCCTCGACGCGATCGACGCCGACGACCGCGGCCGCCTGCGGGAGGAGCTCGGCGACGTGCTGCTCCAGGTCGTGTTCCACGCGCAGATGGCGGCCGACGACGGCGCGTGGGACGTCGACGACGTCGCGCAGGGCATCGTCGAGAAGCTGATCCGCCGTCACCCCCACGTGTTCGGGGAGGTCGAGGTCGCCGGCGCCGACGAGGTGCTCGTCAACTGGGAGCGGATCAAGGCGGAGGAGAAGGGGGAGAAGCCGCTCGAGGACGACATCCCGGTTACGCTGCCCGCGCTCGCGCGCGCCTCGAAGGTGCAACGGCGCGCGGCCGGTTGGGGGTTCGAGTGGCGGAGCTCGTCGTCGGCGCTCGAGGCGCTGAAGGAGGAGGTCGGCGAGCTCGAGTCGCACACCGACGCGGACAACGCCGAGGAGGAGATCGGCGACGTGCTGTTCGCGACGGTTGCGGTCGCCCGCAAGCTCGGGGTCGACCCCGAGACCGCGCTACGCCGGACGATCCGTGGCTTCGCCGACCGCTACGAGCGGTTCCGCAAGACCCTCGACGACCGCGGCGTCGCGCTCGACGACCTGTCCGAGGAGGAGGTCCGCTCGCTGTTCCGCGAGGCGCGCTCGTGACCGACCTCGAGGAACGTGTCATCGCGTTCGAGCGCACCCTCGCCGAGCGCCTGTCCACCCGAACGCTGCCGACCGCGTTCGGGACCGCGTATCTCCACGACGACTTCCCGCGCCGGTTCGACAGCAACTACGTCTGGGTCGACGCGCCGCTCCTGGGCGTGAGCGCGGAGGCGCTCGCCGCGGAGGCCGACCGGGCCCTGGAAGGCCTCGGCCACCGGGAGCTGTCGTACGTGGCGGACGGGCGGGAGGCGCGGCGGCTGGTTCCGGGGCTTGTGGCTCTCGGCTACCGAGCCGAGCGGTTGCTCACGATGGTCCGGGTGCGCGAGCCGGATCGGCCGGGTGAGGGAGCGGAGGAGGTCGGCGCCGACGCGATCGGCCCGTTCCTCGTTCGCGTCAACAGCGAGGCCGACGGCGGCGCGCACGCCTCCGGCGCCGAGATGCTGTCCGCGTTCCGGCACGTGCTCGCCGAACGGGCTTCGGCCCGCTTCTTCGTCGCGCGCAGCGAGGGCGAGATCGTCGCGATCGCGGAGCTCTACCCGCTCGCAGACGTCGCGCAGGTCGAGGCCGTCTACACCCTCGAGGGCTACCGGGGGCGAGGGTTCGGCCGCGCGGTCGTGCTCGCCGCCTCGAACGCGGCCCGCGACGCCGGCGCCGACCTCGTGTTCCTCAACGCCGATGACGAGGACTGGCCGAAGGAGCTGTACGGCAAGCTCGGGTTCGACGAGCTCCGGCGCTTCTGGTCGCTCGTGAGGTCGCCGGACTAGCGCGCGTAGACCGCGAGGTCCCACACGACGCGGCGGCGCTGGTGCTCGACCCGCCGGAACCCCGCCGTCCGAACGCGGCGGTCGATCTCGTCCAGATCGTGCACGAACGTTCGGAAGTCGCCGAACTTCTTCTTCCGCAGCGCGTACCAGCCGTTCCAGATCCGGGTCAGCGCGCGGTTGAACAGCCCGGTCGCGCCGTCGGAGACCGGCGCGGTCATCGCGAACACGCTGCCCGCGGCGTTCAGGGTCCGTTCGAGCAGGCCGTCCGCGTTCGGGTAGCAGCAGACGACGCGGTTCAGCACCACCACGTCCGCCGGTGGGAGCTCGAACGTCGCCCCGTCGCCCACGCCGAACGTCGTTCGGTCCGCCACGCCTCGCCTGGACGCCAGCTCGCGCGCGTGATCGATCGCCTTGGGCGACAGGTCGTACCCGGTCGCGCCCGACGCGCCGCGCACCACGGCCTCGATCGCCAGGTCGCCGATGCCGCAGCCGACGTCCAGCACCGTGCGGTCGGCGAGCCCGGCCTGCTCGAGCGCGTCGACGAGCGGGGCCGTCACGCCGGCGGCCGTGGGGCTCTTGCGCGTCTGCCGGTCCCAGTGGTCGACCCAGTCGTCGAAGCAGCAGCGCTCGGGCTCGTTCGCGCGGTCCTCGGGCTCGCTCATCGCCCGAAACATATCCGAGCCGCAGATGGGCGGAACCCCCGCACCCGCACCGTAGGATGGTGGCCCCCATGTCCCTGATCGAAGCCCTGACCGCCCGCGAGGTCCTGGATTCGCGCGGGAACCCCACCGTCGAGGTCGACGCGGTCCTGATCGACGGCGCGTTCGGCCGCGCGATCGTGCCCTCGGGCGCGTCCACGGGCGAGCACGAGGCGCTCGAGCTCCGGGACGGCGACCCCAAGCGGTTCGGCGGCAAGGGCGTGCTCCAAGCGGTGACCAACGTGAACGAGGAGATCGCGCCGGCGCTCGAGGGGCTGGAGGCGTACGACCAGCGCGAGCTCGACCGCCGGCTGCTCGAGCTCGACGGCAGCCCCGACAAGTCGAACCTCGGCGCGAACGCGCTCCTGGGTGTCTCGCTCTCGGTCGCGCACGCGGCGGCGGAGTCGCTCGGCCTTCCCCTGTATCGCGCGCTCGGCGGTCCGAACGCGCACGTCCTCCCGATGCCCCTGATGAACGTGATCAACGGCGGCGCGCACGCCGACAACGAGCTGGAGCTGCAGGAGTTCATGCTCGCGCCGGTCGGTGCAGCCTCGTTCTCCGAGGCCGTCCGCTGGTGCTCGGAGATCTACCACGCGCTCCGGACCGACCTGCACGCCAGGGAGCTCTCGACGGGCGTGGGCGACGAGGGCGGGTTCGCGCCCGAGCTCGGCACGGCGGCCGAGGCGCTCGAGCTGCTGGTCGAGGCGATCGGCAAGACCGGGCTCGAGGCCGGCGACGAGGTCGCGCTCGCGATGGACCCGGCGTGTTCCGAGCTGTTCCGAGATGGCGTGTACCACCTCGAAGGCGGCGAGAAGACCTCGGACGACATGGTCGCGTTCTGGACGGGTCTGCTCGACGGGTTCCCGATCGTCTCGATCGAGGACGGCCTGGCCGAGGACGACTGGGAGGGGTGGGCCGCGCTCACCGAGCGGCTCGGTACGCGCTGCCAGCTGGTGGGCGACGACATCTTCGTCACGAACCTCGACCGTCTCGCGCGCGGC
>Ga0081455_10008444_pt1 | contig 10710 bp, 10 predicted proteins | sample TabmetS3T2R1_FD_70207 | JGI IMG/M metagenome (GOLD analysis project Ga0081455, IMG submission 70207) | Tabebuia heterophylla rhizosphere microbial communities from the University of Puerto Rico - S3T2R1 | ecosystem: Host-associated > Plants > Roots > Rhizosphere ... | reverse complement strand
ACGGTCCAGCCGCCACGCGGCTCATGGGGTGCGTTGGACTGGAATCCGCACGACAGTGCCCCATCGCAGGGGCCGTACCGCCTGCGCCGAGGGTTCCAGCACCACGCTGATATAGACCATCAAGTCCTGGTGCACCCGCGGGATCAGGGCAATCATGGCCCGACGCTGCTCACCAGGCTGCCAGGCGGACCAGGCCGTCTGCAGGAACTGATAGGCAGCCGTCGCGTCGGCTGGGGCGGCCTGGCCCACGGCGGAGGCCGGGATGGCTACTGCTGTCTCTGCCGCGTGGCTATGCAGAGCCGCCAACGACACCAGGTGCGCCGGGTAGTACAGCATGACCAGTCCGTGCACGCGCTGCGGGCTGCTATGGCGGGCCTCTAGCTGGACGGTGATTAGCTTGCCCTGCCGCGCCACCGAACGCGACAGGCGGAGCGGCATCACACGCAAAGGGCCACGGATCTCAGGCTGGTCTGGGCGGGCGCGCAGGCGAGGGAAGGTCGGGAATAGCCTGGACTGTCGGTACGTATCCTGGGCCTGCAGGACGCAGTCCACGTAGCGCAGGGTTTCGGCGATGGGTGGCACGCTGTAGCCTGCCTGGACAACGGTTTGCGGTCCCGCATTATAGGCCGCCAGCACCAGGGAGAGGTTGTCTGGGAAGGTGTGCTGCAGCATCGCCAGGTAGGCCACGCCTCCCTCCACATTGTCCTGGGGATCAAAAGCGTCGCGCACTCCGAGCAGGGTCTGCGTGGCCGGCATGAGCTGCATGAGGCCCTGCGCCCCGCGCGGCGATTGCGCCAGCGGATTGAACTGACTTTCACACTTGATGACCGCTTTTACCAGGGCGGGGTCGAATCCATAGCGCGCCGCTGTCGTGGCAATCAGCTGGTCGTAGACCCCGGTGGGCAGGGCGCCGAGTACCGGAGCAGCAAGCAGCCACACGGCCCATCCAAGCAGGCCCCCCAGCACGCCGGCTGCGGCTCTCCTGGTGGGGCGGGTGCGCTGGTGGATAGGGGCGACATGTACCACGCGGAGCCTCCTGCGTCACGGGTGCCTTGCACGCTGAGGAGTGATCGCTCGCGCTTGACTCCTGCAAGGTACAGAGAGATCCTACCTAACAGAATCTTCCCACGCCAAGATGCAATTGATCAGGGCTATCAGAAGTTCTTTCGCATGGGAAGCGCTCTAGGGTTGGGGGACACGACCCATCGTCTGGCCTTATACTGTTTTACGTATGTAGAACTTCAACACGCCGGATTCCTCCTCCATCCGAACCAGTTCGTTCCCGGTTCTCTTCGACCAGGCAAGTATGTCAGGCTTCGCGCCTGGATCCGTAGCGAGCATCTCCAGGACTTGCCCAACCTTTAGATTCTTTATAGCCGTACTGGTCTTTAAAGCTGGCATGGGGCAGAGAAGGCCTCGACAGTCCAGCGATACATCCACCTTATCCACAGCTTGCCTCCCGACATCCCCTACAGTTGATGCAACACGATCCTCTGTATCACTCATAGTAAATCCCGATACGAAAGCATTTTCGATAATTTATCAGCCATTTATGTCAAGCTGAACATCCGCGACCGCTCATTCCAAGTGGCAAAAACATACCAGCTTAGCATCAAGGCCACAACGAGCAACATAGCCCATGCCCACCCTACGAGATTGGGTAAGAAAACCGCGGTCCCGAGCTTTTGTAGGAGTTGCGTCTGCACCAGAATGAGCCGAGAGAGAGAGCCACCAACAGCAAAGAAAGCCACAGTGACCCACAGCTTCACGTGCCCTTCACCTGCCCGCCAGATGGAACCGGCACCACAACCACCAGCGAGCACCATGCCAAGGCCGAAAAGTAGGCCGCCCACAAGGCCCCCGGTCCAGAAACCTGCAAATACCCAGTCTGTGGCATCTTTCAGGTCCATGGCTTTGAGAATGGCAAAGCCTATCATGCTCAGGGTAAGGGCCAGGGCCGCGGCCCGCGTGTGCTCAGCTTCTCCAGTCATAAAGGGCTCACGAAAAGCGCGCACCAGACAGAAGCGCGAGCGCTGGAAAACAATGCCAAAAGCCACTCCAAAAAGCAGAAATCCTGCCTGCCGGACATACCCTAGTCGACTATACCAAAACGGCAAGGGGAGGAGTATTAGAAGCGTGAGGATACCGAGAAGGGGCTGCCATCCAAGACCTGAGGACCTGGGAGCACAGAAGGTATAGGACTTCCCCGTGCTGAGTCCAGGCCACCGCTCGAGCTCCCACAACAGATACTTGAGGCCGAGGTAAGATCCGATACCGAGCCCCAACATCATTGCTACACCACTCATCGAGAGCGCTGCCACCGCGCTAAAAAATCCCCCAATGTTGCAGCCGAAGGCGAGGTTCGCACCGAGCCCCATAAGGAGACCGCCTAGGCCTCCCTTTAACAGCTCCCCTAAAGGTGGAACTCTCATAGCGAACTCCCGACCAAGCAGGGCAGCCGCAAATGCACCCATGAGCAGACCCAGGTTTAAAATTGAGCCGGAGTAGAGGAAAGGAGAAACGAGATCCGGACGATGCAGGAGTCCCAGAGACTGTAAAAGCCAATCTCCCCAGTTCCTGAATCCGTCCGAGGCCGTCCAGGGCCGGTCGAAAGCAAACAGGAAGACGTTGAGAGTCCCGACCAGAAGGGCTGCCGGAATCACTGGCCACGGCTGGCCAAAGATCGTGTCATAGTGTGCTCGGAGGGCTCCAGGCTCTGTGGACGAATGTGCCATACCACTTCTCCGACTCAGTGAGTTGCGACCGAGCCCGCCATTACCTCGTGCACCAAAACTTCTCCTGTTAGCGAGCTTGCGGAGCCAGCAGAGCCTCGAAAAGTCCTCGGCCTTTCTCACCCATCCATTCTCTTGAACTAACAACACGGCCTATCAGTTCGCCCTGCCGGCCGATCAGTACTACCGTCGGAACGCCGGTCACCCCATACAACCGGGCCACTGCCCCGTCAGAATCGAGCAGGACAAGCGAGGTGATATTGTTCTCCTTGGCCCAATTGGCCACCCCGTTGCGGTTCTCCTGCATGTTCACCGCCAGGACGGTGAGACCTTTCTGGTTAAACTCCTGATGGACCTGCTCCATGGTCGAGGGCAACTCCCTCGTGCATAGCGCTCACCAGGTCGCCCAGAAGTACAGCAGGACTGCCCTGCCGCGCCAGTCAGACAGGGAAACCCGTTCGCCTGCAAGCGATTCGAGGGTGAAGGCCGGCGCTGGCTCGGCATCCAGAGGCTCGATATGGAGGTCCCATAGCCGCTCTTCCAGGTCGTCGCCCAAGGGAGGCGTGGCGGCCAATAAGAAACCTAAGAGCAGGGCCTGGAGCATGGCTACAGCGGTCATACGACCCTCACTCGAGAGCGAGTATCGACCTTCACTCGTTTGACCCTCCGCAGATAGTCTGCAACAATATCAAAGGCTGGAGGGCCATCTACCTCTCTGAGGCTCGCCCATCCTGCTGCCTTATACTGCTTCTGTGCCTCTAACGGCGTCCCACCCACCCTGATGTCGGTGATCCGCTCACCCTGCTTCTTCTCCGGGGCAATGGTGTAGGTCAGCCCACCCACCCTGACCATATCCCCGCCTTGCCGGTAGTAAGGGTCCCGATGAAAAAGATTGTCCGCCACGTCCTCCATGACCATCTTGACCTCTTCGCCTGTCATCTCCCTTACCCAGGTGTTGGGATAGGTCAGGCTGGTGTGATTATAAACGTCCTCCAAAGTAATCTCCTGGCCAGGGAGGAGCGTGATGCCAAAGCGGAAGCCTGGCGAGAAGGCTATCTGCGCGTCATAGTGCTGCATCAGCGCGTCGAGAATAATCTCATCGAAGGGGCCGTTGAAATGCCCGCGGCGGTACAGGAGGCTTTCGGAGGTGGCGAGTTTCTCCGCCAGCTTGCTTTCGTAGGGCGTGCGAATGTTCTTGATGAGTGCTGCCATCTCCGGGTCTGCTGGCAGGAACCCGGACAGGATGGGGATGAGCTTGTAGCGGTAATCGACGACCCTGCCGCTGCGCACGTCCAGGTCCAGACGGCTCAAAAATTTCCCGTGCGCCCCAGAGTTGATCACGATCGTCTTCTCGATCAGGAGTGGTTTTGGGACTGCATCGTGGGTATGTCCGCCGAGGATAACATCGATGCCCTGCACTCTGCGGGCGAGCTTGAGGTCTACGTAGAGCCCGTTGTGACTCAAAACAACGACCAGGTCGACCTTTTTCTGATCTCTAAGCTCGTTGACCAACTTTTGCAGGTGGTCTTCCTGGATCCCAAAGGTGAGGTTGGGCACAAAGCGCTGGGGATGCGATATTGCCGTATACGGGAAAGCCTGACCGATAATGCCGACCTTGATGCCACCAACCTCCTTGATGGTGTAGGGGTGAAATACCGGGTCGCCAGGTGGTCCCCAGGAGATGTCCGCGACATTGTGCGCGACAAAATCTCCCGTGAACAGGCCACGCGTTTCCCGGTCCCCAAAGAACTCTCGCACGCGCTCAATGCCGTAGCTAAACTCCCAGTGTGGGGTGAAAACTTCTACCCCCAATTGATTTGTCGCCTCAAGCATGTCTAAGCCCCGGCTCCACAGCGAGGTGGCGGAGCCCTGCAGGGTATCTCCGCCATCGAGTAGCAGGGTTTGGCCCGGACGCTCAGTTCTGATCTGCTTGACGAGAGTAGCCAGATGCGGGTAGCCACCCATCTTCCCATACTGGGAAGCCAGCTCTGCAAAGTCGAGATGGGTATAGGCATAGGCCTCAAGCGACTTGCGCTCAAACCCATAGGCGTTGAGAAAGGTCTGCCCAGTCACATAGGGGGGTGTGTTTTTCCACTCTCCGACCTCAATCAGTGTGTCGGGCTCGCGGTAATAGACAGGGAGAAGTGTCGCGTGGGTGTCAGTGATGTGCAGCAAGGTCACGTTGCCGAGGGCCTGGAAAGCCAACAGGCGGTCCGGCGTGAGCGCGGCCGATAGCACCTGGCGACTGGTCGCCCCGACCACGCCGGCAATCCCGACCAGTTGCAGCAAATCCCGTCGGGTCACTTCCATACTTCCACTCCGCTTAATGTCTTATGCCGGGAACGTTCATTGGCTTGCCGTGGGCAAAAGACGCGAGGTAGAGCTCCAGCTCCGCGTACTCCACCGCGTCCGCCGGGAGATAGTTCATGCCGATCGGTAACATGCACCACTGCATCCTCTTGCGGATGTCCCAGATCGCGCCTAAGCCTGTCCGCCACGTCGGAAAGTGGTTCGTCAGGCCGGCTTCCACATCGCCTAGTAGCCGACCACCCAGGAACTTAGTCGCTCCCTTCCCCGGCGCACTGGTGTGGCAATCGGCGCAGGCATGATTCCGCATCCCCACCCTTTTATAAAAGCTCGCCTTGCCGCGCTCCAGCGCCGCCCGCATCTCGGGATTTGTCAGATCCAGATTGACTGGCATGCCGTTCGACTGCATCTTGATCAGGATCGCCATGTTAATGTTGTCTTCGCTTTGCGAGAGCAGCGCCATCCCGGTGGTCTCAGGCGCGTGCACCGTCAGGAAGTCCTCGATGGACATCACGCGCTGGTATGGCACGACATATTTTGGGTACCTCGTCGCGACCCCTTGCATGGACTTATCGGCCCCATCCTTGTGGCAGTCCGCACATGCCTTGCCGGCCGGCCCGTTCTTGGTCCACAGAGCCAGCCCGTTCTCGGCCGCCAGCAGCGCCGGATTGTTAGTGGGATCGAGGTTATCGCCAAAGTAGTAGGCGACTTTCCGCATGAAGGGATTCCGCTCAGGATCTTTTTCAGGCGGTGGCACAAAAGGCGGATTCCCCTTCTGCGTTTTCAGGAATGTTATGATGTGGACGATGTCCTCGGGTGTAAAAATCCCCACTGTGCCCCACGGCGGCATGACGGTGTTGGGGAAGAAGAGCCTCGGATCGTAAATCGTCTGATAGACGAACTCATCGGGAAGATTCCGATCGCCAAAGGTGGAGAGATCCGGACCGATGTTGCCGGCTGGCCAGACGTCGTCGCCCTGAATCAGGTGACAACCCGTGCATGGCGCCTTGGCCCGATCGAGGAAGAGCTTGCGGCCCAATGCCGCATCTCCCTTGACGTCTTTTGGCATGGCAACCTTCTGCGCCGGGGGCTCGGGCCGGCTGTCAGTGTAGGCGTAGGTGCGCCACTGGCTCCAGTCCTGCTGCACGCCGCTAAATTCCTTATACCTGACTTGCATCTTCTTGCCATCGGCTTCTTTTACTTCCCCCTGAGCTTCAGGAATCGCACGGGATTTCCATGGTACCGGCGTCACCATCTGGGCGTGCGCAACCGCCAACGCCCAAACCGTAACACTTCCTACCAGACTCAAAAGCATCCCAGGTCTCATCTGTTCCCCCCCTTACAGAGCAAGGCGCTCAGAATGTGATCTCCGCGCTGCCCTCGTATGTCTTCCCATAGGTGTCCGTGAAGGTAATCACGAGCTTGCCGGGCTCCGTCACCTTCAGGGGAAAAGCGACAAACGGGTTCTGGCTCACCGCCTGTGTGGTCTCGGCCTGGAGAATCTCTTTGCCGTTATAAGTGACGACGATCTGGTACACGAAGTGATAGTTCTTCGGAATGGGCTTGCGGTCCTTGTCAAATGACAGGATCTCCATGGGATGGGTGACCAGCGCACGGACCCTTATCACCTCTCCCTTAGAGATCGTGGCGGGCAGACGAATCCTGACCCTGCCGATATCGGCGCCAGCCTCGGCCATAGCCATCCTCCTTCATGCAGAAGCGCTTCCTGGTTATCCCCCGCAGCCACCTACGGTGACCTTCACTTCCCGCTGCACCATGTACAGCGCGCCATGGTTCATCTCGACGATCGCCCTGAGATCAGTGGTCTGTGCCAGGCGAATATTGGTCGAAATGGTCGCCTGTCCAATCTCGGGGGTCAGGGAGAACGTGGCATTCAGTGGGCGGCGGTTTTTGTCTGCAATGATGTAAATGCTCTTCACATATTCCTGAGGGGTCATGGGCAGGTCAGCCTCCACCGTCACCGGCACGACTGCCCCGTTCTCAGCAATGAGCGGTGCTTCCAGCTTGACCTTGCCGTCAGCAGGAGCTATGGAGCGATTCCCGAACAGACGGTTGATGGTCTCGTCCACCTTCTCGTCCGGCTGTGGCATCCCGCGCTGGGCTTGCTGCGCTGCCACCTGCATGAAGCCCCCCAGGCCGAGTGAAACCGCCACGCCAGTGGACCCGATAAGCCCCAGGGCTCGGAGAAGGCCACGCCTTGTGAGTTTTGCCCTAGCCAATGTGCACTTCATTGCCTACCTCCTTATTGTGGGCGGTGCTCATGATACCTTAGCCTCGCTTAGCAGTTATCCATACCCTTGTCAAGCGGAACTTTTTCGTCACTCATCGTTTGGTTGTGCCGGTAAGGATGGGTAGGACTGTATAGGCTTTCCCCTAATGGTTTTCCCTCCAGGCGTGTCCATTACGACTCGGCGGAGCGCTCACGCTCGGTGCGGAGCACCCGGGCCATGAACGCCAGCAGCGTCTCCAGCGACTCAAAGTCGGTGGCCTGTCCCGAGACTACGTGTTCCACCCGCCCGGCCAGGGCTCCTTGCTCAACCGCCGTATCCGCCCCCAACGGGACGACAAAGGCGCGGGTGACCGACAAGGGGGCCGGGTTGTCTGCTGCTGGTACCATGATATACTCCTGGGGTACAGGGGCGTACACGGGTGCGCCCCTGGCTCTGTGGCTGAAGCATAGCATCCTGCACGCGCCACAGTCCTGAAGAAGTTGTGAAGAATTGCTAAAGAAAGTCTAAAAATTGTGGTGTGTGGGTCCCGTAGGCAGCGCCTGGTTGCCACGGGGAGGGGAACCTATGCCGGAGCCGCAGTGTCTCGTCTTTGGGCCGTTCCAGCTCGATCGGCGTGACGAACGGCTGTGGCGTGGCCCCGAGGCGATCCCGCTGCCCCCCAAAACCTTTGCGGTCCTGTGCTGCCTGGTGATGCAGGCGGGCCAGCTGGTGACCAAAGAGGCGCTACTCGAGGCGGTTTGGCCCGAGACGGTGGTGAGCGAGGCAGTCGTCACGGTCGCCATTCGCGCGCTGCGCCGGGTGTTGGGTGATCCAGCGCATATCCCTCAGTTTATTGAGACGGTGCACGGCCGGGGCTATCGGTTCATGGCGCCGGTCCGCACCCTGGGGGCTCCTAGCGAGCCGGGAAAGGAGGAGATCTCGCACCGCTTGCCGTCTCCCACGTTCAGTCGCCCTCTGCACTTTGTGGGACGCGACGCGGCCCTGGCCCGATTGGCGCAGTGGTGGGCCACGGCGCGCCAGGGCAGGCGGCAGGTGGGAATCATCGCGGGGGAGGCCGGCATTGGTAAGACCGCCCTGGTGCACACGTTTGTGGCCCAGGTGGCGACCACCGAGGACGTCTGGATTGGGCACGGCCAATGCCTGGACCACTATGGGGCGGGGGAGGCCTATCTGCCCCTCCTGGAGGCGCTGGGCCGTCTCGGCCGGGGACCAGCGGGGGAGCGGCTTGTAGCGGTGCTGCGGCAGTACGCCCCGAGCTGGCTTGTACAGATGCCGGGGCTGGTACCGCCCAGCGCGTGGGAGGGCCTCCAGCGGACTGTGAGTGGGGTCACGCAGCCCCGCATGCTACGCGAGCTGACGGAAGCCCTGGACGTCCTCACCACCGAGCGCCCGCTGGTGCTGGTTTTGGAAGACCTGCACTGGAGCGATGTGTCGACGCTGGCATGGCTGGCGTATGTCGCCCGGCGTCCCGATCCTGCCCGTCTCTTACTGCTCGGCACTTATCGCCCCGCGGACGCTATTATCCGCGCACATCCGATCCGCACCGTGCTGACGGAACTCACGCAGCACCAGCAGGGAGTGGAGCTGCCGCTCGACTACCTGTCGGCAGGGGAAGTCGCGGCGTATTGCTACCAGCGGTTGCCGGGGCCAGCGCGCTCCGAAGCATTGGCGCATGTACTGCATCAGCGCAGTCGCGGCCATCCGTTGTTTCTGGTGACCATCGTTGAAGAGATGCGACGCCAGGGGCTGCTGCACGAGGAGGCAGCGGGAGGGGACGTCGCCATGGCCGTGGAGACCATCAGGAGTGCCGTCCCGCAGAGCCTGCGCCACATTATCGAGCAGCAACTGCACCAGGTCCGTCCGGAAGACCAAGTCCTGCTGGAAGCGGCGAGTATGGCTGGGAGGACCTTCTCCGCGGCGGCGGTGGCGGCGGCCGTCAATCATGCCACGGAAGACATCGAGGCCCGGTTGACCGTGCTGGCTCACCACGGGCAGTTCATCCAGGCAGGTGGCCTCGTCGCATGGCCGGACGGGACGGTGGCGGCGGGGTATAGGTTCCTCCATGACCTGTATTGTGAGACCCTGGCTGACCGGGTGCCGCCAAGCCGCCAGCAGCGCTGGCACCTGCAGATCGGTGCCCGGAAAGAGACGGGCTATGGGGCACAGGCGCAAGAGATCGCGGCCGAGCTAGCGGTGCACTTTGAGCAGGGGCGAGACACTGACCGCGCTCTCAGGTATCTCCAGTACGCGGCAGACAATGCCCTGCGCCGCTCTGCCCATGCCGACGCCGTCACGCACCTGACTAAAGCGCTGGCGTTGCTTACAGTGCTGCGCGAGACTCCCGAACGCGCCCAGCGGGAGCTGGTCTTGCAGACCACGCTGGGCCCGGCGTTGATGGCCACCAGGGGCTATGCGGCCTCGGAAGTGGAATCCGCCTATGCGAGGGCACGCGAGCTGTGCCGGCAGGTGGGGGAAGGGCTGCGCCCTGCGCCGACACAGTCGCGCCAGACTCCCCAGCTTTTCCAGGCGTTGTGGGGGCTATGGTATTTTCATTTGGTACGGGCGGAGTTGCAGACAGCGCGCGAGTTGGGCGAGCAGCTCCTCCATTTGGCCCAGCGCGCGCAAACCCCGGCGCTCCTCCTGTTGGCTCACCGAGTGCTGGGCCAGACCCTGGCCTTCCTGGGAGAATTCTGCACCGCTCAAGCGCATCTGGAACGCGAGATGACCCTCTATGACCTTGAGCAGCATCGCGCCTTTGCCTCCCTCTATGGACAGGATCAAGGCGTGATTTGTCGATCGTGGGCGGCCTTGACTCTGTGGAGTCGTGGCTATCCGGATCAGGCCCTGCGGCGCAGTCGTGAAGCGCTCACCCTGGCCCAGGAGCTGGTGCACCCCTTTAGCCTGGCGTATGCCATGTGCTTCGCTGGCATGCTCTGTCAGCTCTGCCGGGACGTCCAGGCCGCGCAAGAACGGGCGACGGCGGCAATTGCACTCTGCACTGAGCAGGGGTTTGCGCTCTACCTGGCGCGTGGGACCATCCTACAAGGTTGGGCCGTAGCCGAACAAGGGCAGGGAGCGGCAGGGCTGGCGCAGATACGCCAAGGTCTGGCCGCATACCAGGCCACAGGGGCGGCAGTGTTTCGGCCGTCTTATCTTGCCTTCCTCGCAGAGACATATGGGAAAGTCGGGCAGGCTGGGGTGGGTCTCACGCTGCTCGGCGAGGCCCTAGCGGCAGTGCACAAGACCGGAGAGCGGTCCTACGAGGCTGAGCTCTACCGGCTCAAAGGGGAGTTACTGTTGGTGCGCTCTGCCGAGAACCATGGGAAGGCCGAAGCCTGTTTTCAGCAGGCCCTTACCGTGGCTCGTCGCCAGCAGGCCAAGGCGTGGGAGCTGCGCGCCGCCACGAGCCTGAGCCGCCT
>Ga0081455_10008443_pt1 | contig 10711 bp, 9 predicted proteins | sample TabmetS3T2R1_FD_70207 | JGI IMG/M metagenome (GOLD analysis project Ga0081455, IMG submission 70207) | Tabebuia heterophylla rhizosphere microbial communities from the University of Puerto Rico - S3T2R1 | ecosystem: Host-associated > Plants > Roots > Rhizosphere ... | reverse complement strand
AGGAGCCGGGCGACCGCGACCGGATCGACCCCTACCTTCGCTGGCGGCACGACGAGCACCTGGCCCGGCTGGTCACCACGCCCGGGGTCGCCGGGGCGTGGGTCTTCGCCACCGCCGCCCGCTATCGGCGCGGCCGCTACAGCGAGGGCGACTACCGGATCACGGTCTGCTACCTCGACGGCGACCCGGGTGAGGCCGCCGCCGCCCTCGGGCCGCTGATGGAGGAGGCGTGGCGCGACGCCCCGGTCACGCCGTTGCTGGCGGCCCCGTTCGCCTCTCTGGTTCCGTGGGTCTGGCCGGACGGCGTCTATCAGTCATATGATTAGGAAGACAGCCGAGGAGCGGCCGGGGGGTCACATGGACGCACGGATGCTGGTCATCGACGCCGACGCCCACATCAACGAGCCGGTCGTCCGCCTCGACGCGCCCGACGACGAGCTGGCGCCCTGGCGGGTGCTGGCCGAGCGGCATCCGGGCTGGCAGCAGGCCGGACGGTCCGGGGGTAGGACGGTCAGCCTGATCGAGGGCAAGCTGTTCCCGACCCAGGAGGGACCGGGCCGCGGCGTTCCCATCGAGTCGGCGATGCATCCACTGGCGGCGGACGGGGCCCTCCATCTCGATGCCCGCATCCGCGACCTCGACAAGGAGGGCATCGACGTCCAGGTCCTGTACGGCGGCCTGAGCATCGGGGCCACCACGTTCGAGGACGCGGCCTTCGCCCTCGACTTCTGCCGCGCCTACAACGACTGGTTGGTCGGGGTCTGTGCCCGCCGTCCCGACCGGCTGCGGGCGGTGGCGATCGTTCCCCTCCAGCACCCGGACAACGCAGTCGCCGAGCTGGGCAGGGCCGCCGGCCTCGGGGTGGTGGCCGTGATGATCCCGCCCGTGGTGGGCACGCGGAACCTCGACGACCCTGCGCTCCAGCCCTTCTTCGAGGCGGCCGCCGGCCTGGGCGTCGCCGTGGGGGTCCACAGCGCGCCGGGGATGAACCTGCCGCTGCCCGGGGCCGAGCGGTTCGACAACTACGCGCAGGTGCACACCCTGTCGTTCCCCGTCGACCAGATGGTGGCGTTCACGGCGCTGGCGATGGGCGGGGTGCTCGACCGGTTCCCGGCGCTGCGCGTGGCCTTCCTGGAGGCCGGCGTCGGCTGGGTCCCCTACTTCGTGCATCGGATGCACGAGCACCGCGAGAAGCGGGGCGACATGGTCCCGGCGATGACCAGCGACCCGCGCGACTACATCGAGCGGGGCCAGTGCTTCTTCGCCTTCGAGTGCGAGGACCGGCTGCTCGAGCCCTACGTCGAGCACCTCGGCGCCGACAGCCTCGTGTTCTCGTCGGACTATCCCCACTGGGACTGCGACTACCCGGGCACCGTCGAGACCGCACGGGCCAACGCCGCAGCGCTGGGCGACGACGTGCTGGTCCGCATCCTCGGGACCAACGCGGCGCGCCTGTACGGGCTGGACGGCGATGCCGAGGGGATCCGATCGTGACCCGCACCCCCGATTCCCGAGGTCATGGGTTCCGAGGAAGAGTGCCCGAGGCCATGGGTTCCGCGCGGGGAACCTATGACCTCGCCCGCGAGTCGGTGGAACCTGGTTCCTCGGGGCTCCGGGCGGTCGACGGCGTGCGCGACCGCTGAGGGATTGCCGCATGGGCACGGAGGCCACGGGCTACGACGTCCCGGTCGGGACCTACGAGGACGCCAAGGCGATGGTCGGCACGACGACCCCCGTGCGCTTCGGCGAGATCGCCGTCAGCGTGCCGATGATCCGGCACTACGCCGCCATGGTCCGGGACGCGAACGCCGCCTACTGGGACGACGACTTCGCCGAGCGGCACTGGGGCGGCGTCGTGGCCCCGCCCGGCATGCTGATGACCTGGCTCATCCCGCTCGAGTGGAAGCCGGGTGGCGGACGGCCGGTCCCGCTGCTCACCGCCCGGGTGCCGCTGCCCGGCGACACGTTCATCAACGTCTCCAACGACGCCGAGCACTTCGTCCCGATCCGGGTCGGCGACCACCTGAACGTCGTCGAGGAGCTGGTCGACGTCTCGGAGGCCAAGCGCACAAGCCTGGGCACGGGGCACTTCGTCACCACGGTGTCGACATACCGGCGCCAGGACGGCGAGCTCGTCGCCCGGACGACCAACGTGCTGTTCCGCTTCTCGTCTCCTGAGGGCGAGCGCGGGCGAGGCCGTGGCCCGAGCGGCGCGGCGCCGAAGGCGCCAAGAGCGGGAAACATCAGCGACGGCGAGGACGACGCATGATCCCGGGAGTCTCGTACGAGCAGCGCTACTGGGAGGACGTGGAGGAGGGCTCGGCCCTGCCGCGTGTGGACGACGAGATCACCTACCGCCGCGTCATCATGAACCCGGCCACCACCTGGGACTACTTCCCCGGCCACCACGATCCCGAGTACGCCCGGTCGCAGGGCCAGCCGACCATCTACGTCAACACGATGCACTTCCTCGGCTTCGTGGATCGGTTGGCGACCGAGTGGGGCGGCCCGCGGAGCTTCATCGCCCGCCGGAAGATCTCGATGCAGCGGTCGATCTACGCCGGCGACACGATGGTCGGCGAGGGGCGGGTCGTGCGCAGGTACACCGACGAGGCCGGTGCGCGGGTCCGCCACCTGGTCGACCTCGAGCTGACCGTGAAGAACCAGGACGGCGAGCTGTGTTGCCCCGCGACCGTCACGCTGGAGCTGCCGGTTCGGGAGCTGCCGTCATGACCGCCTTCTCTCGGGGGCTGCGCCCCCGAACCCCATCGCCGCCCGGCTCCCTGGCGCTCGCGCGGTCGGCCGGTCAGGAGCTGCGCTCATGACCGCCGATGCGCCGATCGCGCACGAGCGGGCGGTCGAGGGCGAATCGGGGTTCGACCTGCCCATCGGGACCTACGAGGAAGCCCGGGCGATGATCGGGACGCGCACCGAGGTCGAGTTCGCCACCCACGACGTGGCGTGGCCGCTGATCAAGTACTTCTGCGCCATGGCCCACGACGGCAACGCCAGCTACTGGGACGAGGAGTTCGCCCGCGACCAGTGGGGCGCCGTCGTCTCGCCCCCGGCACTGCTGATGACCTGGGCCATGGCGCCCGACTGGCGGCCCGGCAACCCCCGGCCCCGACCGCTCCTCGCCGGCCAGGTGCCCTTGCCCGGCACGACGGTGGTGAGCGTGGGCTGCGATGCGGAGTTCTTCCGGCCGATCCGGGTCGGCGATCGCCTCAACGTCGAGGAGGAGCTGGTCGACGTCTCGGAGCTGAAGCGCACCCGCCTGGGCGAGGGGCACTTCCTCACCACCGCGGCCACGTACCGCCTGGGCGACGGGACGTCGGTCGCCCGCTACAGCCACCTGCTGTTCCGCTTCACGCCGGCCGGCGACCCCGACGACGCCTGAGCCGACGATGGACTTCGGCCTCACCCACCGGCAGCGGGCCTGGGTCGCCGAGGTGCGGGCGTTCCTCGACGAGGACTTCGGCCCGGCCGAGCGCGAGGCCGTGCGTCGCGGGGGAGGCGAGTGGAGCGGCGACGTCATCAGGGAGTTCCGCCGCCGGCTGCTCGACCGGGGCTGGCTGTGCCTCATGTGGCCGGAGGAGCACGGCGGCCTCGGCCGGCCCCTCGTCGACAACCTGCTGCTGATGGACGAGCTGGCGTACGCCGGGGCGCCCGCCATCGACATGACCGCGGCGTCGGTGGCGCCGACGATCATCCGCTCCGGCACGCCCGAGCAGCAGGCCCGGTGGTTGCCGGCGATCAGGCGGGGCGAGGTCGAGTTCGCCGTCGGCTACTCCGAGCCCGACGCCGGCAGTGACCTGGCGTCCCTCCGGACGACGGCGGCGCTGGACGGCGATGCGTGGGTGATCAACGGCACCAAGATCTGGAACACCGGCGCCGAGTACTGCACCCACGAGTGGCTGGCGTGCCGCACCGACCCCGACGCTCCCCGGCATCGGGGGATCTCGGTCCTGATCGTGCCGCTCGACGCGCCGGGGATCGAGGTCCGGGGCATCACCACCTGGCGGGGGATGCGCACCAACCAGGTGTGGTTCGACGACGTGCGGGTGCCCCGTGAGAACCTGGTCGGCGAGCGCGACCGAGGGTGGGCGTACGTGACCCAGGCGCTCGACTTCGAACGGGTCGCGATCGGGATCACCGGCGGCCTGCGGCGGCTGCTCGACGACCTCATCGCGTGGTGCCGTGACACCACGGTCGACGGCCGGGCGCCGGCGGCCCGCCCGGAAGTGCAGCGCCGCTTGGCGGAGCTGGCCGTCGACGTCGAGCTGGCGCGCCTGCTGAACCAGCGCGCCGCGTGGCTGATCGATGCCGGCCGGCCCGCCAGCGCGGAGGCATCGATGACGAAGGTCTTCACCACCGAGCTGCACGCGAGGGCCTCGTCGGTGGCGCTGGACCTGCTCGGGCCGGCCGGACAGCTCGATCCCCATGATCCCCGGGCGCCGATCGCCGGCCTGGCGCAGCTGATGTACCGGGCCGCCCCCTACCTGCGCTTCGGTGGCGGGACGAACGAGATCCAGCGCGACATCGTCGCCCAGCGGGGCCACGGTCTGCCGCGATGACGGACTTGGCGCTGTCGGCCGAGCAGGAGGCCCTGCGGGCGTCGGCGCGCGCCTTCCTGCAGCGAGCCTGCCCGCCCGAACTGGTCCGGCGGGTCGGCGCGCCCGGCCGCGACGGTCACGACGTCGACCTGTGGCGGGGGATGGCCGGGCTGGGATGGGTCGGCCTGGCGTTCCCCGAGGCCGTGGGCGGCGGCGGTGGAAGCCTGCTCGAACTGGCGGTGGTGTATGAGGAGGCCGGCCGCGTCCTCGTGCCGACCACCCTGTACTCGACGGTCGAGGCGGCACTGCTGATCGATCGCGTCGGGGGCGAGGCGCCGCGGTCCCTACTCCCCGCGGTCGTCGCCGGCGAGCGGATCGTCTCGCTGGCGTACCACGAGGAGGGCATGGCGTCGTCGCCCGATGGCCTGGCCACGACCGCCGTGGTCGAGGGCGAGGCCGTGGTGGTCGACGGGACGAAGCTGTTCGTCCCCAACGCCGGCGTCGCCGACGACCTCGTGGTCGTGGCTCGGGACCCCGCTGCGACCGGTGCGGGCGCTGTCAGGCTGGTCGTCGTCCCCACCACCGCACCGGGAGTGCGCCGGTCCCGGATCGCGACGTTCGCCCACGATGCCCAGCACGAGGTCTCGTTCGCGGCGGTGCGGCTGCCGGCCGACAGCGTGTTGGCGGACGGGTCCACGGATGCGTGGCCGGTCGTGGAGGAGGTACGCCGCATCGCCACCGCCCTGCACTGCGTGGAGATGGTCGGTGGTGCCCGGGCGGTGCTGGACCGGACCGTTCAGTACGTCACCGATCGGGTTCAGTTCGGCCGCCCGATCGGCAGCTTCCAGGCCGTGCAGCACCACGTTGCCGACCTGTCGACCCGCATCGATGCGGCCGGGCTGGCGGCGTGGCAGGCCGTGTGGCGGTGCTCCCTGGGGAGCGACGCGCCCGCGGACGCCGTGAGCCTGGAGGCCGCGGTGGCGATCGCCAAGGTGGCCGCCGGTGATGCCTACGTCGAGACCACGCTCATGGCCCATCAGCTGCACGGTGGCATCGGGTTCACGGACGACCACGACCTACATATGTGGTCGGACCGGGCCCGGGCGGCGGCGCTCGCCTTCGGCACGCGTGAGGACCACCTCTGCGCCCTGGGAGCGCTCGTCGCGCGGGCGCGATGAGTTTGACGGCACTCCGGCGTCTATCGCGGTCGCACGCCAATCGGAAGGAAGTGTCGTCATGGGCAAGGTGGTTGTCTCGCAGTTCATCTCGGTCGACGGCGTCGTCGAGGACCCCGGCGGTTCCGAGAGCTGGGAGCGCGGTGGCTGGGCATTCCAGTTCGACCGCGGTGATGAGGGGAACAAGTTCAAGCTCGACGAGGTCATGGGCAGCGACGCCTTGCTGCTCGGGCGGGTGACGTACGAGGGCTTCGCCGAGGCGTGGCCCTCGCGGACGGGTGAGTTCGCCGACAAGTTCAACGGCATGCCCAAGTACGTCGTGTCCACGACGTTGCGGGACCCCGAGTGGAACAACTCCACCGTCATCGCGGACGACGTCCCTGCCGCAGTCGCCAAGCTGAAGCAGGAGATCGACGGCGACATCCTGGTCAACGGCAGCGTGCAGCTCGTCCGGGCGCTGGCGGAGAACGGCCTCGTCGACGAGTACCGGTTCATGGTGTTCCCCACCGTCCTCGGGGGCGGCAAGCACCTGTTCGGGGAGACGCCGGCCGCGGCCGCCCTGAAGCTGGTGGACGGCAAGCCGGCCGGCGAGACGTACATCCTCATCTACCAGCCCGCGCCGCGAAGCGATCGCGGATAGGGCCGCAGGAAAGGCGCCTGACCGCACTGGTCGCGCTCCCTATGGTCGGAGCGTGGCAGCGAACGACCTCGGCAGCGTCGTCGCCCACTACGAGGCGGGCCGGGAGCAGGACCGGCTCGTCGGCGGCCTTGCGGAGCTGGAGCTCGTCCGCACCCGCGAGGTCCTGGGACGTCATCTCCCGCCGCCTCCTCAGCGCATCCTCGACGTGGGGGGCGGTACCGGCGTGCACGCTGCCTGGCTGTTGCGGGACGGGCACCGCGTGCACCTCGTCGACGTCACCCCGGTCCACGTGGAACGGGCGGAGGCTGCGCTGGCCGACCTCGGCCTGACTGCCGAAGTCGGCGACGCCCGGTGCCTGGCCGTGCCCGACGCCAGCTTCGATACGGTGTTCGTGCTCGGCCCGCTCTACCACCTCGTCGAGCGGGCCGATCGCCTGGCGGCGCTCAGGGAGGCTCGCCGGGTGGTCAAGCCGGGCGGGCTGGTGGCCGTCGCCGCCATCAGCCGGTACGCGTCGCTGATCGACGGGCTCGTACGGGAGTTCCTGTTCGAGCCCGAGTTCCGCCGCATCGTCCGGCGCGACCTCGCCGACGGTCGCCATGTCAACCCCGACAACCGCCCCCACTGGTTCACCACCGCGTTCTTCCACCACCCCGACGAGCTTCGCCAGGAGATCACCGATGCCGGCCTGGAGGTGGTCGAGCTCGTGGGCGTGGAGGGGATCGCCGGTTGGCTGCCCCACCTCGAGGCTCGCTGGCGGCGGGACGCCGACCGCGAGACCATCCTCGAGGCGACCCGGCTGATCGAAGCCGAGCCCACTCTGCTCGGCCTCAGCGCGCACCTGCTCGCCGTCGCGCTACGCGCCGGCGAGTGAGTCGCGGCCGCGACGCAGGAACTCGCGCGGGGTTCCTTCCTCGTTGCCGCCGGCGCCGAACCGGCGTCTGTCACCCCCTACGCGAACGGCCTCGGGCGGAATCGACAGCGGACGGCCCACTAGTCGACCAGGACGCCGGGGTTCAGGAGGCCGTTCGGGTCGACGGCCCGCTTGGCCGCCCGGAGCGCGTCGGCGAAGAGCTCGGGGCGTTGGCGGTCATAGGCGGGGCGGTGCATCCGCCCGACCGCATGGTGGTGGGTGATGGTGCCCCCGGCGGAGACGACCGCCTCGGAGGCCGCCTCCTTGAGCTCCGCCCACTGCTGTTCCTCGCCACCCTGCAGGCCCATCCCCGCGAACGTGTAGTAGGGCGCCGGCCCGTCGGTGTAGACGTGGGTGAACCGGCAGCTCAGCAGGCCACCACCGCACACCTCGTCGAGCGCCCGCCCCATCGTCGCCCGCACTTCGGCGTCGAAGTCGGGCCAGCGGTCCCACGTGATCGCGGTTTCGAAGGTGTCGGTCACCAGGCCGAGCCCCGTCATGGTGTTGAGGTCGAAGCCGACGAAGCTGTCGCGCCAGGCGCCGACCGCACCGCCGCGCCCGGTGGGCGTGCTGGCGTCGGCCGTCCTGATCTCCTCGTCGGCGATCTCACCCCCGTGGTCGCGTGCGACGGCGACGGCGGCCTCGATGTTGGCGCGCTGCGACACGTCCGCGGACTCGAACCCCACGATCACCAGCGCCCTGCTCCCGTCGAGGCCGGCGCCCCGCTGGGCCTCGAGCGGATCGAGGATCCGGAGGTTGGCCGGCCACAGCTTCGCCTGGACGATGGCCCGGACCGCCTGCCAGCCCGCCTCCCAGCCCGGGAAGCGCACGCCGGCAGAGGCTCGGAAGGTGGGCCGCGCCTGGAGCCTGAGCCAGGCGTCGGACACGATCCCCAGAGTGCCCTCGCTGCCGAGCACCAGGCGATCGGGGCTAGGACCGGCGCCGCTGCCCGGGAGCCGCCGCGACTCCCACCAGCCCGCCGGGGTGAGCATGCGCACGGACTCGACGAAGTCGTCGATGTGCGTGTGGTTGGTGGCGTAGTGGCCGCCCGAGCGGGTGGCGATCCAGCCCCCCACGGTCGACCACTGGAACGACTGGGGGAAGTGCCGCAGCGTCAGGCCGTGCGGGCGCAGTTGGTCCTCGACGGCGGGGCCCAGGGCCCCGGCCTGGATCCGGGCCGCCCGGGACGTGGGGTCGATCTCGAGCACCCGGTCCATCGCCGTCAGGTCGATCGTCACGACGCTGGCGGCGTCGGCGGGCGGGTTCACGCCCCACACCACCGACGACCCGCCCCCGAACGGGACCACGACGTGGCCCGACGCGTCGCACCAGTCGAGGACCGCCTCGAGCTCGGCCTCGTCCGCCGGAAACGCCACGACGTCGGGAGGCGCGTCGAACCGGCCCCGGAAGGCCCGCAGCCGGTCGGTGTAGGCCATGCCATAGGTGTGGCGGGCCCGCTCCCACGGGTCCGTGGAGCACATGCTGCCGAGCGCCGCGGGAACCACGACGCGCGGCGCCCGCAGCTCCGCGTCATCGAGCGAGACCGGGGCCTCGACACTCGCCTCCACGCCGTAGCGCCGGGCCAGCGTCCCGGCCAGCCGGCGCCGCTGGTCGTCGGTCGGCTCGTCGGCGGCCAGGCCCCAGCCCCACAGACTGCGCCGGCCCGAGGCGTTCCACCGTTGGGTTGGTCGTTCCCCCTGCACGCCACCAGGATCGAGGATCCCGCGCCTCGGCGAAAGTCGCCCGCACCGCCGGAACCTGCCGCGGAAATGGTGGCCATGGCCACCGATCCCGCGGCAGGATTCCGTATGCCTCATCCCCTCGACATGCTCACGGCCGACGAGATCACGCGTGCGGTCGAGGTGCTGCGGGCGACGGGACGGGTGGGCGACGAAGCGCTGTTCGCGCACGTCGTGTTGCGCGAGCCCCCCAAGGGCGAGCTGGCACGTTGGAAGTCGGGGGACCCGATCGACCGCGAGGTGCGGGCACAGATCGTCCCCGGACCGGGGTTGACGCTCGTCGAGGCTGTCGTGTCGCTCACCCGGGGCGAGGTGCGCGAGTGGCACGAGGTCGAGGGGAGGCGGCCGGCGTTGCTGATGACGGAGGCGCTGTACGCGATCGTCACCACGAAGGAGCATCCCGAGTATCAGGCGGCACTCGCGCGGCGCGGCATCACCGACCTCGAGGCGGTGCAGATCGACCCGTGGCCGGCCGGGGCGTTCGGCTACGAGTGCGAGGAAGGACGACGGATAGCGCGTTGCATCTCGTTCCTGCGCGCCGACGCGACCGACAACGGCTATGCCCGCCCGATCGAGGGCGTGATCGTGCACTTCGACCTCGGCAAGAACGAGGTGATCGAGGTCATCGACCACGGCGTCGTCCCCCTTCCACCCAACCGCGCGAGCTTCTGGGTCGAAGATCATCCGGCGCTGCGCACCGACCTCAAGCCGATCTCCATCTCGCAGCCCGACGGCCCGGGCTTCACGATCGACGGCAACCTCGTCCGGTGGCAGAAGTGGCAGTTGCGCGTCTCGTTCGATCCCCACGAGGGCCTGGTCCTGCATCAGGTTGCGTACGAGGACGACGACGGTCGAGTTCGCCCGGTGCTGCATCGCGCGTCGATTGCGGAGATGGTCGTTCCGTACGGCGACGCCGGCCCGCTGCACGGGTGGAAGAACGCGTTCGACGCCGGCGAGTGGGGACTCGGGCGGATGACGCAGTCGCTGGCGCTGGGCTGCGACTGCGTCGGCGAGGTCCGCTACCTCGACGCGACGATGGCGAACGAGCAGGGTGAGCCCTGGGTGATCGAGAACGCCATCTGCATGCACGAGGAGGACTACGGCATCCTGTGGAAGCACGTCGACCTGTTCAGCGGGCGCGGCGACGTGCGCAGGAGCCGGCGCTTGGTGCTGAGCTTCATCAGTACCGTCGGCAACTACGACTACGGCTTCTTCTGGTACCTCTACCTCGACGGCAACATCCAACTCGAGGTCAAGCTGACCGGGATCGTCTCACCGATGGCGATCGAACCGGGGACGCAGCCGGAGTTCGCGAACGTCGTCGCCGAAGGTGTCGCGGCACCTCACCACCAGCACCTCTTCTGTGCCCGCCTCGACTTCGACGTCGACGGCTCGGTCAACGAGGTCCACGAGGTCGACGCCGAGCCGCTGCCGCCCGGCCCCGACAACCCGTGGCTGAACGCGTTCCGCGCCAAGGCGACGAGGCTCGACACCGAGCAGCGCGCGCAACGCGAGATCGATCCGACACGCTCGCGCACCTGGCGGATCGTGAACCCGCAGTCGCGCAACGGCCTCGGCCAGCCCGTCGCCTACAGACTCGTCCCGGCGACGACCACCCCGACGCTGTTCGCCCACGCCGACTCGCCCATTGGCAGGCGCGCCGGGTTCGCGCGCCACAACCTGTGGGTGACGCC
>Ga0081455_10008442_pt1 | contig 10712 bp, 14 predicted proteins | sample TabmetS3T2R1_FD_70207 | JGI IMG/M metagenome (GOLD analysis project Ga0081455, IMG submission 70207) | Tabebuia heterophylla rhizosphere microbial communities from the University of Puerto Rico - S3T2R1 | ecosystem: Host-associated > Plants > Roots > Rhizosphere ... | reverse complement strand
GCGACCGGCTCCTCGGCGGGAGCCTCCTCGGCCGGAGTCTCCTCCGCGGTCGCCTCGGGCTCCGCCTCGACGGTCGGCTCGTCCTCGGCCGGGGTCTCCGCCTCGGCCTCGATCGGCTGCTCGTTCTCTTCCGGATTCTTTCTCGTGCCTGCCATCTACCTTCTCTCCAGCCTGTTCTCCCGCTCGGCCTGGACACCCAGGATGCGGCTGATGTCGCGCTTCGTCAGGCCGAGGCGCGCCGTGTTCTCGAGGGCGCCGGTCGCGGCCTGGAAGCGCAGGTTGAACAACTCCTCTCGCGTCTCGGCGAGCCGCTTCGCGAGCTCCTCGTCGGACAGCTCTCTCAGTTCCTTAGCCTTCAAAGAGCTCGGCCTCCCGCTTCACGAACTTCGTCTTGACCGGGAGCTTCATCCCGGCGAGGCGCATCGCCTCGCGCGCGAGGTCCTCCGGCACGCCGGCCAGCTCGAACATCACGCGGCCCGGCTTCACGACGGCCACCCAGTGCTCGGGCGAGCCCTTGCCGGAGCCCATGCGGGTCTCGGCCGGCTTCTGCGTCACGGGCTTGTCCGGGAAGACGTTGATCCAGACCTTGCCGCCGCGCTTGATCCGGCGGGTCATGGCGATACGCGCCGCCTCGATCTGGCGGTTCGTCACCCAGCCCGGCTCGAGCGCCTTCAGGCCGTAGTCGCCGAAATGCACCTGCTGTTGGCCCTTGGCCGCGCCGCGCCGGCGCCCGCGGTGCTGCTTGCGGAACTTGGTCTTGCGGGGCATCAACACGGCTAGCCCTCGCCTCCGGACTCATCCAGCTTGGTCTTGTCCTCGTGCGTCTGCTTCTGGGTCGTGGTGTCCGGCGCGTCGGCGACGGGTGCGTCCACCTTTTCCACGTCGGGCTCGACCGGAGGCTGCTCGCGGCCGCCCTCGGACACGCCCTCCTCGTCCGTGCGCGGGCGCTCCACGTTCGCCTGCTGGTCGGGACGCGGGCCACGGCGGCGCTGGCCACGAGAGCCGCCGCCCCGGCGCTCCCGAACCGGCCCGAGGCCCTCGCGATCGCCGCCGCCTCTGCGGCCGCCCTCCCGGGCGCTGCCGATGGTCTCGCGACGGGCCCCTCGCCGCCTCGCCTGGTCCTCGGCGCCGAGTCGTCCCGCTCCGCCGCGCTCGGGACCCGTATCGAAGCCCTCGGGCATGATCTCGCCCTTGTTCACCCAGACCTTGACGCCGATCCGCCCGAACGTCGTCTTCGCCTCGGCGAAGCCGTAGTCGATGTCCGCGCGGAGCGTGTGCAGCGGGACGCGTCCTTCGGAGTAGGTCTCCGAGCGCGACATCTCCGCGCCGCCGAGCCGCCCCCCGCAGGTGATCTTCACGCCCTCGGCGCCCGAGCGCATCGCCGAGGCCAGCGAGCGCTTCATCGCGCGCCGGAAGCTGACGCGGTTCTCGAGCTGCTCCGCGATGGACTGGGCGACGAGCTTCGCGTTGAGCTCGGGGCGCTTGATCTCGTTGATGTTGATGTGGACGTTCTTGCGCGTCATCGCGTGGATCTCGCGGCGCAGCGCGTCCACCTCCGCCCCGGACTTGCCGATGACGATGCCCGGGCGGGCGGTGTAGATGTCGATGGTGATCCGCTGCTTGTCCTTGCGGATCAGGATGTCCGAGAGGCCGGCGTGGCCGAGCTTCCCGTAGATGTGGTCGCGGATCTTGACGTCCTCGATCAGGTACGCGGGGAACTCCTTCGCGCCCGTGTACCAGTTGGACTTCCAGTCGTGGATGACGCCGACGCGCAGTCCGCCGGGATGGACTTTCTGGCCCATTACGACTCTCCTTCGGTGTTCGTCTTCTTCGGCCGGCGCGCCGGCTTCGTTTCCTCGCCGGATTCCTTGTTGGCAGCCGGCTTTCGCCTGGGCTTCGGCTTGGGCTTCGACTCCGTCGCGGGTGCCTCCTCGGCCACCGGCCCGGCCGCTTCGGCCTCTGCCTCGGGCTCGGGTTTCTTCCGCGGCGCGCGCCTGGGCTTCGGCTTCTCCTCCTCGATCGCCTCGGCTGCTTCCTCGGCGGGCGCCTCCTCGACGGGCGGTGCCTCCACCGCCGGGGCGGCCTGCTGCACCGGCTCGGGGATCTCCTCGCCGGACGGGAGCGCGAGCGCGATCGTGATGTGGCACGTCCGCTTGCGAATACGAGCCACCCGGCCCCGTGCGCGGGCACGCCAGCGCTTCAGCGTGGGACCGGCGCCCACGTAGGCGGACGCCACGTACAGGTCGTCACCGACGAGCCCGTGATTCACCTCGGCGTTCGAGACGGCGGAGTCGAGCACCTTACGGACGTCGACGGCGGCGTCGCGTGTCATGAACGCGAGGATCGTCCGCGCCTCCGGAACGCTGCGGCCGCGAATCTGGTCGACCACGAGGGCCGCCTTGCGCGGAGCCGTGCGGACGAAGCGCGCCTGTGCGCGAACTTCAGTCCGTTGTGTTTCCAGGGTCGCCATCAGAGCTTTCGCTTCACCTCGGTCTTGCGGTCGCCCGAATGGCCGCGGAAGACCCGGGTGGGTGCGAACTCGCCGAGCTTGTGGCCGACCATCGACTCGGTCACGAAGACCGGCATGTGCGTCCGGCCGTTGTGCACTGCGATCGTGTGCCCCACCATCTCGGGGAAGACGGTCGACGTGCGCGACCACGTGCGCACGGGCCGCTTGTCGCCCGAGGCGTTCATCTCCTCGATGCGCTTCATGAGGCTCGCCTCGACGAACGGGCCCTTCTTGCTCGAGCGGCTCATTACCTTCTCTCCTTGCCGCGGCGGCGGCCGCGGACGATCAGCTTGTCGGATTCCTTGTGCTTGCGGCGCGTGCGCTTCCCGAGGGTCGGCACGCCCCAGGGGGTGACCGGGTGACGGCCGCCCTTGGACTTGCCCTCGCCGCCGCCGTGCGGGTGGTCGACAGGGTTCATCGCCGACCCGCGGACGGAGGGGCGCTTGCCGAGCCAGCGGCTCCGGCCCGCCTTGCCGCTCGAGAGGTTCTCGTGGTCGACGTTGCCCACCTGGCCGACGGTCGCACGGCACTCGAGGGGCACGCGACGCATCTCGCCGGACGGCAGGCGGAGAACGCCGAAGCCTTCGTCCTTGGCGACGAGCTGGATGCCCGAGCCCGCGCTCCGCGCGAGCTGTCCTCCCTTGCCCGGCTTGAGCTCGACGTTGTGCACAAGCGTGCCGGTCGGGATGTTGGCGAGCGGGAGGGCGTTGCCGGGGCGGATGTCGGCCGTCGGGCCGGACTCCACCTGCTGGCCCACGCGGAGCCGCGCCGGCGCGAGGATGTATGCCTTCGCGCCGTCGGCGTAGTGCAGGAGGGCAATCCGCGCCGAGCGGTTCGGGTCGTACTCGATCGCGGCCACCCGCGCAGGGACGCCGTCCTTGCGGCGCTTGAAGTCGATCGTCCGGTAGCGGCGCTTGTGCCCACCGCCCTGATGGCGCACGGTGATGCGGCCCTTGTTGTTGCGGCCGCCCTTCCTCTTCACGGGCTCGAGCAGGCTCTTCTCCGGGTCGCGCTTGGTGAGCTCCTCGAAGGTGGAGACCGAGCGGAAGCGGCGACCCGGCGACGTCGGCTTGTACTTGCGCAGGGGCACTAGACCGCGGCCCCCTCGAAGATCTCGATGCGGTCGCCCGCGCGAAGCTGGACGATCGCCTTCTTCCAGCCCGGCTTCTGCCCGCGATGCCAGCCGCGGCGCTTCGGCTTCGGCTGCACCTTGACGATGTTGACCGCCTCGACCTTGACGTCGAAGAGCTCCTCCACGGCCTGGCGGATCTGCGTCTTGTGCGCCTTCGGGTGAACCCGGAAGGAGTACTTGTTGTCCTCGATCAGGCTGTAGCTCTTCTCCGAGACCACGGGGGCGATGACGATCTGACGGGGATCCAAGCTCACGCGGACATCACCTCCTGGACGTGATCGAGGGCGGCCTGGCTGGCGAGGACGGAGCGCGCCCACACGAGCGCGCCGACCTCGAGCTCGGCCGGCTCGACGACGAGCACGCCGGTGAGGTTGCGGAACGACTTGATCAGCTGTTGCTCGTCGCGCTGGGCGACGACGAGCAGCGGGAGCTCGGGGCCCCACGCGGCGGCGAACTCGGCCGCCGCCTTCGTCGACGGCTCCTTGAACACGGACGCATCGACAACGCCGAGCGACCCGCGGCGAGCGTGGACGGTCAGGGCGCCCCGCAACGCCGACTTGCGCGTCTTGCGGTTCACCTTGAGCGCGAAGCTGCGCGGCTGCGGTGGGAAGGCCATGCCTCCGCCGGTCCACTGCGACGCGCGTGTCGTACCCGCGCGCGCGCGACCCGTGCCCTTCTGCCGCCACGGCTTCGAACGGCCGCCCGAGACGAGCCCGCGGCTCTTCGCGGCGCGGGTGCCGGCGCGGGCGGCGGCGGCCTCGGCGCGAACGGTCTCGTGCACGACGTGGGGCTTCACCTCGGCCGCGAAGACCTCCGCGAGGAGCGTGACGTCCTTCGCCTTCTTGCCCGCGGGATCGAGCAGGGGTGCCTTCGGAGCCGCCATTACCTCCTGTCCTCCCTGATCACGACGTAGCCGTCCTTGTGGCCGGGGACGGCGCCCTTGACGAGGAGCAGGTTCTGCTCCGGATCCCGGTCGACGACGGTCAGCCCGACCTGCGTGACGTTCTTGGCGCCCATCTGGCCCGCCATCTTGATGCCCTTGAAGACGCGCGAGGGGGTCGCCGAGGCGCCGATGGAGCCCGGCGCTCGGACGTTGTGGGAGCCGTGCGTCACGGGCCCGCGGTGGAAACGATGCCGCTTGATCGTGCCCTGGAAGCCCTTGCCGATCGAGACTCCCGAGACCTTCACCTTGTCGCCCGCCTCGAAGGCCTCCACGGTCACCGTCTCGCCCGGCGCGAGCTCCGTCGGCCCGCGGATCTCGACGAGCCTGCGGTGCGGCCCCACCCCGTTCTTGCGCAGGTGCCCGAGCTCGGGCTTCGTCAGCTTGTGCTCGGCCACCTCGTCGTAAGCGAGCTGGACGGCGTCGTAGCCGTCGGCGTCCTGCGTCCGCACGGCAACGACGGGGCACGGCCCCGCCTGGATCACCGTCACGGGCGTCAGCTGCCCGGTCTCGCCGTCGAAGACCTGGGTCATGCCGAGCTTCTTGCCGACGATTCCCTTCACTCCGTGCTCCTCCCGGCACGGATCGCGCGCCATACGTGCGTCGCACGGCGGTACGCTCGAAGCGGAGGGAGGACCGCGGTGGCCCCGGGGAACGTGGCGGCTCGGGAGGCGGCAGCCGGCATCAGAGCTTGATCTCGATGTCGACGCCGGCAGGAAGATCCAGCCGCATCAGGGAGTCGACCGTCTTCGGAGTCGGCGAGTGGATGTCGATCAGGCGCTTGTGCGTGCGCACCTCGAAGTGCTCACGGGAGTCCTTGTCCTTGAAGGGGCTGCGGATCACCGTGTAGACGTTCTTCTCGGTGGGCAGGGGCACCGGCCCGGTCACGGTCGCGCCGGTGCGCTGCGCCGTCTCGACGATCGACAGCGCCGACCGGTCGAGCTGGGTGTGGTCGTACCCCTTGAGACGGATGCGGATCTTCTGCTGCGGCAAGCGGCCTCGATTCCTACTTCTGGATGTCCGTGACGACGCCGGCGCCGACGGTGCGGCCGCCCTCGCGGATCGCGAAGCGGAGCCCCTGGTCCATGGCGATCGGCTGGATGAGCTCGATCGTCATGTTCGTGTTGTCGCCCGGCATCACCATCTCCTGGTCCTGGGGCAGCTGGATGGAGCCGGTGACGTCGGTCGTCCGGAAGTAGAACTGGGGCCGGTAACCGTTGAAGAACGGCGTGTGGCGGCCGCCCTCGTCCTTCGAGAGGACGTACACCTCGGCGTTGAACTGCGTGTGCGGCGTGATCGAGCCGGGCTTCGCGAGCACCTGGCCGCGCTCGATTTCCTCGCGCTTCGTGCCGCGCAGGAGCGCGCCGGCGTTGTCGCCCGCCTGGGCGTAGTCGAGCGTCTTGTGGAACATCTCGAGGCTGGTGACGACGGTCTTCTCGATCGCGGGATGGATCCCGACGATCTCGACCTCGTTGCCGGACTCGATCTTGCCCTGCTCGATACGGCCGGTGACGACGGTGCCGCGGCCCTGAATCGTCATGACGTCCTCGATGGGCATGAGGAACGGCTTGTCGATGTCGCGCTCGGGCTCCGGGATGTAGGAGTCGACAGCCTCCATGAGCTCGAGGATCTTGGGCGTCCACTCGGCGTCGCCCTCCAGCGCCTTCAGCGCGGAGACGGCCACGATCGGAATGTCGTCGCCCGGGAACTCGTACTTGGTGAGGAGCTCGCGCACCTCCATCTCGACGAGCTCGAGCAGCTCGGGGTCGTCGACCATGTCGGCCTTGTTGAGCGCGACGACGATCGCCGGCACCTCGACCTGGCGGGCGAGCAGGATGTGCTCGCGCGTCTGCGGCATCGGGCCGTCGGCCGCCGAGACCACGAGGATCGCGCCGTCCATCTGGGCGGCGCCCGTGATCATGTTCTTGATGTAGTCGGCGTGGCCGGGGCAGTCGACGTGCGCGTAGTGCCGGTTCTCGGTCTCGTACTCGACGTGCGCCGTCTGGATCGTGATGCCGCGCTGCTTCTCCTCGGGCGCCTTGTCGATCTCGTCGAAGGCGACCGCCGTGCCGCCGCCCTGCTCTGCGAGCACCTTCGTGATCGCGGCGGTCAGCGTCGTCTTGCCGTGGTCGATGTGCCCGATCGTGCCGACGTTGACGTGCGGCTTGGTGCGCTCGAACTTCTGCTTACCCATGTTCTTGTGCCTCCGGAGAAATGACTCGAATGACGGTGAACTGAACTGGTCGGTCAGCCTTCGGACTGGCTGCTGACGATGGTCTCGGCGATCGACGCGGGGACGTCCTCGTAGCGGTCGAACTGCATGGTGAAGGTCGCGCGGCCCTGCGTCATGGAGCGCAGGTCGGTCGCGTACCCGAACATCTCGGAGAGCGGCACGCTCGCCTTGATCGTCTGCGAGTTGCCGAGCGGCTCGAGGTGCTCGACGCGCCCGCGCCGCGAGTTGAGGTTGCCCATCACGTCGCCGAGGTAGTCCTCGGGGGTGACGACCTCGACGGCCATCATCGGCTCCAGCAGCTTGGGCTTCGCGCGCTTCATCGCCTCCTTGAATGCCATGGAGCCGGCGATCTTGAACGCCCGCTCGCTCGAGTCGACCTCGTGGTAGGAGCCCTCGACGAGCTCGATCCGGACGTCGACGACCGGGTAGCCCGCGAGCCCGCCGGCGCCCATCGCCTCCTGGATGCCGTCGTCGACCGGCTTGATGTACTCCCTCGGGATCTTCCCGCCGACGATCTTGTCCTCGAACTCGTAGCCCTCGCCGGGCGCCTGCGGGATGAGGTTGATCACGACGTCGCCGTACTGGCCCGAGCCGCCGGTCTGGCGGACGAAGCGGCCCTGGACGTTCTGGACCGGCTGCGACGCGGTCTCGCGGTACGCGACCTGCGGACGGCCGACGTTCGCGTCGACCTTGAACTCCCGCATCAGGCGGTCGACGATGATCTCGAGGTGCAGCTCGCCCATCCCCGCGATGAGCGTCTGCCCGGTCTCCTCGTCGGACGAGACGCGGAACGTCGGATCCTCCTCGGCGAGCCGCTGGAGGCCCTGCGAGAGCTTGTCCTGGTCGCCCTTCGTCCGCGGCTCGATCGCGACCGAGATCACCGGGTCGGGGAACGTCATCGACTCGAGCACGATCGGCGCCGAGCCGACGGCGAGCGTGTCGCCCGTCGTCGACTGCTTGAGGCCGACGGCCGCGGCGATCTCGCCCGCGCCGATCTCCTCGCGCTCCTCGCGGTGGTTCGCGTGCATCTGGAGGATGCGGCCGATGCGCTCCGTCTTGCCCGTCGTCGTGTTGAGGACGCGGTCGCCGGCCTTCACCTGGCCCGAGTAGACGCGGAAGTACGTCAGCTTCCCGACGTACGGGTCGGTCATGACCTTGAACGCGAGGGCCGAGAACGGCGCCTCGAGCGCGGGCGGACGCGAGACCTCCTCGGAGCCCGACGGGTCGACGCCCTGCACGGCCGGGACGTCCACGGGGCTCGGGAGGTAGTCGATGATCGCGTCGAGGAGCGGCTGCACGCCCTTGTTCTTGAAGGCGGAGCCGAGCAGGACGGGCGTGATCGTCCCGGAGAGCGTGCCGGCGCGGAGCGCCCGCTTGATCATCTCGGGCGTCACGGCGGTCTCGTCCTCGAGGTAGGTCTCCGTGAGCTCGTCGTCGAACTCCGCGATCGCGTCGATGAGCGAGTGGTGCACCTCCTCGGCGCGCTCGCGAAGGTCGGCGGGGATCTCCTCGAGAGCGAACTCGGTGCCGAGGGCGTTCGTGTAGACGATCGCGTTCATCTCGACGATGTCGACGATCCCGGAGAACGCGTCCTCCTGGCCGATCGGCAGCTGGATGGGCACCGGGGACGCGCCGAGCCGGTCGCGCATCGACTGCACGGCGGCGTCGAAGTCCGCGCCGGTGCGGTCCATCTTGTTGATGAACGCGATGCGCGGGACGCGATAGCGGTCTGCCTGCCGCCAGACGGTCTCGGATTGCGGCTGGACGCCCGCGACCGAGTCGAAGACGGCAACCGCGCCGTCGAGCACGCGCAGGCTGCGCTCCACCTCGACGGTAAAGTCCACGTGCCCGGGCGTATCGATAATGTTGATCCGGAAGTCGCGCCAGAACGCCGTCGTGGCCGCCGACGTGATGGTGATGCCGCGCTCCTGCTCCTGCGCCATCCAGTCCATCGTCGCGGCGCCCTCGTGGACCTCCCCCATCTTGTGGGTGCGGCCCGTGTAGTAGAGGATCCGCTCGGTCGTCGTGGTCTTGCCCGCGTCGATGTGGGCCATGATCCCGATGTTGCGGACGCGCTCGAGCGCGACCTTGCTCTTGGTGTCGACGGCCATTCCGGCTACCACCTGTAGTGGGCGAAGGCCTTGTTGGCCTGCGCCATCCGGTAGACGTCGTCCTTGCGCTTGAAGGCGCCGCCCTGCTGGTTGAGGGCGTCGAGGATCTCGTTGGCGAGCTTGTCGACCATGCCCTTCTCGCGGCGCTGGCGCGCGTAGTCGACGAGCCAGCGTACGGCGAGCGTGCGGGCACGCCGCTGCGGCACCTCGACGGGAACCTGGTAGTTGGCGCCGCCGACCCGGCGGCTCTTGACCTCGAGCACGGGCGTGACCGTCTTCACGGCCTGCTCCAGCACCTCGACGGGCGGCTTGCCCGTCTTCTCGCTGATCCGCGTCAGCGCGTCGTAGACGATCTTTTCGGCGGTCGACTTCTTGCCCTGGGTCATGACCTTGTTGATGACCTGCGTGACGAGGGCCGAGTTGTAGACGGCATCCGGATCGACCGGCCGGGCCTGGACTTCTGCACGGCGAGGCATTACGAGCCCTTCTTCGCGCCGTACTTGGAACGGCCTTGCTTGCGGTCGGAGACGCCGGCTGCGTCGAGCGCGGCGCGGATCACCTTGTAGCGGACGCCCGGCAGGTCGCGAACGCGGCCGCCGCGGACGAGCACCACGGAGTGTTCCTGGAGGTTGTGGCCCTCACCCGGGATGTAGGTCGTGACCTCCGTCTGGTTGGTCAGACGGACGCGGGCGACCTTCCGGAGAGCCGAGTTCGGCTTCTTGGGCGTGTGGGTGAACACGCGCGTGCAGACGCCGCGCCGCTGGGGCGCGCCACCGAGGGCAGGGGTCTTGGTCTTGCTCTTCGGAGTAGTACGACCCTTGCGGACCAACTGATTGACGGTGGGCATGGACCTCCCAGATCCCGGAGAATGCTTCTGTTCACACAACAAAGGTCGGCCGGGCCGCAGGCCCTGCCAACCGGACGAGGCATGGTACCGGAAGGCCGGAGTGCCCGCAAACGGCGGAAACCCGCTCGCAGAGCGGAACCAGCGGTCTTCGGACGCCGTTTTCGAGGGGCGGGCGGCGATGCGATTTTCCTACTTTCAAAGCGTAGTCACATCGGCCGACCGCCACTACAGTGAGTCCGCGGGTTCGATTCCTGCTGCGGCACGACGATGGACGAGAACGTTCTGATCGGCATCAGTGTGGGTCTGGGCGCCCTTGTGGTGCTCCTCCTCGCCCTGCTTGTCTCCCGCCGACGCTCAGACTCGAACACCGACGAGCGGGTGGCGGCGGTAGTCGCGAGCCTCAACGCCCGGATGGACGAGCTCGGCCGGGAGCTGGCCGGAGCGCTCGAGCGGGCCGAGGAGGAGGGCCGGCGCAGCCGGATCTTCGGCGAGCTCGCGGGCTCGATCGACCTCGACGAGGTGCTCTCGCGCACGCTCGAGGCGGCGGGCGCCCTCGGTGGGGCCGACGCGGCGCTGGTCATGCTCCCCGACTCGCAGGGCGGCAAGCCGCTCGTCGCCACGCTCGGGCTGTCCGTCGACGAGGCCGAGCGCCACGCGATCACCGGGCCTCCTGACGGGCGCCTCGCCCGTTCGATCACGATGTCGTACACGTACCCCGAGCTCGACCGCGAGTCGCAGGATGCGGAGGGGATCATCCACGCGGGGCTCGCAGTTCCGTTGCCCGGCGAGTCGGGAACGCTGGGCTACCTCACGGTCTTCACGCGCTCGAAGGGCCACTCGTACTCCGACGAGGACGTCCGGCAGCTCGAGACGCTCGCGCTCCGCGCCGGGCCCGCGATCGAGAACGCGCGCCGCTTCCGGGAGGCGCGGCAGCTCGCCG
>Ga0081455_10008441_pt1 | contig 10712 bp, 14 predicted proteins | sample TabmetS3T2R1_FD_70207 | JGI IMG/M metagenome (GOLD analysis project Ga0081455, IMG submission 70207) | Tabebuia heterophylla rhizosphere microbial communities from the University of Puerto Rico - S3T2R1 | ecosystem: Host-associated > Plants > Roots > Rhizosphere ... | reverse complement strand
TAACTCTCATTAGTTGTTTCATGGCCATTAGTTAATTCTTTGTTTTTTGCATTAACTGATTCTTGACCTTTTTTTACAATGCGAGTTTTCATAGGAAGCTTATATGCAGCAAGCTTTAACACTTTTCGCGCTAACGCCTCTTCAACCCCAGAGACCTCACATACAATACGACCACGCTTTACTACAGCAACCCAAACTTCAGGATTACCTTTACCTTTACCCATACGAGTTTCAGCAGGCTTTTTAGTCACTGGTTTATCAGGAAAAACACGTAAGTACGTTTCACCAATTTTTCTTAAATGACGCGATAATGTTACACGCATCGCTTCAATTTGTTGCGCTGAAACTCTACTTGGCTCAACTGCTTCTAAACCATATTCCCCAAAGTAAACCGTTCGGGCTCCTTTTGATAAACCCTTTATTTTACCTTTTTGGACTTTTCTAAATTTTATTTTTTTTGGCATCAACATAATTTAATCTCGTATTTTAAAAACATTATCTAATATGTTGATACTCACCCTTACACACCCAGACCTGAACGCCTATCACACCATAAGTAGTGTGCGCTTCTGCTCGACCATAATCGACATCAGCTCTCAATGTATGAAGAGGAACAGATCCAATACGCGTCCATTCTCTACGAGCAATTTCCGCACCTTGCAATCTGCCAGAACAACAAATTTTTATGCCTTTAGCTGCGCCACGCATGACTGTTTGAGCAGCACGTTTCATAGCACGTTTATAACTAACTCTTTGTTCAAGTTGCGCCGCTATATTTTGAGCTATTAACACAGCATCAAGCTCTGGTTTTGCTACTTCTTGTACTGAAATTTCAACATTTTGTTTTTTTAATAATGCAGAAAGCTGATTACGAAGCGTTTCTATTTCCTGACCCTTTTTACCAATCACATGACCAGGTCGTCCAGAATGAAGAAAAATACGAACGCTATCTGCAGCTTTTTCTATTTCAATACGAGATATCTCAGCTTTTTCAAGAGCAGATTTTAAAAACTTTCTGATAATCATGTCCTCTATAAGGAGCTTACCATACTTATTGCCCTGAACAAACCAACGAGCATCCCAAAAACGATATATTCCTAAACGAAATCCTACAGGATGTACCTTTTGTCCCACCTTAATCCTTCTTCTTTATACAAGGTTCTAAAATAACACTTGCATGACTGAATCGCCTACGATAGGGATTTGAACGCCCCATTGCGCCAGGCTTATAATATTTTTGTATAGGACCGCCGTCAACACGTATATCAACGATTTTTAGGTCGGACATAGCAATATTATGAAGATCCTTAGCATTAGCCGCCGCAGATTCAATCATTTTCCTGATTGGCACTGATCGCTTTACCATGACGGTAGAAAGCCATCTTACCGCTTGCTCCACATTTTTTCCACGCACCACATCAACAAGTGGTCGTAATTTAAAGGGAGAAATACTTAGAAATCTATTTTTTGCGCTAAATTGCATCAGCAAACCTCAACTAGTTACTTAAGATTCATCTATTTTTATCATATGAATCTTAATTTTTATTCTATCGTAAAGATTAACAAGTGACAACCATAACTTATGTAGCAGTCATACCAGCTTTGCGTTGACCACTATGAAGTTTGAAGGTTCTTGTTGGAGAAAATTCCCCTAAACGGTGTCCAACCATATTTTCAGTTACAAAAACTGAAATAAACTTCTTTCCATTATGTACTGCAAAAGTTAATCCAACAAACTCAGGAGTAATAAGACTTCTACGAGACCATGTTTTAATAGCTTCTCGTTTTCCACCATCCTTAGCTTTAACAATCTTTTGCGCCAACGAATCTTGTACGTATGGACCCTTCTTTGCAGATCGCGCCATATCTTACTCCGTCAACTTTATGGTTTTCTTCTCTTTATAATTAACTGATTCACTCTACGCACTTTACGCGTACGTGTACCTTTACAACCTTTACCCCACGGAGATCTTGGATGAGAACCAGATTTTGATCGACCTTCACCACCACCATGAGGATGATCAACCGGGTTCATAGCCATACCACGGACACTAGGCCTAAAACCTAAATGTCTAATACGACCAGCCTTACCCCATGAAATATTTTTAAAATCAGCATTGCCAAGCTGTCCAATAGTTGCCCAACATTCATCAAGCACCATACGAATCTCACCTGAAGGCATTTTCAGTGTCACACGTCCATCATCCTTACCAACGATTTGAGCAGAAGCCCCTGCGCTTCGCGCAAATGTTCCGCCAGATCCTGGACGAACTTCGATGTTATGAACCATAAAACCATCTGGCACATTCTTTAATGGCATTGCATTACCAACTTTAGCATCAGCTGTTTCACTTGCCATTACCATATCACCAACGGCAATATTTTCTGGCTTAAGTAAATATTTTTTTGTACCGTTATTATATGAAACAAGCATAATACGAACATTACGATTTGGATCATATTCAATTGTAGTAACTTTACCCAAAACATCACGATCTGTACGCTTAAAATCAATAATACGATATTTTTTATCAGCGCCACCACCACGATGACGTGTGGTAATTCTTCCATAAGAATTACGACCACCAGATCTTCTCTGTAAGCCGGTGACTAAACTCGCATGTGGCTTTGTTGTTGTAACATCACTTGAACTTACAAATGACTGAAAGCGCAATGAAGAATTTCGTGGTTTTCGTTTTATTATAGCCATTGGAGTCCCTTCCTATTCCGTTTCCCTTGATCCAACAGACTTACCTTTTTGACCAAAAACATCAATAGAAAAACCTTCTTTAAGCGTTACAACAACACGTTTTGTTGTGGATCCTTGTATAATCCTGCGACGTGCTCTATAAGATTTGCCTACGCGATTTAAAGTATTAACTTTTTCTACTTTAACATCAAACAACCGCTGCAATGCTTCTTTAATTTGCATTTTATTCGCTTGTGGATGCACTTTTAATACAAACTTGTTTAATTTCTGATTAAGCAATGTTGCTTTTTCTGAAACAACAGGTCCTTTGATAATTTCATGTATGTTTAAATCCATTGTGAAACCATCCCCTTGAATTGATCTAAGTCTTTTTCCAAAAATAACCAGCAATCACTATTTGCTAAATCATATGCATTTGCTTGGTCAAAAGACAAAGGGCGCACGTTTGGAATATTCGCAAATGATAAAGCTGAATGAAAATCATGAGGTTCAACAAATAAAATAATTTTTTTATTTGCTAACCCCACCGTATCAACCAGCTCTTGAGCTTGAGAAGTTTTTGGTTGCTCACTTGAAAGTTCCCAATCTGCACAAACTATATTTTTTTGATCAAGATTATTCGCAAGCATGGTCAATAAAATTTTACGTTTCATTTGCCGAGGCATTGCTACTTTTCTTACACGAGGCTCCGGACCAAAAACAGCGCCGCCACCTTTCCAAAGAGGTGACCGTGCAGATCCGGCACGCGCACGTCCCGTTCCTTTTTGTTTATATGGCTTACGGTTTGTATAAGCAACATCAGCGCGACCTTTACTTGCAACAGTACCTTGACGCCAATTTTTTGCTAAAACACGAACCCATGTTGCAAATAAAGCCGGCGTTGCTCTTTTAAATGCGGCAATGTCAAAATCTAACTCTTGCGCAGCAACAGCACGTAATTTATATGTCACAGGATTATTAACTGTCTGTTTATTACTCATTATTCACCTACGCTTTTACGTACAAAGACCAACGATCCCACTTTACCAGGAATTGAGCCTTTTACTAATAACGTTTTGGTTTCCGCTTCCACCATAACTATTTCTAAATTCCTCATCATTTGATTATCGCAACCCATATGACCAGGAAGCCTTTTGCCCTTAATGACGTGACCACTCTTCACCAAAGAACCAATGGACCCTGGACGATTACCCATCGTGGAACCATGACTACCTGGAGGACCACCAAATCCATGACGTTTTACAACGCCGGCAAATGATTTACCAATTGTTTTGCTACGCACATCAACTTTTTCACCAAGTTGTACTAATTGTGAAAAATCAATATGTTTACCAACTTCAAATTCAGTTGTTACTTCTTTCAGAGGAATTTCTCGAATAAAACTATAGTATTGATTTGGCTTTTTAATCCATTCCTTACTATGTTTTTCAGCTTTATAACGATCTTTTACTTTACCAACTTGAAGGGCATTGTAACCATCTCGTTCAGCTGTTTTAATATTGGTGACATACCAACCCGCAATATCAATTGCAGTTACAGGTACTACTTTATCATTCGCAAATACCTGGGTCATTCCAATTTTTCGACCCCATATTCCTGTTGTCATTTCGTACCCTTACTTAATTTCCACATCAACGCCAGAGGAAATATTGAGCTTCATAAGCTGCTCCATCGTTTTATCTGACGGAGAAATAATATCCAAAATACGCTTATGAGTTGTTAGCTCAAATTGCTCACGTGACTCTTTGTCTATATGAGGAGATCGTAATACAGTCAGACATCGTCGTTTATTAGGAAGAGGAACAGGACCCATTAATTGAGCGCCTGTTCTTTTTACAGCAGAAACAATTTGCTTAACTGCTTTATCTAATAAACGATGATCGAATGCTTGTAATTTAAGTCTAATGCTTTGCTTGCTCATCGATCATCCTAGCTTTTTAATCTAAAATTTCAGTTATAACACCGGATCCAACAGTTCTACCACCTTCACGAATAGCAAAACGAAGATCTTTATCCATTGCTATTTTTGAAATTAATTCAACATTAAGATCAACAGTGTCTCCCGGCATTACCATTTCACGGCCAGCTGGCAATGTAACAATACCCGTTACATCCGTTGTTCTAAAATAGAATTGAGGACGATAACCTGTTAAAAATGCACTATGTCTTCCGCCTTCTTCCTTTGATAGAATATATGTTTGGCAACGGAATTTTTTATGCGCTTTAATGCTACCTGGTCTTACAATAACCATACCACGTTCAATATCTTCTTTTTTAGTACCGCGAAGAAGTATACCAACGTTGTCGCCCGCTAAACCTTCATTCAATAGCTTTCTAAACATTTCAACACCGGTAACCGTTGTTTTTGCAGTGTCATGAAGTCCAACAAGTTCAACTTCATCACCAATTTTAATTTTTCCTGCTTCGATACGACCAGTAGCTACTGTACCGCGACCAGCAATTGAAAATACTCCTTCAACTGGCATCAAGAACGGCTTATCAATTTCACGAGCCGGTTCTGGAATATAGTTATCAAGAGCATCAATTAATCTAAGAATTGAAGGTTCACCAAGTTCACTTGTATCACCATTAAGCGCTTTAAGTGCAGAACCTCTAATTACTGGAATTTCATCACCAGGAAAATCATATTTTTTAAGAAGGTCACGAATTTCTTCTTCAACCATATCAACCATCTCAGGATCATCCACCATGTCAACCTTATTAAGGAAAACAACAAGAGCAGGAACGTTAACGTTTTTCGCTAACACAATATGCTCACGCGTTTGTGGCATTGCTCCATCAGCAGCTGAAACAACTAAAATAGCACCATCCATTTGAGCAGCACCAGTGATCATGTTCTTCACATAGTCAGCGTGCCCAGGGCAATCGATATGTGCATAGTGACGCTTATCAGATTCATATTCAACATGTGAAGTAGCAATGGTAATACCACGTTCTCTCTCTTCTGGTGCGTTATCAATTGTATCAAACGCACGCGCTTGTGCATAACCTTTTTTAGACAGAACTGTAGTAATTGCAGCGGTCAACGTTGTTTTACCATGATCAACGTGGCCGATGGTGCCAACATTCACATGCGGCTTTTTACGTTCAAATACACCTTTTGCCATCGTTTATACTCCTACGATTAATACAAAAAACTATTCTTTTTTATTCTTTGCAACTATTGCATCTTGTACGTTTTTAGGAACTTCTCTATAACATAAAAATTCCATGTCATAGCTTGCTCGTCCCTTGGTCATTGACCGAAGAGTTGTTGAATAACCAAACATTTCTCCAAGAGCAACCTCTGCTGAAATTATTTGCTGATTAAATTCTGTTCTGGAATCTAAAATACGTCCACGACGAGAATTAAGATCGCCAATAACATCGCCAATGTGCTCTTCCGGCGTATAAACATTAACCGTCATAATTGGTTCAAGCAAAACAGGAGACGCTTTAGTCATAGCAGTTCTAAACGCCATGGACGCGGCAACTTTAAATGCTATTTCAGAAGAGTCAACATCATGATACGACCCATCGTACAATGTAACTTTAACGTCAACGACTGGATATCCACCTAATATACCATTATTCAATGATTCGCGGACACCTTTTTCAACAGCAGGAATAAATTCTTTTGGAATTACCCCACCAACAACAGCGTTGACAAATTCAAATCCTTTGCCGCGCTCTAGTGGATCCATTTTTATCCAAACATGGCCAAATTGACCACGACCACCAGATTGACGAACAAATTTACCTTCAGCATCAGCAAACTTTTGAACAGTTTCTCTATAAGCAACCTGCAACTTACCTTGAACAACCTCAACTTTGTGTTCTCGACGTAAGCGATCAACAACGATCTCTAAATGCAACTCACCCATACCAGAAATTACTGTTTGCCCAGTTTCTTCGTTATAAGAAAATCTAAAAGATGGATCTTCTTGCATCATTTTACGTAACGCAAGAGTCATTTTCTCATAATCAGCTTTGCTTTTTGGCTCAACAGATGTAGAAATAACCGGAGTTGGAATAGTAATAGATTCAAGCACAACAGGAGCTTTATCTATACACAATGTATCTCCAGTTTGAGCATCTTTAATACCTACAACAGCGGCTATATCACCAGCTCTTACGCTGGTAATTTCTTCACGCTTATTTGCATGCATTTTAAGCAATCTACTTACACGCTCTTTTTCACCAGTTCTTACACTATACACATAAGAACCAGCCTTTAACTCTCCCGAGTAAACTCGAACAAAGTTTAAAACCCCAACAAAAGGATCCGCCATAATCTTGAAAACAAGGGCATAAAACGGACCATTAGGATCTGATGGGATTGGAAATTTTTCACCAGTATCAGTGTTTGTTCCTTCAATTGCAGGAACATCAAGCGGTGAAGGTAAATAATCAACAACACCATCGAGCAACAACTGAACACCTTTATTTTTAAACGCAGATCCACAAAAAACAGGAACAACTTTAAGCTCAACAACTCCTTTTCTCAGAGCTGCTTTAATCTCAGGAATTGTAATTTCTTCTTCCATAAGATATTTTTCAGCTAAAGCATCATCAAAATCACATGCCGTAACAACTATTTTTGCATGTAATTCTTCCATCTTTTCGCGATATTCATGTGGAACTTCAACCCATTCAATGATTTCGCCGTTTTCACCTTTGAAAACAGCCATTTTACGAGTTAAAACATCAATGATAGAGGTAAAATCTTCTGACATGCCAACTTGCATTTGCATAGCAACGACATTTGCCCCAAGCTTTGCTTTAATATTTTGAACAGTTCGCAAGTAATCAGCGCCAATACGATCAAGCTTATTAACAAAAACAATACGCGGAACTTTATAACGATTAGCTTGTTTCCATACCGTTTCAGATTGCGGCTGAACACCTTCAACACCAGAAAAAACTGCTACTACACCATCAAGAACACGTAAAGAACGCTCAACTTCTATAGTAAAATCAATATGCCCTGGAGTATCAATAATATTAATTTGATGATCTCTCCAGAAGCTTGTTGTTGCCGCTGCTGTAATAGTAATACCACGCTCTTGCTCTTGTTCCATCCAGTCCATAGTTGCTTCACCTTCATGTACTTCACCAATTTTATGTGAAATACCTGTGTAAAACAAAATACGTTCCGTAACTGTTGTTTTGCCAGCATCAATATGAGCTGCGATACCAATGTTTCTATATTTTTCTAATGGATACTGTTTCACTGACATATTGATCCTCTCTTACCAAGCATAATGAGAGAATGCCCGATTCGCATCCGCCATACGTTGCACATCTGTTCTTTTTTTCACCGCGCCGCCTTTGAGTTCACTTGCATCTAACAATTCACGACCAAGACGTCGCCCCATTGTTTTATCAGAACGAGTTTTTGCAGCTGAAACAAGCCAACGAAATGCCAACGCTCTTCTGCGCTTTTCACTCACTTCACGAGGAATCTGATAAGTACTACCACCAACACGACGAGAACGAACTTCTATGAAAGGAGCTACTTGTTCAAACGCACGATGAAAAAGCTCCATAGCTTTTTTTTCATCACCATTTGTTTTTTGCAATAGTAAGTCCATTGCTTCATAAACAATTGTTCTGGCACAATTTTTTTTACCACGCTGCATAACAACATTGATAAGCTTTTGAATTAACACTGACCCAAATTTTGGATCAACACCAACTTCTCTTATAAATTCGACTTGCCTACGCCTTGGCATATTGTAATCCCTTATTTACTTTTTGGACGCTTAGCGCCATAGAGAGAACGACCCTGTTTTCTTTTATCTACACCAGCACAATCTAATGCGCCTCTTACGATATGGTATTTAACACCAGGTAAATCCTTAACGCGACCACCACGAACAAGAACCACAGAGTGCTCTTGTAAGTTATGACCTTCGCCCGGTATGTACGCTGTTACTTCTATACCTGTAGTTAACTTAACACGAGCAACTTTTCGAAGCGCAGAGTTAGGTTTTTTAGGCGTTGTAGTAAAAACTCGGGTACAAACTCCTTTAGCGAACGGCCCCTTAAGAAACAAGCCTCTTCTGAGGGCAGGGCTCTTTGGTTTTGCCTTAATTTCATTCCTACCAAATCGACATAATTGATTAATCGTTGGCATGTACACAAACCTTTATGTTATCACGTTATAAAAAATAATTTTATTATATAATCGCAACTTTTAATCTGACGCTACAAGCAGGCACTCAAGTTGACTAATTGCTATTTTACCCTCTTTGTGAATTTTTTCAAGAAAATAATTCATAACATACACCAAAAAGGTAAGCTCAGATAATAAGCAATAGACTTATATTATTATTAATGATAACTTATTTTTACAAAATTGGCAAAATAGCTTTTTTTATACGTTAATTCACACATCAAAGGATTATTTATATGATTATGTCGTATTTTTCGCATCTTGTTACTTTTTCCCAGCAAATTTTTTTTATTCTGCTTGGATTTTTCGGCATGGGTTTTCTCATTGGTTTTCACGAACTTGGACATTTTCTATTTGCTAAACTTTTCAACATCCGTGTACCTTCATTTTCCCTTGGCTTTGGCCCCAGACTTATCACCAAAAAAATAGGTGAAACAGATTTTGCCCTCTCAGCAATTCTTTTTGGTGGATATGTTGAGATAGCCGGTGCAGCAGAAGTGGGACAAGGAGAACAAAAAGAGGCACAAGCTACCGATGAACGCTCCTTTGCAGCTAAGCCATTTTATCAAAAATTGTGCGTTATGCTCGGAGGCATCTTTTTCAATTTATTATTTGCCTATTTCACTATGATATTACTCTTTATGACAGGCATACCAAAAACTCCTCTTATGCAAAATTCAACCATTTCAACAGTTCATCGTGAATCAGCCGCTGAAAAAGGAGATCTACATGTAGGCGACCGTATTATAGCAATCAACAAAGAAGAAATTATAAGAAATCCCCAACGCATTCAACAGATTATTCAACCACTAGCACTCCAAGAAGTTACTCTTACTATCGAACGTAATAATGAGCGATTTACCAAAACAATCGTTGTTGGCAGCAAACAAACAGAAACGGCGACTATCGGCGTTCTTGGCGTTGAATTTGATCTTGCACCAACACCTGCTCACTCTTTTAAAGATGCATTTATTCTGGGCATAGCAGCCTGCAATTCATGGATCAAAAATACTTTTTATGGCTTTACTCATCTTTTTAGTAGAACAGGTATTAAGCAAGTTGCTGGTCCCGTTATGATTATCAATATGACGATGAAAGGCGCTGCTGCTGGATGGCAAATTTATCTTTTGCTCTTAGCAATTATTAGCATAAATTTGGCTGTTCTTAATCTCATTCCATTGCCAATACTTGATGGCGGCCAAATACTATTTTACTCGATAGAAGCCCTCATCGGGCGTCCATTGCCACATAAAATCCGCGAATATATTCATATCGCAACATGGATTATGTTTATGATACTTTTCCTCTATTTAACCACACAAGATATTGGCAATATACTAAGTCCATATATTGATTCCATTCTTAAATTTTTACACTTACGCTAAAACAGGAAAATTAACATGATTTTAAAAAAAATATTTCTTTATTTTTGGGCAATAAGCCTTTCCTTAACAATAATGAATATGCAGGCTTCAGAAAAACCTAAAAAAATTCATAATCCTTACAGCCCTTCAAATTTTATAGGAAAATATCTTATCATATCTGGAATAGGTATGGCCTTAAATATTTCTGGATTTAAGTTAATAAAAAATAAAGGAATTGCAGGCGATAAAGCACTCGGTAAATTTGGTATAGTTATTGGAACATGCTTTCTTGCTTTTGCTTATAACGAATATCGTCAAGATAAAAAAAACATGAACTTATATTTATCAACGATAGAAGTAAACAATAATCTGATAAAACAAAATAATTTAATAAGGCAAAAGAATCTAATAAACCAACACACCAACGTGCAATAGAATAAAAAAGGAGAGCTCAAATGAT
>Ga0081455_10008440_pt1 | contig 10713 bp, 11 predicted proteins | sample TabmetS3T2R1_FD_70207 | JGI IMG/M metagenome (GOLD analysis project Ga0081455, IMG submission 70207) | Tabebuia heterophylla rhizosphere microbial communities from the University of Puerto Rico - S3T2R1 | ecosystem: Host-associated > Plants > Roots > Rhizosphere ... | reverse complement strand
CAGGACCATCTCATTCTTCCATTGTGTCTGCGGTGTCGCGCACCGGCAATGTCGCTCACTTGTACCGAGGAAGAATATCCCGGTTACCAAAGGCGAATGTTTGAGTGCCCTGTCTGCGGTGAGACCATGACGCAATGGGGCGGGGAGGCCGATATGGAGCCGTCCTGGAAAGAAGTGACAATCGAATACAACGGCAAGATCATCGATGGTGCCTATAGAACAGCCGGAAGAAGAGCAGCCGGTAAGAAAATCCTCGTCAGATCGATGCGCGGGGTAATCAAGGAGGCCCCGCTAAGTGGTGGTCTAACTCCTTTGTATTTGGCAAAAATGCTTTTGCGCAAATTGGCGCTTGAGGGAAGGGTTTGAAAGTCGCGGGGCGGCCCTTCTTGCATTATCGCTATTGCAGCGTCGGCCGAACCAGCGCCTAATAGTTACATGGCCCGCGAACCAAATGGGAATGATTCTCCGGAAACTCGACTGTTTGCGCGATCGACGTTGAAACGGCCAGATCGACCGCAGCGGGATGAGCCAGCCAGGCCAAAGGGTCAGACTCGACCCATCGAGGAGCGCTTTCTCTTACGAGTGGACGGACAAACAAAATGTTCGTTCGACAGCAAAGAAACGGCGGTAATAGCCGGAGCTAAAATCAAGAAAGCTTATCCGGTCGTGGTGGTCACCGTCGTAGATTCGCAGGAGCACACCACCGAGATCGTCAACGCTTGACCGGTGGGCCCTTTGTATTTGACGACCTCGGTGGTCACAGCATCGCAGGCCGGGCATTCAAATGTGCGCTTTTGGTTGGATTTTTGATTTTCAGCCAAGCCTTCGAGGGTCCCACCCCGTTTGGGTTTTCCTTTTATAGAGTGGGGGACGCTTTGCGTATTTTTCGGCTAAACGCTCATATGCGAGCGCCATTCTTTCAAATCGTTCCTTAGCGATCGGCGCAGTGGCAGATTTTGCCTGTTTGGCCAGCGCCGCAGCTCTGGTGCGATAAAATTTGCTAAGTGGCATGGCTCGAGCTCTGAGGGGCTGTCGCGCCACATCGACTGCACCGCATGGTGCGCCGATTAGCAAATCAACTATGTCAGGTAACCGGGTAGCAGCATCCGTCCCTCCGCTGCTTGTCTTCCTTAAAAGAAGATCAGATTTGCAACGAGAATGACGATGCCGATCAAAATCATAAGCAGCAAGCCGGCAGTGACCCAACCGACCCCGGGGTCCAGATCGTCCTGAAAGCCTCCGAGAAATAAGATCTTTTTAAAACGTTCCATCGATAGCGCGAGTGGCCGCTGGAGCTTTCGGGTTTTTGATTTTCAGCTAAGGCGCTTGATGCCAGCACTATGATCAGAAGACTTACCAGAAGAGCTCGTATGTCGTCTGGCAGGGAGTTTTCCCGACAGAAAGCCCCCACTGAGTCGCCAAGCAAAACAATCTTTTGGAAAGCAGTGGCGGAAGGACCACCAGGGAGGAATGGGGGATGGGGGAGTCCCGGCAGCACCATTGAAACCGGCTAGGGCTGGAGGCAAGGGTGCGCGCGGGTTAACCCTTACACGAAATCGCACCACTCTTTTGGTCGAATGCTCGCATTGCACTTTCGGCAATGGCAAACCCAAAAGAAACCTTGGCGCCGAAGCCCATATTGCTGCCAGTTCGTCCACTCATGGGCGCAGAATCCGAAAAGTCGGCGTATCATGACAGGCCCCACATAAGCTGGTCAAAGTAGTCTTCGGCCGCGGGACGAGACACACATACATCCTTTATCCAGTCGACCGACTGTTGAAATTGGACCTTGGGCCAATGCCTCGCCATTTGCCGGTTCACGGGAAATGGGGGAACGGACCAGCAGCACCGTTGAAAACGGAACCTGCCAGAGTAGTTCCCTCACTCTAAAAAGACCGCGTGTGTGGCCCTGCTCACACCGGCACTGTCGCGCCACTGGTTATATGAATTGAGCTGGGGGAGTGCTCGCTCGGAGGCACACTCTCGATGCAAAAATATAGCATTTCGATCTTCGTGGCGACCGTAGGCCTGGCCTTGTTGATCTGCCTAATCGCGATGGTTGCGCTTGCAGAGGGCATATCTCCTTAAACGCACGGCGGAGCCCACGTCAGGCCCAAAAGATTTGTTCCGTCGCGGGGCATTCAGCATCTACGCCAATAACTGACGCACCGCCGCAGTCAGCTCGTCCCGGCTCCCTTCGCTCGGGAATAGATGCCCGTATATGTCGAACGTCATCGATATGGTGGAGTGGCCTAGCAGGTATTGCACCTGCTTGGGCGGCAGCTCCCGACTACCGCGTGCCTTCGGGTTGATGCACCAGCTAGCAAAGAAATGCCGGAGAGCGTGCGGCGTATACTTCGGTTCCCCATCCTTATCGATGAGGCCAGCCGCTTTCATGACGGGGTCGATACTGCCCTCGCGGATAACCGTATAGTCTTGAGGCTTGCCCGTTTTCGTCGGAAATACGAAATCACTCGGTGGACACTTCAACTTCCACTCCCGGAGCGCTGGTATCATCACTTCGGGGTCTAGTGGAATCGCACGCACGCTGGAGTTGGACTTCGGTGCGCCGATCACATTGTACGCATCGGCTCGTTGGCGCACATGCAACTCGCATGACTTCAGATCGACATCAGACCAGCGCAGCCCACGAAACTCACTGGCCCGCAATCCGGTAAAGGCAAGGATTAGCAGCAGCGCGTGGCGCTTCGTATCACCTTTGGCCGCTGCGAGTAGGCGGGCCACCTCGGCAGTGGTAGGGAAATCGCGACCAGCCTCGATACGCCGTTTCTCCTTGTGGCCTCCCGGTATCGTGACGTTCGCGGCGACGTGCGAATAATGCGAGACCTTGAGCAGCGACTTGAAGCTGACCAAAACCTTGCGGGCGAGCGTGCGTGTCAGCTTTGCCAGCAGTTCGTCGCGGAAGGCTTTAACGCGGTCGTGATTGAGCTCTGCTAGCTTGGTGCGCCCGATCAAGGGAACGATGTGCAGGCTTACGTGCTGCTCGTAGTGTCGGAGCGTTGTGCGTTCGATATTGCGTGACTTCACTTCCTTAAGCCACGTGTCGGCAGCCTCGGCTACTGTCGGGCTTTTGCTTGGTGCTACGTGAGTACCTTTGCGCACCTCGACCTTGACCGTTGCCTGGTATTCGTCGGCATCCTTCTTGCGCTCAAATGTCTCAATATGTCTGACGCCGAGCTGGTCAACGTAATCGACAATCCAGGCTTCCTTCGTTTCGCCTTTGCTGGTGATCCAACGGCGTTTGCGGACAGACATTGCAGCCCCCATGAGTGATTTGTCACCCTAGCAGGTACGCGACATGGCCGCAACATGAAGCTAGATTATCCAATGGAATCAATGTTGACTGAGAGATTTAGAATATCTTTGCGCTAGCTGTTCAGGTCGCGAAACGACGTGTGGCTGCCGCTCGATGCGCTAACAGCCGTCCGGCCCGGAAATCGCTGCCGATTTTTTCTGTCACCAGCACCGATTCACTAAGATCCAACGCGGACCCCACGGACCGGGGACAAGCCGTCGAACGACGCAGCCGCCTCCATAAAATCCTGGCGCTACAACGAAACGCGGTCCAGCCCAACCCCAGGGACGGCGCCATCCCCAACCAGGGCCTCGCCAGCCCGGGCCCCACCCAACTCTCCAGCCGGGCCCCCATCCTGGACCCCAACCGGGCCCCCATCCACCGCTCCAGCCCCAGCCGCCGCGCCAACCTCCGTACCACGCAGATGCGGGCGTTGAAGCCAATGTGGCCGCGCTGAGTGAAGCAACGGCAACCGTCACGAGTAGTAGTTTGCGTAACATGGCAGTCTCCTCAGTCAGTTCGCTCCGGCTTGGGCATCAGAAAACCGATTGCATTGGACCGTGGTCCAATATCTCAGCGTCGATCCCGTGCATTATTTTTGCACTGCCTTGCGAGCGTTCGTAGCATCGTTGAAGGAGAGCGCGGATGAAGCATTGGTCGACGAGGCTCGTCGCGATACTGGCGCTGTCGTTCATTATGGCGCAGAGCCATCCCGCATTCTCTGCACCCGCGAAGTGCAATGCGGAATTGAGAAAGTGCAACAGTCATTGCAATCTTGTCTATGAGAGCAAGCGGGCGACACGGGTTTGCCGAGACCGCTGTAAAGATACGTTTTACGGCTGCAAGGCGCGGCCGAGCTGACTCTCACCTTCAAATCAGGCCGACTTCCTCTCGCCTCCCGACAGAAGCATTGCAATCCACTCAGTCGATTTGTGCTGCTCGCAGATCGTGAGGATTGCGATCATTATGGGGAGTCCAATAAAAGCGCCCGCGACTCCCCAAAGGAAGCTCCAAAAAAATACCACGAGAAGGACGATGAATGGAGACATCGACAAAGCCGCGCCTGCAATCCGCGGTTCAAGATAGCTTCCAATAACGAATTGAATGAAATTCAGGCAAACGAACACGGCAAAACAAACCTGCCACGATCCAGATTGGACGAGCACAAAAAGTGTCGGAAATACCGTAGCAATAAGCGGACCAAGAAACGGAATGTAGTTCAGGACAAAGGCGATCACGCCCCAGGCGGTTGCCAGCTCGATGCCGGCAACCAGGGCAAAGCTCCACACCACGACACCGGTCAAAAGGCTCATCGTGGTCCGCACGACCATGTATTTTTGGAATTTCTCCGCGATTTCCTCCGTCCCTGCCAAAAGGGACCGTCGGAGCGATGGGCTATCCAGGTGTTCAATATTTTTTCGCGCGATATCGACTTCCAGCAGCCCGAGCACAATGAAAGCAAAGGCAATCACGATGAAGGATACGAGACCGTAGCTCCTGCCGCCGATCTCCCGAATGGCGCCAACGATCCATCCCGGATTGTAACTGTCAGCCACAAGGCTGGTGATTGACACCCCATGGCTGTCAAGCCATTCGGCGGCCTGTACATAAAGCGTTTGAAGACGATCGATGTTGCTTATTAGCCATTGGACCACGAGCCCGAATCCCCAAACCACCAGAAATATCAGGATCGCAATGATTGCGAGGGTCGCAACGATGGTGACGACAAGAGCCAGCAGCTTTGGAATTCTGCGCTGAAGCGCACTTTGAAGGGGCCATGCAATCGCGACAGTGAATAGAGCGAATGTCACAGGCGCCATAATGGCTCGGGAATAGTAAAGGGCAGCGAGCGTAACGATCGAAGTGGTCAGCAGAACCGATACTCGTACGACACCATCGTTCTTCATGGGCCAAAACTCAGAAGGCGAAAGGTCGCGATTGAGAAATGGAGCATCGAATCGAAACCAGGCGCTACCGTCCGTTGTTGCCGGCGTGCGGAAACTCAGCGGAGGGGATCGTCGTGCGGTACAGAAGCCATACGCTGAAAGCGAGAACGGCAACCTCGACGAACATGGTAAGGAGGAGGGCCATTAACCCGGCTATGTCGGCTGCGGATACCCAACTTGCCGGACCTCCTGTCGTTTGAATAACCGGAATTCCGGCCTGCGGTGCGCGAAGAAAATAAATCAGAAGTTGCCCAACCTCGAAAAACATGACCAGCATCGAGAAGACGATCCCGATGGTGCTCGCTTTGATGCCTGTCCACACTGTCCGCTGTACGTCGGATTCCGCAGGTCGCCGCCCTGGATCGGCGAGACGCACAGCAAGCCGCGTGTAGCGATAAGACCACATCGTTGTGAATGCGAGCACCAAAAGGCTCGCAATCGACAAGTATTCGATCAGCGGAAAGCCAGCGCGCGTACCGGGGGCGGCGTTTCGGCCAAAGACAAGTGCGTAGATTGTGAGCGCCAGCGGGATTGCGCCGATTGCGACCTGCATCCAGAAGCCAAGCCATCCGAGGCGCGAAAATGACTGGGAAAGGCTGTCATTTCGCGACGGCCTGAACACTTTTTGAATCATCCCAAACACGTCGGAATTTCCTCAACGCATTGATGCCGCTATGTTAGCGAATAGCGCCGACCAAGTGTCGTTGGCCTTTGGGGCAATCGTGGCCCTGCGGTGGTAGCGGCTAGCCTATTGGCCCACGTCTGGAGCAGGGGAGTTGTGGGTGACCGAGCCGGATCTAGGACGAACTCAAGCTCGCAGCCCTTCAAGGTTATGGGTGAAGTACCCGATCACGCTGTTCTTGCTCGCGGCTGTCGTCGTAACGGGTGCGTTGGCATTTCATTCGCGCGATGCGTGGTGGCAAAAATATCTGAGCTTCGTGGTGAAGCCGTAACCTGCGGGGATTCGCATCCGGGGCTGCAGGCTTACAGCGGCGGCGGTCAGCTGGTTGGAGAGACTCGTGCAGAATCTGGTTCAAGAAGCGGGCACACCGAAGGTAAGCCACAATGTCCTGTCCAGATCTTTCGGCTGGCTGGCCAGGGCAATTTGGACCCTGTGCCTGGTTCTGATCACTGCCTGGTGCACGCTGGCCATTTACTATTCGAATCTCCCGTGGGCTGGTTTGCGTCTTGCCTCGGCCGCTTGCTTTGCCGCCGTCGCGATATGGGTGCTTTGGCTGTCGAGGTTGCGGCGCAAGCTCCTGGTCTTTATCGCGCTGTGTCTGGGCGTCTTCGTGTGGGAGATTTTTATTCTTCCCTCGCACGATCGGCCATGGCGACCCGAGGTCGCCGTGATGCCACGGGCTATCGTCGACGGCGATCGTGTGCGCATCACCGGCGTCCGAAACTTCGATTATCGGAGCGTCAATGATTTCACCGTGCGGTACGAGGACCGCGAGGTGCAGCTCTCGCACCTGACGGGCCTCGATTTTTTCGTGTCCTACTGGAGCGAGGGAGTTGTCGGACATACGTTTCTGAGCTTCATCTTCGACAACGCCCCGCCGCTGAGCATCTCGATCGAGACGCGGCCGGAGGTGGGTGAGGGCTTTGATCCCGTCGCTTCTCTCTTCAAGCAATTCGAACTGATTTACGTGGTCGGCGATGAACGTGACCTTGTGCGCGTGCGTACCAACTATCGCAAGGAGACGGTTTATCTCTACCACCTCAACTCATCGCCCCGCGACGTACGCCGGCTGCTGATGGTCTACCTCGAGCGCATTAACGAACTCGCCGATCGGCCGGAGTTCTATCACCTGCTGAGCAACAGCTGCACGATCAACATCGTCCGTTACGCGAACGCCGCTGGCCGGACCGGGCGGTTCGACATCCGCCATCTGCTCAACGGTCTCGTCGACAGCTATCTGTACCATTCGGGCCGGGTAAACACGACGTTACCGTTTGATGAGCTCCGCCGGCGCTCGTTCATAAACGAGGCCGCGCAGGCAGCCGACGGCGCTCCCGATTTTTCGGAGCGTATTCGCGCTTCGTTACCGACCGCACGTTGACCGATCGATGCGCTTACTGAGGTGCGGACGTCGATCCCAACCCCTGCTATCATGTTCAAATGATGCCCGGCAGCCAAAAGAATAGTCGCCGTGTGCTCGCTTTTCTCGTTTTGATGGCCGCGTCGATCATCAGCCTATTTTTGCTGCCGCCGATAACCCAGAATCAGAATTACCACGATTTCGCCGATCAACGAACGATCCTCGGCATACCGCATTTCTGGAACGTCGTTTCAAATTTGCCATTCATTGCGGTCGGAGCAGCGGGACTGCTTCAATTTCGCCGAGATCCGGCAATCGCTGCACTTTTCCTGGCAATTCTGATGACCGGCTTCGGCTCGGCCTATTATCACCTTGATCCAAACGATCGCACCCTGTTCTGGGACAGGTTGCCGATGAGCATAGGCTTCATGGTCATTCTCTCGATCGTGATCGGAGAACGGCTGGACGCAAAAGCGGGAGCTATTCTGCTGTGGCCGTTGATCGCCGTTGGCATATTCAGCCTCCTGCTGTGGCGCTGGACTGGTGACCTGCGGCTGTATGGCTGGGTGCAGTTCTTTCCCTGCGCCGTAGTGCCGGCACTCTTTCTTCTTTTCCCGCCTAAATACAGCGGCACGTCTTATTGGCTCATTGCGGCGGCGTCATATGCGCTTGCAAAGTTGTTCGAGTTCTACGACAGGGCGATTTATTCTTTCGGCTCGATTTTGAGCGGACATACGCTCAAGCACATCGCTGCAGCCGCCGCGTGCTTCGCCATTTTGCGATATTTTCAGAAGCGGCAGCCAATCCGCACTAAAGCTGAAGATCAGTCGTGGCCCTATGGCGGCGCGCAGGTGTGATCTGTTTGCGTTCCATTATCGCAAGCGTGTGTAATTACCGCAGTCGATGGTCCTTTCGTCACGCGCTCGACGTGTTGATTTCCATCTTCCCCGGTCCTAGCATTTTTATCGGTGAATGCTGCGGTCCGGATTGCTGACGATGGCAACTGATCGACCCCGATTGAAATTGCCAAGTGGTTTTATCTGGCTATGGGTGCTTCTCACATTTCTTTGGTTCGCGGCGAATTCATCTTTCGCAATTGAAGCACTTGTAACTGGCGCACTGATATCGGCGGTGCTGGCCTACATGTTCACACGCAGGCCCGGCGCGTGGCGCGATATCCGCGTCTCTCCGCAGCGCGCGTATCATTTCGTTCTCTACACAGGCGTTTTCCTCATCGAGCTTGTCCGCGCGAACATCAATATGATGCGTTACGTCTTTGCGCCGCGCATCGACATCAATCCTGGGATCGTAAAGATCAAGACCAAACTTACGACCGCGGTGGGACGATTGGCGCTCTCGAACTCGATCGCCCTTACGCCTGGATCGCTCGTGATCGATATCGAGGGCGACAATCTCTTTGTTCACTGGCTCGACGTCAAAACAACAGATCCGGACGAAGCAACTCGCGCTATCGCCGGCGCATTCGAGGATCACTTGGAGAAGACCTTTGGCTGAACAAATTCTCATGGCCGCGGCAATTCTGATCTTTCTCGGAGTGGCGTTCAGCGTGCTGCGTCTGATTCTCGGGCGGACCGTGATAGATCGTGTTGTGGCCGTCGATACGCTGACAGTCGTTTCCATTTCCCTGATTGCTCTTTATGCGCATGTTGCCGGTCGCTCCATCTATCTGGATGTCGGGCTGGTTTATGGCGTTCTGAGCTTTCTGGCAGTGCTCGCGATTGCGCGCTATCTCGAGCAAGGTCTGTAACAGCATGCTCGAGCTTTTCGTCTATCTGTTGTGCGGCAGCATTCTTGTGAGCGGCATTCTGGCCGTCCGCCTCGACAGCACCTTGGCTGCGGCAGTCAGCGGGGGGCTAGCCAGCCTTTTCGCCGCGGTCTGCTACGTCATGCTGCGAGCACCGGACGTTGCGATGACGGAAGCGTCGATTGGCTCCGGCCTGTCGGTCCTCATATTCCTCTATGCAATCCGTAGGACGACAGAGAAAGCACCATGATGGAAATGATCGGAAGCATTCTCGTTCTGCTTGGCGCGATCTTCCACTTTTCAGCAGGGCTCGGCATGTTGCGCATGCCCGATGCGTATACGCGCATGCAGGCGGGCACCAAGGCTTCTACGCTCGGCAACACCCTGGTTCTCGCGGGCCTCGCGATCTATCACCCGGGGTGGAGCCTGAAGCTTTTGATCATCATCTATTTTGTGCTGATGACGAATCCGGTCTCATCGCATGCGCTGGCCCGGGCAGCGTACGGCATCCGGATTCCGATGGCAGGGGATACAGGGATAGATGCGTTGCGCGACTCACGGCAAAAGACCGGAGGCGACGCATGATTCGCCGTCTCTACGTCGTCGTCGCAATAGTCTCGTTCGGGCTTGTTTTCGCAAGTTTGGCAATCGGCTACACCGAACAGCAAACCCTGCGGCCATTGGCCGAAAGCTATGTCAGGCTTGTCCCGCAGTCGCTTGGCGCACCAAACGTCATTACCGGAATCCTCCTAACTTACCGCGGCTTCGATACGCTCGGAGAGGTCGCCGTTCTGTTTATGGTGGCAGCGAGCGTCGGCCTCGTGCTGGGTACGGAACGCTCGCGACGCACGGTGTCCTCAGAGGATCGTCCCGACGAGGCCCGACCGTCGTCGGAAATCGTGCGAACTGGAACCGAAATTCTCGTTCCGCTCATCTCCATTTTTGCGGCCTACATCATCATGAATGGTCATCTATCCGCGGGCGGCGGCTTCCAGGGCGGCGCCGTGATCGCCTCCGGCGTTCTACTGATGCTGCTGGCCTATCCGCAACATCAGCCCAATCTCGAATTCCTCAGCGTCACCGAGTCCGTCGCCGGGGCGCTCTTCGTGCTCGTAGGCATTGCGGGGCTGATTGTGGCCGGCGGCTTTCTGGATAACCGCATCCTTCCGCTTGGACAGTTTGGTGCCTTCTTTAGCGCCGGCGCCATCCCTCTTTTGTCGGTACTCCTGGGCATCAAGGTTGGCTGCGAGCTGAGCGTCATCCTGGAAAAATTCCGTCCCTGAAAGCTGGCCGATTGATGATCTCAAGCATCGTCCTCATAACAGGTCTTTTGCTGATCCTTATCGGACTTTGGGGTTTGCTCACCCACCGCAATATTCTGCGGATCATTATTAGCTTCTCTCTGATGGGGACAGGCACCCATATTGTCACCGTCGCAATTGGCTATGTCAGAAATGGCACGGCGCCGATCATCGATCGCGCACTGAATATGTCGGAAGCCACGTCGCGAGTTGTCGATCCGATACCTTCTGCGCTCGTGGTGACGGCTATCGTGATCGGTATGGCTGTAACGGCAGTCATGCTTGCCTTTGCCATTCGACTCTATGACTCCAAGAAGACGCTGTCGATCGACGCCTTCACGGA
>Ga0081455_10008439_pt1 | contig 10713 bp, 14 predicted proteins | sample TabmetS3T2R1_FD_70207 | JGI IMG/M metagenome (GOLD analysis project Ga0081455, IMG submission 70207) | Tabebuia heterophylla rhizosphere microbial communities from the University of Puerto Rico - S3T2R1 | ecosystem: Host-associated > Plants > Roots > Rhizosphere ... | reverse complement strand
TATAGATTCTCGCCATAATGACCTCACAAGTTATAATGATTTTTATATACTCATTAAAACTCTATCATTTTTTAATTTTAGCGTGTCTAGTTTATAGGGTTCATTATATTTTTACCATTTACTTACCTTTCGAAAATCAAAATATTATATCGTATTTGAATTTTAACAAATAATAAAATGCAAAGTCGATAAAAAACTGAAAAACAATTCGATGTTGCGTTGATAATAATATTTTCAATGGATTGATTGGAAAAAGATTACGAAATAAAAAAGTAAAATAATCGTGTAAATGTTAAAAAAAGTGAAGTAATTTGAATAGCTAGAATATGGTATAATTTTTATTTTTCTTCTTGTATTTTTGCATCTATTTTCTCTAACAATTTTTGATTAAAAAGATTGGCAAAAATTATACTTTCAAGAGTTTGTGCACTTTCAGTTTTAAGATATTCATCAAATGATACATTTTTAAGTGGCCAATTTTTATCATTGTTACAGTAATCAGTAAAATAGTTGGTATATATTGATTTGTGTAATTGATAGGCTTTTGCTTTTATGGTTTCATCGAGTGGAATTATGAAATACATATGTGCGTAAACATAAAAATCATACATGTTATCAAGTGATGTGTTATCATTTAGGATTTTTTCAATATGAGTAAGGCAAATATTTAATTTATCGGTAAGTATTTGTTGATAAATATCAGAGCTATAGAGATCATTGAAGATTTTTAATTCAAATTCATATGTTTTAGGATTAATATGTTTTGTTTTAATCATGAAATCCTTTAGATCGGATCCCATGGTAATACCTTCAAGAATACTATTTTTAATAGTTTGTAAAGATTCCAATGGTGAAAGATCTGGAGTTTTTTGAGCTATTTCATGTTTATCGAACATAGCTGTAGTGGAAAATGATGTAAAAAAAAGGATGATATTAAATGCTAAAAATGCAACAAATAGTTTGTTTTTCATAAAAAATCTTATTATTTTTAAATTTAATAATATAGTAATTGTGTTTTTATTGTAATTAATTATAGTAAATTTGTCAATTGATATTTTGCAATAAGGATTGTTTTTAAGCATTTATGAATACATAGAGACCTTTTGGGGACGTCGGCGATATATTCCTACTATTTATGAAAAAAATCGCAGTATATATGAAGAAGCGTGCCGTATTGCGGTTAACACGATTGTTCAAGGAACTGCTGCGGAAATTATGAAATTGGGTATGATTGCGGTACGTAATGCATTAAAAGTGCAATATCCAGAAAGTTATATCGTGCTTCAAATTCATGATGAACTTATTATTTCCGCTCCTGAAAATGATGCTGCTTCAATTGAATTGCTTATTAAACAGGTTCTTGAATCAATAACAATATGGAATGTACCGTTGGTGGTAACAACGCGCAGTGGTGCTGATTGGAAAGAAATTACGAAATAAAAAATTCAGGAAATACCTATGACTAAAAAGTTGCACAATCCGCATGTTGGGGAAATTTTAAAAGTTGAATTTCTTGATGAATTAGATATGAGCCAAAATGCTTTAGTAAAGGCTATTGGCGTCCCAGTAAATCGAATTCATGCTATTGTTCGAGGAGAATGAGGTATTTAAGAAATCTATTTGTTTGATTATAGCTTTTTGGATTGAAATAGGTAGTTTTTCGAAGTTTTTATGTGCGGATTTAAGCCATACAATGGAAAAACCTTCAAAATTGCTAGCCATTAACTTTTCCTAGCTATTTTTTTCTTTACATCATTATGTGAAATATATTCATTTTCTTCTTGTAAAGCTTTATGTGCAATAGATCCAAAATAAATATCTTCTATTTCTTCCAATAAGCGTTCAAAAGAGAGAATATCAAGGATTACGCCTGTTTTTTTACCTGCTTTATCAATAATGTATTGTGGAGTAATTTTTGATAAAAGAGTTTTAATTTTTAACATATTAATTTCTTCATTATTATTATTTATAAAAGATATGTCTTAACAACAGAATGACACAGAGTAGGTTTGTTTTCAAGTATTTACAACGTTATTTATTTGTACGTTGATAGGCACCAATGAGCGTTGTTTTTTCTAAAATATGCCCTTGCATAGCGTTAAGAAGCGCTTCTTTAGTTGTGCCAGCAGGCAAATCGAGTAAGGTATCAAGGGCGTAGAGTGTAAAATGATAATGATGCGTACCGCTTGGTGGGCATGGCCCGCCATAACCTTGTTTTCCATTAAAATCAGTAGCGCCTTGAATAAATGGTCCTTGATCGGTATTTTCAAATAAAGCTTTTGTAGTATCTGGAATATTAAATAATATCCAGTGAACCCATACTTTTGCCGGAGCATCAGGATCATCGACAATTAAAGCAAAACTATTGGTTCCTGATGGGACGTCTGACCATTGTAAAGCGGGAGATATATTTTCACCATCACAGGTATATTTCGCGGGAATTGCTTTATTATGAGAAAAAGTAGGACTTGTTAGCTTCATGGTTCCCTCAAGGGCTGGATACAATATAATTGTTATAAACAATAATTTTTTAAACATTTCTCTGACCTTTTTACTTGTTTGTTACTATTCGCTTGGCGCTTGTTGTTGTTGTTTAAGGCTAATAATAGTTGAGGCAAGTTCTTTTGATTTTTGTGCTAATTTTTTTCCCAAAAGGAAATAATATGCTTTACTTGCCATAGCTGAATAAAGGCGTTCTCCTAAAATATTCATAGGGCCGGAATAAAAATCTGATAAATTATATGTCACTCGGTTAAAAGAAGCGTAATTGTTTACAATAGCTTCAAATTGCTGATTCACAGAGATATTCATTGTTGAGATAAAGGTATTGCTGGAAATTATTTTTGTAACTATTTGCTTAATAGTGGCAGAATGATCGGCAAGAGCTTTATCTATTTTAGAGATAATAACACGTGATTCATTCCATGCTCTTTTCACTGCTTTTATTTGACTATTTATATGAGTTAATTGGTTTGTAAGAGTAGTAATATAATTATCGGTTGTTGACATGCCGAATGTTGGCATTGATGCTAAAAGAAGAATATACATGAACGATTTATTTTTAAGCATTGTAAGTCCTTAGCAATCAATTGATACTTTATTTATCCTCATTAAAGAGAATAACAAAATCAATTTCTGTTTGTCAATAGGCAATTTGATAAATTGTCAAAAGGGCGTTCTCAAAAGGTGGAAGGTAAAGTTAAATCTGTAGTAACTGAAGTTGACTTTTGGTTAAATATAAGACATTCTTTATGATATAGAGATGATCATTTAGTGTATACCCATCGGTGGTTTTTCTGGATGGGCCCCGTCTAAAATAAAAACGTGGGAAGAATATTCAACAAAAATAACAAATTCATTTTTTAAGGACATATCCAATGGCAACGAGTAAATCCGGCGGAAGTACCCAGAATAATCGTGAGAGTCATAGTAAGCGGTTAGGTTGTAAATTATTTGATGGACATAGAGTTTTTGGTGGCGAAATTATTGTTCGTCAACGTGGAACTCATATTCATGCTGGCAAACAGGTTCTTCGCGGTGGTGATGATACTTTGTTTGTTGCAGCTCCTGGTATTATTAAATTTCACTATGGCCCTAAAGGTCGTAAATACGTTTCTGTTATTAACCCTCAATAGGTAGATATTGTTGCATACTCTTGCAATGTTCTTATGAGCATATGTAGGGGTTGAGTAGTAGGGGTAGAGACAAAAAAGAAAAAAAGGTTGTTAAACGGTGTGCTACTAAAAGAACGGATACGTGAATGGTTAATTTTTTGAAATATCGTACAGTAACGGCTTTATCGTCGCTTGCTTTAATTATTGCATTTGCTGGTGTTGCTATTTATAGATATCAAACTCGGGCAAGTGTTTATATATATAGTGTTGATTTTACGGGTGGAACGCAAGTTTTATTTAAATTTGACCAAAAGGTGAATGGAGCTCAAATTAAGCAGATAATTGCTGATAATGGTTGGGTGAATGCAAGCACGCGTGAATTTGGTGAAAATGAAATTTTAGTGCGTGTTAAAGAATTTGAAGGTGATGCTGTTGGTCTTGCGCAACGTATGAGAGATGTTATACAACAAACAATGCCAGAAAATACCGTGCAAATATTGCAAACAGAAAGCGTTGGTGCTGGGGTTGGGGCTGATTTACGTGGAAAATCAGTATATGCAATGCTTATAGCGCTTATATTTATGTTGCTGTATATAGCAGCACGTTTTTGGTCAATTGCATTTGCTGCGGGGGCGATTTTGGCACTTGTTCATGATGCATTGGTTATGTTGGCAATATTTTTATTTCTTGATCGAGAAATATCAATTAATTTTATCGCGGCGGTATTAACTGTTTTAGGGTATTCAATTAATGATACTATCGTTATCTTTTCTCAGATACGTGAATTTATGAAGAAAAGAAAAGATGAATCGCTTGAAAAAATTGTTAATGATAGTCTTAATTATACATTACGACGAACAATGCTTACGAGTATTTCAACAGGCCTTCCTGTGTTAGTAATGTTATTTTTTGGTGGAGAAGCATTGCAAGATTTTTCTCTCGCGTTATTGATCGGAATAATTTTTGGAACGTATTCATCAGTGTATATTGCAAGCCCTATTATGATGTTGTTGCAGCCACAGTATAATCAATAAAAATTCTTGTTATTAAATATTGATATTGACCTATGCTTCATCGATTTGTTATCTTTCAAATATATTGACGAGTTAATTAAATATGATCATTTTGATATATACAAAGTTTTTTGTGATCAAAATGATCAATTCATATTTTTTATAATAAATTACACATATCTAGTAAATCATTTTTTAAGTCTTATGTTCACAAATTCAAGGAATAATGCATGACGTACAACGTCAGAGTATCTTTTTACAGGAGGTCTGGATGAAAACTCGCGATATAAAAACAGCTGATTCTACAGGGATAACTGAAGAAAATCAGGAAGCTTTAAAAAAAGTAGTACAACCTCCAACATCTTCTCAGTCTTCACCAACGCCGCGCCAACGTGCTCCCCGAGCTTCGAATAAAACGGCATCGCAACCACAACAGCAACCGCAACCAGAAGTAGAAGAAGTAGCTCCAAAAGCTGTTGTAACAGAGTCAGTGCCAATGGTAGAGCAACCAGTAGAACGGGATGTGATGCCGCAAGAACGTAAAGAACTACTGCAACAACCTCAACAACAAGTATCTCGTGAAGATAATCGTCCAATGTCTCAGCAATCTTATGGTCCAACAAATACGTATGAAAGATCAGGATATGTCAAACGACCATTAGAAGATCTATCATTAGCAGAGCTTGTGCAATATGCTCGTCGTTATGGTATTATGGGCGCAGCAGTTACAAAAAAAGATGAATTGCTACGAAAAGTTCGTTACGCTGAAGAAAATCCAAATTTTGAGATGGCGGTTGAAGGTGTTCTTGAAAAATTACCTGATGGTTTTGGTTTTTTGCGCTCTGCGCTCTATGACTATGTGTCGGGACCGGATGATATTTATGTTTCTCCGTCACAAATTAGACGCTTTGGTTTACGCACAGGTGATACGATTAAAGGCGAAATTAGAAAACCAAAAGAAGGCGAAAAATATTTTGCACTACTCAAAGTATCACAAGTAAACTATGCAGAACCGATGTCGATGATTGATAGATCTCATTTTGATAGTTTAAGCCCACAGCATCCTATTGAAAAATTTAATCTTGAATTTGATCCACTGGCTCTTTCAACTCGTATTTTTGATCTTTTTACTCCTATGGGTAAAGGTCAACGGGGATTGATTGTTGCTCCTCCTAAAGTGGGAAAAACACTTCTCTTAAAAGAAATTGCCCGTGCAATTATTGTTAATCATCCAGAAGCACATCTTATTGTATTATGTGTTGATGAACGACCTGAAGAAGTAGCTGATATGCGCCGTACGCTTAAAGGAACCATGGCAGAAGTTATTAGTTCAACGTTTGATGAATCAGCAGAGCGTCATGTTCAAGTAGCGGAAATTGTTTTAGAAAAAGCAAAACGATTGGTTGAATGTAATCGTGATGTTGTTATATTACTTGATTCGATCACGCGTCTTGCTCGTGCATATAATACCGTTGCTCCTGCATCAGGAAAAGTATTGACTGGTGGTATCGATGCACATGCATTGCAACGTCCAAAGAGGTTTTTTGGTGCAGCGCGAGCAACTGAAGAAGCTGGTTCATTAACCATTTTGGCAACAGCGCTTGTAGAAACTGGTTCACGCATGGATGAGGTAATCTTTGAGGAATTTAAAGGTACAGGTAACATGGAAATGAATATGACGCGTAAACTTTCTCATCGCCGAATATTTCCAGCCTTTGATCTTCTTATTTCTGGAACACGTCGCGATGATTTATTACTTTCTGAAGAAGAGCTTAATAAAGTATGGATTTTGCAGAAGTTGCTTTCTACGATGAATACGGTGGAAGGTATGGAGTTTCTTATTGATAAAATGAAAAAAACAAAAACTAACGCTGAGTTCTTTGAATCTATCAATAAGCGTACAACTGAAGTTTAAGACAATTAAAAAAATAATACAGTGGCATTAATACTATGCCATTGTATTATTTTTAATAATTGATATCTAATGTAAAATCTGAAAATAAACCTTGTTGCGCTTTATAATTACCAACAAATGCAATCATAGCAGCATTATCGGTGCAATATGCACGTGATGGATGGAAAAAAGGAAGATTGTGTGAAGCAGCGAATGTTTTAAGGCGGTTAGTGATATAGGAATTACATGCAACACCACCAACAAAAGTAATTGCAGTAATGCTTGGATATTGAGTTAATGCGAGTGCAAGTTTTTGTTCAAAAATATCAGTAATGCAGACGAGTAATGAACTTGCAACTTCTTTTTTAAATTGTTCATCGTGGTTATATAAAAATGTTTTGGTGGTTAAATCATAACCACCTCGTTTTACCATATCATATAATACGGCTGTTTTAAGTCCGGAAAAGCTAAAATCTAACGTTTTGTGTTTACTGCGAGGGTAATGATAAAAATCTTGGAAATTAACGTCACGCGCAAGTTTTTCGATAACAGGTCCACCAGGATATGGCAGATTCATCAATTTTGCAATTTTATCAAAAGCTTCACCAGCAGCATCATCTTGTGTCTCACCTAAAACAATATAATCTCCAAAATTTTTTATGAGATATAATGATGTGTGTCCACCTGATGCTGTTAAGCAAAGATGAGGAAAGGGAATATTATGTTCTATGGAAGCAGAAAATGCATGTCCTTCTAAGTGATTAATACCAATTAATTTTTTCTTTTTTGACCATGCAAGCGCTTTTGCAAAACAAACACCCACAAGCAATGAACCCGGCAGTCCTGGTTTATTAGTCACGGCAATAACATCAATATCATCTAATGTTACGTTTGCTTTTTGTAGTGCAGCATTAACGATAGGATTAATTTTTTCTAGTTGCGATCGTGATGCAAGTTCTGGCACAACACCGCCAAAGTTTTTGTGGAGTTCTATTTGAGAGTAAAGCGTACTTGATAGTAAGCCTTGTGTGTTATGATACACTGCAGCAGCTGTTTCATCGCATGAAGTTTCAATGCCAAGCGTAATAAATGATTTCATGTTTACGTTATTAAATCCATAACAAGAATACGTTTTTTATCAGAGACCGTTTGTACTTGGCGTTGAATAGGAGCATGAATTATATTTGATTCAAGCGCGCTCAATTCTAATAATGCTAAATCATCCTTAAATTTTTGTTCTGCAGTCTCATCGTGTTCAGTGAGAGCATTATTGAGATAAAGCGTAGGAAATTCTACAGTAGATCCTCCTTTAAAGCCAACAATCCATTCAGGGTAGCATTCAATAATAATTGCACGGTCAGGAATTTGCCCTGTTTCAGGGAGTGTATCTTCCTTTATGTGCCAAGCGTCATCGACAAGGTCAAGCACATAGTATTTATAAGAAGATTGAGGGTTTATCTTGATGTAATCAATGGTATTTTGAATATCACTTTGATCAGGTCTGCTTTTTAGTTGATAATCGATTTTGGCAAGCGTGATAATAACCTCAAAATGGGTTTGTGTGTTACTTTTAGGGATTTCAAAAGTTATTTTGGAAAGAGATGATTTGTGCAATGTGGCTGTTATCTGACTGCCGCTATAATTGATGCTTAATTCGATTGGCGTGGAATCTTTACTGAATTGAATGGTTCCCCCGATTAATGCTGGTGCTGCAAGAAGATTACCCCCTGTTGAAAAAATTGCAAAAATAAGGGATAATAGTTTATAGGACGTTATTTTTATTTTTTTCATTTTACACCTATTGCGTTATTAGTTAAAAAGTGTCCTTATGATTTAACAACTAGGATAGCCGAAAGTCTTTTTAATTTCAAATGAATAGGCTTCTTTTTTGGTAGTGGAGGGGTTTATTATGATAATGACACGAATGCGAACATTACTGAGAAGGTTAATGGTTCAGGAGGTGTCCCCACATAAATTGGCGTTAACATGTTCATTAGGCGTATTTATTGGTATTTCACCCCTTATTGGTTTGCATACCATCATGACGATAGCATTTGGTTGGGTATTTGCTTTAAGTATACCAGCACTATTTGCTGTTTCAGTATTTGTTAATAATCCTTGGACCATGGTGCCAGTGTATTCTATTGATCATTTGTTTGGGGTTTGGTTTTTTGATTGTTTGGCCATAGATTATACACGATTAGATCCTGTTTGGGTTGAATCATGTAATTTATTTTTAAAGCAACATACAGGTATTTCTGGCCTTTCTTTATGTGCTTTTTTGGTAGGAGGTAATTTGCTTGCAACGGGCATTAGTGTTATGATGTATCCAGTTATGAAGCGAGTTTTTATTCGTTATACCGCAAAAAGTACTGACAAAAAGATAGATCATGAAAATAATAGTTCAGAATAAAAAAGCTTATCACGATTATCATATTTTAGAGAAAATCGAAGCAGGTATTGTCTTGAATGGTGATGAGGTTAAATCACTGCGCGCAGGCAATGTTTCGTTGGTAGGATCCTTTGCAGTTATTCGCAATGGTGAATTAACATTAGTTAATTGTCGCATTGCGCCGTATGAAAAAGCGTATCAAAAAAGTGAAGAGATGGCGAACCGCACACGTGTGTTGTTGCTCCATAAACGTCAAATTCTTCGTTTGTTAGGTGAAATTTCCCAAAAAGGTATTACAGTAGTCCCGTTGAGTATGTATTTAACGAGCAAAAATTTAGTAAAAGTTGAACTTGGTATTGCAAAACATAAAGATGCACCGAGTAAAAAAAGAGAGCTCAGAGAGCGTGATATTAAGAGAGAAACATCGAGGGCTATGAAAGAACGTTAAATGAAAAAATTAATTACGATGATGAGTAGTAATGATTTTTTTCATTTTTTCCTATTTTTTAATGTTTATTTTGTGCAAGTATATGCAATGGAAAATGATATAATTAAACTACCAAAAGAAGTTAAAAAAATTATATTTTTTCATGTGGCTGGTTCTGTGAAAGAAAGCTTGGCATTAACATGTAAATCTTTTGTTGATGTGGCAAATGAATTTATAAAAGATACATGTTCCTTTAATGATTTTGTAGATAAATTGTATTCTGTGCCAGCTTGTTCTAAGTTTTTTAAAGCGTTATGTAATAATTGTCAAGATGAGCATAAAGTAAGGTTTATTAATTATGGTCATTTTAAAGATGATTATTTTTTTAATAAATGTGATAATGTTAAAATTTCTGCGTATGAACAGGATGAGCGTATATGCTTAGAGTATATTTCATATCTAAATAATCCAAATAAAATAAATGATCTAGATAAAGAAAAATGTACATTATTTGATTCACTTATTAAGTCTAACAATAAAAAAAGTATTAAATACTATAGTGATTATTGTAATGCTCTATGCTGTATGAAAATTTTAGAATGTAAAGATAATAATACAGATAAAAGAATTAGTCCCTCTTATAAAAATGAATTAAATTTGTTTAAGAATAATATCAATTTAGAGCAATTAGAACAATTGCATCCTGCTATAAAACAAAACATTGAAGATATGAAGATGTTTAAGCAACAATATTTTCACAAAAAATATACAGTGGATGAAATCATTGCAAAAGCTTTGGAAAGTAAAAAAGTTTCTATTTTAGTATTATTGTTTAATTATATACACGATCAAAAAGAATATTATAAAAAATATAAATTGTCTGATATTTTAAACTATATAAAGAGTGGTAGTGATGCTAGGTTGTTAGCAAAATTTTGTGTGTTACATGATCTTAAAGTTTTGCTTGGTGAAGCAATAGAAAATCAAGATTGCAATATGATTAGATGTTATTTGGAGATTATGCTGGATCGAGGGGATAATCTTGCTGGTATAGAAATAAAGAATTTTTTTAACTTTAATCTTGATGATATGTTACCTGATTTGATTGAGGCAGGATTTAGATTATCGAGTGATGATATGAGTGATTTAACAATTGATAAAATAAAAAAGTATATTGAATTTGGTTACGGAAAATATGGAGAAGCTTTTTGGATTCATAATTATTGCTATATAGGTAATTTATATTTACACAAAGCGGTTGAGCTTAATAATTTAGATTTAGTAAAATATTTACGATCTAACGGTGTAGAGGATAAACCAGATCTTTATTATGTGTATCCTATTGAAAAAGCGATAAAAAATAAAAATTTAGA
>Ga0081455_10008438_pt1 | contig 10716 bp, 7 predicted proteins | sample TabmetS3T2R1_FD_70207 | JGI IMG/M metagenome (GOLD analysis project Ga0081455, IMG submission 70207) | Tabebuia heterophylla rhizosphere microbial communities from the University of Puerto Rico - S3T2R1 | ecosystem: Host-associated > Plants > Roots > Rhizosphere ... | reverse complement strand
ACCGATGACGTGCGGAGGCAGAGCGCTCGCCGCCAGTGCGATGTCGTGTTGGCTCAGCACGCCCGGTGTCGTGCCGACCACGTCGCTGAGGCGTTCCAGGGCCGCCGGCAAGTCAGGCTCACGTACCACCAAGCGATCATCCGCATGTTCCACGACGACCAGATCGAGCACGCGAATCGTCCCTTGCGCGATCAGATGTTCCAGCGCCTCACAGATCGCGGCCACTCCGGACTCGTCCGGGACAGCCAGCACGAAGTACTCGACCAAACCGGTGCTCATGACGCGTTGCTCGTCATCTGACTCCATACAGGACGCGCGGCCGACAGGGGCGGGCGTTGCCCTTCCGGTCAGCACGTGATTGCACTTGGTCTGATGATCCTGAGGACCTCGCTCCGTAGCACCACCCTGCGGCGGGTAGACATCCGTTGAACTCCAGCTCATGTACTAGAGCCCAGCCAATCCGGACCAGACCCTCGCGGATCGCGCGGCTCAGGCTGGGAGAGGATCGTCGGGCTTGCTCGGCTCCAGGCGTCGGGCGCGGAGGTACTCATGTACCTGCTCGAGCCGGCTGCTGACGTCGGAGAGGCGGTCCGGAGGCACCTGTCTGGCGAGGCGGGTCAGGGTCGTCGCGGCCCGTTCCAGGACCATGGGGGAGTTCCTCGAGGCGACCAGGAGCTCGTCGAGGCCCTCACCGACGAAGTCGGCCCATGCCGGGAGCTCCACGTGGATCTGGGCCACGCCGGCGCGCGAGCCGACCACGGCCGTGGCGAGGTCGCGTGGTGCCAGCACGAGGAGCAGGCCCACGACCGCGTCCACGACCTGCACGCCGGTGCCGGGGTCGTTGATGGCGGGTGACAGCGCCCGGAGGCCGATGTCCGCCAGCAGCCGGAAGGCGAGCAGCGGGTCCTGCCCGAACGTGCGGTTCACGCCGGTCACGCACGCGGCCACCACGGCGTCGTCGTCGAGGCTCCCCGTCACCTCAGCCACCGTGGCGCCCGGCCACAGCGTCTCGCCCACCCTGACGCGGAACACGACGACCGATCCGGAGCGCTCCGCCGCACGCAGCAGCCGTCGCAGCTCCATCTGCTGGAGCGTGGTCTGCGGCCGTGTCCACAGCACCGGGCGCCCGCCCCGCGGCACGCCCGACCCCGATCGTGAGAATCCCTCCACCGGATGTTCGGGGTAGACGGCCTCGATGACCTCTCGACCGCTGCGGTGGAGCGTGTCCAGGACCGAATTCATCTGTAGGGAGGCGAACGCCTTGGACTGGATGCTCCATATCAGCCCGATGACGGCCAGGGCGGCGGCGAACGCGAATATCGGGAGTGCCACCGTGACCTGGGTGGCACCTTCCATCTCCAGGAACGCGCTCATCGAGAAGGCGAACAATCCCACGGCGAGGGCGTAGGTCCGCCAGATCCACGGATCGTCCTGGAACAGGTTGAGGCGCGGGCTGAAGGTGGTGTTCGAGGACTGCACGACCAGGAACAGCAGCGAGTAAATCACCGTGACCAGACCCAGGATCCCGAAGCCCACCGCAGCGAGGACCTGGCCGGCACGGGCGGTTGGCACGGTGGCACCGGCCTCGATGCGCGGCAGCAGGCTCCCCAGGACGATCCCGACGGCAGTCATGAGGACCCCGAGGAGCCCGGCGCGCCGACGACGCCGGGCACGGAACCAGGTCATGTGCTGGTCGTCCCTGGCTGCGGGCCGGCCGGGGGCTCCTCTCCCGGCGCGGGTTCGCCACCGTCCTGGCCACGATCAAAACGGTCGAAGACTCTGTGAGCTACGACGTGGGCGATCACGACGGAGATCACGACCAGGGTCAAGGCTTCCGGTCCGGTGGGAGCCGTGAGTCCAGCTGCGATGACGACCGACGACAGAGGGAGGCGGAGGATCGCGGTGACCGACGCCGCCATGACCGCGGCGACGCCGGCTCCCTCGGGGAGACCGGGCAGGTGGCCGGCGAGCAACCCTCCGACGGTGCCCATGAAGATGGCCGGGAACACCGCGCCCCCTCGGAACGAGCCCATCGAGATGCTCCAGGCGATCCCCTTCAGCAACAGGAGTGCGGCCAACGTGCCCAGGGAGAGGGTGGCAGCCTGATCCACGAGCGGTACGAGCGCGCTGGAACCTGAGAACAGCACCGCGTCCACCGACTGGCCCGTCTCCGCGAAGATGATGGCCAGGACGGCGACGACGACACCGGCCAGCGGGGTGACGATGAACGGTCGCGCCACCGCGAAGCGATGCACCCGGCGGCCGACCAGGGTCACCGCGCATGCGACAGCGGCAGTGATGAGGGCGAGTGCCACCGTCCAGCCGACCTGGACGGGCGTCAGGTTGCCCATCGGCTGCAGCTCGAGCGGATAAACCGCGTAGGCGTCCACGCTGAGGCCCGAGAGCGAACCCAGACCCAGGTAGACCACCGATCCGATGCCTGCCGCCAGCAGACCGGGAACCGCCAGGAACGCCAACATCGGCCCGCCCGCCGCGGTGGCCTCCAGGATGATGACCGTGCTGACCAGTGCCGAACGGAAGACCATCGAGAACGAGGCACAGCTGCCGGCGACGGCGATCACCATGTGGATATGTTGTGGCGCGTTCTTCTTGACCTGGTTCAGGATGAACAGCCCGCCCCCAGCACCGATCGCGATCACCGGAGCTGAGGGGCCGAGGACGAGCCCCAGACCAAGAGTGGCGAGTCCGGCGAGCAGGATCCCCGGCAGGTCGATGGGCCGGGTCGGTGGCCCGGACCCGAGGCCCTCCGCAGGGACTGACCCACCGGCGCCCGGAAGACGAACGATCGCGTACGCGGTGATGAGACCGGCTGCGGCGAGCACGGGGATGGGCCACCACCGCGGAGGCTCGGCGAACCCGATCGCGACGGGTAGGTCGTCGAACACCGAGGTCTGGATCCACGGCACCAGGGTGAGGAAGCACCAAGCGGCCAGGGCTGTGACCAGGCCGACGGCGCCGGCGAGCCCGAGTAGGCGGCCGTACTCGGGGGTCAAGATCATCGCGGTGGGATCGGCCGGCGGAACGTCGGCGGCTTTCACCGGGAGACCTCCTTGTGGGGTGACCACCGAGCACTGCGCGTCGTCGGTGGTGACGAGGGGCACCAGCAGCCCGGCCCGCTGGCGCCGAGCACGGTGGACCGGGCCTGCGCGACGCGAGGTGGCGTGACGGCGGATCGGTTCGCCACGACGCCCGCCGCTACCCAGGACGAGGCTCTCGGCCCCGACCTCCGTCCGCCATCACACGGCAGCGCGGGCGGCGCGATCCCCGGCGCTCGTCGCGGCGGCCGGCTCCCGCAGGTCCATCTCGGGTACCGCCGAGCGCTGCTGCCGGACCCGGAGGACCTTGTCTGCGGCGACGACCGTGGGTCCGATGAGGGACAGCGCGAGCACGATCACCCACTCCCGTCCGTTGAGTGAGGTGGTCTCGAGCAGCCGCTGGAACATGTTGAGTTCCACGGCGGCCCAGGTCATGAACCAGCCCAACATGATCCAGCCGAGGAAGGGAAACACCGGCGAGGACCAGGGCGCCTCGCGTTCGCGGCGCATCACCAGGCCGATGTTGACCGCGGACAGCGAGATGATGGCGAAGGCCATGGTCATGCTGACCGAGGGGTCTTCGGTGCTCGGCTCGCCGGGTCCCCATTGGAGGACCGACAGGGCGGTGGCGGCGACCACGAGGCCGAAGATGAACCAGCGGATGACCCATGGCCGGGTGACGATCTTCGTGCCGGGCGTGCGCGGCGGCCGCTGCATCACCCCCGGGTCGGGGACATCGACGATGAACCCGATCACCACGGTGATGACCACGAAGAACTTGCAGAACAGCAACTGGAGCGGGAACAGGGCGACGCCCTCGTTGATGTTCAGGATGGTGGCGTAGACCATCAGCTGCAGCACCGTCGCAAGGACGGTCAGCTGCATCCTGATGTAGGTGGAGATCCGCCGGTAGATGTCCCGGCCCAGGTCCACGGCCCGTACCAGCGTGGCGAAGTTGTCATCGGTCAGCACGATCTTCGCCGCTTGCTTGGACACTTCCGAGCCGCTGCCCATGGCGACACCGATGTCCGCCTGCTTGAGCGCGGCCGCGTCGTTGACGGCGTCGCCGGTCATGGCGACGACGTCGCCGGACTCCTGCATGAGCCGGGCCAGCCGCAGCTTGTCCTCGGGCGCCACGCGCCCGAACACGTGCAGCTCGGGAAGCCGGCCGGTCACTTCGGGGTCGTCCAGGTGCTGCAGTTCGGTGCCGGTGATCACGCCGGCCCCGAGCCCCAGCTCGTCCGCGATCGCGCGCGCCGTCACGGTGTGGTCGCCGGTGATCATCCGCACGTCGATCCCGGCGTTGAGGGCGACGTGGACCGCGTCCTTGGCCGCGGGACGCAGCGGATCCACAATCCCCACCAGCGCGACGAGGATGAGATCGGTGACCGCCGCCATCGGGTCGGCCTCCGCCGCGGCCATCGCGGCGTCGTCGAGGTCCCGGGCGGCGAAGGCGAGGACGCGCAGACCGCGTTCGGACAGCTGGCGGTTGGCGGCCAGGATCTCCTCCCGCACGGTGGCGATCGGGACGATCTCGCCGTGCCACAGCGCGGAGCCGCAGCGCTTCACGACCACGTCTGGCGCGCCCTTCACGCTGGCGAAGTGCGGTTGGGTGATGATCCCGCCGGCCATCGCGTCGGAGCGGTCGTGGAACGTGGCCATGAACTTGTACTCGGAGTCGAACGGCACCTCGGCCCGGCGGGGCAGGGCTTCGCGGGTCGGCTCGGCGTCGGCGCCCATCTTCGCGGCGAGCACCACGAACGCCGCCTCGGTCGGATCCCCGATGACCGAGCCGTCGTCGCCGACCGTGGCGTCGGTGCACAAGATCAGGCCCAGCGCCAGGCGGTGGAAGTCGGGTGCCTTTCCTCCGGCCACGCCCAAGATGTTGCCGGTCTTCTCGTATCCGGCGCCTTCGATCTTGTACCAGTCGCCGTCGGCCATCATCTTGGTCGCGGTCATCGCGTTCATCGTCAACGTGCCGGTCTTGTCGGAGTTGATGACCGTCGTCCCGCCCAGGGTCTCCACGTCCGACAGCGACTTGACCACCGCCTTGTCCTCGGCCAGCCGGCGCGATCCGGACGACAGCATGGCCTGGACGAACGTAGGCAGCCCGGTCGGGATGGACGCGATCGCCGTCGAGATGCACAGCAGCACCAGCGTGGTGGTGTCCATGCCTCGCACCAGGCCGAAGATGGCGATGATGGCCACCGCCACGAACGCGATCGCGCCGAACACCTTGGTCATGCCGTCCAGTTCGCGCTGCAGAGGGGACTTGGTGCGCTGGGTGGCGGTGACCATCCCGGCGATCTGGCCCATCTGGGTCGCGGAGCCGGTGGCGGTCACCACGAACACCGTTGTGCCGCGGGTGACCTGGGTGTTCTGGAACACCAGGTTGGTCCGGTCGCCCAGCGCCACCTCGCCCTCGGGCAACGCCCCCGGGTCCTTGGGCACCGGCGCGCTCTCCCCGGTCAGCGCGGCCTCCTGCACTTCCAGCGTCGCCGAGGAGATGATCCGCCCGTCGGCCGGGACCACGTCGCCGGCCTCCAGCAGGACGATGTCGCCCGGCACCAGCTTGGTCGACTCGATCTGGTCGACTTGGCCAGATCTGCGTACCCGAGCGTGGGGTACCTGGAGCTTGGCCAGCGCATCGACGCTGGCCCGGGCCTTCAGCTCCTGGTTGGTGCCCATCAGCACGTTGAACAGCACCAGGCCCAGCACCACCAGCGCGGTGGCGATCTGGACGATCGCGAAGCTGGCCCCGACCACCAACAGCAGCATGATGTTCATCGGGTTGGCCAGCTGGCCCCGGGCCACCACCCACATGCTCGGCGGAGGCTCCTTGGGCAGCTCGTTCGGCCCGTACTCGGCGAGCCGCCGGTCCACCTCTGCGACGGACAGCCCCTCGTCCGCGTCGACACCCATCTGCGCCGTCACGTCCTGCGCGGACAGCGCATACGGTGCGCGGTCCTCCGCGGGATGTTCAACGATGGTCATCTCGACCCTCCGGATCTTTGCGGCTCACCGGCTCCCCGGTGGGCGATGTGGGCGCCGCCGAGCTTCGTGCGCAGGCCGGCGAGCAGGCGTGCGGCGAGCGCGTCGGCCTCGACCGGTGAGATCCCGGCTGCAGCCGTCGGTGGACGCTGGTTATCGATCACTCACCCGCAGGGCAACACGGGCTCCAACGATGCGCACCACCCCCGAGAGGGTGATTTGGCCAGTTCCAATCCGGTTCCGTTCCCCGACCCGCCGCGACAAGGGCCGCCGCGCCAGTACCGGACCTGGTCCAACGGGACTTCACCGCCCCGGCGATCAACGTCAAGTGGTGTGGCGACCTGACCGGATCCCACCGAAGTGTCGTCGCCGATCACCAGTTGTGGCGCAGGGCGAAACGCTGGAGGAGGCGTTGTCGTGACCAACAGCGAATGCGCTCGGCGTCTGCCGCGGGCACCTCGGAGTCGTTGACGTTGAGCCGGTCGGCCAGGGTCGAACCGGACTCGCCGCCTCTCCGCGTTAGCCGCTCGACCAGCTCAACCAATGCCTGGTCACCACGGCAGGAACCGCCGCCACTCGGGCTTCGCTTCTGCACGGGCAGCGCATACAGGCCGTTCGCCCCGAGCAACTCCGCGCTCGAGGAGAGCACGGTCCCCGCGATCCACATCCCGCGCCGCAGCTACATCGTCCAGCAACCCGGTGGGGTGCCGCCGTTCAGAACGGCGTGGGGATATACCGCAATGGGAGGTCCGGTTCCGTGTAGCCGCGGGCAGGCTGGCGTTTGGGCAGGGTGACGTCCTGATGGGCAAGCGGCTTGTACGGGACCTGGCTCAAGAGGTGGGTGATGATGTTGAGCCGGCCTCGCTTCTTGTCGTCGGTCCGAGCGACGTACCAGGGCGCCCAGGCAGTGTCGCTGGCGGCGAACATGGCGTCCCTAGCACGGGAGTAGTCATACCAGCGGCTGTAGGACTTCAGGTCCATGTTGGAGAGCTTCCACACCTTGCGCGGGTCCTCGATGCGGCTCTCCAGGCGCCGCGTCTGTTCCTGCGGGCTGACCTCGAGCCAGTACTTGAGCAGCAGGATCTCCGAGTCGACCATGGCCTTTTCGAACGACGGCACCAGCTCTAGGAACCGCTCGGTCTCCTCCGGCTTGCAGAAGCCCATCACCCGCTCTACACCTGCGCGGTTGTACCAGCTGCGGTCGAAGATCACGACCTCGCCGCCGGCCGGGAAGTGCGGAACGTAGCGCTGCACGTACATCTGTGACTTCTCGCGGGCGGTCGGGGTGGGTAGGGCAACCACCCGGAACACGCGCGGGCTCACCCGCTCGACGATCCGTTTGATCGTGCCTCCCTTCCCCGCGGTGTCCCGACCCTCGAACACGATGCAGATCTTGGCCTCCGACGCCTTGACCCACTCCTGCATGGCGACGAGTTCGCCGTGCAGGCGCCGCATCTCCCGCTCGTACTCCTTGCGCTTCAGCTTCGGAGGCGAGTCGGTTGCCGCCTCCCCGTCGTGCTTCTTGTTCTTGTTCTTGTTCTTGGCCATGTCCTTCCTCTCATTGCGCTCGCGATCCACGCCCCTGCGCCACCGGGCCGGTATCGAGGCGGGCTTGGCGGCAAGCGGGCCAGCGCTTCGTGCCCAAGCCGGAGAGCAGGCATACGGCGAGCGTGTCGGCCACGACGGGTGAGATCCGGTTGCGGCCGTCGGTGGGTGAACGCTGGTCATCGATCACTCACGCGCACGACAACACGGGCTCCGGCGATGCGCACCACCCCCGAGAGGGTGATTCGGCCGGCTCGATCCGCTCTGGACCAGCTTGCCATCTCACTCGCGCTTTACCCGCGCGTGACCATCCGATGAGGCTCGCCGTCGCTCCATCCGGCTGCGGTCATGAAACCTCCGAAGCCTCGCCTGACGTTGTGGCCGCGGTCTGTGCGCTCGCGACGGCTGAACGTACGGTGCGATGGATGTTGTCGGCACCGAGCTCGTCCAGCGTGCCGGTCCTCCGCATCAGGTCGATGTGGTCCGTCCCGACGGTCGCCAGGAGCACGCGGATGTTCTGCTCCCGGAGTTCCTCGTGGAGTTGGGACAGCGCTCGGATGCCGTCCATGTCCATGGTGGCAACCGCCTCGAGGTCGACCACCACCGTGTGTGGGTGGGTCGTCTTGACGAGCTGTGACACCGAGCTGCGGAAGTTGTCGGCGTCGGCGAAGAACAGCGGTCCGTGGATGCCCACGACCAGGATGCCCGGGACCAGTTCAGCGTCGGGGTGGTGGTCGAGGTGGACGTAGACGTCGTGGTCGCGGTCGAATGCCATCTGTTGGGTCGGCGTCGTCGACGCGGAGACGATGAGCAGGAGCAGCGCGAGCGCGATCCCAGCGACGACTCCGGCGAGCACCCCGACGAAGAACACGGCGAGCGCGGTGGCCATGAACGCGGCGAAGTCCCTGGTGCTCAGTCGGTAGAAGCGGAACTCCTTGAACTTGATCAGGCTGATGCCCGCGTCGATCACCACGGCACCGAGGACGGCGTCGGGCAGGGGGGTGAAGAAGCCGGTGAGCAGAACGATGGTGAGCAGGATCAACCCGGCGGTGAGGAGTGAGGCGAGCTGGGTCTTCTGGCCCGCCATGTCGGCAACGGTCGTCTTGGAGAGGCTTCCCTCGACCGCATAGCCGCCGACCAGTCCGGAAGCGACGTTGGCCACGCCTTGGCCGACCATCTCTTGGCTGGCGTCGATCTCGTAGTCGTGCTTCCTGCCTTCTTCCTTCGCCGTCGCCAGGGATTCGCTGTAGCCGATGAAGATGACCCCCAAGGCACCCAAGGCCACTGACGCCAACCGCACCGGCGGCAGGTCCGGCCAGACGAACGAGGGGAGGCTGTCGGGGATCTCGCCGACGATCGTGACCCCGTGATCCTCGAGGTTCAGCAGCTTCGACACCACGATCCCGATGACCACCACGATGATGGTGCGCGGCAACATCGGCAGGAACCGGCGGAACACGAGGAGCAGGATGATGCTCGCCACGCCGACGGCGAGCGTCGTCATGCTGGTGTCGGAGATGTCACGGATGACACCCCGGAGGACGTCGAAGTAGCTCCCGTGTTCCTTCTCGAGGCCGAGGATCTTCGGCGTCTGGTCGACGATGAGACCGAAGCCGAACCCGAACACGAAGCCCGCCAGCACCGCGCCGGAGAAGAAGTGGGAGATCCACCCCATCCTCAGCAGGCCGAGCGCGACGTAGATCACTCCCGCCGCCACGGCCAGCGCGGCTGTATAGGCGATCCATTCCTCCGATCCCTCGCTCGCCCAGAGGGCGACGACGGACGCGGAGACCGCGGCGATGGCGGCGCTCGGACCCGTGACGACCTGCCCGGACGCCCCGAACAGCGCGTAGCCGACGAGGGCGCCAAGGGCCGCATACAGCCCGTACTGCGCGGGCACGCCGGCGATCGACGAGTAGGCGATGCCCTGCGGCACGAGCAGTGCCCACACGGACAACGCGGCGATGACGTCCAACCGCAGCCACTCGGACTTGTACTGCGGAAGCCACTCGAACACCGTGAAGATCCTCTTCAACGCGGCGATACTCGACTTGGTGTTCATGGGCCCCCCGTCTTCCGCTCGGCGCAGCCGCTAGTCCGTCTCGAAACGTGTCGGAACAACTTCTGAACCCGGGGTGGCGTGGGCGCAGGGCGCCATCCCGCAGTACTTCGCGTAGCGCTTCATCAGCTCCCTTCCAGCAGGTCGTGGAGGAGTGCCGCCGCGAGGGTGCGGTGGTCCCCCGGAGCGAGCACCCCCGCAGCGACCCGCCGGGCGCGGGCGAATGTGGGCGCCGTCGAGCTTCGTGCGCAGGCTGGCGGGCAGGCGTGCTGCGAGCGCGGCCGCCTCGACCGGTGAGATCCCGGATGTGGTCGTCGGTGGACGCAGGTCGTCGATCACCCACCGCAGGACAACACGGGCCCCGACGATACGCACTACCCCTGAGAGGGTGATTTGGACGGTTCGATCCGCTCGCTGTGACCGGAGAAACGATCGACAGATTCACCGCAGTCGGACCGAAGCGTCTGGGCCAGCTCGCCACGTCGCTTCAAGGTGATCGGCAGCACGTCGACCACCGGCGGTCGATCGCCCGCAGCCGCCAAGGCGACGCCGGCGGGTCAGAGTCGCCGTCAAGTCCCGCAGATCAGGTCGGCTTCGATGCGACGGATCCACCGCTCCCCTTCTCGACCTTCTGCGAACGCACTGGACGGCACGCCACGCCGCGCCTTGCTAGACCGAGATGGGGCTCGCTGTTGGGCTCCCAGCGAAAGCGAGCGCCAGATCGCCTCCGCGGGTCCGCATGATGCCGAAGAGGGGCCACAGGAACGTGGTGAACGTGGCGTCCATCCCTTCGGGCCTGGCGATCCAGAAGATGATCAGCGCGAAGCGGGGGAACAACCCGGCGAAGACAGCAAGCAGACAACCCATGCGGCCACCCTGGCCCGCATGCCGCCGGTCCAGCGTCCCCACTCAGGGTGAGCGCCCGGACGCGGGAGACAACGCGGGTCGTGTCGTGGGCGGTACAGCCTGTCGCATGCATGACGGTACCGATCGGCACCAGCGCTGGGGGCCGGACTCACCCCTAGCGGGTGGAGCCTTGGCGACGACGAACGGTCAAGTTCGATC
>Ga0081455_10008437_pt1 | contig 10717 bp, 10 predicted proteins | sample TabmetS3T2R1_FD_70207 | JGI IMG/M metagenome (GOLD analysis project Ga0081455, IMG submission 70207) | Tabebuia heterophylla rhizosphere microbial communities from the University of Puerto Rico - S3T2R1 | ecosystem: Host-associated > Plants > Roots > Rhizosphere ... | reverse complement strand
GGGCAGCGCGAGCCATGAGATCGAATTGATGCGCCGCGCCGCGCTCCGTTTCCTCGACGAGCTTCGCCCGGGAGATCGCGTCGCGGTCATTCAATTCAGCAAGGATGTCGAGTTGCTGAAGGACCTGACCTCCGAACGCGCGGAGATCGAGGATGCGCTGCGGCTTTTGAAACCCGGCACGGGCACCTCGTTTTACGACTCGCTGAAATTGGCGATTGATGAAGTCTTCAAGGAGGTCGAGGGCCGCAAAGCGGTCGTCGCCCTCTCGGACGGCGTCGATTCGTTCGGTTACACGACCTTCGATCAGATTCTGGCCGAGATCGAAAGCTCGAACATCCTGACCTATTTTCTGGAACTCGACACCGAAGAGTTCACGCAGGCCGGAATGACGCGCGATTGCAGCGACGAGAGCCACTTTCAATTTTCGCCCAAACAGTTCAAGAAATACCTGACCGAGTACGGGAAGGACGGAAAGGTCGACGTGATGAGCGAAAACCAGCCTCACTGCAGACTCTCGCGGCTGGAACGCATGCAGATCAACCAACGGCTGTATGAGTCGGCCCGGCGCGAATTGCGCGAGATGGCCTACAAGACCGGTGGCCGGGTCTATCCCGTCAAAGACCTGCAGCAGCTCGAACCTGCGTATTCGCAGATCGCCGCCGAATTGCGCACTTACTACTCGATGTCTTACTACCCCAAAAATGAGAAACACAACGGCAAGTGGCGAATTTTACGAGTCAAAGTTAATCGTCCCGGCTTCGTCGCTAAGACCAGACCGGGGTATCGCGCGCCTTTGGAGTGAAGCTTGCGCCATATAGTGTGGAGGGATAATCCATATCGTTTATTCCGGGTGTGACTCTTTCCCGGACTTTTGATTCCTTCTTGGCTTCTTTCTTCTCTATAGCCCCCCTAAATCTCTACGTAAGCTGTTCTCGGGAGCCGTGATTTCCCGCCGCCGTTCTCAAAGAAGATTTTTCGTCCAAAGCGTTTCGAGGAGTGTCTCAAAGGCGGCACGGGCTTTGCACACCGCTGTTGCATTCACAAAGCAATGCGCGGATGAGTTTTATTATCAAGCGTTAAGAGGTACAAAATGTCGGTGATCAGCAAAGAGCAAATCAAGCGGGATGAACGTTCCTTGGTCATTTTCCTGATCCTATTCAATGTCATGTTGGCCAGCGCATTTCTGCTGGTCTGCTTCTATCAAGGCTAGCTACGAGGATTGCGGATTTCAGATTGCGGATTGCGGATTTTTTGAACCCCGGTCTGCAATCTGAAATCCCAACTCGCGCAGAACGTAATTGTAGAATCCATTCAATTCTCAATCCGCAGTCCCCAATCCACAATCAGCGCGACCTTGACGCGTTTTTGGCGCGACGCCTATAATTCACGCTTTCCCGATGACCCGCCCAAGAGGCGCCGTCATTGCCGATTCTGATCGATCCCGCGCGCCACCGTAAGTGATGACCGAATTAGTTCGACTGCTCAGATACCTCAGGCCCTACCAGATCATCTTTGCGATTTCAGTTGTTCTGATGGTCGCGACTGGATTGCTTGAGGGCGGTACTATCCTGCTGCTGCGGCCGATCTTCGACACGATTTCAGGCCATCAGAGCGGAGGCGGGGTTTTCGCCGGCCTCCCCTTCGGGAAGTATTTACCGAATGCGGGCGCCATCGATCTTCGGGCGGTCGCGGTACTGCTGGTCGGTCTGACGGTGGCGAAGGGCGTGGCCGAATATTTCTCGTCGTATTTCATGAGCCACATCGGCCAGAGCGTGATCGCCGACGTCCGCTCGTCGCTTTACGATCACATCACGCGACAGGCCGCGCCGTTCTTCTCCAAGCATCCGACGAACGAACTGACCGCCCATTTGATGAGCGACGCCGCGCTGGTCGAGCGCGCAGTCTCCGACACGCTGCGCGATCTGTTGCGCGAATCGGTCAGCCTGGTCGTCTACCTGGCGCTGCTATTCGGGTTCAACTGGCGGCTGGCGTCGGCGCTGTTGCTGTTGGCGCCGCCGGTGGCCTTTCTGGTCACCAATTTCAACAAGCGGCTGCGCCATTACATCAATTCGCGGCAACAGAGCGGCGCCGAAATGCTCGACGTCGCGCAGGAAGCGATCTCTTCACAGCGCGTCGTCAAGGCTTTCGGGAGGGAGGATTACGAGAGCCGGCGCTTCCGCGACGCGGCGCGCAAACAGATGCGCGACCAGTTACGCGCGATGCGAATCTATTTCCTTTCGCCGATCGCGCTCGAGACCTTGGGCATCGTCGTCCTCGCCGCATTGTTGATCTACGCCCAGCGGAGCATTTCGAAGGGGATTATGACCCCGGGCGACTTCGCCGCGTTTCTGGTGACGATGTTCAAGTCCTACGAGCCGATCCGCCGCCTGAGCCGGTTGCAGCACGACCTGCAGCAGGGGCTGGCTTCTTCCGCGCGCATCTTCAAGATCATGGACGAACAGGTCGAGACGCGCGACAAGCCGGGCGCGGTGGAGCTGGAACGCTTCTCGCGGCAGATAGAATTCCGTGACGTCAGCTTCCACTACGGCGAGGGCTTCGATCTGCCGGCGCTCGAACACGTCTCGTTCAAAGTCCGCGCGGGCGAAACGGTCGCCGTCGTGGGCTTGAGCGGCGCGGGTAAGAGCACGCTGATAAATTTGATCCCGCGATTTTACGACGTGGTCGAGGGCGCGGTGTTGATCGACGGCCACGACGTGCGCGACCTCCGAATCGTCAGCTTGCGCCGCTCCATCGCGGTCGTCACACAGGAGACGAGCCTCTTTAACGACACCGTGCGGGCCAACATCGCCTACGGGTCTTACGACGCCGACGGCGGCGATGAAGCGATCGGACGGGCCGCGCGCGCGGCGCTCGCCGACGAGTTCATAAGCAAGCTGCCGAAAGGCTACAATACGGTGATCGGCGAGCGCGGCTCGATACTTTCGGGCGGCCAGCGCCAGCGCATCGCGATCGCGCGCGCGATTCTGAAGAACGCGCCGATTTTGATCCTCGACGAGGCGACCAGCGCGCTCGACGCCGAAAGCGAGATGCTGGTGCAGCAGGCGCTCAACAATTTGATGGCCGGTCGCACGACGATCGTCATCGCGCACAGGCTCTCGACGGTTCGCCGCGCCGACCGCATCGTCGTGCTGGACGCCGGACGCGTCGTCGAAATGGGCGCGCATCAAGAGTTATTAAGGCTCGACGGAGTTTACCGCAGGCTTTATGAACTGCAGTTCGCCGAAGAGGAAATGGCCGGCGATCGGCGCTTGACGGCCGGCGGGGCGTATTCAGCCGACTAGCGACGCCATGAAACGATGAAAATAGACAGGATTTACAGGATTGATCAAGATTTTGTGACTGGGATCAATCCTGATCAATCCTGTAAATCCTGTCTATTTCCTGGAGAAGGGAAGATATGCTCAAAAGCATGACAGGGTACGGACAAGGGACGGCGAGTGGGGAGAATTTTACCGTGATTGTCGATATGCGTTCGGTCAACCATCGCACTCTGGACATTCACTGGCGCGCGCCGCAGGACCTGGCGTCGCTCGAAATCCCGCTCAAAAAAATGATTCAGGCCGCGGTCTCGCGCGGTCGCGTCGATGTGACGATCAATTTCACTCAAGTCGCCGACGTCGCCTTTGAACTCAACCGCCCGTTGATTCGCGGCTACCTGGAAGCGCTGCGCATGATGCGTGAAGAGTTCGGGCTTGTGGGCGAGGCCGATCTGGCGGCGCTCACTCGGCTGCCCAACGTCTTGACTCCCTCCACCGCCGGCGGCGCGCTGAGCGGCGCGGTCATCGAAGGCGTCGAAGCGGCGTTGACGCATGCGCTGACGGCGCTGGTCGCGATGCGCGCGGTCGAAGGGCACGAGTTGCAGAAAGAGATGCTGGCGCGCATCGAGCGCATCGAAAATCACGTCGCCGTCATCGACTCGGATTCCGCCGGAATTGTAGACGCTTACCGCGACAAACTGCGGAGGCGCATCGAGGAGCTGATCGAAAAGGCTTCAATTGACGAGACGCGGCTGGCCCAGGAGGTCGCGCATCTGGCCGAGCGCAGCGACATCTCGGAAGAGATCGCGCGCTTGAAGAGCCACCTGTCGCAAACGCAAGAACTGCTCTTGGGCGACGCGGAGATCGGCAAGAAGCTCGATTTTCTCTTGCAGGAGATCAATCGCGAGGCGAACACGATCCTCTCGAAATCGTCGGAGCTTACAGTTTGCGACTCGGCCATAGAGATCAAAACCGAAGTCGAGAAGCTGAGGGAACAGGCGCAGAATGTAGAGTGATCGAGGATCCTCCGTCCTCGATTCGCAATATGAAAGGTAATCTGATCATCGTTTCGGCCCCGTCTGGCGCGGGCAAGACGACGCTCGTGGCCGGGGCGCTCAGGCGCGATAGTCGGGCGCGGCCTTCGATTTCTTTCACGTCGCGAGGCCTGCGCGCCGGCGAGGAGCAGGGCGTTCATTACCATTTCATCTCCCGCGCCGAATTCGAGGCGATGATTGCGAACGGGGATTTTCTGGAGTGGGCCGAGGTGCATGGCAATCTTTACGGCACCTCGCGTCGGGCAGTCGAAGAGATTCGATCCTCAGGCTCCGACGTGATTTTGACAATAGACATCCAGGGGGCGGCGCAGGCGCGCAAACTGTTTCCTGACGCGGTCTCGGTTTTCGTCATGCCGCCGTCGCTCGACGCGCTCGCCCGACGCCTGGAAACCCGGGGGACGGACACGGCGCAGGACCGGCGATTGCGGCTGGACAGCGCTCTTCACGAAATGGAGCAGTACGTCAATTTCGATTACGTCGTAATTAACGACGATCTGGATCGGGCTATTGACGAGTTGGTTGCGATTATCACGGCTGAACGTTGCCGCACGGCGCGCCGCCGTGAGACCGCCGCGCGAATTCTACAAACCTTTAACAAACGAGGAAGGGGGTAAGTCATATGGCTGATAATCAGGACGAGAAAAAAGAAGCGAAGCCGTTTCCGATCGACAGCAAATACCGCAAGATTCTGATCGCCGCGAAACGCAGTAAACAGATTCAGAAAGGCGCCCAGCCGCGCGTCCACCTGGCCAATTCCAAAGCGACCCGCGTCGCGCTGGAAGAAGTCGAGCGCGGGCTGATCAATTTCGAGATCGTCGAGAAGAGCGAGAAGTGAAAGGGTGAAGAGGTGAAGGGGTGAAGAGGCAATTCTTCGCCACCCTTTCACCCTTTCACCCCCTCACCCCTTCGCCCCTTCATTACTTACTTATGAAAGTTCTATTAGGCGTCACAGGCTGCATCGGCGCCTATAAGGCCGCCGAAATTCTGCGGGGGCTGCAGCGGCGCGGCGTTCAGATTCGCGTCGTGATGACGCGCCATGCGACCGAGTTCGTGCGTCCGCTGACTTTCGAGGCGCTTTCGGGCCAGCCTGTGATCGTCGAGATGTTCGACCGCCCGAATTACGCGACCATCGAGCACATCGCCGTCGCGCGTGAAGCCGACCTGCTGTTGGTCGCGCCGGCCACGGCGAACATCATCGCCAAATTCGCCCACGGCGTGGCCGACGATTTCCTGTCCACGGTCTACCTCTCAAACACCAATCCGGTTTTGATAGCCCCGGCGATGAACGTCGAGATGTGGAATCACGCCGCGACGCGGGCCAATATGAAAATCCTGCGCGAGCGCGGCGTCTCGTTTGTCGAACCAGGAGTCGGTTATCAGGCATGCGGTGAAGTGGGCATGGGGCGACTGGCCGAACCTGAAGAGATCGTGGGGCGAGCGTTTGAGATCTTACGCAATCCGCAATCCCAGAGTCCCAGTCCGCAATCGAAAGATTTCGCCGGCGAGCATGTGATGGTCACCGCGGGCCCGACAGTCGAAGACCTCGACCCGGTTCGTTTCATCACCAACCGTTCGTCGGGCAGGATGGGGTACGCGATGGCCGAAGCCGCGCGTGACCGGGGCGCTCGCGTGACTCTGATTTCAGGGCCGGTCAATTTGCCCCCGCCGGAAAATGTCGAAACCGTCAACGTCCGTTCGACGCGCGAAATGTTCGAGGCCGTGATGTCGCGCCTCCACGACGTGACCGTGTTCATCGGCTCGGCGGCCGTGGCCGATTTCCGCCCGGCCCGCCGCGCCGAGCAGAAGATCAAGAAAGAGGGGCGCAAGACGATCACCGTCGAGCTTGAGGAGACAGAGGACATCATCGCCGCGGTCGGGGCCTCCCCGAACCGCGAGCGGCGCGTCGTCGCGGGCTTCGCCGCCGAATCGCAATCGCTGCTCGAATACGCCGAGCGGAAGCTGCGCGAAAAGGGGCTGGATTTGATCGTGGCCAACGACATCACGCGCGCCGACGCCGGGTTCGGCGCCGAAAACAACGCCGCGACGATTCTCAAACGCGACGGCTCCCGCGTCGAGCTGCCGCTTCAAAGCAAACGCGCGCTGGCCGATCTGACGCTGGACGAGATCGCCAAGCTGCTGTGACAGGCGCCAGGTGTCAGGTTTGAGGTGTCAGGTTTGAGATGTCAGCAAAACATAGAAATGAAACCTGAAACCTGAAACCTGACATATGAATACGCGAGAAGAACTCAGTATATTGATCGCCCAGGCCAAAGAGCATCTGCGCTATTACGGCGAGCTTGGTTTGACGCATATCGGCGAAACGTCGGCCCCCGCCGCGCCCGAGCCGAAAGTCGAAGTCCTCGCCGCCGTATCGTCAGCGCCGACAACGTACGCCCCGCCCGAGCCGAAACGCCCGGAGCCGCTCGCGCCGACAATCATCCCGCTCCCGCAAGGCGCCCCGAAACCGACAATCACTATGCCGACTAAACAAGAGAACTCTGCCGTAGACTCCCGCTTTGGCGAGCCGTCGCTCTTCGGCGATGCCGCGCCCTCATTATCCGAGACTCTACATGCCGACGAAACTCTCGAAGACATTCGCCGCGACCTCGGCGATTGCCGGCGCTGCAAGCTCGCCTCCACGCGCACGAACATCGTCTTCGGCGAAGGCAATCCTAAAGCCGAATTGATGTTCGTAGGCGAAGGCCCCGGCGCCGACGAAGACGCCACGGGCCGCCCTTTCGTGGGACGCGCCGGGCAGTTGCTCACCAAAATGATCGAAGCGATTGACCTGAAGCGCGAAGACGTTTACATCGCCAACGTGGTCAAATCGCGCCCGCCGGGCAACCGCGCGCCCGAAGCGGACGAGGTCAAGGCGTGCATCCCGTTTCTCTTTCGCCAGATCGAGGCGATTCGCCCGAAGCTGATCGTGGCGCTGGGCAATCCCGCGATGCAGGCCCTGCTCGACACTAAAATCGGCATCACGAAGATGCGCGGCCAATTGCTGGACTACCCGCGCGTTTCCGGAATCAAAGTGTTGCCGACATTCCATCCGGCTTATCTGCTGCGCTCGCCCGACAAGAAGCGAGAAGCCTGGGATGATTTGAAGAAGGTTCGCGCGTTTTTGCGCGGCGAGTTGTAGAAAGAATTTCAGGCGCCAATGAACACGAATGAACACGAATCTTTTTTCCGGGTTTAATAACCTATTTAATTCCATACCTATTTGTCGCTATTCGCGCTCATTCGTGTTCATTGGTGGCTGAAACGCTTTTTCTTGAATACTATATGACCGATGCCCGATCAGGGATTGATTCAAAAAAACGTTCCGCTCGCGCCGCTAACAACGCTGCGGATCGGGGGGCCGGCGCGCTTTTTCGCCGAAGCGCGCGAGGAAGATGAATTGCTCGCGGCGTTTTCGTTCGCTGAACAACGCGGCCTTCCTCTCTTCATTCTCGGCGGCGGGAGCAACGCGCTGGTCGCCGACGAAGGTTTTCCGGGGCTGGTCGTTCATGTGGCGCTCAAAGGAGTTACCTGGCGCGACGAAGGCGACAGGGTCGTCGGCGCCGCCAGGGCCGGCGAGGATTGGGACGAGTTTGTAAGCCAATGCGTTGAGCGCGATCTGGCGGGCGTCGAATGTTTGAGCGGGATCCCGGGCAGCGTCGGCGGAACGCCCATTCAGAACGTCGGCGCTTACGGGCAGGAGGTGAGCGAGACGATCACTTCCGTTCGCGTCTTTGACCGTCTCGCCGGAGGGTTCGCCGAATTGAGCAACGAGCAATGCCGGTTCGGCTACCGCGCCAGCGTCTTCAACACCGAGGCTCGCGACCGATACGTCGTGACGGCGGTCGCTTACGCGTTGAGGCCTCACGGGGAGCCGGCGATCCGCTATCCTGATCTCAAAAGTTTTTTCTCGAATGTTTCGACAGGGCCTTCGCTCGGGATGACGCGTGAGGCCGTGCGCGAGATTCGCGCGCGAAAGGCGATGTTGATCTCGCCAGGCGATCCCGATTGCCGCAGCGCAGGATCGTTCTTCAAAAATCCCGTCGTCACATCCGACACGTTCACTAGCATCGAAGAGATCGCCAGGGGGCAAAATCTGATCGGCGCCGCCGAAGCGGTTCCGAATTTCCCGGCCGGCGATGGCAGGGTGAAAGTCTCCGCCGCCTGGTTGATTGAGCGCGCGGGGTTTCATAAAGGCTACAGCCGCGGACCGGTAGGAATCTCTTCGAAGCATACGCTGGCGATTGTCAATCGCGGCGGCGCAACCGCGCGTGAAGTGATCGGGCTGATGAAAGAGATTCAAGAGCGAGTGGCCGCCAAGTTCGGGGTCCCGCTCACGCCAGAGCCTGTCTTCGTCGGGTTCGACCCGACGAAAGGCGAAATGGAACCGGCGCGCGAATGGAAATTTTGATGAGTCAATGGTAAGCTGCCCTCCTTTCCGGTAAAGAATGAAATTCCTGGGAGCATTATGAATAGGACTTATGGGACGTATAGGAAATATAGGATTTAAAGTCCTATAAGCCCCATAGATCTTACACGCCCTATTCCAGAAGTTCCCGAGGGGAGTGTTAAAAGTGAAATGTCCTTACTCCATCGTCGTCCCCTTTCATAACGAAGAAGAAAATCTTCCCATTCTTTATCGCCGTCTTACGGAAGTGATGGAGGGGCTCGGCGAAGACTATGAGTTGGTCTTCGTCGATGACGGCAGCGTAGATCGCACGCCGGCGATCCTCAGGGAGATCTCCGCGCTCGACCCTCGCGTGACAGGCGTCCGGTTGCGGCGCAATTTCGGCCAGACCGCGGCGCTGGCCGCCGGATTCGATTACGCCGAGGGCGACGTGATCATCGCTATGGACGGCGATCTGCAGCATCAGCCGGAAGACATCCCACGATTTCTGGCGAAGCTCGAAGAAGGTTACGACGTGGTCAGCGGCTGGCGTCAGAACCGTCAGGACGGTTTCCTGCGCGCGTTTCCGTCGAGGGTCGCGAACAAGCTGATGGCGCGCGCGTCGGGAGTTCCGATCCACGACTTCGGCACGACGTTCAAAGCGTATCGCCGCGAAGTGCTCGAAAGAATCCCGATCTACGGCCAGATGCACCGATTCATCCCGGCGATGGCCAGCGTCGAAGGCGCGCTCATCGCCGAAATCCCGATCGAGGACAAACCGCGCGTGAACGGCAAATCCCATTACGGCCTGTCGCGCACTTTCCGCGTGATGTTCGACATCCTGACCGTCCGTTTGATCGTGCGTTATTTCTCGCGCCCCCTGCACTTCTTCGGCGGCGTCGGGGCCGTGATGATCGCGGCGGCCGGCGCCTTGGCCGGTTGGCTGTTGTTCAAGAAACTCTATTGGCGCGAAAACATATTCATTGAAAATGGGCCGATGCTGCTCTTTGTCGCCGTGATTTTTCTGGGAGGAGTTCAGTTTCTGGGACTGGGGTTGCTCGGCGATCTCTTCACGCGGCTCTATTACGCGCCGGAGCGTAGGAATATTTATAACGTGGCCCGAGTCTTTCGTAGCGAGATGCCAAAGACGTTTGAAGAAAAGAGGCCATACAAGGAATAAAGACTGTGAGGAGCATTGAACTTCTTGGAAAAGTTAAGGATCGAGAGAGTTTTTTAGCCTTCGCTAAAGCGTTGGTAGAAGAGCGCGAGCTTGCGGAAAAAAAGGAAAAAGAGGAGCCGGAAAAATACAGATCCTGCGGCGCGCTCGGATGGGAGAACGGAAGTATTTCTTCTTTCCTCGGCGCCGCTTTGCGGTGCGTTGAAGATGGCTCACACTTCGAGGAAGCGAGTTGGCGCGGTTTTGCTGAATTTTTATACTGCGGAAAGATTTATGAGTGAACCTTCGCATGCCGGCATCAACTGAAATAGTCAATCGTAAGCTCAGTCATTTCGACCTCTGCGCGAACCAGGACGTGGAGTTCCGCCGGAAGACCACTCTCTTTGAAGACGTCGAGCTGGTTCATCAGCCGCTGGTCGAAACCAGGCTCGAGGACATCGATCTGAGCGTCGTAGCGTTCGGCAAACGTCTGCGCTGTCCGCTGATCATCACCGGGATGACGGGGGGCGCGGAAGAGGTCGCGCGATTCAACCGGGATGTGGCCGCGCTGGCCGATCGAATGGGCGTCGGCTTCGGCGTTGGTTCGCAGCGCGTGGCGCTTCGACATCCTGAGATGAAGAAGACCTTTCAGGTGCGCGACGTCGCGCCGAACGTCTTGTTGTTCGGCAACATCGGCGTGGCGCAGGCGCGCGAATTGACTTCGCGCGAGGTGACGCGGCTGGCCGAGGATATAGAGGCTGACGCGATGTGCGTCCACCTGAACGCCGCGATGGAGATCATTCAGGAAAACGGGGACCACGATTTTCGCGGCTCGCTCGACGCC
>Ga0081455_10008436_pt1 | contig 10717 bp, 11 predicted proteins | sample TabmetS3T2R1_FD_70207 | JGI IMG/M metagenome (GOLD analysis project Ga0081455, IMG submission 70207) | Tabebuia heterophylla rhizosphere microbial communities from the University of Puerto Rico - S3T2R1 | ecosystem: Host-associated > Plants > Roots > Rhizosphere ... | reverse complement strand
TATCCACAGATTGTTCCGCGCCAGCGCGTAGCGTCAGTCCTGGCTGGCAGGCTGGCCAATGCTCGTCCATGAGGCTGGACATTTGTTCACCCCAGGCGACCAACCAAGACCACATCGCTCATCACAAACGGAGAGTTTCATGGCAGGCGAAACCACCATCACACTGGTCGGCAACCTCACCGCTGACCCGGAGCTGCGCTTCACCCCCTCAGGTGCGGCGGTAGCGAACTTCACCGTCGCATCCACACCACGCACCTTCGACCGTCAGACCAACGAGTGGCGGGACGGCGATGCGATGTTCCTCAACTGCGCGGTGTGGCGCCAGGCTGCGGAGAACGTCGCCGAATCGCTGCAGAAGGGAATGCGGGTCATAGTGCAAGGCCGGCTGCGGTCGCGAAGCTATGAGACCCGGGACGGCGAACGACGCACCGTTTTCGAGATCGATGTGGATGAGATCGGCCCGGCGCTGCGCTATGCAACTGCGAAGGTCAGCCGGAATGCGAGCGGCAGCAGCCAAGGCGGCGGCAGCTCGCGTCCCTCAGGCGGTAGCTACGGTGAGGATCCGTGGGCCAGCGGCACACCCAGCGCCGCGGGAGCGCGGTCCTCGCAAGGTTCCGATCCCTGGGCTACGCCCCAGAGCGATGAGCCCCCGTTCTGATACCTGAACTCAAGACAGAAATCACGGCACATTCCGGCCATCGGCTAACCGGCCGCGCCGGGCTCGAAAGGAGAGCACCACAATGGCCACAACCCCACCCGCACAGCGCAAGCCGAAGAAGAAGGCCAACCCGCTGCGCGCCGGCCAGAACATCGACTACAAGGACGTCGCAACGCTGCGAAAGTTCATCTCTGAACGCGGCAAGATCCGGGCGCGTCGGGTAACCGGGCTCTCGGTTCAAGAGCAACGTCGGGTTGCCATCGCCATCAAGAACGCTCGCGAGGTGGCGCTGCTGCCGTATGCCTCCACGGCCCGCTGAGAGGTGCTGGCATGAAGCTCATCCTGACTGCTCCAGTTGACAAGCTCGGAATGCCGGGTGATGTGGTCGAGGTCAAGGACGGCTACGGCCGTAACTTTCTCGTGCCGCGCGGATTCGCCATCCGCTGGAGCCGAGGAGCCGAGAAGCAGATCGACGGCATCAAGCGCAGTCGTGCTGCGCGGGAGATCCGCGGCCTCGATCACGCGGAGGAAGTGCGCGACCAGCTGGAAGGTCTGACCATCGATCTGCCCGCCCGCGCAGGCGACACCGGCAAGCTGTTCGGAGCGGTGACAGCTGGTGATATAGCCGCAGCGATCAAGAAGGCTGGCGGCCCATCCGTCGACAAGCGCGCTGTACAAATCGCCAAGCCGATCAAGACCGTCGGTCTGCATACGGTCGGTGTCAAGCTGCACGATGCGGTCACTGCGCACGTACGGCTGGTCGTCGACAAGGCTTGACCCGCTTGACCTGAGGTCGAGACTGGTCACAGCAGAGACTTCTCTGCACGCGTCAGTTAGGCGCCCGCGCAGGTGATCGGAGGAGCGATGAGCGTCGTTTCGCGAAGAGTGACGACGACGCCAGCTGCTGAGGGCGCAGCGCGAGCAGAGACACAACGGAGCGCTTGATGGTTCGGGTGGCTCCCGAGGAGCTCGAGCGTCGGCGGCGCGCCCAACTTGGACGCACGATCATGGGCCTATCGGCGCTGCTTTTGATGATCATGAGTGCGGTACTGCCGCACATCATGGTGGAGGCGGCGACCATACTGGCGGGCCGCTCCCTTATTCCAGCGAGCCGCTTCTTCCTGATCGCGAATCCCAACGCGGAGGCTTTTCAGGGCGCGACAAGTGTCGCCAGCGCAGGCTTGGGGATCAGCATCACCTACCTCGGCCTGGCTTTTCATCAGGTAGGCCTGATCACCGGCATTGCGTCCTTCTGGGTGCTCATGGTCGAAGACGTCGGACGATGGACTCGGCGGCTGGTAATGGTGTCGGGGGCGTCACTGTTGCTCGGCGCCTCGACTGTGGTGTTCGGCTACCAGCTGCTGAGCAACGCCGCGGTGCCTACGTTGCTCGGCTACGCGTGGATACCTACCTTGCTGGCCGGCGTGATCATGGTCGTTGGGGGTCGCCTTGCTCGTAAGCGGCTGGTCAGCACCTGGTACTGGGAGAATCCGGAGGTCGTTCAGCCCTAGCCGCTCGGGGGCACTCTCCACAGACTTATCCCCAACCTGGGGACGAATCACATCGTTGTCATTTCTGTTGTGCAGCCGATCACTTTCTCGTCTGGAGACGGCTGGCCGGGGCTACGCTGCGGCAGTAGAGACTTGTCAGCCGTCTGGAGACGGCGAACGTCGGTCGTTGGATAGTGCAGGACGCTGGGGAATCGCTGGGTCAGCCAGGCCGCCGCTCCGATTGCAATTGCGACTCCTCCGGTGACAAATTTCCGACCGATGCGGAGTTCTTGGTAGCCGAAGCCGACTGAAGTGGTCGAAAAGCCGTCACTGGTCGGAAATTCGACTGGCGGCCGACCGGTGACTTCGGTATCGCAGTGGTCCGCCAGTTGCTGCTCGGAGACTGTGTGCCCGGATGTCGCTGGAGACGAAAAGTTGGCATATGAAGCCTCTCGACTCCAGCCCGCCCCAGATGGCTTCGGCCCACTTCAGCTGGGAGTCGAACGCTGCAACGAGGATCGCGGTTTTATCCGTGCAGGCAGGCTCAGATAGTCCGTCATGTCGGAAGGGTCGATTTAGGCGTCAATATCCGGTGTCGAGCCCGGGGCAGTGACAACAAGCACCTGGTCTCGCAAGGCTTCGGTCACCAATCGGACCGACATTCTTCTGAAGGCGTGCCGGATGAACTCTTCGACCTTCGGTTCGGGAAGGTTGAACTGCACGACAGGAATCTCACCCAGGCTTTCGCCGAGCGCAGCAATCGCTGCATGCAGCGATATGCCATGCGCAACCCGGTCGATCGCGTAAACAGTCGCGGTGACGGGGCCGTCGACCTTCAGGTCGATCGCCAGGATGGTGTAACGATCCCGATCAATACGTGCCAGCTCATAGAGACTCGGTCGATCGACGGCGGCCTCGGCGTCATCGGCTGCGACTGTCCCCACATAGTCGTTGAAGTTCGTCCTGGCGGGACCCAGCACTTTTCCCCCAAGCTCCATGGCCAGACAATCTCACCGCAAGGTGAATGCAAGATGTCCTTTAGGTTGAATGATCGAGCGCGCGGCCTGCGGACCGGCCTTCCAGCGACTAATGTCTGGTGCACATGGAGCCGCTGAGTTCTCCCACGCAGGCAGCAGGCCGGCAGGTGGACATCTTAATGTTGTCGGATCTGCGATTCCCTGGGGGCACTTCGCACAGCCTGGCAGAAGAAATCGCCGCTCAAGCGCAGGCCGGCTGGTCGACCGGTCTGGTCCATATGAACGGCCCGCTGGTGACCTGGTTGCGGCCGGTTAACGCACGCATCCGGGAGCAGATCCGCCGCGGGAGGGCCAAGCTCTTCCTTGGCGATCGCCCGATCCGGACGAAGCTTGTCGTGGTACGGCATCCGGCGGTGCTGGAGGCGGCAGCTGATCAACTCCCCCCGATCGAGACCGAGCGAGTGGTACTTGTAGCGAACGCGCCACCCGTTGATATTGATGGCTACCGGCACTATCGGCCGAAGGTGGTAGATCGGATCGCCCGCGAGCGGTTTGGCGTTGCGCCGGTCTGGGCGCCGATCGGTCCGCTGGCACGTGATTCGATCGTGTCTGAGATTCCTGGGGGACTGCGCGAACAGGACTGGGTCAACATCATCGATGTAGACGCCTGGCGCGTGGACCGGTCCGGATGGCATGCGGATCGGCCAGTGATCGGTCGGCACAGCCGCTCCTCGCAACAGAAATGGCCGAGCGATCCGAAGGTGATCGAGACGGTATATCCAGTCGACGACTCGGCCATTGTCAAGATTCTCGGTGGCGCGGATCCGGCGCGTAAGGCGTTGGGCTACCTGCCCAGTTCATGGGAGGTGATCCCATTCGGTGCGATGGATCCTCCTAAATTCCTTGCTCAATTGGATTTCTTCGTCTATTTCCATCACCCCGCCTGGGTTGAGGCCTTCGGCCGCAACATCTTGGAGGCGATGGCCAGCGGGCTTCCGGCGATCCTGCCCGCGCACTTTCGTCCGCTGTTCGGTGACGCGGCGATCTACGCCGAGCCGGCCGATGTGCCGTCGGTGCTGAGCCGCCTATACGCCGATCGCGCCGCGTACCAGGCGGTCGTGGGGCGCGCAGACGCCTCCGTCCGGGCCCGGTTCGGTTACGAGGCCCACCAACATCGCCTTACGGAGTTGATCGGAGCGCCGGAAACAGTTGCTTCGCACGAGCCGCCGCGCTCCACGCCGACGACTCCGCAGGCGGCGCCGGAACGGCCCGCGCTACTTCTGGTCAGCAGCAACGGGTCTGGGATGGGTCACCTCACGCGACTCATCGCGTACGCTCGTCGAGTCCAGCCTGATCTCGCTCCGCACTTCCTGTCGCTATCTCAAGCGGTCGGTGTTGTGGGCCAGTTTGGGTTTCCGTTCGAGTACGTCCCGTCGGCTGGTGCGACGGGATTGTCCTCTCCACGCTGGCATGAACTGTTCGCCGAGCGCCTATCCGATGTTTTGGCCCGTCTGCGACCAGCGGTGGTCGTCTTTGACGGCACCTGGCCATACCACGGAATTCGGCAGGCACGCGTCGCGAATCCCGAGCCGCGTTGGGTGTGGTCGCGGCGCGGAATGTGGCGTCGGGGAAAAAGCGTGGAACAGATTGCCAAGGCTTCCTGGTTCGACCTGGTCCTCGCCCCAGGTGAGCTGGCCGAGCCGTATGACAAGGGGGCTACGTCAGATGCCGACGGGATCCGCATCGGTCCGGTGACCTTGCTTGACATGGAAGAGCTTGACGATCGTGAGACAGCACGTCGGGAATTGGGTTTGCCATTGGACCGTCGAGTGGCATTGGTCACGCTGGGGGCAGGCAATATCAACGACACGAGCCAGGAGACCGGAGCCGTGGTTGCGGCCTTGCAGCGGCTGGGTGTCGAGATCTGCGTGACGCAGACAGAGATCGCCGAATCCAACCGCACGCACGCCAGCGTGCACGTCGTCCGCGACTTCCCACTCTCTCGACGGTTCCGGGCATTCGACCTTGCGGTCAGCGCCGCTGGCTACAACTCCTTCCACGAGCTATTGCGGTTCGGTATTCCGACGCTGTTCATTCCCAACCAGGACACGGCGTTGGATGACCAACAAGGACGCGCACGGTTCGCCGCTGATCGAGAGCTGGCGCACATGCTGAGCGGTGTCAATGTTTCCGCCACCACTTTGCTACTGCGTGATCTCTTGGAACGCGGGCCGCAAATGGTGGCCAACGTTCCCCTCGTTGATCGCGGAAATGGAGCGGCGGAGGCGGCTGTGCATCTCCGGAAGCTCGCACAATCGGAGGCTCCGGCGACTCATCTCCCGAATCTCCCTGAGGCGGAGGCGGAGGTCGCTCGTGCCTAACAGTTCACTGCGTACAGCTGCGCGGTTGGCCCGCCGGATCCCGGGATATCGATGGGTACGGCGTCGCACACTTCCGCGGATCCGGCAGAGTACCGCGGTCCGAACCGTGGTTGACCGGGTATTTCCGAGTGCGTCGAATGGGTCGCGGCCCTCGGCCGACGTGGCGCCCGGCCGGTTGCTGGGAGGCCTCGGCGTGGAACAACTGCCGGTTGTCTTGCTTAGCTTGATCGGACTGACGGACGAAGCCGCTGAGCATGTCGTGCGCCCTGCGCGTGTCGAAGCGGGCGCTCCGACAGGCTCTGCGCACATCTCTACCAGCCACCTCATCGATGAAGTGACCGATGAGGTGGCGGAGTTACAACTACTCGGGGCTGGTTTCCGTCCGGTGTTCTTGCTCGATACGCCGGCCTTCAGCCGACCGCGGAGCTATGGCTACGCGGTGGAACTCGTCATGCCTGCCGCGGCCTGGTCCGGAGAACCAGCGGACTGGGCGGAATACGTCGGTGCTCGGATTGCCTCGATGGCGCGGGCATATGGAATTTCTGGCGTTGTCACGGTCGGTCGACATGGTTTGGACGACGTGGGGCGCGCTTTGCTGCGGTCGTACGGGTGAGATCGCTGATGTCGATCGTTCACCTACTCTTCACGGCGAGTGCTTTCTGCGCTCACCGAAGCTGAGGTGTGGACTTGCTACGCTCACAGCAGCTTCCAACATACGGAAACGACCGCGGCATAGTCATATGGAGATCGGGGGCCAATGGATCGCTCGGTTGACGCCGTCATTATCGGCATGGGCTACGTGGGACTGCCGTTGGCGCGGGAAGCCAGCGCCGCCGGTCTCAGCGTGATTGGTTTCGACGTCAATCTAGAAGTCGTCGACGGCCTGAATCATGGCCGTTCACATGTCGACGATGTTGCTGATGCCGACGTCGCCGAGATGCTCGGCCGCGGCTTCTTCGCCACCACCGACGCGGGGCAAATGCGCAGAGCTCGCACGATCGTCATCTGCGTGCCGACGCCGCTGTCGAGCGACGGAGCTCCTGATCTTGGTTTGGTCCGCGTTGCCATCGGTTCGGTGGCCACACATCTCCAGGCCGGCACCCTCGTGATCTTAGAATCCACGACTTACCCCGGAACGACGGATGAAGAGATTCGACCGATCTTGGAATCGGGCGGAATGACGGCGGGGAAGGACTTTTACCTCGCCTTCTCCCCGGAGCGCATTGACCCTGGGAACCCGAATTTCGGTCCCAAGAACACGCCGAAGGTCGTCGGTGGCCATACAGCTGCATGCACCGACGCGGCTGAGTCGTTCTATTCCCATTTTGTTGACAAGGTGGTTCGTACCAAGGGCACCCGCGAGGCGGAGATGGCCAAACTTCTGGAGAACACCTACCGCCACATCAACATCGCGCTGGTCAATGAGGTGGCACGGTTCTGCCACGATCTCGAGATCGATCTTTGGGATGTGATTGCTGCGGCGAGTACCAAACCTTTTGGATTCGAAGCCTTCCGGCCGGGCCCTGGTGTGGGTGGTCACTGCATCCCGATCGATCCCAACTACCTGTCCCATCGGGTACGGGCCCGGCTCGGCTATCCGTTCCGGTTCGTTGAGCTGGCTCAAGAGATCAACGCCGCAATGCCGGGCTACATCGCACGGCGAATTCAAGACCAGCTCAACTTGGACGGCAAGCCGCTGCGAGGGTCGCTGGTCATGCTTCTCGGAGTGACGTACAAGCCGAACATCGCCGACACCCGCGAATCTCCGGCGATCCCGCTTGCGAAAACCTTGCTTCAGCAGGGCGCCAGCATCTGTTTCCATGATCCGCTGGTCAAGCAGTTCTCGGTTGCCGGCCACGATATATCGCGGGCCGACGATGTTGATCAATCGCTGGCTGCAGCAGATATCTGCGTTCTGTTGCAGAATCACGAGGACTATGACGTCGAGGCCATGGCCGCCGTCGCACGGCGTTTCTTCGATACCCGTGGTGTGACGCGTCCCACGCACAACGTTCAGCTCTTGTAATGTCCGGCCTCACGCTGGGTCGCACTCGGCCACCGAGCCGGACCGCGCTCGGGCGCTCGATCCTGGTCGTGACGGTAGTCCACAACCCAGAGGACGCCAGGATCCGGCAACGTCAGATCGAAGCGTTGATCGCCGCGGGGTGGCAGGTCACCTATGTTGCTCCGTTTCGGGCGTTCGATCTCGACATTCCGCGAACTCGACCTATTGGCTCCGAGCTCGGGACGCTGCGGTGTATCAACGTGCCTCGGTCCAGCGGCAGGCGTCGTCTCCACGCGTGGAAAGCAGCCCGCGCGACGATGCGGTCGCTGGCCCAAGATCACGACGTAGTTCTGGTGCATGATCCAGAGCTGTTGCTTGCGGCTGCGGGGTTGCGCATCAAGAACCTGGTTTGGGACGTTCACGAGGATCCCGCGGCAGCCCTACGGATCAAGTCCTGGATGCCCAAGGCCCTGAGACGTCCGGTGGCCGCAGCGTGGCGCTGGGCTGAACGGGTGGTGGAACAGCAGCATCATTTGATGTTGGCCGAGCATGCCTACCAGCGACGGTTTCGTCGGATGCATCCCGTGGTTGCCAACTCGGTAGCTGTGCCCGAAGCGATCGCGCCGGCTGGCGATCAACGTGTCAGCTACTTGGGTTCAGTAACGATGTCGCGCGGCTGCAACCTCATGATTCAGGTTGGTCGGGAACTGCGCCGCCGTACGAACGGTGCGGTCAGGCTTGAGGTGATTGGTGAGGCCGCCTCTCCTGAGGCGAGACAAGCGTTGCAGCACGCCTCGGAGGCCGGAGATCTGAGCTGGTTCGGCTTCGTCCGGAGTGACGCGGCGCTGGCTCGAGTCAGTGGCTCCCTGGCCGGGTTGTGCTTGCTGAGGGATCTGCCGAATTACCGGGTGAGTCTGCCGACCAAGATCGTGGAGTACTGCGCGTTGGGCGTACCGGTCATCACCACTCCGTTGCCGCTGGCCTCCGAGCTGGTCAAATCCGAGAACGTGGGGTTCGAGGTGCCATGGGATGACCCGAGCGCGGTGGTAGATGCGATCTTGACGTTGCGCGCCGAGCCAGAGCTGCGGCACCAGTTGGGTGCCAACGGCCACCATGTTGCGTTGCGTGAGCACGACTGGAATCGGTTATCGGCCGACTTCGTCCGGGTCATGGAATCGATTGCCTCCCGCGTAGACGAAAAGCGCCAAGCTCGGGGGTCCTTGCTTTAGCCGCCGTCTCCCTTTGCCAAATTTCCGACCGCTGCGGAGTTTTCGACACATCCGGCGCACGTCAGCGACCTAAACCCCGTCATTGGTCGGAAATTTGAAAACCAGAGAGTCGTTAGCGCCAAAGAGTTGCTAGCGCGAACGCGGCCGCCATCCCGCCCATGCCGATGAGGATGTTCCAGTTCCCGAGCGCTTCCATGAACGGGATGTACTGCCCGGCGACGTAGTAGGTGATGAGCCAGGCCACGCCGAGCAGTCCCACCGCGATGAAGGTCGGGGGTACCCAGCGCCGACTCGCCGGAGCTTTGATTTTCTGCGGCTTCGACGTCCGCTGCGCCTTCAGCTTCTGCTTATCGGCGGCGGACTTTCGTGTTCTCGACTCGGGCACCACATTCTCCTTGCTGTTGAAGTAGGTAGCGTAGTCAAAGTCTCGGCTCCCGAGCCATGTTGCGCTCGTACGTCGAACTCAAATTGCTCGATCTAGAAGGACCAGGCTTGCCCGATCGTACGGTCGCCGATGCATGGCGCGCTGTTGTCTCGGTGCTCCAGCGAGCTCGCAACGCGCAGCGCCGCCGTGACCGAGACCGGCGGCCGCTCGCTCGTGCGGTCACCGCGGCGATCTGTGGGCTCGCCGGTTTGATGATCATCATCAGTGCGATGAACTCCCAGGGCACCGATCTGCGACCCGCCCGAAACACCGATCTCGTCAGCCTCGTCCAGTCGCAATCCCGGCACAACGCCGAACTGACAAGCCGGCTTACTGCTCTGCGGCAAGAAGTTGACGGGATGGCGGCTCGCAGCGACGAGCAGTCAGATCTCCACCCGGACCTCAGTCGGCAATCTCGCCGCGTTGGCCTGACACCCGTATCTGGCCCTGCCGTGAGCGTGACCCTGGACGACGCGCCGTCGAGCGTGGCAGCGAACGGTATCGAGCCTGACCTGCTGGTGGTACACCAAGAAGATATTCAGGCAGTTGTCAATGCACTGTGGAGCGGCGGGGCAGAAGCCATGACGATCCAGGGACAGCGGGTGATCTCGACCACCGCGGTGAAGTGTGTCGGCAACACGGTGGTACTGCATGGCATCCCGTACGGGCCTCCGTACCGAATCAGCGCGATCGGCAACCAGGCTCGGCTGCACGCATCACTCGCCCAATCCGAACCAATCCAGATTTATCAGCAGTACGTGGAGTCCTACGGCCTGGTCTTCCGCGAGAAGGCCGAGCCCAAGGTCCACTTTCCGGCTCATGAGGGCTCGACCGAACTGGCGTACGCCGAGCCGTATGTCCCCTTCGCCAGCCGAAGGCGATAACAGCCGCCGGCGCTGCTGGAAACTAGTAAGAATGATCACGTGCCAGCTGTAAAAGTCCTCGTCATCGATAACTACGACTCGTTCGTCTACAACCTGGTTCAGTACCTGGCGCAGATTGGAGCCGAGGTCGATGTCTGGCGCAATGACGACCCGCGCTTTGACGATCCAGATTTCTCGCAAGCCTTTGACGGCATCCTGCTCTCGCCGGGCCCCGGAGCACCTGAAGAGGCAGGGGTATGCGTTGAGGTTGTCCGGACCCAGGCGGGTCGATTGCCAGTCTTCGGCGTCTGCCTTGGGCTGCAGGCCATCGGAGTGGCATATGGAGGAGTGGTCGATCGAGCGCCGGAGTTGCTGCACGGCAAGACCTCGCTCATCTACCATCAGGAGGCTGGCGTGCTCGCCGGACTGCCGTCGCCGTTCACTGCCACCCGCTACCACTCGCTGGCCATTGAACCTCCGTCATTGCCTGCGGCGCTTGAGGTCACAGCAACCACACCCAGCGGAGTGATCATGGCTATCCGCCACCGAGATCTGCCGGTCGAAGCGGTGCAATTCCATCCCGAGTCGGTGCTGACAGAGTGGGGCTATCAAATGCTGGCCAACTGGCTCGCGATCTGCGGTGATGCCGAAGCTCCCGCCCGAGCTGTCGGCATGGCCCCGCTCATGTCG
>Ga0081455_10008435_pt1 | contig 10717 bp, 12 predicted proteins | sample TabmetS3T2R1_FD_70207 | JGI IMG/M metagenome (GOLD analysis project Ga0081455, IMG submission 70207) | Tabebuia heterophylla rhizosphere microbial communities from the University of Puerto Rico - S3T2R1 | ecosystem: Host-associated > Plants > Roots > Rhizosphere ... | reverse complement strand
TTGCACGCCATGTTGCCACGAACAAAGGCAACAGCATCATGCCGAGCAGCGCCGTGAGCAATGGACTCATCCGACACCTTCCGCGCGCCAAGCGGCTGCCAGCAGTGCCACCACGGCACTGACCAGCGCGACGACGATATACGACGGTACGGCGCGCAGCTTGACACGCGCACTGAGCACCTCGACATGGCCGATGGCGATCGCTGCAAACACACAACCCACGAGATTTGCGGCGACAGCGCGCCACGAATCAGTGCCCGCCCATGGGTTGATCAGCGTCGCGAGCACGGCGCAGCCCACGAACAACTTCACAGCCGACGCCATCTGGATCGCCGCCAGTTCCACGCCACTGTGATCCAAGACCATCGCTTCATGGACCATGGTCAGCTCGAGATGCGTACTCGGATCGTCGACCGGCATGCGACCGGCTTCGACCTGCAGCACGATGAACCACGCTACGATCACAGCGATCCAACCGACCCACGCGGGTCCGTCGTGCAGACGCAGCGCCAGCGCTTCGTGCAGCGTGTGCGCGCCCGAGAGCAAACACAACGCACCGAACACCAGAAATACGATCGGTTCCAGCACCGCAGAGAACGTCGCTTCGCGCGCGGCGCCCATACCTGCGAACGGGCTGCCAGTATCGAGCGCAGCCAACATCAGCGCCGCGCGTCCGAGCGCCCAGGTATACGCGAGCCATACGAAATCGAAACGAAAACTCACGCAAGGCGCTCCACCGAGCAGCGGCGTGATCGCCGCAGCGGCAAACGCGCTGATGCACGCGACGTAAGGTGCGCAACGAAACACGGCCGTGGTGGTCTCGCTGTATACGGCGGACTTCTGCACGAGACGTCGGACGTCGAACGCCAGCTGCAACACGGGCGGGCCTTTGCGTCCGGACCAAAGCGACTTCACGCGCTGGACGATGCCCGCAAGCACGAACGGCATCAGCAGCAGCGCCGCGACGTTCAACGCTCGAAAAAGCATCACGGGCCCCCGGCGGCGGCGAACACAGAGCCCGCGGTCACGACGACGAGCATGATCAGGGCCGCCGCGAACGCCACGCGAGGTTGTTCGGAGATCTGTCCTGCCACGCGTGCCACGAGATCTTCGCCGCGGCCCAACCCCTCGAACAAGCGCTGCTCAACCGCGTCGGCGTGGTGCGTGGCCAGCTGGCTCGATTGACGTGGCAAATATCCGGTCGGCAGCCGTTCGCGCCGCGATTCCGGCATGAATGTCACGAAGATCCTCGCGATCTGTTCCGCGAACGAGCTGGCCGTATACTGGATGCGCGCTGACAGTGCTCCGTAGCCGCAACCCCAGGTTGCAGTCCGGCGCGCATCGAGGCCGCGCAACCAACTCCAAGCGATCGCGACGAGCAGCGCGACCGACAGCACGCGACTGGACGCGACGAAGGTGTCCAGCGGCAAGAGGCCGAGCCCGGCGCTCAACGGCAACTGAAACGGCCGCAGCCCCGCCGCTATCAGCGGCAACGCGAATCCTGGCGCTAGCCCTAGCGCGATCACGCCGCACGCGTGTAGCCACATCGGCCCGAGCATCGCGAGCGGCGCTTCATGCCCGATGCTCAGCGTGGTGTCGCGCGTGTTGCCTAGAAAACCTACACCGAATGCACGCGTCATCGCAAAACAACCGACGGCACCGCTGAACGCCAGCGCCGCCGCGGACGCGGTCAAAACGATGTTGCTCTGCGCCGACGCACCCGAGCCGGAAAGCAAGCCAGCGTACAGCCAGACCTCGCTGACGAAACCGTTGAGCGGTGGCAATCCGCAGCTGGCGAGCGCGCCGACCAGGAATAAGCCCGCAGTGTGCGGCATACGCTTGGCCAAACCGCCAAGCTTTTCCAGATCCACGGTGCCTGTCGCTTGCGACACCGACCCTGCGGCGTAAAACAGCAAGCACTTGAACAGCGCGTGGTTCAGCACGTGGAGCAAGCCCGCAGTGAAACCCAGCGCAGCCAAGCTCGGAGTACCCCAGGTCAGCCCCAAACAGCCGAGCCCGAGACCGATGGCTACGATGCCCACGTTTTCGGTCGACGAGTAACCCAGCAAGCGCTTGAGATCGCGCTGCGTGGTCGAATAGAGCACGCCAAAAAACGCGGACACCACGCCGAAGCCCAATACAGACCAACCCATCCACTCTTCGGGTCGGCCCATCAGTTGCACGAAGCGCATGAACCCGAACAAGCCGGCCTTGTGAATCACACCCGACATGAGCGCCGAAATATGGGCAGGCGCGGCGGCGTGCGCGCGAGGCAGCCAAGTGTGGCCGGGGAAGAACGCGCTCTTGAGCGCGAACGACAGTCCCAACAGCACGAAGATCGCCGCCCGCGACTCACTCGGGCGTGCAAGCGCACGCGCAAACCCGGCGAAGTTCATCGACCCGGTGTGGGCGTGCAACAGCATGAAAGCGGCCACGAGTAGAAACAGCCCGACGTGCGTCGACACCAAGTAGTTGAAGCCCGCGAAGCGAATCTTTTGCACCCGGTAGTCCCAGATCACCAGCAGCCACGCCGCCACGGCCGCGATCTCCCAACCGAGCAGAAACACCAGCGCGTTCTGCACCGAGTAGATCAGCACGAACGACAGCGCGACCATGTTCAGCAACGCGAAGTGCGGCGCGCCGTGTCGACCGCGTTCGTAGTAAGGGCGCAGGTAAGCGGTCGCATAGACTGTGCCCAGCAAGGTCATCGGCAGCGACCAGATCAAAAAGAACGCGCTCAAGCCATCCACGTGAAACACGACGCTCTCGACCGGCGCTGGCCACACCCACGACACTTCGATGACGTCGCCGCCGAACAACACTCCCCAAATGCCGCTCAGCACGAGCGCGCTGCCGAGTGCTTGACTCGCGATCGCGACCGAGGCGCTTGCGCGATTGGAACGCAGCGCTGCTGCGGCCACAGCTCCGGCAGCGAGTACGGGTAAGCTCAGCAGCAACGCCGTCGTACTCACGGCTCCTCGGAGCTGGTTTGGGCACGGACTGCATCCATGATAGTCCATCCAAATGCTGGCTTCGGAAGGACGATCGGTGGCAAAGAGCGGCCGTCAGGTTCGAGCGCCCGCGTGAAATGTGGGCCGCATCCTGTCACGATCAGGATCGGCAAACGCGGATGCGCTGCGCGCAACTCCGTAAGCTTTGCGATCACATCATCGACCCTGAACTCATCGGGAAAGAATACGAGTGCATCGGCTCGCGGTCTAAGCATGTGCGCAGTCGGTAGGCTGCGGCTCGAGCGCACAGCGACTCCCGCTTGGCTCAAGTAGTCGTGCAGCCCATCGATAGTCTCGGGATTGTCTGCAACCACAATCACGCACAATGACTTCGCGTTCGCGCGCTTGCTCACGTAGCATGCCTAAGCAAAGTGCAGTCCAACGCTTGGCCTGCGTTGAAACGCGCAGACGCGCGGGTCGATCGCACGCAAACTGGCGGATGGGCGGCCTCTACGCCGGTTAACGACAAATTGTCGTTGGGTACATGCCAAGACTGCGCCGAATTCGCTGCTGCGACATCGGCTTTGCGTGCGGAATGTCGCCCTTGGCCAACCGAATTGTCCCGCAAGCACCCTGCATTTGGGCTTGCCTGCGCCGAGCCAGCATGGAGGTCTCGCAAAGCGCCCCTTGTCGGCGGGGCAGCGTGGTAGTTTGCCGTATGCCCGACCGAAAACGACAACCTGACGTCGTATTCGAACCGATCATGCGCTCGGCAGCCATGAAGAAGGTCCATCAGGTTCTGCGTGCCGTAGCAGCCAAAGAAGTCGCGCTCACCCTGATCGGCGAAAGCGGCTGCGGCAAAGAAGTGATCGCGCGCCGAGCGCACGAACTATCGGAGCGCCGCAGGGGGCCGTTCATTCCGATCAACTGTGCGGCGATCCCGGAAACGCTCTTCGAAAGCGAATTATTCGGCCACGAGCGTGGAGCTTTCACCGGCGCCAGCGAACGCGCGCGCGGCAAAATCGAAGCCGCCGACAAAGGCAGCTTGTTCTTGGACGAAATCGCCGAGATGCCGATGCCGATGCAAGCCAAGCTGCTGCGCTTTCTCGAGAACCGCCGCTACATGCGCGTTGGTGGGTCCGTGAAGATCGAGGCCGATGTCAGGCTGATGTTCGCCACGTTGCGGCCACTCGAGCAAGAAGTGCGCGCGGGGCGATTCCGACCAGACCTGTACTATCGGATCCAAGGAATCACCATGCACGTTCCACCGTTGCGCGAGCGGCGTGCCGACATTGCGCCGCTCTTGGGTCAATTCGTCGCGCAGCTCTCTGGGCGACACGGCGTGCGGGCACCCAGGTTCACGCGGCGCGCGAAGGCCCTGTTGCTGCGCTACGACTGGCCCGGCAACGTGCGCGAGCTGCGGAATACTGTCGAAATGCTGTGCTTGCTGCGCGACGGACGCCAGGTCAGAGTCGGCGATCTACCCGAAACCATCCGGCTGCAGAGCGTGCAGGCAGGAGGCGCAGCCTTCGGAAGTCCGGTTTCTGCGGCGCTCACTCTCGAGCTGAACGACGGCCTCGAGGCGCTCACCCAACGCATCGTCGAACACGCGCTCGAACTCGAAGCCGGCAACAAAGTCAAAGCTGCGGCGAGGCTGCGGATCAGTCCCCGAACTGTTCAACGCTACGTCGCGGCCGGACGTGTGCACGCGGCGCTGCCTTGAAAGGATTAGTCAGCGTGATTGATCCACGGAGTCGATGGGAACCATGACCTCGACGAGCCGACTCCAGACTCGGAAGATCGTCCAAACTTGGCAGCGGGGTCTAGCCAGCGCTTCCAACGCGATCTAGCGGCGACGTTTCGGCTCGACATCAATGACTATTGGCTATGGAAGCTCGAGGGTCATTTCATCGACGGCACCGCAGATCTGCAGGCAACGCTCAACCCGAATCCGGAACGGTACTGGGGCCTATTTCTACTCAGGACATCGGTGACCTTCTAGTGCTGCATTCAAGAACAACGTGCTGTGCGTTAGCACTCGCCGTGATCTGGTTCCGGCTGGCAAGTGCGTCCGCGGCGAGCAACGACGGGTTCAAGATTGCCGTCAATCCTCAAAACCCAGTTACCGCGATCGATCGCGATTTTTTGCGCACCGCATTCCTCAAGCAAACGATTCGCTGGCGCAACGGCGAAGCCCTACGCCGGGTCGGCTTGGCGGGCGAGAGCCCCGCACGCGATCGGTTCATTCAGGAGGTGATGAAGAAGACGCCTTCGCAACTCAAGAACTATTGGCTGCAGCGCATTTTCTCGGGCGTGGACGTACCGCCCCCCGAGGTCGCCTCGCCTGCGGCTGCGATCGCGTACGTTCTCGCCAACCGCGGCGGGCTTACGTATTTGCCGATCGATGTCGATCCAGGTGGTGCGAAGATCATCAAGATCCAGTAGTGAATCCGAGTCGGCGGTTCTGAGGACGAAGTGCCCACGAGGTTAGTGTGATCGCCGCGATCGTGATGGTAACGACGATGAAGCCCACCGCGTCATGGCGCGCGACGTGAGAAATGGTCGCTCCCGCCATGTTGAAGAAGATCCCGGCGTAGGCCCACTCCTTCAGGCGCGGCAGACCCGGCCACAGGATTGCAAAGATCGCGAGGATCTTGGCGAGCCCGAGCGCCGGAATGATGTACGCGGGGTAGCCGAGCTGCATGATCCCATCGACGGTCGCTTTCACGCCCAGCAGCTGGAAGATGCCACCTGTCATGCAGAAGGCAAGCACGCTCGTCGTCACCCAATAGCTGATCGTCCGCAGCTTCGTCGCGCGGTCGTTCACGGCCTCTGCCTCAACACTTCGCGCAAGCGTTGCCGCACTGTGTTCTGCCAATCCATTTTCGCTGATGACAAGTTCCATCGTGACCTCCAGATTGACCGTGCTCCATTGCAGGTCTGATCAGAGGACGCTGGCGCAGCGTGAAATGGACAGGGCCCGGGTTTTTTTTCTCGGGCTGCACTCAGGAGCGGCGCGTTCCGACAGCGGATGCATCGAGCGCTTCTGCGGAGGTTATGCGCCGTTCGAGCAAGGCTTTCTCGGGGTTCGTCGGCGCCGCCGCCAGTGCGCGCTTGGTGTGCGACAGAGCGCGCTCGCGATCCCCACGCCGTCGATAGAGCTCTCCGAGCGTCGCATCCCACAGGTAGTAACCGCGCAGCCAACTCGGCGCGTCGATGGCTTCGATCGCAGCCAGGCCCGCCTCGGCTCCCTTCCATTCGGCCAGGGCGATCGCGCGATTCAAGACATTGAGCGGCGACGGAGCAATGCGCTCGAGCACATCGTAGAGCCGAACGATCTCCTGCCAGTTCGTCTCTGCATACGCTGGCGCGATGCAATGCTCCGCCGCGATGCCTGCCTCCGCATGGTACCGCGAAACTGTCTGCCCGCGAGCAGAGCGCGCGAGATGACCGAGCGCGCTCTGGATGAGTTCGCGATTCCAAAGCGAGCGGTCCTGTTCTTCGAGGAGCAACAACCCGCCCATGCCATCCACGCGAGCATCGAGTCGCGCCGCGTGAAGACACATGAGCGCAAGGAGTGCGTCGGTCTCCGGGAGCGCGCCCGCGGGATCTTCGGTCAGCATCAGTGTCAAGCGCAGCGCTTCGTCGCAAAGCTCGCGGCGGATCACGCGATCGGGCTGCGCCGAGCTGTAGCCTTCGTTGAAGAGTAGGTACAGCATGTGCAGGACGCTCTGCACACGCTCTGGACAGACGCCCTGAAGCTCAGCGTCGTCGCGCAGCCGCGTGCGCGCGCGCTGCAAGCGCTTGTGGATGGCATCCGCGCTCTGGAACAAGCGCAGGGCGATCTCCTCGGTGCTGAAACCGCACAAAGTTTTGAGCGCGAGCACCAGCTGTGACTCGGGCGGGATCGCCGGGTCCGCGCAAACGAAGAGCAGCCGAAGCACGTCGTCCTGGACCTCCTGCTGCGCGTAGTCGACGCGGACTTCGGCGAGGTAGCGCCCGTCGCGTTTCTCGCGACGCAGTTCATCGAGCACGTAGTTGTGCGCGACACGATACAGCCACGATGCTGGGTTGTCGGGCGGCTTCGACGGCCACCACTGCGTCGCTTGAAGCAAGGCGGTCTGCGCCGCGTCTTCGCACAACTGCATGCGATGAACGCCGAACCGGCGCGAGAGAATGGAGACCAAGCGCCCGAACTCCCGGCGGAACCAATGCTCTGGAAGCTCGGGCGCACTCATATCAGAACGTCGCGAGCTCGATGATCTCGACGCTCGTGAACATCGGGACCTCCTTGGCGACTTCGATCGCGCGCGAGAACGATTCGGCCTCGATGAACGACCAGCCGCCGACGATCTCCTTGCCTTCGACGTACGGGCCATCCGTGACCGCAGCGCCTCTGCACACGGCCACCGCGCCGCCCGGCTTGGGGCCTGAGCGCGCAGGGGACTGCTCGAGGATCTCCTTTGAGTACTTGGTCATCCACGCCTTCCACTGCGCGTAGCCGGCTTGCATGTCGGCGGCCGAAGGCTGATCGCTCGGGTCGGTCGATTTTCGAAAGAGTAATGCGAATTTCATGCTGAACCTCCTGGATCGACCCGCGCCTACCGCGGGTCTGATCGGATGACGCTGCAGCTTCGCCGAATGGACACCGAGCCGATCTTTTTCTTGGACCCATCGGTTCGCGGGCGCTCTCGTCGGCTTTTACACCCATCCTGCGCAGTCCACGAGCTCGGGCTGACTGCTTGACAGCCCAAAACTTCATGTCATAGTAAATGACATCAATAATCAGTCAATGACATGAAGCGCGCAAGTTCCAAGCAACCCGCCGCCAGCCAGGCCTACCATTCGCCCTTGCGGGCGGCGCAGATGGCCAGCACGCGCCGTCAGATCCTAGACGCGGTCGCTGTGCTCATCGAACGCGGCGAGGAACCGACGTACGCCGCGATCGCCAAAGCTGCCGGAGTGCAGCAGCGAACCGTGTTCCGGCACTTTCCAACGACCGACGCGCTGCACGAAGCGTTTTGGTGGGACGTGCTCGACGCACGCCTGGGCAAGACAGGCTACGACGCCAGCGACTTGCCAGCGCTATTGCGCGACGTCGAGGCAACGTTTCAGGGTTTCGATCGCCATCCGCGCTTGGTGTTGGCGATGTTGCGTTCCGTCCATGGCTTGCAGATTCGGCTACGCACGAACGACCGGCGCGTCGCCATGTTCGAGCGCGTTGCGCGCCATGAGCTGCCGCACGCAGATGTGGTGACTGTGCGCCGCGCCGCTGCCATCAGCCAGCTGCTCTACTCGGGCACGGCCTGGCAGAACCTGCGCGAGTACTGGAGCATGGACGCCAGCGAAGCCTTTCTCGCGGTGCAACAAGCGCTGACGGCGATGTTCGAAGGCTTGCGCCGCGAGAGCGCTTCACCCGTAACCCCGATCCGGAAGAAGACTCGATCAACGATCTGATCGCATTGCCACGACCGACCGAAGGAGCCGCCATGCTGTTTCACCTATCATTCGCCGCAAGGGACATGCAGAAAGTGTCAGGATTCCTGGCCGAAGTACTCGATGCCAAGGTGGTCAAGGCACCCAGTCCACCATTCAATTCGGAAGCGCTTTTCATCTGCTGTGGCGACGAGCGCGGGACGATGATCTCACTCGAGCCATGGGGCGTGACGTACGAGCCGGGTCCTGCGAATTATGCCGCCATGCCCCGCGGCGCAGCGTCTCCCGCGCACACCCCGTTTCATGGTTTATTCTTCACTGCTTTGTCGGAGCAGCGAGTGCTCGACTTGGCGGCCGTGCATGGCTGGCCAGCAGGAAGAGTCAACAACGGCCCGTTCGAAGTCATCAACGTTTGGCTCGAAGGCACGCAGTTGATCGAGTTCACCAATGCCGAGTTGTTGCCTGCCTACAAGGCGACGTTCGACCGCGCCGGGCTCGAGACGCTGGATGCATCACTGCGTGGATTGGAACAGCATCTGCGTTCGCTCGGGATCAGCGCCGCGTCCTAGCCTACGTCTGATCGCTCAGTCCGGATTGGTGCCGTAGCGCGCGGCGAGCGCACGCAACAGTCGCAGCGCACGGTACCAATCGTCGTTGGCGTGCTCCAAGAAAGCACGGTTGCGTGCAGACCACTCGTCACGCTTCGGACCGAGGTCGCCGAGGCATCCCCCGAGCGGCTTGTCATGTTGCTCGCCACCAAAGCAACTCGGCAGGTACGCTTCATAGCGCCGTTGCTCGTAGTCGCGCAGGTCTGGATACGCCATGCTCAACACCAGCGGTTGGATGCGTGTTTCTGGTCCAGGCGGGGCTCCGCTCTCGGCCACGAAGGTGAAGTAGTCGCCGCGCGCGCGCGTGCTGACGGGGCCGTTCGCTTCGGCATAGATGCGGACACGCCCGCGCGCAGGCGAATAGACCTCGATGCGAAAGGCCGGCAACTCAGTCAGCGTGCAATACACGTTGACGACCAAGACGTGATCGTTGCGAAACGCGCAGGCATGCGAGCGCGCGACGCCGGGCCAGCGACCCAAGCCAATGAATTGCAGTTCGCCCGAGAGCACATCGCGAAGCGCTTCGTCCGCCGCGTACAATTCGGGGACCGCCGCTACCTTGACCGTGGTCTCGGGTTCCGGCGCGGGCTCGCGCACTGCGGCGCGCGGCGGTGCAGGCCGCTCGCTGGGGCTTTGTGTCGCGCAGGCTGCGAGCAACAGCCACGGTGTCAGCCCGAATCCGCGGTGCGATCGCTTCAATGCCTGCATCGTTGAGCGTGTTGGGTTCGTAACAGGATCGACGTTTCGTCTAGGCGTTGGCCGAGGCGGCAGCTGCGTCGAACGGCGCACCATCGCGCAGGGTCAACTCGTGCGTGCGCAGCGCCGGCACGCGCACCTACGAATACGACGCGCGCGGACAGCTGGTGCGCGTGCGCAACGGCAGCGCGGTGGTCGAGGAGTACGGCTCGACGCTGCCGGTGCCGCCCGGCGTGCGGGTGGTCGTCGACCGGCTGGGCGCGCTGGTGGTGCGGCGGGAGCCGGGGGCGGCGGCGTGACCGACGTCGACCCGGTGCTGGTCGAGATCGTGGAGGGCACGCTGGCCTCGATCGAGGCCGAGGTCGAGGACCAGATCGGGCGCACGTCCCGGTCGCCGATGATCCGGGACCAGCACGACTTCCGGGCCGGCATCCACGACCGCCGGCTGCGCAAGCTCACGGGCCGGTCGTACTCGGCGCTGGTCCACCCGGTCGTGCGGGACTTCCCGATCGAGACGATGCGCCCGGGCGACATCTACTTCCACAACGACGTGTACCTGTCGGAGGGCGGCATCGGCCACCTGCCCGACCTGTGCGTGACCGTGCCGGTGTTCCACGACGGCGAGGTGGTGGCGTTCGTACAGGCCTTCGGCCACCACGACGACATCGGGGGCGCCGTGCCGGGGTCGATGCCCAGCCACGCCACCTCGGTGTTCGAGGAGGGGCTGATGGTGCCGCCGGTCAAGCTGCACGACGCCGGCGTGCCCAACGAGGGCGTGATCCGCATCCTGACCCGCAACTCCCGGATGCCCGACTCGATCGCCGGCGACCTCGACGCCGAGTGCTCGGCCTGCCTGATGGGCGCCCGGCGGATCGGCGACCTGTTCGCCCGCTACGGCCGGGAGGCGGTCGAGTCGTGCTTCGACGCCATCGTGGCCTCGTGCGCCGAGACGTTCCGGCGGGAGCTGCTGGCCAAGATCCCCGACGGCACCTGGAGCTGGGAGGACTACGCCGAGCACGACGGGGT